>LNFM01033092.1_pt1 | contig 13894 bp, 13 predicted proteins | sample 596031 | NCBI WGS metagenome assembly LNFM01 (sample SAMN04254537, study PRJNA301005) | activated carbon metagenome | isolation source: dual media filters at the Ann Arbor, Michigan drinking water treatment plant | place: USA: Ann Arbor
CAACCCGCTGTGGCGTCAGTTGCCGGAGGGCGAGGTGCTGGCGGTATTCCAGGGCCCGCAGGCCTATGTCACGCCGTCCTGGTACCCGTCCAAACGCGAACACGGCAAGGTCGTGCCGACCTGGAACTATGCCGTGGTCCATGTCCGCGGCCCGCTGGTGGTGCATGATGACCGCGAATGGCTGCGTGATCTGGTGTCGCGCCTGACCCTTAGCCAGGAGGCCGGCCGATCTCAACCCTGGGGTGTCGGCGACGCGCCTGCGGAATACATTGACCGCATGCTCGAGGCCATCGTCGGCATCGAAATCCCGGTGACCTCGATCGAAGGCAAATGGAAGGTCAGCCAGAACCGCGTGCAGGCCGATCGTGACGGGGTTGCCGCCGGGCTGCGCGGGCGCGGTGATGCGGAAGCACAATCGATGGCGCGTCTGGTCGACGGCGAACGTCCGGTTTGACGGCTTCCGCCGGCCCGGGTTAGTCTTCTCCCTGCGCCGATTTGACGATCAGCTTGCGGGCGCCGGGGCCTACCGCCGAAGCGGGAGGCAGTCCGAAAAAATGCGGCTAAAGCGTGGGCAACCCGGTTTAGCAGAATGCTGAATCGGGTTTTTTGCGTCTGGAAGGTGGAGCATGGACAAGACATTCAATCCGGAAGGCCTGGGCCTGGACACGCTGGCGGTGCGCGCCGGCATCGAACGCAGCCAGTTCGGCGAACATGCCGAGGCGATGTACCTCACTTCGAGCTTCGTCTTCAAATCGGCGGCGGAGGCGGCAGCGCGGTTTTCCAACCAGCAGCCGGGCAACATCTATTCGCGTTTCACCAATCCGACGGTGACCATGTTCGAGCAGCGCCTTGCCGCGCTGGAGGGTGCCGAGTGCTGCATCGCGACCTCGTCGGGCATGGCGGCGATCCTGTCGACGGCGATGGGCCTGCTCAAGTCCGGCGACCACGTGGTCTGCTCGGCAGGAGTGTTCGGCTCGACGGTGCAGCTGTTCGGGACGATCCTCAAGCGTTTCGGCATTGACACCACCTTCGTTTCCGGCACTGAAATATCGGCCTGGCAGGCCGCGGTGAAGCCGTCGACGCGGCTGCTCTATGTCGAGACGCCCTCGAATCCGCTGACCGAGGTTTATGACATCGCCGCGCTCGCCGGTGTCGCCCACCGTGCCGGCGCGCTGCTCGCCGTCGACAACTGTTTCTGCTCCCCGGCACTGCAGCGGCCGCTGGAATTCGGCGCCGACGTGGTGATCCACTCCGCGACCAAGTACCTCGACGGGCAGGGGCGTGTGCTCGGCGGCGCGGTGCTGGGTAAAAAGGAAGTGGTTTACGAAGGCGTGCTCGGGTTCCTGCGCACCGCCGGTCCGACGCTGAGCGCCTTCAACGCCTGGGTGATACTCAAGGGCATGGAAACGCTGAACATCCGCCTGCAGGCGCAGTGCGCCTCGGCGCTGAAACTCGCACAGTGGCTGGAACAGCAGCCGCAGGTGGCACGGGTGTACTACCCGGGACTGCCCTCGCACCCCCAGCATGCGCTGGCGATGAAACAGCAGAAATCAGGCGGCGGCATCGTGTCCTTCGATCTCAAGGGCGGCAAGGACGCGGCATGGCGTGTCATCGACCATACGCGGTTGCTGTCGATCACCGCCAACCTGGGCGACACCAAGACCACGATCACCCATCCGGCATCGACCACCCACGGCCGCATCACGCCGGAGGCACGCGCCGCGGCCGGCATCGGCGACGGCCTGCTGCGCATTGCCGTCGGGCTGGAGAACCTTGAGGACATCCAGGCCGACCTGCAGCGCGGCCTTGGGGGTTAGCGCAGGGAACGGTTACAGCCGGTGCATGCTGCAGCCGGCGGCGTCGCAGCGCAGGTAACCGCCGCGTTCGTACCAGTCGTTGAGCACCCAGCGCTCGCAGGCATGCCCGTCGACGACATGCAGGTGCCGGGCCGGGCGATGGGTGTGGCCGTGGATCAGCCGCGGATAACCGTGGCTGCGCAGCAGTTCCTCCACGGCGGCCGGTGTTACGTCCATGATGGTTTCGCTTTTCTGCTGCTTGCTGGCCTCGCTCTGCGCACGCATGCCGAGCATCTGCGCGCGGCGCGCGGCGAGGGGCTGTGCGAGGAATTTTGACTGGTTGCCTGGGTCGCGTGCATAGGCGCGGAAACGCTGGTAATCGGCGTCACCGGCGCACAACGCGTCGCCGTGGCTGAGCAGAGTCGGCGTGCCGTGCAGGTCGGCCAGCAGGGGATCGTCCAGCAGCGTCGCGCCGCAGCGTTGTGCCAGCTGTTGTCCCATCAGCACGTCGCGGTTGCCGTGCATCAGGAAGATCCGGGTGCCGGCGGAGGCCAGTCCGGCGAGGGCTGCAGCGGCCTGCGGGCCCGGTGCGTCGTCGTCATCGTCGCCCGCCCAGTATTCAAACAGGTCGCCGAGGATGTACAGGGCCTGCGCGCCGGGGGCGATGTCGCGGGTGAAGCGGAGAAACTGTTCCGTAATCTGCGGCCGTTCGGGCGCGAGGTGCAGGTCGGAGATGAGCAGCGTGTGCATGGGCGGCGGGGCGTTGCCGCCCCGCGGATTCAGACGACTTCGGCTTTTTCGATGATCACGTCTTCGAGCGGCACTGCGGATTTTATCGACGACATCAGTGCCGTCCACCACCTTGCCGAACACGCAGTAACCCCAGCCCTGGGGCGTGGGTGCGGTGTGGTTGAGGAAATCGTTGTCGCCGACGTTGATGAAAAACTGCGCGCTGGCCGAATGCGGCGCCGAGGTGCGCGCCATGGCGATGGTGTACTTGTCGTTTTTGAGGCCGTTGTTGGCTTCGTTCTGCACCGGTTCGCGGGTCGGTTTCTGCTTCATGCCCGGCTCGAAACCGCCGCCCTGGATCATGAAACCGTCGATGACCCGGTGGAACACCGTGTTGCCGTAGTGGCCGTCCTCGACGTACTTGATGAAGTTGGCAACGGTGTCCGGTGCCCTGGCGGCGTCGAGTTCGAGGCTGATGACGCCGTGGTTGGTATGCAGCTTGATCATGGGTGTGTCCTTGAATGTCCTTGAATGAGGGTTACTTGGCGGCAGGTTTGGCCGGTTTGGATTTCGCCGGCGCGGCATCGATCAGGCGCGCGTTTTCGATGACGATGGGCGTGCGCGGCACGTTCTGGTGCGGGCCCACGGTGGCGGTCGGCACCTGGAGCATTTTCTGCACGACGTCCATGCCTGACGAGACGCGGCCGAACACCGTGTAGCCGTAGCCGTTTTCATCGGGAGACTTGAAGTCGAGAAAATCGTTGTCGGCGACGTTGATGAAGAACTGGGCGGTGGCCGAATGCGGATCCTTGGTGCGGGCCATGGCGACGGTGCCGACGGCATTGCGCAGGCCGTTGCCGGCCTCGTTGCGGATCGCCGGGCGAGTCGGTTTCTGCTGCAGGTTGCGGGTGAAGCCGCCGCCCTGGACCATGAAGCCGGGGATCACGCGATGGAACACGGTGCCGTCGTAGAAACCGTCCTTTACGTACTGCAGGAAGTTTTCGACGGTCTGCGGCGCGTTTTCCGGGTAGAGGTCGATGACGACGCTGCCCAGCGAGGTTTTGAGTTCGACCTTGGGATTGCTGGCGAAGGCTGCGGGGGCGACCGCCAGCGCGATCAGGAGAGCAAAAATACGGATCATAGTTTTACCAATAAAATCAATTGCTTATGAAATAACCGCGCGATGCTGCGAAAAGACTCAGGCCGCGCCCTCGTGGACGATGCGCCAGTGGCCGTTCTCGAGTTGCCAGTATTGGCGCTTGCGCATCTTGTTGCTGATGTTGCTGCTGGCGTAATCCTGGCTGAAGGTCACCACGGCAAGATTGTTGTTGCCGGGGTAGAGAAACATGCTGACGTCGTCGATGCCGACCTTGATCCAGGACTTGCCGGCGTTGACGCTGCGCTTTTGCTGCGCCCATGCCGCGAGATCCTGCTTGCCGGAACTGAACTCGCGCGAGTAGTGGCGCAGGTAACGGTCGGTGTCACGGCTTTCCCAGTCGCGGCGCCAGTCGTCCAGCGAACGCTGCAGGGACTCGCGGGTGCTTTTTGCGGCACCGGGCTCGACCCAGTCGACGCCCTGGGCAATGATCACCGGCGTCACGCCGACCTGCACATGTTTGGAGATCGCCAGCAGGTCCTCGTTGGTCAGCGCCACGCAGCCATCGCTGGCACGCGGCGGGCGGCTGTAGGTGTCGAAGGGCACGCCGTGCAGCCAGATGCCGTGGCCGTTGCGGCCGCGCCGGCGGTCCCATTCGTTCGGGTAGTTGATCGGGAACGCGCCGTCGCCGTAGAGTGCGCTCAGCGTGCCGTAGGTTTTGGTCAGTTGTTCGCGCGGCAGCTTGCCGGTGACATGGTAGACGCCGAGCGGGGTTTTCTTGTCGCCCTCGCGCAGCTTCTCGATGCCGTTGCGGCCGATCGTGGTGTAGTAGTCGGCGACGTAACGCGGCGTGCCGTTGTCGTTCTCGAACACGTACAGGGTGTATTTCGAGGCGTCGACGACAAATACGTGTTTCTGGTCCGGCGTCAGCTGCAGCAGGTTGCTCGGCACCCGGCCGACCGGACGCTCCTGGGTATGGCGGACCAGGCGCGCACGTGCTTCGTCGCGCAGGTCGGCAATGCGCTCGGCCGGGGCGTCCGGTGCGGCACCGATGCTGCTGATCGGCCTCGCACGGGCCATCAGCAGATCGCCCTTGACCAGGTGCGCCAGGCGGAAATTCGGATGCTGGTTCAGCACCTTGTCGATTTCGGCGAGCGCAATGTCGAACTGCGATCCCGCGATCGCGATCAGTGTCTGCGCGAGCAGGGCTTCCGGCGCGTTTATTGCCGATGAGCCGCCGGAGCCGAGCAGTCCGCCGGTGGCCGACGACAGCGGGCGGTTGCCCAGCGCCAGGGTGGTTGAGGACGGCGTCAGCGCGGCGGCGGCAATCGCCGCAACGAGTGTGCAGGCGATCAGCGGGCGCGTCATCCGCCGACGTTTTCTTCCTGGATCAGCCATTGTTTGCCCGAACGGATCATCACCAGCGTCTTGTTGGCCGAGGCCTTGAAGGTGTTCGAACGGTAATGCTGGCGGAAGGTCACGGTGGCGCGGTTGTCATCGCTGAAGGTGACCTTGGCAGCTTCGACCCTGACTTCGATCTTGCGCGGCTTGGCAATACGCGCCTTGCGTTCGTTTTCCCAGGCGGCGCGCGGCTCGCCGTCGGGCGTCTTGAAGCCCGGGGCGTAGTGCGCAAGGTATCCGCTGACATCGTTGGCGGACCAGGCAGCGGCCCAGGCCTCCACGGCTTTCAGCACGGCATCGCTGTTGCCGCTGCCGGCCGGCGCTGCGGCCTTTGCCGGTTCCTTTGCAGGCTCTTTTGCAGGTTCCTTCGCCGGCTCTTTTGCGGCGACGGCGGGTTTGGGCGCAGCTGCGGGCGCGGCGGGTGCCGGAGGCGGCGGGGCCGCGGGTTTTGCCGCCGGTGCCGGTTTTACGGTCTCGACTTTTGCCACCGCCACTTTCGGCGGACGCGGCGCACCGGTGAACAGGTCCTTGATCAGGTTGAGCTTGGTCTGCGCCGCCTGGTTGTTCTTGTCGAGCTGCAGCGCCTTGTCGTAGGCCTGGCTCGCCATCTTGGCGTAGATGTCGCCGAGGTTTTCGTGGGCGGTGGCATAGCTGGGGTGGGTGCGGATCGCCATTTCCAGCGAGGCGCGTGCCTTGTCGTACTGGCCCTGGGAGGCATAAAGCACGGCGAGGTTGTTGTACGGTTCGGGCAGTTCCGGATATTCCTGGGTCAGCTCGGTGAATACCCGGATCGCCTCGGCCGGCTTGTTCTGCTCGGTAAGCAGGATGCCGCGGAGGAAGCGGCCACGCGCGTCCTTGGGCCGGCTTTTCAGATACTGCTCGACGCGCTCCATCGCGCGGTCAGTCTGGCCCTGCTTGAGCAGTTGCTGGGCTTCCTGCAGTTCATCGCCTTGCGCGAAGACAGGGGCGGCAAGGCCGATGCAGACTGCGATTGCGGCAAGCCGGGCTGCGGCCGATTTTAAAGTCATCGTGCTATGATTCCCGAGATTGTTGTGTGGACGGTAGCCATTGTTGTTGCGACCGCAGTTGTTGCCTTGATTGTCGCCTTGGTTGCTGCCATTAGTCCTTGAATTTTAGGGATTTTACCAAGAACAACCGCCAATTCAAATTTCTCTTTTGCGGGGAACCGCCAGCCCCGCGATCCGGATCCGGAAGCGCGGTGCTCCGCCACCGCTGGCAGGCTTCCCCGACCGCTCAAATGCTCAAAATCTACAATACCCTGGCCCGGGAAAAGCAGGAATTCAGACCGATCGAGGCCGGCAAGGTTCGCATGTACGTCTGCGGCATGACGGTCTACGATTTTTGCCACCTCGGGCATGCCCGCGTGATGGTGATTTTCGATGTCGTGCAGCGCTGGCTGGGCGCCTCCGGTTACGACGTGACCTATGTGCGCAACATCACCGACATCGACGACAAGATCATCAGGCGCGCGCAGGAAAACGGCGAGCCGATGGCGGCGCTGACCGAGCGTTTCATCCGTGCGATGGACGAGGATTCCGCGGCGCTGGGTGTGGAGAAGCCGACCGCCGAGCCGCGCGCAACCGAATACGTGTCCGGCATGCTTGACATGATCAGTGTGCTGAAGGCCCGGGGTTATGCCTACCAGGCTGCCGACGGCGACGTGAACTATGCGGTGCGCAAGTTCGAGGGTTACGGCAAGCTGTCGGGCAAATCACTGGAAGACCTGCGTGCCGGCGAACGCGTCGCGGTGGATGCGGCCAAGCAGGATCCGCTGGATTTTGTGCTGTGGAAACGCGCCAAGTCCGGCGAGCCGGCCTGGGAGTATGTTCGGTGATGTCGGGCGCGCTGCTCGGCAAACATTTCGACATCCATGGCGGCGGCCAGGACCTGCAGTTTCCACACCACGAAAACGAGATTGCGCAGTCCGAGGGCGCCCACGGTTGCACCTTCGTCAACTACTGGATGCACAACGGCTTTGTCCGCGTCGACAACGAGAAGATGTCGAAGTCGCTGGGCAATTTTTTCACGGTGCGCGAGATCCTTGCGAAATACGACGCCGAAGTCGTGCGCTTTTTCATCATCCGCGCGCAGTACCGCAGCCCGCTGAATTATTCGGATGCACACCTCGACGATGCGAAGCAGGGGCTGACCCGGCTCTACACGGCGCTGAAGGGCGTTGTTGCGGAAGCGGGCGCGATCGACTGGAGCAACGCGCATGCCGCGCGCTTCAAGGCGGCGATGGACGACGACTTCAACACGCCGGAAGCGGTGGCGGTGCTGTTCGAACTGGCCAATGAAGTCAACCGCAGCGGCTCGGCGGCCGATGCCTCGCTGCTGAAGTCGCTGGCGGGCCGGCTGGGCCTGCTGCAGCGCGACCCGGCAGCCTTTCTGCAGGCCGGCCCGGCGCAGGGCGACTGGACGCCGGAACGCATCGAGGCCGCGATTGCCGCGCGCACCGCGGCCAAGAAATCGAAACAGTTCGCCGAGGCCGACCGCATCCGCGATGAACTGAAGGCGGCGGGGGTGGTGCTGGAGGATGGCGCGTCAGGCACGACCTGGCGCCGGTCGTGATCTCCGGTTCGGCAGCCTGCAACCGGCAGCAAGTCCTGTCTCCCTTTTTCATTCCACCCGCAATACAAAGGAACTGTTCGTGACCCGCATTGCCTCCGTCAAAGCCCATGCCATTTCCGCCAAACTCAAACACACGCTGTGGACCGCGCACGAAGAATTGCACAGTTCCAGCGTGATCCTGGTGGAGATCAAGACCGATGACGGCCTGACCGGCATCGGCCAGATCCACGGGTCGCCGATGAAGGACATCTGCAAGTACGTCGAGAAATTCGGCGAAGTGATCAAGGGCATGAGCGCCACCGAGCAGGTGGCAGTGTGGGAAAAACTGCTGTCGCTGACTTCGCCGCGGCCGACCGGCATGGGCGGGCGCGACGGCCTGCCGCAGCCGATGCCGCGCGGCGACCGGCCGCAGATCATGGCGGCGATCGGCGGCATCGATCTCGCGTTGTGGGACATCAAGGGCAAGGCCTTCAACGTGCCGGTATGGAAGCTGCTGGGCGGCGAGGGCAAGCCGCTGTTCACCTATGCCACGGGCGGTTATTACGAACTCGACGCGCCGCTGCATGTCTGCGCCGAGGAACTGGCCGGTTTCGTCAAGCGCGGTTACCAGGCGGTGAAGCTGAAAACCGCGGGCCTCAGCATCGAGAAGGAAGTCGAGCGCATCCGCCTGACGCGCGAGGCGATCGGCAGGGACGTGAAGCTGATGCTCGACATGAACGCGGCCTATGACCTGGAAGACTGCATCCGTTTTGCGCATGCCGTCGAGCCCTACGACATCTACTGGCTGGAAGAGCCGCTGCACTGGTACCTGCAGCCGGCCGATTTTGTCGTGCTGGCGAAAAACACGGTGATTCCGCTGGCGCATGGCGAACGCGAGATGACGCGTTTCACTGCGCGCGATTTCATCAACAGCGGCGCGCTGGGTTTCATGCAGTTTGATGCGACGCGTTTCGCGGGATTCACCGAGTCGCTGCGTGTCAGCCATCTCGCCGAGCAGCAGGGCGTGCGCATCGCGCCGCACCTGGTGCCGGAGGTGCATGCCCATCTGGTGTCGGCCTTCCCGCGGCTGGGCTTTGGTGTCGAATCACACGGCAACGCCGACCGTGATCCGCTGTGGTTCGAGATGTTCACCGAGCGCGCGCAGGTCAGGGACGGCCGGGTGCACATGAACGATCTGCCGGGATTCGGTTTCGAGATCGACTGGAAGGCGATTGAAAAATACCGGGTGTAAGCGGAAAACATAATAAGTATTTGATTTTATTAAATATTTTATCCATTTTGGCAATGACGCAGTCACGGTGCCCGGGCAGGTTCCGCCCGGGCGCCGCGTCGTACGGCGTCGCGGATATGCAATACTGGATGTGCAAAAAAAGAGCGCCCTGAAAGGCGCATGTGCCGGAAAACGGCGATCTGCATCCGAAGCCCGTCCCTGGAGGAGTCATGAACAAAACGGCAATCCGTTCCATCCTGTGCGCCGCTGCAATCGGCGTGTCTCCGCTGTCTGCAATTCAGGTCATGGCCCAGCAGTACCCGGCCAAGCCGGTGAGGGTCATCGTGCCCTTTGCGCCGGGCGGTGGGAGTGACCTGACTGCGCGCCAGGTTTCGAACAAGCTGACTGCGGCACTGGGCCAGCAGTTCATTGTCGACAACCGCGGCGGCGCCGGCGGCATCATCGGCATGGAGGCGGTGGCCAAGGCGCCGCCCGACGGTTACACCATCATGATGATGTCCGGCAGTTTTTCCGCCAGCGCAGCCACCCACAAGCCGGCCTTTGATCCGATCAATTCCATCATCCCGGTGGCCGAATTCGGCATTACGCCGTTTGTGGTCACCGTGCATCCGTCGCTGCCGTCGAAAAACCTGAAGGAACTGATCGCTCTGGCCAAGGCCAGGCCCGGCCAGCTGCCTTATGCCTCCAGTGGTGTCGGTGGCCTGACCCATCTGGCGACTGAACTGATGAACGTGATGGCCAAGATCAGGATGATCCATATCCCGTACAAGAGCACCGGTGCGGCGATGACCGACCTGCTCTCGGGGCAGGCCCCCATCATCGTCGGCAGCCTGCTGCCGGTGGTGCCGCATTTCAAGACCGGTCGCCTGCGTCCCCTGGCGGTGACGACGGCGCAGCGCTGGCATTCCCTGCCCGAAGTGCCGACGGTTGCGGAAACGCTTCCCGGCTATGAGGTCGAGCTCTGGTTTGGCGCGATGGCGCCGCGTGGCACGCCGCAGGCGGCGATTGACCGGCTCAATGCCGGCATCAATCAGGCCCTGCAGGATCCGGAGATGAAAAAGAATCTCGAGGGCCAGGGCATGATCCAGACCGGCGGCACGCCGCAGAAATTCGGTGAACGCATCCAGAAGGATTTTCAGCGCTGGTCACTGGTGGTCAAGGAAGCGAACATCAAGGCTGAGTGACGCGTCTTCAACAACAGGGAACAATCATGAATCTGGTGGTCATGGCGGGCGACGATATAGGCCCGGAAATCGTTGCCGCAGCGATGGCGGTGGTGCAGGCGGCGGATGCCGAATTTTCGCTGGGGCTGCGTTTCACCGAGGTCGAGGTCGGCATGGCCAGCCACCGCAAACACGGGAGCACGCTGACCGAAGCCGCCTTCCGGGCGGCGGCGGACGCCGACGGCGTGATCGTCGGCCCCTGCGGCATGACCGACTATCCGCCGCTGGCGGAGGGCGGCATCAACATTCCGGGCACCATCCGCAAGCGCCTCGACCTTTACGCCAACCTGCGCCCGGCGCGCAGCCGCGCCGGCATGCCCGATGCGCGCCGCGGCCTCGACGTGCTGATCGTGCGCGAGAATACCGAGGGTTTTTATTCCGACCGCACGATGTTCCAGGGCAACGGCGAGTTCATGCCGACCGAGGACGTCGCGCTGTCGGTGCGCAAGATCACCCGCCAGGGTTCGGAGCGCATCGCCAGGGTCGCTTTTGAATACGCGGCGCGGCGCAGCAAACGCGTCACCGTGGTCGGCAAGCGCCATGTGCTGCAGATGAGCGACGGCCTGTTCATGGATCCGGCCTATGCGCTGTCCAAGACGCACAAGGACATCACGCTGCGCGAAATGGACATAGACGCGATGGCGGCCGACATCTACAGCCGGCCGGAGCGCCATGACGTGATCCTGATCAGCAACATGTTCGGCGACATCCTGTCCAACCTGGCGGTTGCGCTGTCCGGCGGACTGGGCCTGGCATCGCCAATGCCGGCCACGGTTCGGCGCCGGATATTGCCGGCAAGGGCATCGCCAATCCGACCGGCATGATCCTGTCGGCCGGCATGCTGCTCGAATGGCTGGGCATCCGCCACGACAAGCCGGCTTTCCAGCAGGCTTGCCGCGCGATCCAGGCAGCGGTGGATGCGGCGCTGGCCGATCCCGGGGCGCGCACCGGCGATCTGGGCGGCCGCGGCAATACCCGCGGCTTCGCCGAAGCGGTGGTGAAACATTTGCGCAGCAGCGAAGTCCAGGTCGCCGTGGCCTGAATCCGCAAGCGGTCCGGGGGAGGGGAATAACGATGAAAAATGCAGTCATTACAGGCGCCGTGCTGACCGGACTGGCCGTCGCGTCCGGTGCATCCGCCCAGGCCTTTCCGGCCAAGCCGATCCGGTTCCTGGTCGGTTACGCACCGGGCGGGGGCACCGACATCATGGCGCGCACGGTCGCGATGAAGCTGACGGAAAGCCTGGGGCAGCAGGTCATTGTCGACAACCGCCCCGGGGCGAATGCCAACCTTGCCGCCGAGATTGCCGCCAAGGCATCCCCCGACGGCCACACGGTGATGATGATTTCGGTGTCGCATGCGATCAGCAAGCCGCTGTACAAAAAACTCGGTTATGACCTGGTGCGGGATTTCACGCCGCTGATCAACATCTCCTCGGTGCCGATGTTCGTGGTGGTGCCGCCGTCTTCAACGCCGAAAACCGTGGCTGACGTGATCGCGCTGGCGAAAGCCAGGCCGATCAACTACGCCTCCTCCGGCGACGGCAGCCCGGAACACATCGCGGCGGAAATGTTCAAGGGCATGACCAAGACCGGCATGACGCACGTGGCGTACAAGGGCGGCGCGCCCTCGGCACTGGCGCTGATCTCGGGCGAGGTGCAGCTCGGTTTCAACACCGCGCCGGTCGCGGTGCCGCATATCAAGTCGGGCAAGATGCGGGCCATTGCGGTGACCAGCGCCAAACGCAATCCGGCACTGCCCGAGGTGCCGACGGTGGCGGAGTCCGGCGTCGCGGGTTACGACATGATCAACTGGTACGGTTCGGTGCTGCCTGCGGGCACGCCTGCCGCCGCGGTCAGCCGCCTCAACGCCGACATGAACAAGGCGCTGAAGCTGCCCGATGTGCAGCAGCGGCTGGCGGCCCTCGGCGCCGACCCGCTGGGCGGCAGTGCCGCGGAGTTCGGCAATTACATCAGGTCGGAAATCGCCAAGTACACCAGGGTGGTGGTGGACAGCAGGCTGCAGCAGCAGTAGGCGGTTCCGCAAGCATAAAAAAAGCCGGCGCATGCGCCGGCTTTTTATCGGGGAATGTTCCCCCTTCCCGCGTGATCACTCCGCGAAAAACGCCTTGACCCGGTCCATCCACGAATTCGCGCGCGGGTTGTGGCGCGCGGTGTCCTTGTTGCTGATGGTCTCGAATTCCTGCAGCAGTTCCTTCTGCCGCGCGGTCAGGTTGACCGGGGTTTCGACGACGACGTGGCACAGCAGGTCGCCGTGGGTGGTCGAACGCACGCCCTTGATGCCCTTGCCGCGCAGCCGGAACACCTTGCCGCTCTGGGTTTCCGCGGGAATCTTTATTTTCGCGTAGCCGTCGAGCGTCGGAATCTCGATTTCCCCGCCCAGCGCCGCGGTGGTGAAGGACACCGGCATCTCGCAATGCAGGTCGTTGTGGTCGCGGGTGAAAACGCCGTGCGGCTTGATCTGGATCACCACGTAGAGGTCGCCCGAAGGCCCGCCATTGACACCGGCTTCGCCTTCGCCCGACAGGCGGATGCGGTCGCCCTCGTCGACACCCGCCGGAATCTTCACCGCCAGCGTCTTGTGTTTCTTGACACGGCCGCTGCCGGAGCAACTGCCGCAGGGGTTGGCCACCATCTTGCCGGTGCCGTGGCAGCGCGGGCAGGTCTGCTGGATCGAGAAGAATCCCTGCTGCATGCGCACCTGGCCGTGGCCGCCGCAGGTCGTGCAGGTGGTGGGCTGTGTGCCCGGCTTGGCGCCGCTGCCGTGGCAGGTTTCGCATTCCTCCATCGCCGGAATGCGGATGCGCGTCTCGGTGCCGCGTGCGGCGTCTTCCAGCGTGACTTCAAGGTTGTAGCGCAGATCGGCGCCGCGGTAGACCGTCGAGCGGCCGCGCCCGCCGCCGCCGGCGCCGCCGAAGATGTCGCCGAAGATGTCGCCGAAGGCATCGGCGAAGCCGCCGAAACCGGCGCCCGCACCGGCGCCACCTGCCGCCGAGGGGTCGACGCCGGCATGGCCGAACTGGTCATAAGCCGCGCGTTTCTGCGCGTCGGTCAGGACCTCGTAGGCTTCCTTGGCTTCCTTGAAATGCTCTTCGGCCCTGGGGTTGTCCGGATTGCGGTCCGGATGCCATTTCATCGCGAGCTTGCGGTACGCCTTCTTCAGCTCGTCCTCGGAGGCATCGCGATTGACGCCGAGCACTTCGTAATAGTCTTTTTTGGCCATTTGCTTTTCGTGAAGCGTTAGGCGGGAGGCGTAAGGCGCATAAAAGCAAAGGGGGTGAAGAGATTTTTCCCCTCACCCCTCACGCCTTGCTACTCACGCAGTTATTTCTTGTCCTTTACCTCTTCAAACTCCGCATCGACCACGTTGCCGTCGTCCTTCTTGCCGGCATCCGCCTTCGGCGCTTCGCCGCCGGGCTGCGCAGCACCGGCCTGGGCCTGCTGTTCCTTGTACATCTGCTCGGCCAGCCTGTGCGAAGCCTGGGCCAGCGCCTGGGTCTTGGCTTCGATGGCTTCCTTGTCGTCGCCCTTGATCGTTTCCTCAAGGTCCTTCAGCGCGGCCTCGATTTTGCCTTTTTCACCGGCGTCGACCTTGTCACCGTGTTCGGCCAGCGTCTTCTTCACGCTGTGGATCATCGCGTCGGCCTGGTTGCGGGTGTCGACCAGCTCGCGCAGCTTCTTGTCTTCCTCGGCATTGGCCTCGGCGTCCTTGACCATGCGCTGGATCTCCTCTTCGGAGAGGCCCGAGCTGGCCTGGATCTTGATCTTGTTCTCCTTGCCGGTGGCCTTGTCCTTGGCCGACACGT
>LNFM01013907.1_pt1 | contig 13893 bp, 11 predicted proteins | sample 596031 | NCBI WGS metagenome assembly LNFM01 (sample SAMN04254537, study PRJNA301005) | activated carbon metagenome | isolation source: dual media filters at the Ann Arbor, Michigan drinking water treatment plant | place: USA: Ann Arbor
GTACCGGCCGTGACGCAGGATGCAGACCTGGTCTGCCGGTCGGGTCAGGTCGACGTTGTGATCGAAGCGACCGGCCACGTCGAGCACGGTACGCGGGTCTGCTTCGAGGCGATCCGAAACGGCAAGCATGTCGTGCTGATCGGTGCCGAGATCGACGCATCGGTGGGGCCGATCCTGAAGACCTATGCCGATCGCGCCGGGGTCGTCTTCACCTATACCGATGGCGATGAACCCGGCGTCGGCATGAATCTGTACCGCTTTGTCGACAGCATGGGCTACCGGCCGGTGCTGATGGGGCAGCTCAAGGGCTTCCTCGATCGCTATCGCAACCCCGACACACAGCGTGAACTGGCAACCCGGCTGGGCCAGAACCCGGCGGTACTCGCCTGCTTCGCCGACGGCTCAAAGCTCGCGCTGGAGGCCGCCATCATGGGCAATGCGACGGGCTTCGTGCCGCAGGTGCGAGGCATGAAAGGCTATCCGGTGCCGCATGTGAACGACATGCTCAAGGCCTTCAACGAAGAAGACTTCGCCCGTGAGGGCTACGTCGAGTACGCGCTGGGCGCCGCGCCGCACACCGGCGCCTTCGTCATCTGCCACAACGCTCATCCGGAGAAGCGCAAGTTGATGGCGTACCTGAAGATGGGCGACGGTCCGCTGTACATGTTCTATCAGCCCTATCACCTGCCGCCCTGGCAGATAGCGCACTCGGTGGCCCGCGCGGCGCTGTTCGCAGATCCCACCATCACGCCGCGCGGGGCGCCGGTGTGCGATACCGTCTCATACGCCAAGCGCGACCTGAGGGCCGGCGAGTTGCTTGACGGCGTGGGTGGTTTCACCTGCTACGGCCTGGTGGACCGGTATTCGACCTGCCGCAGCGAGAACGCATTGCCGATCGCAGTCTCGCTCGACTGCCGACTCAAGCGCGACGTCGTCAAGGACAAGCCGATCAGCTATCACGACGTCGATCTGCCGCCCGGACGGATTGTCGACCGCCTGCGCGCCGAGCAGGTGGAGCGGTTTGGCTGAATCTGGAACTGGAGGCACGACCGATGAAGGTGGTTCTGTTTTGCGGCGGCCTGGGCACCCGGCTGCGCGAACACTCGGGCACGATCCCCAAACCGCTGGTGAACATCGGCTACCGCCCGATCGTCTGGCACCTGATGCGCTACTACGCGCACTTCGGCCACACCGACTTCGTGCTTTGCCTTGGCTACCGCGGCGACCTGATCCGCGAGTTCTTCTTGAACTACAACGAGTCCCTGACCAACGACTTCACGCTGTCCGAAGGTGGTCGCAAAGTCGAACTGCATACGAGCGACATCGCCGACTGGCGCATCACCTTCGTCGACACCGGGTTGCACTCGAACATCGGCCAGCGCCTGCTGCGCGTACGCAAGTACGTTGAAAACGAGCCGATGTTCATGGCGAACTACGCTGATGCCCTCACCGACCTGCCGTTGGACGATCACGTCGCGAAGTTCGAGGCCAGCGGCGCGGTCGGTGGTTTCGTCGCCGTGCGGACCTCGCAGAGCTTCCACTCGGTTCAGTCCGATCAGAACGGCTGGGTGACCAGCATGGGCCGAATCAAGGACACTGAGTTCTGGATCAATGGCGGGTACTTCGTGTTCCGGCCGACGTTGTTCGACTACATCGAAGAAGGGGACGAACTGGTCGAGCAGCCGTTCAACCGGGTGATCGAGCAGCGCAAGCTGTTCGTCAACCGCTACACCGGCTTCTGGCAGCAGATGGACACCTTCCGCGAGAAGATCATCTACGACCGCATGGAAGCCCGCGGCGAGTGCCCGTGGATGATGTGGCGCAAGTAGATGCTGGAGATCGACTTCAACCTCGCCGGTGGCCGCGCGCCGGCACTGCTGTTCATCGGCGCTCATGCCGATGACATCGAGATCGGCTGCGGCGGAACCGTTGTCGAACTGCTGCGCCGCCTGCCCGGCACGCACGTCCACTGGGTCGTGCTGAGTTCCGAGAACGGCCGCGACCGCGAGGCGCGCAAGGCCGCACGTGCGCTGCTCAAGGGCGCCGGGAGCGTCGATCTGCGGATTGAGGCCTTTCGCGGTGCCTACTTCCCGGCACAGTTCGCGGATCTCAAGGATTACTTCGAGTCGCTCAAGCGCGCGGTGCAGCCGGACGCCGTGTTCTGCCACTGCCGCGACGAGCTTCACCAAGACCATCGGATTGTCGGGGAACTGGCCTGGAACACCTTCCGGGATCATCTGATCCTCGAGTACGAGATCCCCAAGTACGACGGTGGCCTGGGGACGCCGCAGCTGTATGTACCGCTGTCCGCGGCGACGATGAAGCGCAAGCTTGCAGTTCTGATGGCTTCTTTCCCGAGCCAGCAAGGCAAGAGCTGGTTCACGCCGGAGACGTTCCAGGGTCTTGCTCGACTGCGAGGCGTCGAGTGCAACGCCTCCAGCGGTTACGCAGAGGCGTTCTACACCCGCAAGCTGGTGCTGCGAGGTGGGCGGCGATGAAGTTCGATCAGGCCAATGCCTTGCGGTCGCGCCTGCATGCGTTGATTCCAGGTGGCGCGCACACGTATGCCAAGGGCGATGACCAGTACCCGGAAGGCATGGCCCCCGTCATCGTGCGCGGTCAGGGAAGTCACGTCTGGGACGTCGACGGCAACGAGTTCATCGAGTATGGCGCCGGCCTGCGCACGGTCGGCCTTGGGCACGCCTTTCCTCCCGTACTCGACGCCGTGCGACGCCAGCTCGACTACGGCAGCAATTTCGTGCGTCCGGCACGGATCGAGCTCGAATGCGCCGAGCTGTTTCGGTCGTTCGTACCGAATGCCGACATGGTCAAGTTCTGCAAGGACGGCTCGGATGCCGTGTCCGGTGCGCTGAAGCTGGCGCGCGCACACACCGGCCGCGACCTGGTTGCCATCTGCGCCAACCATCCATTCTTTTCTGTCGACGACTGGTTCATCGGCTCGACCGGCATGCCGGGCGGCGTGCCCGCACCCATCCGCGCGCTGACGATCAAGTTCAACTACAACGACCTGGACAGCCTGCGCGCGCTGTTCGAGGCGCATCCCGGCCGCATCGCTGCGGTCGTGCTGGAGGCAGAGAAGGAGACTGCGCCAGCCCCGGGCTTCTTCGATGGTCTGCGCGCGCTGTGCGATCGCGAAGGCGCAGTGTTCATCCTGGACGAGATGATCACCGGCTTCCGCTGGCATAACGGCGGCGCGCAGCAGCGTTACGGCATTCGGCCCGACCTGTCGACTTTCGGCAAGGCGCTGGCCAATGGATTCTCGGTGTCGGCGCTGGCCGGCCATCGCGAGCTGATGGAACTCGGCGGGCTGGATCATGATCGCGAGCGTGTATTTCTCTTGTCCACGACCCACGGCGCTGAAACGCATGGACTCGCCGCAGCGATGGCAACGATGCAGGTCTATCTCGATGAGCCGGTGATCGACGTGCTGTGGCAGCGAGGTCAGCGGCTGGCAGACGGCCTGCGCGCGGCCGCGCGCGCAGAAGGCGTGGCCGATCAGGTGCCTGTCCTGGGCCAGCCTTGCTGCCTGGTGTTCGGCTCGCGTGACGCGCAGGGCCAGCCGTCACAGCCGTTCCGCACGCTGCTCATGCAGGAGATCATCGAGCGCGGCGTTCTTGCCACCTCGCTCGTCGTCAACTACAGCCACAGCGAGGCCGACATCGATCGCACGATAGAGGCGTTCGCCGCTGCCTTCACCGTTTACCGCCGTGCCCTCGAAGACGGCATCGACAAGTACCTGCGTGGGCGGCCGGTCAAGCCGGCCATCCGCGCGCGCGCCTGACCATGAACCCGATCGCTACTCTCAACCCGGACTTCTGGCGCGGTCGCCGCGTCTTCGTCACCGGCCATACCGGTTTCAAGGGCAGCTGGCTGTGCCTGTGGCTGCACCGGCTCGGCGCGCAGGTGGCCGGTTATGCCCTGCCGCCACCCACTGATCCGAGTCTGTTCGAACTTGCCCGGATTGCAGAGTTGGTCAACCACACGGTCGGCGACGTGCGCGACCTCCCGGCGCTTGAAGCCGCGCTGCAGCGCGCGCAACCGGAGGTTGTGATCCACATGGCGGCGCAGTCACTGGTGCGCTACTCGTACGACAACCCGGTCGAGACCTTCGCGACCAACGTGCTCGGCACCACCCATCTGCTCGATGCGGTCCGGCGTACGCCCGCCGTCCGCGCCGTGGTCGCAGTGACCTCGGACAAGTGTTACCGCAACGACGAGTGGGTGTGGGGCTACCGCGAGACCGACGCGCTTGGTGGTCACGACCCCTACAGCGGCAGCAAGGGTGCTGCCGAGCTGGTAGTCACCGCCTTCCAGCACTCGTACTTCGACGCCGCGCGCCATCCAGACGCCGCAGTCGTCGGCAGTGCGCGTGCCGGCAACGTGATCGGCGGCGGTGACTGGGCGCGGGACCGGTTGGTGCCGGACATCCTGCGCTCGCTGCTGAACAACGAGCCGACCTTGATTCGCAACCCGCAGGCTACGCGGCCGTGGCAGCACGTGCTCGAGCCGCTGCACGGCTACCTGATGCTGGCTGAGCGCCTTCATGCAGACCGACACCAGTTTGCGAGTGGCTGGAACCTTGGGCCGCCGGAAGCGAGCGAGCGCACGGTGGGCTGGATCATCGAGCGGCTTTACCGACTGTGGGGCGCCCAGTTCGACTGGATCCGCGACCCGGATCCCGGCCCGCCCGAGAGCACGTTTCTGAAGTTGGATGCCTCCAAGGCGCGGTCTCAGTTGGGCTGGCGGCCCAGGCTTGACCTGGACACCACGCTGACCTGGATCGTCGACTGGACACGTCACTATCAGCGCGATGCCGACATGCGTGCAGTCAGCGTCGCCGAGATCGAGCGCTTCATGGCGCTGGAGTTGCCGCAGTGAAGCACGTGGCTCGCTCCTGAGGATGCCGTGATCTTCACTCCGATACCGATCGCTGGAGGGTTCCTGGTGGCACTCGAGCCACGGGTTGACGAGCGCGGTTCCTTTGCACGCGCCTTTTGTAAGCGCGACTTCGCCGCGGCCGGGATAGAGTTCGACGTGCTGCAGGCCAACTTCGCAGTGACTGCACACGCGGGAACGGTGCGCGGCCTGCACTATCAACCCGGGCAGGAGGCCAAACTCGTCCGCTGTGTGCGCGGCGCTGTGTTCGATGTGCTGGTCGACATGCGGCCGGACTCGCCGACCTTCCGCCAAGCTCACTGGCAGCAACTCGACGCTGAGTCGAGGCTGGCGATATTCGTCCCTGCCGGTGTGGCACACGGCTATCAAACGCTCGGCGACGATACGGAGTTCATGTACTTGACCGACCAGTTCTACCTGCCCGGTCAGGAGCGCGGGGTGCGGTTCAATGACCCGGCGGTGGCAATCCCGTGGCCGCTGCCGCCGCGCGACGTGACGGAGCGCGACCAAGCCTGGCCGGATCTCTGATGAAGGTCGGAATGCCTGACGGTCTCACGCCCGCGATGGCCCAGCCCCATCTTGATCTGGCCCGGCAGTTGGAGGACGCCGGGACATGGCTGTTCGTGCTGCCTTGGGCATTGAGCTTTCCCGGCGGCGTCAATCAGGTGGTCGAGAACCTGTACGACGCCAATCGAAGCGTGCTTGGGGCGAAGTCCCTGCTCCTCGTGGCGTCGTGGGAGGACCGGCAGGCGCGGGTCGACGTGGTCGAGGGCCGCCGCACGGTCCACTTTCAGTTGCGACAGCCATGGCAGGCCGGCAAGAGAGCGCGAAGCCTGACCAGCTACGCCCTGTGGCTGCCGCGAGCGTTTTCTTCGCTGGGTGCACTGCTGGCCAGGGAGTCTGTTGGCATCATCAACGTGCACTACCCTAGCCCGAGTGCACTGACGTGGACGCTGCTGCCTGCAGTAATGCGTGGCCGCGCGCGCCTGGCCTTGTCGTTCCATGGCATGGACGTTGCGCAAGCTGTGCGGTCGAGTGGCGTCGAGCGCTGGCTTTGGCGACGTCTGCTTGGTTCGGCCTCATCGATCACGGTCTGCAACAGCCGACTGCAGGACGATCTGGTTCGGGTCCAGGCCAGCGCGCTCGGCAAGATCACCGTCGTTGACAACGGGGTCGACCCATCCAAGCTCAGGCATGCGAACGCTCGTCCTGTGACGGACGCGCCGCCGGACTTCCAGGCGCCGCGGGACTTCCTTCTGAGCCTTGGGACTTTCGAACACAAGAAAGGTCACGACGTCACCGTTGCGGCGTTCGCGCGCCTTGCGCCGCGCCACCCCGATCTGCATCTTTTGATCGCGGGTCGCACCGATTCCGATTCGACTCTGGGCGCCCTGCAAATGCAGGCGCAACGCCTTGGCTGCGCGGATCGGGTGACTTTCCTGCCAAATCTCGATCACTCAGGTGCCATGACGCTGCTCCGGCAGGCGCGGGCACTTGTCTTGGCGTCGCGCGACGAACCTTTCGGCATCGTCGTGCTGGAGGCAGGCGTTTTTCATCGCCCCGTCATCGTGACTTCCATTAGCGGCGTAGCGCGCCGCTTGCCGGAAGCCGCCTTGCTGCGTGTGCCACCCGACGATTCGGTAGCGATCGACGCGGCAGTCGAGCGCGTTCTGAGCGACAAGGCGCTTGCAGACCGATTGGGGTTGACGCTCGGCCGCGCAGTGGCCGAGCAATTCACGTGGGACAAAGTGGTCAACTGCTACCGGACCGCCATGGTGTCTTGCGCCGATGCAACCGGGAGCACGCAATGAAGCCGTTCAAGCCGCCCCGATGTCAGCGGGCGGAAACACGACTCGCATGAACGAGCCCCTGGTCTCGGTAGTCACACCCTTTTACAACACGGCACCGTACTTGGCCGAGTGCATTGCCAGCGTGCTCGCGCAGCGTTATGCAAACTTCGAGTACGTGCTGCTCGACAACATGAGTTCCGACGGCTCGCACGGCATCGCCGCCGAGTTTGCCGCAGGCGACAGCCGGATCCGTCTGCTGCGCAACGATCAACTGCTGCCACAGGTGCCCAACTACAACCGCGCCATTGCGCACTGCTCGCTACAAGCGCGATACATCAAGGTCGTGGAGGCAGACAACTGGCTCTACCCCGAGTGCCTGGCGCAGATGGTTGAGCGGGCCGTGGCAAACCCGACTGTCGGAGTGGTCAGCAGCTACAACACGACGGAGACCCGCGTGCGCATGACCGGTCTGCCGCTCGATACGAAGGTCATGAACGGTCGCGCGCTGTTTGAGGCCACCTTCGATCGCCAGCAGTACCTGTTCGGGGCACCCACGACGGTGCTCATGCGTGCCGACCTCGTGCGTGCCCGCAGCCCGTTCTACGACGAGTCTCTGGCTACGGCCGAAGACCTGAGTGCTTGCTGGGACCTGCTGGCCGACAGCGACTTTGGGTTCGTTCATCAGGTGTTGTGTTTCGTTCGATCAGAGAACGAATCGATCCTGTCGCGCATTCGCGGCTTCGAGGCCCAGGAGCTTGACCGCTACCTCGTGGCGCGTCGGCACGCGAGGCAATTCGTGCCGCCCGAGCAGTTGCTGCTCTTCCTGGCAGCGGCCGAACGGCGTTACTACCGTGCGGTTGCGCGAGCGGCTCTGCTGGCCCCGCGGCCAGGTTTGCTGGCTTTCCATCGCGAGCGCGTTTCGCTCGAAGGATTCGTCTTCGACGAGGCCCGGCTTCGGTGGGCCCTGCTACGGGAGGCGGCGGGCATGGCAGTACACCCGGCCCAGTTGCGGGAGGCGCTGGCTGCAGGACGCCTACGCCGCTTGGCTCGAGGTGCGGCTGGCGAATAGATGGTCGTAGTGCACATCCAGCTCCGCCCGCAAGTGCGCTGCCCGCGCCAGCAACGCGGCACGAGGCGAAGGTAGCGCCTGCAATCGACCGATGTCGGCCAGCACGGCGTCGGGCTCGAAGCCTGTGAGGTCGTGACACCAGGCTTGCTGCCCCATGTCGGCCATCACGGCCGCGTTCTTGTCGGCGTAGCCGATCGACACCACGGCGCGACCGCTCATCAGTGCGAGCAGTACGTTGTGGTAGCGGGCCGCGACCACGAGGTCACATTGACCGATTTCGCGCAGCAAGTCCTTGAAGTCCCCGATCGCCGGCGCCGCTACGCGCGACGACAATGCGCGCGGAAGATCGAGCATGGCTTGCAGATCGTCAGCCACGCCCGCATCGGCGCGCGTGTCTCCGACCAGCAGGCGCAAATCGAAGCCGTGCGCCAACAGACCGCGCGCCAGTTGTGCCGTCTGCTGCAGGTAGCGCTGGTATATCGCGTCGCCGTCGGCCTCTGCGACGCCCCACCCACGGAAACCGATCAGTCCCAAGCCAACCACACGCGGCGGCCAAACGGGCTCGCGCTCTGGCAGCAAGTCGCCAGGCAAGCTGAACGCAAGATCGGTCACGACCTCGGCTCCGTGACGGGTGCCGAGTCGGCGAGCGTTATCGGCCGACACCGCGTCGCGCACGCTGAAGCTGGTACTCAGGTCAAGCGACCGAACGAAGCGCTGTCGGCTCAGCGGATGATCAACTCGCGAAACTCCAATGCAGACGACATGCACTTCGCGCTCGGCAGTGCGAGTTGCCTCGATCCATCGAAGCAAGTGAGCCGGCATATCCTCAGGCCCTTGGCCAAAGTCGTCGACCACGCCGGTGCCCGGTACAAAAAGTGCGTCGCACGAACACATCTGCCGCACCGCGCGAGCACGTCGTGGTCCATGGGTCAGAGCCGACGCGAGCCGCTCGACCGGTGGCCGTGCAAAGGGCGGCAGTCGCCATAGCCACGGCGCGACAGGCAGCGGAAGCATCGGCTGCAGCGCCTCGACGCCGTGCATTTGCACCACCCGCGACTGCGCAGGCGCGATGCAGATGAAGCGTGCCGCTGGTTGCCGCTGTCTTGCAGCGGCGAGGAAGGCCGCAAGGCTCGCTTCATTGCCGAGGTTGGGCGAGCCGAACAGGCCGAACAGCGCGTAACGCGGGCCGGCGTTGGAGGACTCAAGCCGCATCGAGAACCAGGACGGACTCGCCCGCAGGCACGAAACTGCGCACGCCGACATTCGGCAGCGCCACGGCTGGTGAATAGGTCCCGCGCAAGGTGTCGTACCAGCGCGCGCGCATGGCAACCGGGGAAAGTGCGGAAAGATCGACCGCGAAGGTCTTGCCGGTAGTCCAGATCATCGCGAAGCTCCGGTCGCTGGCCATCGCCGGGCAGATCCGTGCGGACCCTGAGCCGAGATCGGAGGTGACGAGTCTTGATCCCACCTGAGGCTCGAGCAACCACCAGCGGTAGGCGGTGAACAGAGCTTTCACGTGACGCACTTGGCGTGTCGCGGTGGTGTCAAGATGCTTGCGCCAGTCACTTTGATCGCGCCCGCTCGCGTTGAAGTGCCAGGTCGGATTGTTGCCAAAGAAGTGGCCGCATCCGCCTGCGAGCACCGCCTGATACGCCTGCCGGCGGCAGAGTGCGGGGTCGCCATTCTCATTCTCGTACTGCCCTTCAAACAATAGGCAGGGCTTGACCGGTGCTCGCGCATAAGAACGCCCGATGCCGTCCCAGACATATCCGCCGTATGCCTCCCACTTGTACACAAGATCTAGAGCGATCCACTGGGCGGACCAGACGTCGCGGGTCGCACTGTTCGTGGTTGCGTGTGCGGTGACGAGCGCCCCTGGGTCGACCTCGAGAAGGCCTTCTGCGATCCGGTTCTGCTTGGTCTGATCGCTTCCCTGGACATTGGCGTCGCCGCCCATCACCCACACGAGGTTGCGCTGTTTCAGGTAGCGGCGTCCAAGAAATCGTCCGTAGGAGAGAAGCGCTTCATCACTTGCGGCGCGCACTTCCGCTGCCCAGCCCTCGTGCGCATTGTGAGGGATACCCCAATAGGCCGGCGTGACCAGGCACAGCATCCCGCACTCGGTGGCTCGAGCGATCGCGAAATCGACCAGGTCCCAGTAGGCCGGATTGGGCGCCCCAAAGTCGGTCATGGGACTGAAAGGATCGTGACCTTCTTTGTTGCGATAGCGCGGTGACTGGCTGGTGAACCAGTGTTCGATGAGTTCGAATACGACCGCGTTGAATCCCTTGCGCCTTCGATCTTCCAGCACAAGCGCAATTAGTCGCAAGGCTCCAGTGGGCCGCACCGTGAATGAAGAACGGCTCCCCAGTCGCATCGACTAGATAGCGGTTGCTCGCGTGAGGACGTAGTGGCCAGCGGGGATGTGCGTGCGGCGCGGGTGGCGAGGGTAGCGCGGGCGGAACCGCGCCGATCGCGTTGCCACCACTGGCAACAGTTATTGGCCCGAACAACAAGGCCGAAAGAAGGTCTCGACGGAGCATTGGCACGTACGAGCAGTCATTCCTATCTGGCTTTGCCCGATCGTCGAAGGCAGAATCCAACTTTACCCGTGACGGTTCTTCTGTGCGAGGGTTCAATGGACAGTCCAGTGCAACCGAGCGACACGAACCGCAATCGCTTGCAGGCGCACGATTCCTCTTCCAGGGGTCGCGACCCGCCGCTGCAGACGCAGCAGGACTATTGGAGCGCGTGGAACGGAATTTTCGTCGGCCATCAGCGCGGACCCATCTCTCAGCGACAGGCGCAAGTCATCGAAGGCTGGCTAGCCGGCTGTGAGCGCACGGATATGCGAATACTCGAAGTTGGCTGCGGTACCGGTTGGATGGTGGACCGAATGCGCCCATTCGGCGAAGTCACAGGCACTGACCTGTCAGAGGCAGTCCTGGCTATCGCTCAACAAGCAATTCCAGACGCGCGTCTTGTCGCGGGCGACTTCATGACCGTTGACTTGCCGAGCGAGCACTATGACGTCGTGGTCACGATGGAAGTCTTGTCGCACGTATCGAATCAGGACGCGTTCCTGGCGCGCATCGCCGACCTGCTGAAGCCGGGTGGAACTCTGATGCTCGCCACCCAGAACCGGCCAGTGCTCGAGCGATGCGAGGACGTCACGCCACGTACAGGCCAGATCCGCGACTGGGTGGACCGACACAGCCTGCAGGCGCTCCTGGCGCGGCAGTTCCGCATCGACACCATGTTCTCGATCTGTCCGCATGGCCACCTGGGTTACCTGCGAATCGTCAACTCGGTGAAGCTGAACCGGCTTGTCAGTACTGTCATCCCGCAGGCCAAGCTCGACGCAGCCAAGGAACGATTGTGGCTGGGGCACACGATCATGGTGAAGGCGACCGCGGCGCGCTGAGGCCGGGCAAGACTTGACGCAAGCGTTTTAGCACCAGCGCCTCGGCGCCGTCCGGGCGGCCTGCAGCCAGCCAAAGCAGCGCGAGCGCCAAAGCATAGAGCGTTATGCCCATCAGTACGCTCAGGGAGAGCACTGTGATGTGCCACGCGTCGGGGCCCAGACCCATGCGGTGCTGCGCGGCCCAGTAGACAGTCGCCCCCATAAAAGCGGCCGCTGCCAAAGGGCGGACGATCACAGCAGCAAGCATGGACAGTGACACGCCGAAGTAACGCCTCATCATAACCAGGCTAACGCATATGGCAGCAGACATGGCCCCCAACTGCGCTGCAGCCACGCCGTTGATGCCGCGATCAACGAAGTAGAAAAGAAGTGCAACCAAGGCGACGACGAAAAGAATCGCCGAATATGCTGGCACGTGAGCGTTGGCAGTGGCCAGATAAGCGGAGTGGTTGGGGGCGACCAGCGATTGCAAGGCTCCGGCAAAGACGAGAATCTGCATCGGCACAATGGCAGCGCGCCATTGGTCGCCCAACAACGTCAGCACGAGGGGCTCGGCCACTGCCGCCAGGCCGAACGCCGCCGGAAGGGTGATCAACTGGACCACGGAAATCACCTGCAGCAGACCGCTGCCGATGCCGCCCGGGGTCTCCGCGATGCGCGAAAGCCCCGGCAACACCGCGCGGTTGATCGGGGCTGTCACCTCTGACGTTGCCAGTGCGGCGAAATCGCTGGCGATGGTGAACGTACCGAGTGCCCCAGCGCCCTGCGTGCGGCCAATCACGAAGTGCGAGAGTCGGCTGCTCAGGAAGCCGAGGACGTTTGTGACAAACAGCCAGCCCGAGAAGCCGAATAACTCGCGCCATACCGCCATGCTGAAGCGCGGCCGGTACGCGTGCATGGCATAACTCAGCCCAACGCCGACGGTCCGGCTCACTACGGTGCCGATGATCAGCGCCCAGTAACTGCGCAAGGCCAGGGCAATGGTCAAGGTCACCGCAACCCCAACTGCTCGCTTGGCGAACATGAAAATGAACTCGCGCCTGAAGTCCATCTCGCGGCGAAAGTTCACCGTGCCGATGTTCTCGAATCCTTCGATGATCCACGAGGCCGACAGCACCACCATGATCAGCGCAATGCGGTCATCACCGTAGAACGTGGCTGCCGGCAGCGCGAGCGCTACGGTCAAGGCCCCGCAAAGTAGGCTGAACAGCAGGCGCAGTGTCCAGGCTGTGTCGTAGTGCGAGCGCAAGGGGTTCGGTCGCTGAATCAGCGGCACTTCGAAGCTGAAGGCGCCGGCCAGTTCAATCATGGCAATCACCGACATCGCCATCGCCACCAGCCCAAAGTCGGCCGGCACCAGGATGCGCGCCAAAATAATCGTGCTAAAGAATGCAAGCGCACGGTCGGCAAGGCGGAACCCGAGCATCCACGTGGCGCCGCGCGCCATCTTGCCCTGCATCGATTGAGACATCCGCGACTTGTTCGATCAGGCGCCGCTCAAACGAGGGCGCGGCAGGTGAGGTGAGCAGGACAGGCGGAAACGACCCGGGGCGTCGCGCCTGAATCTCTTGGCTAGTCGCGCGCCGCTACCGCTTGGACCGCAGCATGCGCGGCATCAGCAGCTAGACCAGCACTTCCTACGGCGCCTAGTGGAACCGAGGACAACTTGCGGGCTCGCAGTGTAGCCATTGGCGGCGCTGATACCAACTGTCCTGCGCGACGTCGGCACGCTGAACGCTTCGCGCAACCATGCAGCCAAGGAAGCCCGAGCGGTCGGGCAACAAAAGTCTGTCGCCAGTCCATCGCGACGATGTGCGTGTCGGGTGCGTCGAATTGTCTCCACTTGGCCCGAATCGAAGCCGTGCAAGGCTGGCGAAAGGGCTGAAAAGGACTTCGACTTTGCGCTTTTGCGACGCGCGGTGCCGAATAAAGTAGAGTCGCCTGCAGATGTCGAGCAGTGCGAATAGCATTCCGAAATCAGCATTCCGGTGGCGCGCAGCCGGGGTCCGATGGCACTGAGCGCAACCCATTTCCTGAGTCATCGTGCGTTTTGGCGGATGCTGCCGAAACGTACTGCTGACCCTCGCTTGCGGATTCTTTGATGGCAGCGGTACAACGGTCCACCCACGTCGAAAAGATCGGCTTGCCCGCTGCATGCGAAGGGCTTGGCTCGTGGCAACTAATGGATGAAGACGGCACTGTCGTCGGTTTCGTCGTGATCGATCGAGTCGTTGCTGGTCGCAGTTGCGGCGGCATTCGGGCCAGCGCTTCGGTGACGGCAGAAGAGATCGGGCGCATCGCCCGCGTCATGACTCTCAAGTGCGGGTTCGCCGGTGTCGCCGCCGGGGGAGCGAAGGGCGGGGTGATCGTTCCCGAGGGCTTCACCGCTGAACAGCGGGCGGCGCGACTCGAAGCGTACGGACGGGCCGCCTCGGCTTGGCTGTGCTCCGGGGTTTGGTCCCACGGCGCCGACATGGGCACGACGGACATCGACATCGCTCACATCCGCCACGCCGCCGGAATCGGCCCGGCGCCCGGCCGGGCAGGCCCGCCAACGACTCCTTCAACAGGGGATGCGACGAGCGGCCGTGCCGCTGGTCTGACCGTTGCGCTGTCGGCCGAGGCAGCGCTCGAGTCCCTTGGCATCGCTCTGCGCGGCGCACGGATTGCGGTCCAGGGTGCCGGCGCTGTGG
>LNFM01012764.1_pt1 | contig 13890 bp, 13 predicted proteins | sample 596031 | NCBI WGS metagenome assembly LNFM01 (sample SAMN04254537, study PRJNA301005) | activated carbon metagenome | isolation source: dual media filters at the Ann Arbor, Michigan drinking water treatment plant | place: USA: Ann Arbor
ATATGGCTACTTTTCGTCGTCCTGAGCGGAGCGAAGCGTAGTCGAAGGACCTCTTTTCCTTTCGATGGACCGCCGAAAAAAGGTCCTTCGACTGTGCCGCCCTCCGGGCGGCTCCGCTCAGGACGACGGGGAAATAGCCATATGCGATAGCCCTACCGTCTCGGGGGAGGTGGCCCGAAGGGCCGGAGGGAGTAAACTCCGGCGCCGCTGCATGGAGAGAGATTCAAAATGAAAGACAAGGTCGATGTCCTGATCGTCGGTTCCGGGGCGTCGGGGGCCGCGGTGGCGTGGAGCCTGGCCGACACCAAGATGCGGATCCTCTGCCTGGAGCAGGGCGACTGGGTGAAGCCGACCGACTATCCCAGCAACGGCCGCGACTGGGAGGCGCGCCTGTTCAGCGACTTCGCCATCAATCCCAACCGCCGCGCCCGCGAAACCGACTATCCGATCAACGACGCCAACTCGCCCATCAAGGTGGTGAACTTCAACGGCGTCGGCGGCAGCACCATCATGTACACGGCGCACTATCCGCGCCTAAAACCCAGCGACTTCAAGGTGAAGACGCTCGATGGTGTGGCCGACGACTGGCCGATCGACTACGAGACACTCGAACCGTTCTTCGCCGAGAACGACCGCATGACCGGCGTCTCGGGCCTGGCCGGCGATCCCGCCTATCCGCCCAAGCAGCCGCCGATGCCGCCGATCCCGATGGGCAAGTCGGGCCAGGTGCTGGCCAAGGCCATGAACAAACTCGGCTGGCACTGGTGGCCCTCGGACACCTCCATCGCCACGGTCGACTACGACGGACGCGGCCGCTGCCTGAACCTCGGCCACTGCACGCCGGGCTGTGCCCAGGGCGCCAAGGCCAGCACCGACATCACCTACTGGCCCGCGGCTCTCCGTGCCGGCGTCGAACTGCGCACCCGCGCCCGCGTGCGCGAGATCACCGTCGATGGCAACGGCATGGCGACCGGCGTCATCTATTACGACGAGAAGGGCGTCGAACATTTCCAGCCGGCCGAGATGGTGATCCTGGCCTGCAACGGCGTCGGCACGCCGCGCCTGATGCTGAATTCGCAGTCGGGCAAGTTCGCCAATGGCATCGCCAATTCGAGCGGCCAGGTCGGCAAGAACCTGATGTTCCACCCTTATGCGTTTACCTACGGCTATGTCGACGAGCCGCTGGACGGCAACCACGGCCCGCCGCTTTGTCTCTGGAGCCACGAATTCTACGAAACCGACAAGGCGCGCGATTTCGTGCGCGGCTACATCTTCCAGTTTGGCCGCGGCACCGGCTCGATCGTGGAAGCCATCACCAGCACCGCCAACGGCCGGCTGCCGTGGGGCGAGGACCATCACAAGGTCTATCGCGGCCTGCTCAACCGCCGCATCTACCTCGCCGCCATCTGCGAGGACCTGCCGGAGGAGCACAACCGCGTCACGCTCGACCCGGTGATCAAGGACAGCAACGGCATTCCCGCGCCCAGGATCGACTACACGGTGAGCGCCAACAGCCGCAAGATGATGGACCACGCGCACGCGCGCGCGACCGAAGTGCTGAAGGCCGCCGGCGCCCACACCATCGCCATCGACGACGTGCCCAACAGCGGCTGGCACCTTTTGGGCACCGCCCGCATGGGCACCGACCCCGCCCGCTCGGTGGTGAACGAATGGGGCCGCTGCCACGACGTAAAGAACCTGTTCATCGTCGACGGCAGCATCTGGGTGACCTCAGGTGGCGTGAACCCGACCTCGACCATCCAGGCGCTGGCGCTCTACATCGCCGATGCCATCAAGAAGCGGTTGAGCAATGCGACGCTGTTCGATTGAACCGCTGGGGAATGAATCGATGGATGACCGCTCTCCCCTCATCCTGAGGAGCCGCGCGCAGCGCGGCGTCTCGAAGGATGGGCAACAACACCGCTGTCTCCCACCCTTCGAGACGGGCGCGATGCGCCCTCCTCAGGGTGAGGTTTGTTTGATCCATGCACCCCGTCGTCTCGAGCGGAGCGAAGCGAAGTCGAGAGACCTTCTCTCCACGAAAAGCCGGCTATGTGTTGAAGCAAGGTCCCTCGGCTACGCTCGGGACGACGGATAAGGACCAACCGACATGACCACCCTCACCGATGCCGAAGCCCGCGACCTGCGCGCGCTGGCGGGCCTCATGATCCCGGCCAGCACCACCTACAAAGTGCCCGGCGCCGACGACGATCTGATCTTCGCCGACATCGTGAACAACCTCGAACGCGACACCGAGGACACGCGCACCACCCTCGCCCATCTGGCGAGGCTCGCCGGCGGCGCCTTCGCCGACCTGGTCCCGGACCGCCGCCGCGACGTGGCCGCGACCTTCAAGAAGGAAGGCGGCGCGCCGCTGTTCGCGCTCAACCGCGTGGTGCTGCTTTGCTACTACCGCGACGACCGGGTGATGCGCTCGCTGGGCCAGGAACCGCGCTCGCCGTTCCCGAAAGGACATGTCGTCGAGCAGGGGGATTGGTCGTTGCTCGATCCGGTGAAGAAGCGGGCACCGATGTGGCGGCGTCCTTCCTGAGGAACCGTCGTCCGGAAGACCAACGGGGCACTTCAGCGCTCTTTCAGGGCCATGCGCCTGTCGTACCAGTGCATGAACAGCGAAATCGACAGGCTGACCGTCAGATAGGCGGCGACGATGAGCAGGACGTTCTCGATCGCCTGGCCGGTCTGGTTGATCGTGACGTTCAGGGTGGCTACGAGGTCGGGATAGCCGATGGCAATGGCGAGCGAACTGCTTCGCGTAATGCGAAGATACTGGTTGGTCATCGGCGGCACGATGACGCGCATCGCCTGAGGCAGCAGGACCAGATACAATCCCTTGCCGCGGGATAGCCCGACGGCAGCGGCGGCTTCGCCCTGGCCCTTGTCGACGGAGAGGATGCCGGCGCGCACGATGTCGGCGATGAAGGCCGCGAAGTAGAGCACCAGCGCCGCCAGCAGCGCGGCGAACTCCGGTTGGATGACCATACCGCCTGCGAAATTGAAGCCCTCCAATTCGGGCCAGCTCATGCGGTGGGGAGCGCCGGCCGCCAGCCAGATTGCGACCGGCACGCCGAGCGTCAGGGCGGCCCCGGCGCGGACGACCGGGAAGGGCCGGCCCGTCGCCGCCTGGCGTGCCCTGGCCCAGCGGCGGACCAACCAGGTCGCGGCGGCGGCGGCCAGCAGACCGAGGCCCATCCAGCCATGGACCGGGTCGTCCATCGGGACCGGAAAATAGAGGCCGCGGTTGGTCAGGAAGGTCGTGTCCCAGAGCATCCGGAAGGCCTGCCGCGCGCCGGGCAAGGCTTCGCTGAACAACTTGTAGAAGAGAATCAACCAGAGCAGCACCGGCACATTGCGGAACAGCTCGACGTAGGCCCCGCAGATCCGCGCCAGCAGCCAGTTGGGCGATACCCGTCCGACGCCGAGCGCCGTGCCGAGGACGGTTGCCAGGGCGATGCCGAGCACGGAGACGCGAAGGGTATTGAGCAGGCCGACCAGGATGGCGCGGCCGTAGGTGCTGTCCGATGAATAGGGAATCATCGAGTCGCCGATTTCGAATCCGGCCTCCTGCCACAGATAACCGAAACCGCTGGCGATATTCTGATGCTGCAGATTCCCGACCGTATTGGAAACGAGGTCGAAGAGCGCCACGCCGACGGCGCCGACGACCGCAACCTGGAAGACCCAGCCGCGAACGATGGGGTTGTTCCAGGGCGCCACTTTGACCCGGCGCGCTGCGCCGATCGTCTCGATCGTCATACCGAAAGATCCCCAGCCGTGCCGGCCGTTCCGCGCCCTGGGGGCGGCCGGACAGTGTAGGGGCCGCGATAGAGGAGGAGAAGAGCGCCCGGGGCGTCGGCAAGATCTTCCCCGGCGTGAAGCGTGGGGCCGCGCCCACCCAGGCGCTGCTGCCGGTCAGCCTCGATGTCGAGGACAACGACTTCATCACCGTGCTGGGCCGTCGGGCTGCGGGAAATCCACACTGCTGCGGCTGGTGGCCGGGCTGGAGCAGCCCTCCGCCGGCAAGATCCTGCTCGACGAGACGCCGATCGACGGGCCCGGCGCCGACCGCGGCGTCGTCTTCCAGAGCTACACGCTGTTTCCGTGGCTGAACGTGCGCCAGAGCATCTGCTTCGGCCTACGCGAAAAGGGCATGCCCGCCGCGGAGCAGCGCGGGATCAGCGAACGTTTCATTGCCCAGGTGGGCCTGCGCGGCTTCGAGGAGCATTTCCCCAAGCAGCTCTCCAGCGGCATGCAGCAGCGCGTGGCCATCGCCCGGGCGCTCGCCAACGATCCGAAAATCCTGCTGCTCGACGAGCCGTTCGGCGCGCTCGACAACCAGACGCGCGTGCTGATGCAGGAGCTGCTGCTCGGCATCTGGGAGCGTGCGCGCAAGACCGTGCTGTTCGTGACCCACGATATCGACGAGGCGATCTTCATGGCCAACCGCGTCGTGGTGTTCAGCGCCCGGCCGGGCCGGATCAAGGCCGAGGTCGCGACCGACCTGCCGCATCCGCGGCATTACACGATCAAGACGTCGCCAGAGTTCGTGGCGCTGAAGGCGCGGCTTACCGAGGAGATCCGGGTCGAGGCGCTGCAGGCGCAGCACTAGTCGCTCCCGGCCACCCCGTCATCCCGAGCGAAGCCGAGGGACCTCCTCTAGACCTGATGAAGAGGCAAGCGCCGATTTATCGAAGGCCTTGAGAGCCGATTGGCGGTGGGCACGGGGCAAGGTCATTCTCTGCCAAGTTGTTGGCTTGTTCGCCGCGCTGAGAATGGGCAAAGTCACGATACAGAAGCTGGAACAGTCCCCCAAAAGGGGTAAAGCTAGCTCGTTGGATCACCTGAAGCGATTACGGGAAAGGCTTTATGGTCCATAGCGACCTCCTTGTTAGCTTGGTCAAAGCAAGCAGTACCGGCGATAAACGCCTTCTGCGCTCGACGGTGGATGCCATTATTGCTGAGGAACGTTCAAAGCAACACAATGTCCTCGCAGACCGCCTAAGTAGCGCCCTCAGTTCGAATGCTAATGGCATTGTGCATTCGTCACCGGACGGCATCTCGAAAGGTCGAGATTTCGTTGCAGAGATTCATCCTCGCCGAAGGATGGAAGATTTGATTCTGCCCGGGATTGTAAGGACCGTTTGCAATCAATTGATCGAGGAACAGCAGCGCACCACCGTCCTTCAAGCTAATGGACTCGAACCGCGCCATCGGCTGTTGATGGTTGGCCCGCCGGGAAATGGGAAGACGACATTAGCGGAAGCCATCGCTGAAGCGTTAGCCGTGCCGTTGTTCGTAGTTCGCTATGAATTAATGATCGGTAGCTACTTAGGTGAAACAGCTACGCGCCTGAAGCGAACGTTTGACTATGCCCGCACTACGCCCTGCGTATTGTTCTTTGATGAGTTCGACACTATCGGCAAAGAGCGCGGAGATAAACACGAGACGGGTGAGATAAAGCGCGTTGTATCTAGCTTGCTAATGCAAGTAGACGACCTGCCAAGCTATACGGTTGTCGTTGCGGCAACGAATCATTCGGAATTACTGGATCGAGCCGTGTGGCGACGCTTTCAGCTGCTTGTTGAGTTGCCGAAACCCGATATCGCTCAGCTAACCGAATATATCAGACAATTTTTCATGCGGTTTGGTCAGTTGAATAGTATAAGCGCCACAACCATAGCGAGAAAATTGTTGGGCGCTAGCTATAGTGAAGCAGAACAGTTTTGTCTTGACGTGATACGTCGTCACGTCCTTGCGATGTCTGAGCGGCCGATACAATCTCTCATTGTCGAGCAGCTGAAGATTTGGAGTTCCCGCGTAAGCGTACCAGCCCATATCAAGGAAGCTTCGCGTCGTGCCAGATCGTCCCCTTCTAAGGCTTCCAGAGCCCGTCGCCGCTAATCCACCTAGGCCGCCACGCGGCGGCACAGCTGTTACCAAGCCTACTCGCGAACGTCAGAAAGAGCGCCTCGGATCGCGCTTGGAGCGGCTTGGCCAGATTGCGGCTAATCCCCAAGAAATAATGCAACTGCGGAGTGATCCGCAATCAATTGCACCTGAGCGGGCCATAGTCTTCGAGGTCGCAGGTTCTATCGCTGAGTTCTATCAGCGTGCGGCAGACATAGGGCTCGAATATCTGGCAGACGATGAGCGCGAATTTGCGCCAGACAATGATTTTCAGGTCAAAGACAAACCTGAAGAGGAAGTCGTAGGCCGCATCTACTTAGCCATGCCTGACGTTGGCGCACTGCAAGAGCTGATTCGGCTGTGGAATCGATATATTTCGGGCGGACGAATGCCCAACGGCTTCGCCGTATGGTCGAAGCTTTTTTCTCTCTTAAGAGATATTCGGCCATGGGGACCACAAGATCGCCTGCCTCCGGAAACACTGGAGTTCTGGCAAGAACGCTTGCGTTCTAACCCAGATGAAGCTGTCCGCTTTGAGGTTGAATTCTGGTTTCGGGAAAATCCCGATGTGCGTTCGAGAGTACTGACTTCGTTCAGCACCGCGCTAAGGGCGCTTGGTGGTGAATTAGTCGCCCATTCGGTGATTGCCGAAATTCGCTATGATGCCGCACTTGTCGATCTTCCTGTTGGCCGCGTGGCTGATCTTCTGAACGACCCTACGATCACGCTTGCTGCGGTAGATGAGATCATGTTCATCCGTCCGCAGACCATGGCGGAATATGGCATAGCTGACGAAACGGAAGCGGGCGCAGATGTAAGCGTTGGCGGCGATCCAACAGAACTGCCGCCTATTGTGGCGATGATCGATGGGTTGCCTATTCAAAATCATCAGCGTCTTGCTGGGCGTCTTCTTGTAGATGATCCAGAGAGCTTCGAGACTGGATATGCGGCCGCAACTCGTCGTCACGGAACGGAGATGGCGTCGCTCATATTGCACGGCGACCTCAACGCGACTGGCTCATCGTTGTCTCGGCGGATCTACGTACGGCCGGTATTGCGACCCACACCTGATGGGCAGCATGAGCGAACACCTGTCGATATGCTTGTCGTAGATCTTATTTATCGAGCGGTGCGACGAATCAAAGAAGGTGAAGGTAGTACTCCTGCCGCGGCGCCTAGCGTTGTTCTAGTTAACTTGTCGCTCGGTGACCCAAATCGACTGTTTGCCGGAGTGATGAGTCCATGGGCGCGACTGCTCGACTATTTAGCGTACAAGTATCGCGTATTGTTCTTGGTGAGCGCCGGGAACATTTATGATCCCCTGGAGCTAAGCGAGTATCAGACTTGGGGTGAGTTCGTTTCAGCGTCCGTCGAAGATCGGGAGCGGGCCATATTTCGCTCCATCAATGCAAACAGGTCTCGTCGTAGTCTGCTTTCGCCCGCAGAAGCGATGAATGTATTAACCGTCGGCGCGGCTCACCGCGATAGCGTAGCGCCCGGTCGCGAGTTACCGCTGGCATTAGATCCCACTGACGTAGGTCATCTCCCAAATATCAGTTCTGCCCTAGGCCTTGGCTTTCGACGGGTAATCAAGCCGGATTTACTCTTAGATGGGGGACGCGAATATGTGCGACTCAAGAGTACACACCCACTTGTTGTGGAGCCTGTGAGAGTCACTGGACGCGCATTCGGTCTACTAGCAGCGGCACCAGACCCTCAAGGGGCCGACCTTTCTCGAACAATGCTGACTTGGGGCACAAGTGCCGCTACCGCTCTCGCGACTCATGTTGGCCATGGCATTTTTGATGTTTTGATGGATCGCGAAGGTGGTTCCCGCCACGCGGATACTCCACAGGAATACCAAGCGCTCCTGGTTAAAGCGCTGCTGGTTCACGGTAGTTCCTGGGGAGATCGATGGCCTATGCTCGAAGAACTCGTCGGTGGCGAGCATGCTTCCAAGAAAGACGATGTGAGCCGCATACTTGGACATGGGATCCTCGATGCTATGCGGGTCAAAGAATGCACAACCGGTCGCGCAACGCTTGTTGGCGTTGGTGAAGTAAAGACTGGTGACGCAAGTCTCTATCGAGTACCCCTTCCACCTAGCCTTGATGGTGTGAGTGAATTTCGAGCAGTGACAGTGACTGCTGCGTGGTTCTCGCCGATAAATCCGCGACATCAAGGTTATCGTATGGCTGCTCTCGAGGCTGGGCCGGGCGGAGACCAATCCATGTCCTTAGGCGTGTCTCGCGCCAAAGCACAGCCCAATCATCATGCAATTCGTAGGGGAACGGTGTTCCATGACAGACGCGAGGGTGAACGCGCGAGTGCCTATGTCGATAACGGTGACTTGCTTATTCGGGTGGCAGCGCGCGCCAGTGCGGGTGAATACGATGCTCTCGTGCCATATGCCTTGGCCGTCAGTATTGAAGTTGGCGTAACTTCGCAGGTGCAAGTCTATGATGAAGTGCGGGCTGCGATCGAAGCGCAGATTCTACCGCCGGTAACGATCTAGTGGATCACATTTCTTTTTCCGACACACCCATCTTTCCCGTCGTTTTTCTCCTGACTGTTTACGGAAGAGATTGGGGTCGAGCCGCTGACCGCGCAGCACTGACCGCTCCCCGCCACACCCTCTGGTGCAGCGGATTGAACCCCATCCGATAAACCAGCTCGGCGGGACGCTCGACGTTCCAGATGGCGAGGTCGCAGGACTTCCCGGCCTCCAAGGTCCCGACCCGGTCGAGGCGGCCGAGTGCGCGGGCAGCTTCGCGGGTCGCGCCGGCCAGGCACTCGTCGACGGTGAGGCGGAACAGCGTGGCCGCCATGTTCATCGCCAGCAGCAGCGAGGTGAGCGGCGAGGAGCCGGGATTGCTGTCGGAGGCGATCGCGATATGCACGCCGTGGCGGCGCAGCAGGTCGACCGGCGGCTTGTGCGTCTCGCGCACGAAATAGAAGGCGCCGGGCAGCAGCACGGCCACGGTGCCGGAAGCGGCCAGGGCCGCGGCGCCCGCCTCGTCGAGATATTCCAGGTGATCGGCCGATTGCGCGCCGAACCGTGCGGCCAGCGCGGCGCCGTGCAGGTTGGAGAGTTGCTCGGCGTGCAGCTTCACCGGCAGGCCGTGCGCCTGGGCGGCCTCGAACACGCGCGCGACCTGTTCCGGCGTGAAGCCGATGGTCTCGCAGAAGGCATCGACCGAGTCGGCGAGGCCCGCGGCGGCGACGGAAGGCAGCATGTCGCGGCAGACGAGGTCGATATAGGCGTCTTTGTCGCCCGCCGCCTCGGGCGGCAGGGCATGGGCGCCGAGGAAGGTCGTCGTCACCGAGAGCGGCCGGACCTCGCCCAGCCGCCGCGCCGCCTTCAGCGACTTCATCTCGCTCGCGCGCTCCAGGCCGTAGCCCGATTTCACCTCCAGCGTGGTGACGCCCTCGGCGATCAGCGCATCGACGCGCGGCAGGGCCGACGCCAGCAGTTCGTCCTCGCTCGCGGCCCGCGTCGCCTTCATGGTCGAGACGATGCCGCCGCCCGCCCGCGCCAGCTCCTCGTAGGTGGCGCCGGCCAGGCGCAGCTCGAACTCGTGCGCCCGGTTGCCGCCATGGACGATGTGGGTGTGGCAATCGACCAGGCCGGGGGTGATCCAGCGGCCGGCGCAATCCACGACCTCGGGCGCGGTGAGGGCGGGCGCGTCGGCCTCCGGGCCGGCATAGACGATGTCGCCGCCGCGCGCGGCGATCAGGCCCTTGTCGACGAGGCCGAGGCCGCCCGTGCCTGTCCCCGTCCCGGCCATCGTGGCGAGGCGCGCGTTCTTCCAGAGGCGTTCGACCTGCATGCACCTGTTCTAGCGCATTGAGACGGGTATTTCTTCCTCCTCTCCCCCGTTAGGGCAGGGCTATCGCATGTGAGATTTCCCCGTCGTCCTGAGCGGAGCGAAGCGTAGTCGAAGGACCTCTTTTCCAGTCGATGGACCGCCAAAAAGGTCCTTCGACTGCGCCGCCCTTTGGGCGGCTTCGCTCAGGACGACGGAAGGGCTCACATGCGATAGCCCTGCCCGTTAGGGGAGAGGACCTTGAAAGAGAAGTAGCAAAAATAAAGTTGCAAGTTCAGCAGGATTATGATAGAAATTCTGCCATAGTCGCGGAACGTGCGTCCGCCACCCAACCCGCCCGACCCTCGTGAAAAGGGGCCGGGCTTTTTTGTGCCCAAAGACACGATCACCAGCCGGCGAGAGAAACCTCGCCGGCTTTCTTTTGCCTGAAGGGAGACAATCGAATGGGAAGAATCCTCATCCCGGGCCTGCCGGAGGCAGAGCCCGCGGCGGAGCCATGGCCAATTGACGAGCACACGATCCGCATCGACGAGATGTTCGCGCGCCAGCTCGACACCGAATTTTCGGCGGGCGTGCGTGCGGTGCTGCATCACCCGGAGACCGGGATCTCGGCTCAAAGCGGCGAAGCCGCGCTGGAAGCCATTGCCGGGGCGCTGCCGGCGCTCAACGAGCTGAAGCAGCGCACGCTGTCCCAGGCCATGGGCCCACGCCAGCGCGGCATCCTGGAGCCGCTGATCGAGACGCGGCTGAATTGGGCCGCCGGCACGCTGGGCCGGCTGGCCGAGCGCGCGACAATCGAAGTCGACGATGCCAGCGTCGCCGACCGCATCGCCGGCCTGAAGCAGGATGCGGCGTCCTCGTGGCGCGACCCGGCGTACCTGCAGAAGCTCGGCCGGACCGCGGTCGAGGAGCTGCGTTATCAGGGCGAACGCCGCGGCTGGGATCCTGCCGAGACCGACGCCAGGGTTCGAGGCGGCCTCTCCGACTTCTATGCAGGCGCGGTCGAGGCCGCGATCAGCACAGCGATCAATGGAGACGATCTCGAGGGCGCCTCGGGCCTCTACGAGCACGCCCGCGAGGTCATCGATCCCGAGCGCCAGGCCGCCCTCGACCGGCGCTTCGTCCGGGCGCGGGAGGCCGCCGTCTACCGCGACATCGACCCGCTCGAGCCGGCGGGGCCACCCGCCCCCGAAATCTTCGAGGACCGCGCCGTCGAACTCACGCCGGACGATGCGACCGACGAGATGAGGGCCCGCATCGCCAAAGTCGCCGAGCAGGCCCATCGCCATGCCGAGCGGCAGTGGAACCGGCGGCAGGCCGAGGCCGGCATCGCCGCCTTCGACTGGGTCGGGAAGAACCCCGGCCGGTCGTTCCTGGCGATCCCGCCGGAGATCCGCGACTGGCTGGCACCCGACCAGTGGCGGGGCCTCGATGTTCTCCTCATCGAGGGCCGCCTCCGGACCGACGGCGACCTCTTCGAGCGGCTCGATTGGCAGATGATCTACCAGCCGGACGCCTTCGCCGGCGCCGATCTCGACCGCCATCGGCTGTCGCTCGACGACGAAGACCATGCCCGCTTCGCCGGTGTGCAGAAGGCCATTGCGGAAGGTGCTTCGGAGCCGGCTTACGTTCGCTATCGGCGGACGCGGCTCGGCATCGACAGGGCGCTCGACGCAAGGGGCATTGACACGGATGGCCCGGAAGCGGTCGAAGCTCGCGCCGACGCACGCGACCGGCTCCATAGCTTCGAGGCGATCGAGGGCCGGCCGCCAAACGGCCAGGACATCGACGGAATCGTGAATGGGGAAGTGTCGGGCCTGGACGTCGACGATCCCGACGATCCGTTCAATCTGTTCCCACGGAAGCCCGCCGCTCCCGACTCCGCCGTCGTCTATCGGCCGGGCGACCAGAATACAACCGATGGTTTGTTCCATCAGATACAGGCCGTGGGAGACAATTACCGGCAAGGCCGTGCCGCCGAACTGAGCGTTCTGGAGGAGATCAAGAAGCTTCTGCCCAAGCCAGAGACCGCGACGCAGATCCGCCTCTATGTCGAAGGCGGCCCGCGCTACATGGTGGGAGACATCGTCTTCAGTCCGAACGGAACGTCGCTTATCGTCCTGGAGGTCAAGTCGGGTATGGCCGAGTTGACGCCCATGCAGATCCGGGCATTGGCCGAGGCAGTGAAGTCGGGGAACATCCACCTCACCAATCCTGCAGCGGCGAAGATGTTCGGTTTGGAAGTCGGCCAAACGTTCGCGGAGAAGAAGATCCTCCCGCAGGTCTACGTGATCGACGGCAACCAGGAGGCGATCAGAAGGCAAATGATCAGGGCAGGTCTGGAGGTCATTCCCGAGTACCTGGGGCGGCGTCGCGTTCTGAGAATAGGGGCGCGACCGACGTGAAGCCGAAAAAGCCCTATTGGGTCGAGAGGATGAACGCCGCCCGCAAGGCGTGGGCGGCGTTGCGCCCGGGTGACCGGCCGGCCGGCCGGCGCCCGACGGCGGGCAGCTTCTCTTTCTGGACCAAGCGGCGGGTCGCGCCGGGCGTGCGGTGGGAGGCGGAAGTGCAAGCCCTCAGCGGCTTCTGGGCCGAGAAGGACTGGAATATCAGGGTCCGCCTCTATCTCTACGATCGCGAGGTCGCGGCGCTCGAATCCCTTGCCGAGGGCGACGATTACAGGATGAGGTGGTGCGTCTCCTTCGACGTGCTGGCGGCCGCCAATCACCTCGAAGGGCAGGACTGTGCCTGGGCACTGCCTGAGTTTTCTTTCGAGGCGACCGACGAGGAGGTCTTCGAACAGCTGGCGGCCTACAGCCACCGCATCGACCTGTTGTGGCGGTTCGCGGGTGGCAACGACCTCGCGGCCTTCCGCAAGCTCGCGGTCTCGGTCATGCGAAGCACCGACTCATTCGGGTCGTTTACGACCGGCGCAGGCATGATCTGCGCGGCCTGGGCCTATGGCGAGCCGGAGCTGGCGGCAAGACTCCTCGAAGCCTATGAGGCCCAGGGAGAAGAAAAACTGCAGGACAGAGCGTACGACGTGCTGCCCAACCTGCGCGCCGACCTTTATGCCGAGTACGGCCGGCTGCGCGGCATGATGGGCATGTAATTTCCCGACACGACGCACATCTATCGACACGCAGGTGTCGGAAAACGTCCGGCGGAAAGCCTTTCAGGTCAACGCTTTGAATTCTCCGACACGATTTTTCCGACACGCAGGTGTCGGGCAAACGACTCTAGACCGCCGTGTACGGCTCGCCCCAACGGTCCTGGTAGACGATCTCCTTGAGCGGGCCGCGGCCGACCGGGCCGAACTTGCCCATCGGCCAGCCGATCGGGAGGATGGCGTAGGAGTGCACGCCCTCGGGCAGGCCCAGCGCCGCGTCGGCTTCCTTCTCGAAGAACATGTGCCGGGTGGTGAGCGTGGTGCCGAGGCCGAGCGCCCGCGTCGCCAGCACCATGTTCTGCACCGCCGGATAGATCGAGGAGCCGGCCATGCGGCTGGGCGTCGGACCGTCCTCGAGGCAGGCCACGATCCAGACCGGCGCCTCGGCGTAGTGGTCGGTGAGATACTCCACCGCGGCCACCTGGCGGAGGTAGCGTTCCTTGGTGACGCCCGGCGGCGGGTCGCTCGAGCGGTAGCGCGGGCCGATCGCCTCGTCGAAGGCCTTCTTGTACCAGACCGCGACCGCTTCCTTGATCTTGCGGTCCTTGATCACCAGGAAGCGCCACTTCTGGGTGTTGCCGCCGTTGGGCGCGCAGGCGCCAGCCCGAAGGATCCGGGCGATCAGCTCGTCGGGCACGGGATCGGGTTTCAGGCGCCGCATGGCGCGGGTGGTTTCGATGATCTCGAACAGGTCAGGCATGGGTGTCTCCGCTTGTCAGGCTTTGAGCAGGATGGGCAGCGCCTGCAGGTAGGCGATCTCGGCCCGGGCCTTCAGTTCGGGAAGGGTGCAGCTGCCGATCGGATGCTGGACCGTGAGGAAGGGATAGTCGGGGATGCCGAGCACGCGCGCGATGTTCCTCGCGGTCACTTCGAAAGGCGTGGTGCAGAGCACCACCGCGCGCTTGCCGAGTTGTTCGAAGCTGATGCCGTCGTGCAGACTGCACGTTGAGCAGGAGCCTCAATCCCCGA
>LNFM01009694.1_pt1 | contig 13889 bp, 15 predicted proteins | sample 596031 | NCBI WGS metagenome assembly LNFM01 (sample SAMN04254537, study PRJNA301005) | activated carbon metagenome | isolation source: dual media filters at the Ann Arbor, Michigan drinking water treatment plant | place: USA: Ann Arbor
TCCTCGCCCCGCATCCCGGAAACTCCCTATCCGTACCCGGATAGGGAATCATCTCCGCATCCCCAAGGCGAGACACTTTTTCAGCAGCCTGCTAGAGGACCACCACGTCGAGCGAGCCGCTCGGCAGATGCACCGCCGAGCGCCGCGCCGGATCGACCCGATCGCGCGACAGGAAGCAGTTCGCGTCATGGACCCATCTCATGAAACCGTCTCCCCGGTTTTTGGCTCGCCGGGGAAAGCATGCCAGAAACCGGCGGTCCGGGCAGCCTGTTCGCGCGCTTGCGTCAGGGCGTCTTCTTCATGCCCTTGACGATCTCCAGCGCCTTGGCGGCGTGATCGACGGGCGCGATCTTGTCGTCGGCGGTCGACAGCACCGCCGCGACCTTGCCGTCGCCGGCGATGACGAAGGTGGTCCGCTCGGTGAAGGCATGGTCGATGTCGGCGCCGCGCGAGTCCTTCATGCCAGGCATCCCCTGCATGGTCTTCAGGTCGAACGACTTGCTGATGGCGCCGTCGGCGTCGGAGGCGACCGGGAACTTGCCGGCGCAGTATTCCGGGTCGGCCGAGAAGTCGTTCAGCCGTTTGATGCTGTCCTGCGACACGCCGATGATGGTGGCGCCGGCGGCCTTGTAGTTGTCGGCCTCCTCGGCGAAGGCGCGCGCCTGCACGTTGCAGCCGCCGGTATAGGCCGACGGATAGAAATAGACCACCACCGGTCCAGTCTTGCGCGCATCCGCCAGCGAGAACTCGAACTGCTTGCCGGCGAGCGACGCGGGCGCCTTGAAGTCGGGCGCGGCCGCGCCGGCCTTCAGCGCGGCATGGGCGGGAAGGGCGGCGGCAAGAACGATGGCGGCGGTCAGCAGCAGGCGGCGCATGATGTTACTCCCTGGTTCGGTTCGGAAGGGAGCATAGCGGATTCCGCTGAAGACAAGGCGCTCAATTTCACCGTCATTGCGAGGAGGCGAAGCCGATGCGGCAACCTAGGCGTTGGCGCCGCTTCACCGCTGCTTCTGAGTTGCCACGTCGCTGCGCTCCTCGCAATGACGGAGGAACTATCTTCCCGTGAACTCGGGCGCCCTTTTCTCCCGGAAGCTGGCGACGCCCTCGGCATAATCCTCCGAGGTGAAGCATTTCTGCTGCTCGTCGTTCGCCATCTGGGTCGCGGCGGCCAGCGACTGGGCATAGCCCATATAGACCTGGCGCTTGATCAGGCCCATGGCGCGGGGCGACGACAGCGACGCCAGCTCGGCCGCCACCGCGTGCACCGCCTCGGCGAAACCCTCGCGCGCCAGCATGCGGACCAGGCCCAGGCGCTCGGCCTCGGCGGCGTCGATGGTGCGGCCGGTCAGCAGCAGGTCCATGGCGTTCATGGTGCCGATCAGCCGCGGCAGCATCCAGGCGCTGCCGTGCTCGGCGATCAGGCCGCGGCGCACGAAGGCCGTGGTCATCTTGGCGCCCTCGGCCATGTAGCGCATGTCGGCATAGAGCGCCAGGCACAGCCCCACGCCGGCGCAGGCGCCGTTGATGCCGGCGACGATCGGTTTCTCCACGCCCAGCATGTAGGAATAGCGCTGGCCGAAATCGTCAGCGCTGAACGGCGGCACGATGCGCGGCCTGGGCTTGCCGTCCGGCCCGGGCGACAGGTCGGCCCCGGCGCAGAAGCCCTTGCCCGCGCCGGTCACCACGATGGCGCGCGCCCCGTCGTCGGCGGCGGCCCGCTCGATGGCGGCGCGGAAGGCGACCTCCATGTCCGGGCTCCAGGCGTTCATCTTGTCGGGCCGGTTCAGGGTGATGGTGGCGACCTTGTCGGCCACGTCGTAAAGGATGTCGTCGGTCATCTGGCTCTCCCTCGGTATCGTGACAGCTAGCATGGCGGCGCGATCCGTTGTCAAATGGCGGCTTCGGATACGGGGAGCATTCGATGGACCAGGACAATACGCTGGCGCGCTACAGCCTCATGGACCATGCGGTCCAGAGCGATCCCTATGACTTCCACGCCCTGCTGCACGAGCGCTGCCCGGTCTACCGCATGCCGGAAACCGGTTTCTACGTGGTCACCAAATATGACGATCTGCGCAAGGTGCTGATCGACACGAAAACCTTCAGCAACAGCCTGTCCAACCGCCGGGCGCTGAAGGGCGACCTTGGCGAGCTCTACGAGCGGCTGGTGGCCGAGCGCGGCTGGCGGCATGTGGACACGCTGCAGTCCACCGACCCGCCGGCGCACGCCCGCTACCGCAAGGTGCTCGACGCGGTCTTCTTCGGCAAGCGCATGAACGCCATGAAGCCGCATGTCGAGGACGTCACCCACGGCCTGATCGACGAGTGGATCGGCGACGGGCAGTGCGACTTCAACGCCCGGTTCGCCATGAAGCTGCCCGGCATCATCACCGCCGAGCAGATGGGCCTGCCGCGCGAGGATATCGGGACGTTCAAGCGCTGGGCCGACAATCTGCTGATCGTCGCCGCCACGCCGCAGAGCGAGGACGAGGTGCGCCGCAGCGCCGAGACCACGCTGGAAATGCAGCACTTCATCGCCGCCGAGCTGGAGAAGCGCCGGATCAATCCCTCCGACGACATGCTCTCGGACCTGGTCCACGCCCACGACGGCGAACCGCTGTCCATGGAGGAGCTGCAGAGCGTCATGGGCCAGCTCATCGCCGGCGGCTACGAGACGGTGCAGAGCGCGCTCGGCCACGGCATGTGGCAGCTCGTGCGCCACCCCGAATTGCAGGACCGGCTGCGTGGCGACGCCGCCGCCATCAAGAAATTCTGCGAGGAGGTGATCCGCATCGAAAGCCCGGTGCAGAGCCTGATGCGCCGCGCCACGGCCGACGTGGAGCTGGGTGGCACGCTGATTCCCAAGGACAGCCTGATCCTCGCGCGATACGGCGCCGCCAACCGCGACCCGGAAAAGTTCGCCTGCCCGCACGCCTTCAACATCGACCGCCCGAACGTGGGCGCGCACCTGGCCTATGGCTCGGGCCTGCACTTTTGCGTCGGCGCCACGCTCGCCCGGCTGGAGATGAACGTGGCGTTCACGGCGCTGCTGGAGCGGCTGGAGACCATCGAACTGGCGCGCGAATTGCCGGACCCGGTACACCGGCAGAGCCTGCACTGGCTGCCGATGCGGGAGCTGGTGATCAGGTTCGGGCGGCGCGGCGCTCGTCATGGGTCAGGCGCAAGTTGCGCCGGACAAAGCTGACAACGCCCCTCGCCGGTTGAGTCGACCCCTATAAAGCTCGTCCTTGCGAGGAGCGAAGCGACGCGGCAATCCAGTCCGTCCTTGCGAAAACCGTGCGGCGGAGAAACTGGGTTGCCGTGCTTCGCCCGCAATGACGGAAGAGAGAAAAGCGCCTACTTCTTCTCCGGCTCCGGCTCTTCCCCGGGCAGGAACAGGCTGTTGCCCTCGGGAGCGTCGCGCATGGTGGCGGCTTCGGTGCAGAACTCGGTCAAATTGTCGGCGTTCTCGGCGGCGAAGATGCCGGTGGCCGCGCCCAGATGCATCAGCAGCGAGCCCTCCAGGTGGTGCTTCTGTTCCGGTGTCGCCTTGTCGCCGGCGGCAGGCAGCAGCCCGGCGAGCAGGGCGCCGAGCTTGGCGTCGTCCACCGTCACTTCGTTGCACAGCGAGCCGGCGGCGTTGTTGTAGGCCGCCCAGATCAGCTTGGCGCGCTGGTCCTGGTTGAGGGTCGGCGCCATGGCCTGGTCGAGCCATTTCCAGGCGGCGTCCTCGCGGTCCTGGGCGGCGGCGGGCGCCGTGGCCAGGATCGGGGACGTGAGCATCAGCGCGGCGGCGGCGTAGCGGATCGTCGGTTTCATCGCCATTCCCCTCAATTGCCGAACTCGCGGGCGGTCCAGTTGGGCGCATAGCCCTTGCCGTCCTTGTAGCAGGTGCGCTGCCAGCGGTAGCAGACCACGCCCGGCGTGGGGCTGTACTGGTCGTAGTCCGGGCGGGCGCCGTAGCGGTATTCGTCATAGCGGTCGTAGTCGCTCGACCGCTTGTCCGACGACGCGGCCGCCGCGATGGCGCCGATCACGATGGCGGTGCCGACGATGGCGGCGGCGGTCGTGGCGCCGCTGTTGTTGCCGCCGCTGCTGCCGCCGCCCCAATTGTCGATGTTGACCCGGCGCACGTCGCCATTGTTCACCCGGCAGGTGAACCAGGCATCGCCGCCGCGCCCCCGCGCATAGCCGGTGACGTTGTATTTGCTGCCGCCCAGCGAATCGACGTTGACGCCGCTGGTGTCCCAGGCGCCGCGGTCGCGCACCGCCTGCTTGCACATCTGCCTGGCGTCGCGCGGGCTGTACTGCGCCAGCGCCGGCGTGCTCGCCATGCCGGCGAAGATGAGCGAGACCGTGAGGCTCGCCGCGATCACTCTACGCATGAACTGTCTCCCTCCTTGCCCCCGCACGATGGTACGTGGGTAAGGGTTTGCTGACCATCATGTTTGCGAGCGTAGAGGGGTCGAGCCGATCTCGGGTTCAGCGGTAATAGTACGCGGGCGCCGGGGCGCGGTTGGGCAGGACGGCGATGGTCTCGTCCACCTCGCGGTAGAACACCGATGCGAACAGCTTCCGCTCGATCGCATCCAGCTTCGGCGCCAGGTCCGGATCGGCACGGCCGGCGACGAACTGCTCCGGCCGGTCGAACCACAGCTCGGCGATGCCGTCGAAGGTGTCGAAGAACGCCTGGCGGCGGACGGCGCCCGCCTCGGTGAAAGCCTCGGAATTCGGCGGGAAGAAGCCGGTCATGGCGTCGAGCCCGGTGCGGAAATTGACGATGTGGCCGCGCAGGCCCGGGATGGTGTTCATGTGCGCCGCATAGCGGCCGGTCCAGATGGCGCGGAACTCCTCGGGCGACATGGCCGCGGGGCGCTTGCCGAGCTGCACCAGCTTGAACAGTTTTCTTTCGGGCCGCCGCACCGGCTTGGCCACGTGCTCGTCGATGTGGAACTGGAACGGCGAGCCGCTATAGAGGTAGTCGCCGTCGCCGCCCACATCTGCCACCTTGGGGTCGTCGGCGAGGCCGTTCGGCCCGGCGCGGTCGCGGGACGGGCTCTTGCCGGCCAGGTATTCGGTGAGGTCGTCGAACATCAGCTGGCCCCAGCCGTCGGTCATGGCGTCGAACCCGGCCGGTTCGTTCCGCGTGATGCGGGCGGCGAGCGGACCGAGGCTCTCGCCAACCGGCGTGTTGGACCAGACGTTGAGGATGTAGCCGCGGATGCCGGGAAGCCGCCGGCCATAGGAATTGTGATAGCCCACATGGGCCGCGCGGTACTCGTCATGGGTGAGCTTGGCGTTGCGCCGGACGAAACCGAAGACCTTCAGCATGGGCTGCCTCCTCTTGCGGGAGTGCCACTGGCGCGGCCCCCCTCACCCTGGCCCTCTCCCCGGCGGGGCGAGGGGACGCCTTTATCAATGTCAGTGATCCATATTCCCCTCTCCCCGCCGGGGAGAGGGTAGGGTGAGGGGGCCTTACCAGCTTGGGACATGGCCCTTTTCACCGGTAGTAAAACGCCGGCGCCGGATTCCGGTTCGGCATCACGATCACGCTCTCGTCCACCTCGACATACCACACCGCGTCGAACAGGTGGCGCTCCAGCGCGTCCAGTTCGGGGGCGATGTCCGGATCGGCGCGGGCGGCCCTGAATGCGTCCAGGCTGTCGAACCACAGCTCGTTGGCGCCGTCCCAGAGGCCGCAGAACGCCTGCCGCGCGGCACGGCCTTCGCCGGTGAAGCGCCAGTCGTCGGCGGCGTAGAAGCCGGTGATGGCGGCGTCGATGTCGCGGTCGCGGAAATTTGCGATGTAGCCGTTCAGGCCCTTCATCCTCGCGGCCAGCGGGCCGTGGCGGGTGAGCACGCCGGCGCTGAAGGCGTCCTCGGAAACCGCCGGGTTGCGGCGGAAGAACTGCACCAGCTTGACCTGCTTGTACTCCACCCGCTCGACCGGCAGCATGACGTGCTCGTCGAGCCGCACATGGTTGGAGCGGAACTGTCCGCCGCTGTCGGGGACCACGTCGAACAGGTGTGGTCCGTCATCGGGTGTCCGGTCCGGATCGACGACCAGCCCGTCGGCGGTGGCGCGGGTCTTCTCCGGCTCGCTCGAGCCGACCCAGGTGGCCCTGCTGTCGAAATGCACACAGGGGAAGCCGTCCCACTGGTCGAGGAAACCGGCCGGCTCGCCCCGGGTGATCGCGCCGTGCAGCGGCCCCAGAGCCTGCTTCAGGTCGCGGTTGGCCCAGACGTTGACGCAATAGCCGCGCATGCCCTTCATGCGCCGCGAGTGCCCGGAATGGTAGCCGATATGCCCGGCCCGGTACTCGTCGTGCGTCAGGCGAGCGTTGCGCTTCAGAAACGCGAAAACCTTGAACATGTCCATGTCTCCCCGACGCGGATCATTCCATGCCCCTCTTCGGTTGTCACCCGGGAGTTGTGGTCCTATCCCTCGTTGTCATCCCGGCGCACGCCCATAGGCGTCAACTTAAGGGATGAAATGCCTGCCCTCGGCGAGAAGAGCCGCTTCGCGGCCACCCCTCACCCTACCCTCTCCCACAAGGGGAGAGGGGAAGAATATGAACGTCGTCAATGGCATCGCACCCTCTCCCCTTGTGGGAGAGGGTTGGGGTGAGGGGACCTTTCTCACTGCCGCAATGTCGCTTCAGAACAGGGCCAAACCATCCACCGTGCCTTAAGTTGACGCCTATGGGCATGCGCCGGGCGTGCGCCAGGATGACGATCAGCTTTTGATGAACGCCAGCAGATCCGCGTTGAACTGGTCCGCGTGGGTGGTCGCCAGGCCGTGCGGGGCGCCGGGGTAAACCTTCAGCGTACCCTGCTTCAGCAGCTTGACGCTCTCCAGCGCCGACGCGCCGATCGGCACGATCTGGTCGTCGTCGCCGTGGGCGACCAGCACGGGAATGTCGATCTTCTTCAGGTCCCCGGTGAAGTCGCTTTCCGAGAACTGCTCGATGCAGTCGTAGATGCCTTTGATGCCGCCCAGCATCCCCTGCAGCCAGAACGATTCGCGCGCGCCTTCCGAGAGTTTCGCACCCGGCCGGTTGTAGCCATAGAACGGCAGGGTCAGGTCCTTGAAGAATTGCGAGCGGTCGTCCCTGGTGCCCTTGCGGATGCCGTCGAACACGTCGATGGGCAGGCCGCCCGGATTGGCCGGGGTTTTCAGCATAAGCGGCGGTATGGCGCCCAGCAGCACGGCCTTCCTCACCCGCGACGTGCCGTGGCGGCCCAGATAGCGCGCCACCTCGCCGCCGCCGGTCGAGTGGCCGACCATGACGATGTCCTTCAGGTCGAGCTGCTCGATCAGCTCGGCCAGGTCGTCGGCGTATTGGTCCATGTGGTTGCCGTCCCAGGTCTGGGCCGAGCGGCCGTGGCTGCGCCGGTCATGGGCGATGACCCGGAAACCCTGCTGGCCCAGGAACAGCATCTGCGCGTCCCACGCATCGGCGGTCAGCGGCCAGCCGTGCGAGAAGGTGACGACGGGGCTCTTGCCCCAGTCCTTGTAGAAGATGTCGGTGCCGTCCTTCGTCGTGATGAAGCTCATTGCCGTGCTCCCTGCTGAGGTAGCCGGATGATGACTCCGAAACATGACGGGAAAAAGAGCGGCGGATGGCGTATTGCCATCCGCCGCTGGGCGCTACCGCCGTCCCTCGATATAGTCGTTCAGCACCTCGTGCCAGCGGCGGACGCGGGTTTCCTGGCTGGACAGGTAGGCGTCCTCGTAGCCCTGCGAGCGCCAGCCGCGCTGCTGGCCCTCGGCCAGGCTCAGGTCCTGAAATACGATCTGGCCGTGCATTTCGGGCACGCCGCGGCCGCGGTCGAACGCGCGGCGCTCGTAGGCGGCATCCTCGACCTTGCGCGGGCCGTGCATGGTTTCCACGTTGGTGATGCCCTCGACCGGGAACACCATATGCCACAGGTCGAAAGTGCATTTTTCCGGATTGTCCGGGTGCGGCTCGGTCCGGAAGAAGATCACGTCGTCGGGCAGCACCGACAGGGTGACATTGGGGAACACCACGTTGTGCGGACTGTCGACCAGCTCGCCGTCGACCAGATTTTCGTAGTGCAGGTAGCCCTTCTCGCGCCACAGCCGCTTCTTGGCCTCGATCAGGTCCTTGTAGCCCTGGGTGACCTTTTCCTCGTAGGTGGCATACTTCGACGGGTCGATACCCCATGGCGTGAGGAAGCTGTCGAATGGCGCGGCCTCGCCTTCCGGCGGCACGTCACGCAGCGACGGCCGGCCCGGCTGGACGATGCGGCCGTGACCCATGGGGAACATCTCGAATACCGAGGTCCAATGATCCTGGTCGATCCAGGCCGGCACCTGCGGATGGGCGGTGCGGGTGTGGTAGGACTCCGAGAAGTTCTCGCTGGCGAACTTCCAGTTGCACTCCATCTCGACGGTCAGGTTGGTGACCCGGACCAGCTTTTCCCACGGCCAGTTCTTGTACAGGTCGGGGATCGGCGCCAGATACTCCAGCAGCGGCGGCGCGTTCGGGTCCATGCTGTACCAGATGAAGCCGCCCCAAATGTCGCACTGCAGCTCCTTCAGCCGCAGCTTGCCGGTGGGGTCGCCCTGCGGGAACGTCTCCGGGTCGGGCGCGTCCCGCAGCAGGCCGTCCTTGCCCCAGACCCAGCCGTGATAGGCGCATGTGAACGCCTCCTGGCAACCGTCGTTCCAGACCAGCCGCTGGCCGCGGTGGCGGCAGGCGTTGTAGAAGGCGCGGATGGCGCCGTCGTCCTGCAGCACGCAGATCACCGATTCGTGCATGAAGTCATGGATGACGTAGTCGCCCGGCTCCTGCAGCTGGTTGGTGCGGCCGGCCACGTGCCAGACCCGCTTCCACATGTGGTCCCATTCCTTCTGGGCGAACTCCTTCGACCAGAACCGGTCGCCGGTGATGGGATCGCCGCGCACGTTGCGGATGTCGCCGCCGTCCAGCGCCATTGGATGAATGGTCGGAAGTCCCATGGGTTTCTCCGTTTCGGTAGGCTTGCCCCGCGCCAATACTGACAATTATGTTAGTTTAAGCGCCGAGCAACGGCAATGGCGCAGATTCCGGGGCTGGTCTAAGCTTCACGCCGGGAGGATCAGCCATGGGTGTCTATGAGAGATTCAGCCTTGCTGGCAAGGTGGCGGTGGTCACCGGCGGCGGCAGGGGAATCGGCCGGGCCATCGCGCTCGCCTTCGCCGAGGCCGGTGCCGACGTCGCCGTGATGGCGCGCCGTCAGCCCGACGTGGACGCCGTGGCTGCAGAGATTGCCGCCATGGGCAGGCGGTCGCTGGCGATCACCGGCGACCTCACGCTGGACCGCACCATTCCCGACGCTCTCGACCGGGTGATGGCCGAATTGGGCGGACTGCACATCATGGTCAACAACGCGGGCGGCAATCCGGATGGACTGGCCCATCCGGTTGCCGAGATGTCGCTGGAGAAGTGGGACGAGCTGCTCGCCCACAACATGCGCCACAAGTTCTGGGGCTCGAGCCAGGCGGCGAGACGCATGGGCGAAGGCGGACGGATCATCAACGTGGTCTCGCGCGCCGTGGTGTCCGCGACGCCGGGGAGCGGCGCCTACGCCGCGGGCAACGCCGGCATCGTCGCCATGACGAAGACCATGGCGGTGGAGCTGGGGCCGAGCAGGATCACGGTGAACTGCATTGCGCCCGGCGTGGTCGAGACCGACTACCTGAAGGCGCACGCCGCCGTGCGCCTGGGGCTGACCGACCTGACGCCGGAGGGACTGCAGGCGTTCCAGCCCTTCGCCGCGCCGGTCGGCCGGATCGGCCGGCCAGACGACATCGCCGCGGCAGCGCTCTACCTGGCGTCGCCCGCCGCCGAATGGATTACCGGCGAGTGCATTATGGTCTCGGGCGGGCGGTGAGGTTCGACGTCTATCTGGATGCATGGGGACTGCTGCCGGACGGCGAGCCGATCTACACCCACAGCAGCGATCTTCTGCCCGTGCGGCGGAACGGCGAGCCGGCCATGCTCAAGATCGCCCGTAGCGAGGAGGAGCAGCGCGGCAACCGGCTGATGGCGTGGTGGAACGGCAACGGCGCGGCGCGCGTGCTGGCGCATCGGGACGGCGCCGTTCTCCTCGAGCGGGCGAGCGGCGGATCTCTGGTGGACCTGTGCCGCGACGGGCGTGATGACGAGGCCAGTCGGATCATCTGCGCCACGGTTGCCACCCTTCATGGGATCGGTGCGTCCGATCCGCCGGACCTCGTTCCCCTGAAAGTCTGGTTCCGCGACCTGGAGGAAGCGGCGGGCCGCGGCGGCATCTTCGCCAGGGCGGCGGCGACAGCCCGGACCCTGCTGGGAGCGCCATCCGACGAGACGGTGCTCCACGGCGACATCCACCACGGCAACATCCTCGACTTCGCGGATCGCGGATGGCTGGCCATCGATCCCAAGGGGCTGCTGGGCGAGCGCGGTTTTGACTACGCCAACCTGTTCTGCAACCCCGATGACGAGACAGCGACCGACCCCGCTACGTTTCGCCGCAGGCTCTCACTCATCGCTACCGAAGCGGGGCTGGATCGACGCAGGCTGGCCTGCTGGATTCTGGCATGGGTCGGATTGTCGGTGCTCTGGCCGCCCTCCAATCCGAAGCGCACCGAGACGGTGCGTTGCCTCTCGGAGCTGGCCGCCACCGAGATCGATCAGTAGCGCGCCATGTCCGGCTCGACAATTTGGGCCCAGGCGTCGATCCCGCCCTTCAGGTTGAGCGCGCCGGCGTAGCCGTTCTGGCGCAGGAAGTTGGTGATCATGCGGCTGCGGCCGCCGTGATGGCACATGACGACAATGGTGCCGTCCTTCGGCAGGTCCGACAGCCGCTGCGGCACCTGCTGCATGGGAATATCGACGGAACCGCCGACCTTGCAGATGGCGACCTCGTGCGGCTCGCGCACATCGAGCAGGGTGTGGCTCTCGCCGCTGTCCCGCATGTTCTTCAGCTTCAGCACGTCGATTTCCATGGCCGGTTCCTTTCCCGTCGTCATTCGCGCGACCATAGCCAAGCCGCGCGTCCGCGCATAGGCTTGGCGCATGGGGAAACGGAGGGAGGCCGCTTCGCATGGACCGCTACGACTATATCGTCATCGGCGCCGGATCGGCGGGCTGCGTGCTGGCCAACCGGCTGACGGAAAACGGCACCTGCACGGTCCTGCTGCTGGAGGCGGGCGGCCGGGACGATTCCCTGCTGGTGCGCATGCCGGCGGGCGCGGGCCAGCTGATCAAGGAGAAGGGGCCGTACAACTGGGGCTTCTGGACCGAGCCGGAGCCGCGCCTGGGCAACCGCAGGCTGTTCTGGCCGCGCGGCAAGGGCTGGGGCGGTTCGTCCTCCATCAATGGCATGATCTACATCCGCGGCCACGCCCGCGACTACGACCACTGGCGGCAGATGGGGCTGCGCGGCTGGTCCTATGCCGAGGTGCTGCCCTATTTCAAGCGGTCCGAGTCGCTCGACGGCGGCGGCGACGCCTATCACGGCGAGGGCGGACCGCTGCACATCTCCAACGCCGCGACGCCCAACCCGATCTTCCAGGGGTTTGTCGCCGCGGGCGAGCAGGCCGGGCACCGGCGGACCGCCGACTTCAACGGCTACCAGCAGGAAGGCTTCGGGCCGTACCAGCTCACCATCCGCGACGGCCGGCGCTGGAGCGCGTCGGCGGGATTCCTGCGCCCGATCCTGGGTAAACGGCCCAATCTGTTCACGCAGACCGACGCGCGCACCACCCGCATCCTGGTCGAGGGCGGCCGCGCCACGGGCGTCGAGTTCGCGCAAGGGAAGGATCGGCGCCGCCGCACGGTCTACGCCAACGCCGAGGTGCTGCTCTGCGCCGGCGCCGTGCAGTCGCCGCAGATCCTGCAACTGTCCGGCATCGGCGACCCGGAGTCGCTGGCGGCGGCGGGCATCGAGACGGTGCATCCGCTGAAGGGCGTCGGGCAGAACCTGCAGGATCATCTCGACGTCATCCTCGCCTGGGAATGCCCCAGGCCGATCACCGCGTTCACCCATAACCGGGGCCTCGCCAAGCTGACCACCGGGCTCAACTACCTGCTGCGCGGGCAGGGGCCTGGGCGGCAGAATTTCCTCGAGGCCGGCGCGTTCCTCAAGTCACGGCCGGACCTGGACCTGCCCGACCTGCAACTCCACTGCGTGCTGGCGCTGATGCAGGATCACGGCCGGGTGCCCATGGACCGCGACGGCTTCTCGGTCCATGTCTGCCAGCTCCGGCCCGAAAGCCGTGGCAGCATCGGGCTGCGCTCGACCGATCCGTTCGACGATCCGGCGATCCGGGGCAACTACCTGGACTCGGAGAACGATCGCCGGTCCCTGCGTGACGGCATCCGCATGGTGCGCCATGTCATCGCCCAGCCGGCCCTCGACGGCGTGCGCGGGCCGGAGGTCAATCCGGGCATCGACCTCCAGGACGACGGCCAGCTCGATGCGTGGATCACCCGGGCCGCCGAAACGATCTATCATCCGGTCGGCACCTGCCGCATGGGCGTCGCCGGCGATCCGATGGCGGTGGTGGACGACACGCTGAAGGTGATGGGATTGGCCGGCCTGCGGGTGGTCGATGCGTCGGTCATGCCGACGCTGATCGGCGGCAACACCAACGCCCCGACGATCATGGTCGCGGAGAAGGCCGCCGACATGATCCTGGGCCGCGCGCCGCCGGCGCCGGAAGAGGTGCCGGTGTTCGGCGATGTGCTGGAGCGGCGCAGCGCATGAGGGTGTTCTGTTGACCCCGCCCGCGGCGTCAGCGCATCGTGACTTCCAACGACAACGGGGAGAGATCGCATGTCGGAAGAAAGCTGGAAGAAGATCGAGGACCGTCTGGCGCTCGAGGACGTGCTGAACGCCTATTGTGCCGCCATCGACTCGCTGTCCGACATGGACGGCCTGCTGGCCTGCTTTACCGAAGACGCGGTCCTCGACCTGGGAGGCATCAATCTTCCGCGCTTCGATGGGCATGCGGGAATCCGTCATTTCTTCACCCAGGTGTTCGACGACATGACCCATCACGCCCACTTCGTCAGCAACTTCACGGTCCAGAAGATGGACGCCAACACCGCGACTTGCACCGCCTATGTGATGGGCATGGGCGTGGCCCGCGACGGCCAGAGCGTGCTGGTCTACGTCAAATATTTCCTCGACTACGTCCGCACGCCGTCGGGCTGGAAGCTGAGCCACTTCGCCGAGAGCGGACTGATGCCGCTGCCGGAATCGCTCACCGGCATCCACGGCCGAGACTAGAGCGAACGCGGGGTAGGTTGGGTCGTCCGGATGGCAAGCCGCTGGCGCGGCTCACCCCTCATCCGCCGCTTCGCGGCACCTTCTCCCGCGCGGGAAGAAGGGCTGCGTCGAGGCACCAGCCAACTCCCTTCTCCCCGCCGGGGAGAAGGTCAGGATGAGGGGGGCCGCGAAGCGGCTCATGGTTGGCGAACTGCTCAAATAGCCGTCGGCGAACCAGCCTTCGCGGCTACCCTCTATTTTCCAGTCAGCCTTTCGACCACCGGTGCGAAACCGTCGACGCAGCGGTCGAGAATGCTGACATAGGAGAACCCGTAAAGCTCCCGCCGGCGCTCCAGTTCCTCGCAGATGTAGTCGACCGAGCCGACCAGGGCGTGCGGAAACGCGAGGAACGCATCGGTGTCCATGTCCATCTCTCGCGCCATGGCCTCGGCGGTTGCCCGCTGGTTGTCGGTGACCGCGCCGTAATAGATGCCGATCTCGATCTCGATGTCGTCGAACCGGTCGCCGGCGCCTTCGCGGATCCAGTTGATCTTGTCCATGGTGCCGTCGGCGGAGGAGTAGGCGGCGATGTTGGCCGAGTCCATCCTGCCGGCCTTGTTGTTGAA
>LNFM01035307.1_pt1 | contig 13888 bp, 11 predicted proteins | sample 596031 | NCBI WGS metagenome assembly LNFM01 (sample SAMN04254537, study PRJNA301005) | activated carbon metagenome | isolation source: dual media filters at the Ann Arbor, Michigan drinking water treatment plant | place: USA: Ann Arbor
GTGACTGCTGCACCTGTGGGCAACCCGTACATGAGAGAGTACGCAGCTACCATTCGAGTCTTCTCAGGAACCGTTAGACGCTTGCCCAGCATGAGTTCACTGAGCCGTGCCTGATACCCCCAGAACTGTGTAGGAATACCGAACACACCTTGCTGCCACGCTGCGTTAGAGGCACGTGACATGTTACCGTTAAGGTCATCAGCACGAGAAAGGATCTTACCGATCTCGTTATCTGTTAGAGCCTTACCCGGGTTAAGCTCCTTCCATCGTAGGTACGCTGCGTTCCACGCTGAGATACGGGAGATGCGTTCACCTTCTTTGAAGAAGACGGTACTACGATCTAGTTCCTTACCGAAGGTTGAGACGTTGATACTAGGGGTAGCGACAGCATCACTGTAAGCGTGCTCTCCACCAACCCTGTAGAAGCCAGCACGATTGGCTGCTTCGTAGCTCTCAAGGATGTCCTCCTTCTTCCAACCAAACTTAGTAGCCATGGTAGCCATCGCGTCACTAATCTCTTTAGTGCCGTTCATCATCATACCACGGTGCATGTAGTAAGCCGACGCTGCCTTAGCGCCACGCTCTAGTCCCTCAATGGCAACCACTGAGGTGAAGTTCTGTGCCTGTAGGAACAGCTGCTTAGGATTGTACAGAGCCATCTTCTCATAGAAGGCGAGGGAACGAATGAAGCGTACTGGATCCTTAGTGAACCCAAGAGAGGCTCTGTCAAGGAGTTCCTTACCAGCCTCTACCTTAGCCAATCCATCCTTACCAATCTTCTCGTACAAACTATCTGCCAGCTTCTGCTTAACGTACGCTACTTCTTTCTCCAATGGAGTACGGATACCCATGAACTCAAGAGTAGTACGACGCAGGTTCTTAGCTGCCTGAATGTCTTCCTTCTTAGCTCCAGCTTTGTACACTGGATCAAGCAGGTGGGACCAAGGGTTAGCTTTGAGCTGCTCCAACGGAACATCTAGTACGTGAGCGAACTCATTAACGAAGCGCTCCATTACCTTGACACGAAGATCATCCAAGTACCGTGACTTGATCACAGATTGGAACGAAGCTTCCATGGTATCGAACGGGTCTACTAGTTCAGCCTGAGCCCTCTTAAGAACAGGTGAATGATCGCTGCCGCTCCAAGCGAAAGTATCCAGGATATCTCCACGCTCTTTAAAATATTGCGGGTCCATACGTTGCATAGCAACGCTGCGTACATCGTCCGTACCCATCTTAAGATTGGCGTACTTGAGTCCGAGGTTCTCTGTGTCACCGATTGTACTCCCTGTAGCTCTGATTGAGAACGGGGTGTTGATATCGAAACCACCCCCACGTTTCTTGAACAGGTTAGAGAAGTCTTCAACAGTGAATGCACCACCCAGTTCCTTTTCAAGGTGGGCTCGCAATGGTGCCAGATCGTTAGCAGCACGTCCTTCAATGAGCATCTGACGACCCTTCTCTAGGCGAGGAAGGAAGTCACGAGCATCGCTATCACTGACGAAGTGAGTTAGGTTTCTGTCGCCACTGTAGTAGTGTACTGGTGCACCACTTGCACGCTCAACACGAGTGATGTCGGGTTGAGAAATGAAGTGGCCATCCTTCAATCGTACGTGACCACCTGGGCGATACGGTACTTGATTGATGGAAAGCGGCTCACTCTTAGGGTTCTTAACGTAGATGTACTGGAACCGTTGATCAGGTAATTGCTTGCTAAGTCCGTAGTTGGCACGCAGCATCTGTTCACCTTCTTTGGTGACTTGTACTGGGACCAGCCCTTCTTTAGCAATACGATCCTTAATCTTCTGAATGGTCATACCACGAGGGGCACGAGCACTAGAGATCAGGTCTAGGCCAGCACCTTCGCCAGTCCAAATGATGAAGTTAAACGGATCGGGATGAGCAAAGGGATCATCACGTACGATACGTCCTTCGAACTTAGGAGCCAATGACTTGGACCACCAAGGGAGAACGATGTTAGTGATACCTTCAGCTGTCTTGTTCTTCAGGTTAGTAGCGTTGTGAACTGCGTACTCAAGATCGTTGATCTGTCTGTACCTGAAGTATGCTGTAGCCTCAGCCTCACTGGGGAGACGATTGAATTGCTTCTGCCAATCCATCTCGAAGCCAGCCAGACCATCACTGAACCTACCGCGCTGGGTTACCCCGTCTACGGTGGAAGTGAAGTCACGCTGCTTAGTGATGAACTCGTTGAAGCCCTTCCAGTCCTTACGGGACATGCCGGACTTAATCTCGCTAAGCATGGTACGACCCATCTCAGCCAGCTTGTTGATACCGTACACAGCCACAGCTCTATCGCTCACCACATCCTTGCTCAGGAGAGTGTTAGGGGACAGGGCCCATGACATGAATAGGTTCTTAGTATCCCTAGGAGTAGGTAGATCAGTAGGTGTCATGAGAGAACGAATCTTACCGTCCACCTCTTGAATACCAGTACGGACACGGATGCTAAATCCGTTGCCCTCAGGAACCACAGTACCAATGCTGTCGAAGCCAAACTCCTTGGACTTAGCAACAGCCTCAGCCTCAGTGGTGAAGGGAACGCCACCCTTGTTGCCGTACACCACGTCGATGTACTGCGCACCAGACAGGGAGGGCTCACTCACAGGGCGAGCGAACATGAAGTTGTCAGTGGCTTCCGTTGCCTGCTTGCCTACACGAGACACTGCCTCAGTGATAGCCTCATCGAATGCAGGAGTGCCAGGTACCAGTTTCTCCAAGCGGATAGGCTCTACGAACACACCATCAAGCATCTTAGCTGATGACATGGTAAGCTCATCCGTTAGCTTCTGAACGAACACAGCACTCTTGGCCAGCTCTCCACTCTCTAGCTCAGCTTTAGGATTGCTGAGAAGGGGGAGCCTACCGAACATATCATTCCACGTAGCTTGCTGCCCTTCAGTAGCTGCTCGTGCTTCTACCTTACCAGCTACCTCAGCGAAGAACTGCTGAGCCATAGCTGTCTTGTCACCAGCAGCCTCTAGGAGCTCACTGGCCTTGACTTCTGGCTTGGCTGCTACCTTAACCACGTCACGCATAAGCGTCCCTGTGGCCCTCGTAGCCTTAGCTAGGGTACCAATAGGGGCGACTGTGGCTACATCCAGGACACCGAACACGTTGTTGACGAACTTGTCAGTGTTGCTGTACGAGATGATAGCTTCGAGGAAGTTCTTAGCATCGAGTGGGTTAGCACTCTCCATACGCTCTACTGCTCGGGCCAGGACTTCTTCGGCCTGATTCAAGGGGAGTGTGTAGTAGTGACGGACCTGCTCCTCTAGGTTGTTACCCGGGAGAAAGGAACGAGCCTCACCCATAGAGGGGATAGCGTTCTGGTAGTTCCACCAGGAGAAGAAGGGAACCACCTGTTCAGCGTAGTTGCTAATGGTACTGGCGTAACCAGCCGTCTTCCACCGTGCATTGACATCCTCTAGGTGGCGCTGTGCGCGCTCCTTGTGGGCAATGATGTCGATGCCTGTAGACGACATGCGGTCAGCTTCTTCTGAGCCACCCTCAGCAATGAGCCTTTCATGGGCACCGGTGAGAACGATAGAGTTAGCTGTGTCCACCATACGGGTAGCGTACAGGCGCTCAAGCACAGTCTTAGGACTCTGCATGTACGTCTGGGCTTCAGCATTAGTCAGACCCTGGATGATCGCCTGCTCCTGTTTGGACAAGGGCTCTCCATTCTTACCACGGACTAGATCTTCAGCGATAGATTGACGAAGACGATACGCACGCAGGTTCTCATCACTCACAGCCTTAAGGCGGAGAGAGTCCTCACTGCCAGCGTACAGAGCACGTTCAATGCTCTCACGTCCAGCGCTACCATCACCCATAGCGAAGTCGTACTTAGCAGCACGAACACGAGCCACCTCAGTATCGATCACCTTATCATCTGCGAAGACTGTGAAAGTCCCCGGAGCTTGAGTAGGCTCTTCTTCCATGAGGTTAAAGCCCATCGTGGGCTCCTCTTGGAAGTTAAACTGATTGGGTTCCATTAACGCGCTCCTTGACCAAGCCAGTTATCATTACCCCAGAGCTTAGTACCTGGTTGCTGTGCAATACGATTGAGTCCTTCAGCCAGACCAGCGATGCTGGATCCGATACCTGAGATCATCTTGCCCTGGGACATCTTGTCATTGGCCCTGAATAGCGCCTCACCCATACCTTGCTGGATATTGGTGTCGCTCACTCGCTGGCCAGCGTTAGAGGTAACCTGACTGAGGCCACCCACTGCGCTACCGAACTGTGCACCACCTTGGGTGATGTTGGTATTGGCAGCAGCACGAGCCTGCATACCCTCACGGATAGCTTGCCTACGTTCTCTATCAGCCTGCACTCGCATCTGACGCTTACGAATCTGCTCAGCCTTACGAGAGGCTTGTCCCGCCTGTTGTTGACCCACTACGTTGACAGCAGTACCTGCTGCCGCTAACCCTAGGCCAACCATCGCAATCGTGGTTGTAACTGGCATCTTACTCCATCTCCTTCCAGTAAGTGTACTCGACGGGTTGGTACCCCCAGGCTTTGTACATCTTCTTCATGTCTGCTGTGTACTTGTTGTGGTAGTGAGAAAGGAACATGTGCTTAAGGCTGTTGTGCTTAGCCCACGTCTCTAGACACTCCATGAGTTCCTTGGATACATCTGTTTTACGATGATCTTCTCGAACCCACCATACGATCTCTTGTCCTGCTTTGTGGGCACTAAAGACAAAGTGATCGTCAACTACGGAAGCTGCAATCATACCTACAACTTCGTCTTCTACCTTAGCCACTAGGGCAAACCGTTTAGCATCACTGGTGTCGATACAGAAGCGGGAGATGGTCTCTTCCAAGAGCTTCATGTCTACAGTGATGTCTTTGAATGGGCTATCCTTGAGTGCTTCAGCTACGCTGTGAGCCAGGTGCGTGAGGTTGTCATCGCTCTTGACTAGGTGGTACGTTACGTTAGAGTGCATCGCTTACGCTTTCCTCTGTGGCCCAACCAATCAAAGAGAATGGCTTACCAGATTCACTATACATCTTGAACTGTACTGCTCGTCCCTTACCAGGAACTTTGAGCCTACGATACTTAATACTTTGCATTAACGGATTGTCGTTGTAGCATTGCTGTACAACACTCCACTTACCAGTACTGGGAGTAGTAGTGTAATCGTAGCACGCTTGCATGAACAAAGATGAGTCTGCGACTGTGTCCATGAATGGCATGAAGTAACCGATCTGGCTGAACTTCATGGCCTCACCACGAACCTTATAGCCTGTGATGAAGTACGACTCGTAATCTAACTCACTACCCTCCACATCCCAATCGATCCATGTGCTTACATTCTTCATCTCTGCGAAAGTAAGAGTATTGTCGATAGGGTTGTCGATAATGAACTTAGCTACTGGATTACTTAGACCGGATGGGGTACGAACAAAGATGAACCCCTTGATCCTGAGTAGACCATCTTCACTGAAGGACCACGGATAGAATGCACCAGTGATACCGTTCATAGCAAGTAGACGATTATACGTGTGCCGCTCTGCCTCCGTAGCAATAGGTTCTTCACGGTACAACCAATAGATAGCATCATTACGTGCATCATAGATGCCCTTGACGTACTGTCTGTTCTCTAGAGGCACTGCTTGAATGAACGTAGCAATACGTTCGTCAGTAATAGAGACAACAGCGAAGGCATCGTTCTGTGGGTCAAATGTGATAGTGAAGATAGCTTCTTCTGCCCACCAAATAGGGACACCACGTCTGTCACACAGTGAGTTAGAGGATAGGGTAGAGACACCACTGATCTTTCTAATCTCGTAGTCGTCTGCCTTGAAGGGACCCTTACTTGAACCACTGATTGTCCACACACCGTTAGATGCGATGACAACTAGAGCTGTTTGCATAACGAACAGTGAACGTACGATACCAATCTCAGGGATCGTGATTACACCACCGTCATCACTCAACAGATCGAAGAAGTTCTCATCAGTAGGATCGTTCTTCTGGTAACACTTACCGTACTGCTCATCTCGTTCAACGATTTGGCTGAAGTAGATGCTGTTCATGCTGCCTTCGTTAGCCAAGCCAGCGTACACTGCACGACCAGCATAGAAGGCTACGAGATCGGGACGGTTGTACTCAGGAGTGCCTGACAGTACGATCATCTCACTAAGGTACAGTGATCCACCTGCAATGTTACGGATCCAGATGTGGTTATACAATGAAGTATCAGTAGTAGTAAGAACAAGTGTCTTATCACTTGACCAACCACTGGAAATTGCTGATGTAGCTTCTACGAAAGTAAGCGTACCTAGGAGTGTACCATCAGTAGCACTGCCGGGAGCACTGCCTGCCTTAGCGTATACTTCTACGTCACCTTCAACCTGAGGGCCAGTACTAGCGCTGGCTAAAACAACTCGGTTAATACGAGATGCAGTTGTTAACGTCTTACCGATGTACGCAGTGTTAGCGATAACAGTAGAAGCTGCTGTTGATTGGCTAGTGTTGCCATCGAACAAAGCAGTGGGTCTTGTGACAGTACCACCACTAATGGTAGTCATAGCAGACAGGACAAGAGATGTCACTGTGTCTTCAGCAACCGTAGCTCCAGTAAACCCCTCGTCTGTCATAGCGATAGTACGAGAAGGAGAGCCAGCATCTAGAATGAAGTGGCCCTTAGGAGCAGGGGTATTGGCGACAGAGGAGAAGACTTTGTCCACTCGGGCAGGATCAAATACGTCTGTCTCACTGGCTCTGTAGAAGGACAGAACGTCTGCATTAGACGGTAGGTCAGTACGGGCTGTGTCCCACTGAGTAAGACCATCACTAAGGTGCCAGCCTTGGTTAAGTAGGTTGTAGTAGTGAGCAGGATTGCTGGTCTTGATACCAGTCTCTGTGGCACTAGGACGGTCATTAAGCCCTAAGCCGTCATCTACTCCTTTGAAGTCTCTGTACTGGATAGTGATAGAAGAGACAAGGATAAGATCACTGGATGGGTTGTATTCAAGGTATAGCGTATCGCACGCCTTGTTCACAACCAGCAGGTTACCACGTCCCTCAGCAAATGAACATCTAAAGATGCTCGGGTCTTGCGTAGAGCCAACAGGTACATACAGATGAAGATCGATGATCTGATGAACATCTGTATCGCTGTACACTAGAGTGTCTTTAGTCTTGAAGAAGTACAACAGCGGTCCACGCTGAAGAACCAGGAACGGTAATTGATCCTGGTCTCCTACGGTTTCCCAATGGTACTCAGCATAGATATCAGTGGCTACTGCCGCTTGAGGAAGAACCAGCATCTGGTATCCATCCTCTACGTCTAGTCCTGGTCTACGAGTTACACGACCTGTGTGATCGAAGATACAGTTCCATGTCTCCATGCAAGCGTTCTCCGGAAACCGAAGAGCCGTAGTCTCGGTAATCAATCCGTTGATGAAGTTTACTTCGGGGAAGATCGCTTGGCGACGAGCCATGTGTTAGCCTTTCGTGGAGAGCCAGAGGTCGAGAGCCTTCTTAGCGTGTTCATACGATGTGTACGAACCAGTGAGGTTCATAGGCAGCTTGGGGCCTTCAATGAATGCGTGTTGGTATGGATCACGTAGGGTAATCGTGTAGTCACCAGCACCTTCTTTAACTGCAATCACATCTTCCGGAAGGTCTTCAAACTTATCCGTGATGTCTACTGCGTACTCGGTAACCTTAGGACTGGCGTTCATCGATGACAGTGGTGTTGTCTTTAATCTTCTTCTTAGCGGCCATAGTTGTTCCTCTTTTGTAATGGTGACTGGTCTGGTGTCTTACGTCCACGTTTCTGTGTGACGATCTTCTGACGTCTCGCTTCTCCTGCTGCCTCTTGGTGCTGCTGTTGCTTGAACTCAGCGAATGCACGTACCTTAGCTCGGTTGAGGAAGTACGGGAATTGAGTAGCATCTAGGTCAGGAACGAAGCTATCTTCCAACGTGAAGGCGCTGATACGAGAACCATAACACAGAGTCTTACTCTTCTGTAGGGTAGTATCGATCAACTCATTGTACGAATCAAATAGGATCTGATCGTCATCGAAGGAAGTGAAGTACGTAGGCATAGCGTTGGTCTTGTGGATGAACTCGAAGGTGTCTCCACCAGCAGTTACTTCCATGCTACCTACATCTTGTGAGTTACTGCGGTACCCCTGGGTGATCTCAATGAACCTGTCCAGTGGTACGTACGTTAGCCTGCGCCAGTTGGGTAGGTCTACATCATCTTCATTCTCACCACGAATATCGTACGAGATAGAAGAGACACGTCCTACGTTGTTGGGCATGTGCATAAGGACCGGTTGGTCTGCACTCAAGCTAGCATTAAGTTCGATAAGGCTCTCGTGTTCGGGGAGGCCTAAGTCGTTAGCGATATCGTAGTACAAGTCTCGGATTAGATGAGCGACAGCATTACTTTCAATGGTGTCACTGATACTATTGACCTGGTCACTCTCCATTGAGGTGAGCACAGACTGTACCATCTCAAGCAATGTCTTCTTCATCTTATGCTTTCTTGGAAGAAGAAGATGACCGTGGCTACCACACCGATAGCATAGTTAATCTTTTTCTCCATAGTCTCGATCCGTCTGTCTGTCTTCTCCTGCCGATCAATACCAATTTCTTGGTTACGTTTGATCTCTCCTAGCAAGATGTAGATCTCTTTGTGTTCACTGATGCCCTGGTTACCTTCCACACCGAACCCCACATTTCTGCTTAAGGTCTTTGATCTGTTGGACCAGCTTAGGGATTTCTTGTTCACAGGCTACTCGCTTAGCTCCATACAGATTGGTATATACGTGAACACCACCGATAAGGGTCGCTACGAATAGAATGGCACTGAATGTATCCAGTGCGTTCTTCATACCATCGAACAGCTTCTCAAAGATCCAGGAAAGAAGTTCACCGAGACCCTTAGCAATAGGAGCTAGGAAGGCTGCTACGACATTCAAGATGGCAGCAGCACCAGGGATAAGAGCAATAGCTCCCAGTCCCAGGGCCCCGACTAAACCACTTACGTAAGCGAACCACTTCATTCCTTCACCTGTCCCGACGGAATATACCGTCCCTCTTGATACTCAGTGATACCCTTCTTCAGAAGCTTGTGCAGTACGTATAGTGTACCAGCAGCCGTGGCCCCGATGAAGATGTACTTATTCTCTACGATAAACTCTTTGATAGGGCCGAGCATGTCGAGTGTCTCAGCTACGATGCCGGAGAGAGAGATACCAGCGAACCAATCACGGATACGCTTGATAAGGGTTAGTTTGGAAGATTGCGTAACGACTTCCTTCTTGGGGATGTCGATTTCTTTGAGCCGAAGATAAAGTGGCACAGCCCCGATTTGAGCTGACTTGACTTCCGGCTTGTAGACCGAGACGTACTTCCCGTTTCTTGGGATCTCGACAAACTTTCCAACTGAATAATGAGTCGTACCGCTCCATAGGTAAGGAGATAGAACCCCAGTGCGCCTAAGACGATAGCCAAATCCATTATATTTCTCCAAGGCGTAACACACCATGGCATCGGACCAGTCTTCGATCTTATCGAGACCGTCGTACTTTAATGCACCGATGGCACTCTCTTCCCAAGATGCGAAGACCAGACGTGTCTTGCGGTTAAGTGGCTCGCCGTTGTACAAATTCTTTGTGAAGTCTAGATTGGCTTCAAGAGAGTGGATGAGACCGATGACCTGCCAGGGAACATTGGTTACCTGAGAGACCTCTTCATATCTTGCTTTGTTTGCATAGATGCCACGAGCCTTACGATCAATGGCATCCTTCCAATTCTCCCGAACTTCCATAGTATCTAGGAGAGTTGTATACTCTGCTTCTAAATTCGTAAAGTTCATGTTACCTCACTGTAATTGTGTTAGCAGCGTGTGCTTTAGATGCGTCTAGTGTCCACGAACCTGGTGAGAATACTGTACCAGATAAAGTAGCTACCGCGCAAGAACAACCTGCGAAATAGTTGGTACTGATTTTCAGAGAAGACTCCTCTAGTGGGTCGTAGCCAGAAGGCTCTGTAATGGCAGCAGTAGTGGAAGTGATCCAGTCAACGTGTGTCGTTGGAATAACTAGATACTGTTTATTTCCACCGGATGGAGTGATGCTCGGTGGGTCCGGAGTAGTAGATGTACCACCAGTAAGATTTTCACATTCAGGTACACTAACATTACCACGAATTACGATAACACACACAGAACAAGAAGCACCGTTAGAGCCTGGGTTACCTGAGGTCGTAAACGAAGTAGAGTGGGCTCCGTCAGTGGCAGAAGTACGGTAGAACGCAAATGCTCTACGATAACCAGCAACGAACGAAGTATTGTATAGAGCAGTGTAACCAGTAGGAACACCCATGGTCCAACCAGAGGTATTAGAGCCTCGTGCTGTACCCACAATAAGAATTGTGTCACCAATAAGCACACCTGCTGGAATGTTAACTGTGATGCTAGAACCGAATAGCGTTGTAGACGCTACGGCTGTATCAATTACTGAAGCACCTAGAACATCTGGTCCTCTAGGTACAAATCCTGCCATGAATGGTAGCATTACTGGAGGGCCTCCACATTGAGACGAGAGAACCCGTTGATCACCGTAATATGGAAGAAGAAGTCATGTCCGTTGGTGGTTGTGAGAGTATCTCCGTTGACTAGAGTATAACCAGAGGTCGTAATGGCACCAGCACTGGCGTCATTCGTGACTTGGATGGTCATAGTTCCTTCGCCAGTAGGCACACCCAGTGTGTGAGCACCGCCGTTAATGTACCGGCGAATATTGCCAGCAACAAAAGTAGGAGTGAATGTACCAGTAGTCTTAGTACCATCATTGACAGACGTGACTGCGAAGCCCGCTGTAATAGTGTCGTTACCATTGGTCTTAAGGAAGCCAGCAGCACTTCGAGACAGTGTGGTATCACTTGCGTTACCTACGTTGACTGCTGTGAACTGAGGACTATCACCAGTACCGAGTCCAAGGTTAGTACGAGCAGTAGCAGCATCCGAAGCACCAGTACCACCATTAGCAACTGCAAGGTCAGTACCTGACCAGTTGGTATTGTTGACAGAGGAGGCTGTGGCTAGGGTACCAAGGCCAGTGATCGTAGCTACGTCCTGTGTACCTGTGTGGTTAGCACGAGCAAAGGCACTAGACTGAATAGCCGTAGGGTCGTACATAGAGGCGAGCATGTCACCCGAACCAGCACCACCAGGGCCCGTAGGACCAGTTAAGCCAGTTGCACCAGTGGGGCCTGTAGCACCCGTAGAGCCTGTAGCTCCGGTAGGTCCAGTGGGACCCGTACTTCCAGTAGCCCCTGTAGGGCCCGTAGGACCCGTGCCACCGGTCGATCCAGTGGGTCCGGTAGGTCCGGTAGGGCCAGTGCCTCCTGTGCTTCCTGTGGCCCCTGTAGGGCCCGTAGCACCGGTTGCTCCAGTAGGTCCAGTGGGACCCGTAGGACCAGTGTTACCAGTAGCACCTTGGCCGAAGGGAATAGCATCTGACCAGTCAGCGCTTACTGCACTGTTCTTAATGTACAGGTCACCGTTGTCCGTGTCTAGGTATGCGAAGCCTTGGGCCTCAGCATTGTACGCTGCACGACCAGCAAGGGTACCAACAGCGTCCACCTGGAAGCTATCGCCCTGGGGACCAGTGGGTCCTTGAGATCCTGTAGCACCTGTAGGACCAGTCGGACCTTGTGCACCAGCAGGGCCAGTAGGACCAGTGACAGAAGAAGCAGGACCAACAGCACCCTGAGGGCCCGTAGGACCAGTCACACCAAAGGTGCTGATGTCCTGTAGGCGCAACGGCTCAGTGGGATCTACCGGTTCAGGTAGATTAAGGATACGGTTACTATCCATATCCAAGTCTGATTGCATCTCGTTAGGAGTAGTGCCATCACGAGACAACGTGTTCTCTAACGCCGTGACAATGGCGTCGCTGTTGTTGTTGATAGTCTCGACCGCGCTAGTCTCGTTCTGGAGATTAACTAGATCACTGAGTTGTGAATGATGCGCCAGCGCCAGAAGACTCGAAAGACTCACCAGTCTCATTCCAAGTTATATCATGAGGAGTTTCAGCGCTTGTTGCAAGATAGTCTAAGAATGCGTAGTCGTAGAAAGACTCTGAGTTAGCACGAGCTCTAGAAGTAGCACCACTTAATGAGTCTATGGTGACCCCGTTCTGAATAACTAGTGAACAGTAGATCGTTTGATTAGCGCTTACATCAAGACTGATTGTAGTTACGTCGCTTGCTTGGCTAGTCGTACCTAAGTCGTGTGCCGTTGTACTAGTTATGTCGTACGCAGCCCACACACCAATAGCACATGATGTACAAGCACCTGAATGGTTGATGACAATGTCACCAGTCGCACCAGTTGGCACAGGAGCGATTATAAGACGACCAACAAAACCTAAGTTCGGATTATGAACTAATGTAGCACTGACACCATTAATAGTAGCAGATGATACCGTACGTCCGAAGCTAGCGATAGATGCAACACCGACAACGATGTATCTATTTGCGTGTTCAGTGCCTAGGTTCTGAGAAGCAAATGTGTAGTTTGTTGAGTTAGTCGTGCTGTTGGTTGCACCGATCCAGGCATTAGGGGGGAGAGCGATACTACCGCGTCTTCCACCGAAACCAATAAGGTTTGTTACTTGCAATGCCATGCTTATGCGTCCGTCGCTGCGTTAGTCGTGTAGAAGATCTTGATACCAATGAGAAGAGCGTCTCCTGCCATGTTATCAGAACCAGTGACACGAGATACTTCGAATGCTACAAGATCATTCTCAGCAGGAGTATTACCAATGGTAATAGCCGCTGATGTTGGTCCAATGTGTAGATCGTTCTGGGCTAGCCACGTGTCAGTGCTTGTTTGGACTGTACCAAAGGCACCGTTAATAGCATCACCGTCACCTAGAGCTCGTCCTGCTAGCGACCATACAACTGTTTGGGTAGAGGCGCCAGCAAGGTTGGTCCAATACGGAGCGAAGGTGATTGTTCCTTCGTTCCAAGACTTAGGCATAGCGATAACGAAGTGAGCGTACTCTTGCGTAGTCGTATCAAAGTCTAAGGTCTGAATAGTTACGTCGCTAGCACCACTATCGTACGTTCCAGTAGCTGCACCTGCTGTGGTTTTAGCCCACATAGCAGCAGCGGGGATCCAGATAGTGTTGAGACCAGTAGTTCCTGGTCCAGTAGGTCCTGTTGGTCCAGTACCACCAGTTGCACCAGTGGGTCCCGTAGGTCCTGTGCCTCCGGTAGCGCCAGTCGGACCCGTAGGTCCGGTACCGCCAGTGGCTCCTGTTGGACCCGTAGGTCCTGTGCCACCAGTAGCGCCTGTAGGTCCCGTAGGTCCTGTGTTACCAGTGGCTCCTGTTGGTCCTGTGGGACCGGTTGAACCAGTAGCACCAGTAGGTCCTGTGGCACCAGTGTTTCCCGTGGCTCCTGTTGGTCCTGTGGGTCCAGTTGCACCAGCAGGTCCAGTAGGTCCTGTAACAGTGGATGCTGCTCCCGTGGCTCCAGTGGGTCCTGTAGGGCCAGTAGCTCCTGCGGGACCTGTGGGTCCAGTGACCGTGCTAGCGGCTCCTGTGGCACCTGTAGGACCTGTAGGACCGGTTGCACCAGCTGGCCCAGTAGGACCTGTTACCGTTGATGCCGCCCCCGTTGCGCCCGTGGGTCCTGTAGGCCCGGTAGCTCCAGTTGCTCCGGTCGGTCCTGTGACCGTGGAGGCCGCACCCGTAGCCCCTGTAGGACCCGTTGGACCAGTTGACCCAGTTGCTCCGGTAGGGCCGGTTGGCCCATTAGATCCCGTACTACCCGTCGGCCCAGTCGGGCCTTGCGATCCTGCACTGCCAGTACTCCCAGT
>LNFM01009695.1_pt1 | contig 13886 bp, 10 predicted proteins | sample 596031 | NCBI WGS metagenome assembly LNFM01 (sample SAMN04254537, study PRJNA301005) | activated carbon metagenome | isolation source: dual media filters at the Ann Arbor, Michigan drinking water treatment plant | place: USA: Ann Arbor
GCTTTCTTTTCGTAATTTGAAGAACGAGAATTACCTCACCTCTCTAAGCAGTGGTTGCACTGGTATGTCGCATTTGACAATGGGGCATGCATTAGCACCGGGCTTTGTATCAATCAGTGGCTGCCAAGAGGGTACTTCAAGTGGTTCGAGGTTGTGTCTTGGAAGCTTTCTACGTGGTGAGCATTTTGATGTAGCTCAGCGGCACGATAAGAGCGTCGAAGTAACCGTAGGCAGTCATAAGAGGCTTAAGCTAAGCAGCTCGGATGCTGGTCAGTTTCTCCAGAAAGAATCCGGAGCTTCTGGTGTCGTCAGCAATGCTGTCTTTGAAAACTCAACGGCTAAAGCAAAGTAAATTGCCTTAGCCGTTTGAAACCAAAATAGGAGTGATCGAAACTCTAATACGAGCGAGCAAAGATCACGCGGCGAGTAGTGGGCTTGCCGGTGTACATGCAGGTGCCCTCTACTGGTATACCAGAAACTGGTTCGAAGGCAAAAGGAATAGCGCGAATGGTCGCTTTGGTTTCTTCTTTGATTTTGCCTTCATCTTCAGAGCTGCCATCCCAGTGACATTCAACAAAGACGTTGCTTTCAGACAGTATTTTCTTCAGTTCGTCATAGCTAGCAGCTTTAACTGTTTTGCTCTTACGGAAAGCTAGGGCCTTGTCAAAAATATTCTTCTGCACTGCAGACAGCAAGCCAGTTAGCTCGTTAACTAGTCCGGCTTGAGCGACGCCACGAATTTTTTCGGAAGTATCGCGACGAGCAATTTCAACAACATTGCCAGCTACGTCTCTTGGTCCGATATTCAGTCTCAGTGGCACGCCACGTAGCTCCCAGTGGTTGAATTTGAAACCAGGAGTGCAGTTGTCTCGGTCATCTAAATGAACGCGAATACCAGCTTTTTTCAATTCGGCAAAAATTTCGTTGCAGCGGCCCAGTACCAGGGCTTTCTCTTCATCAGTTTTGTAGATAGGCACAATCACAACTTGAATCGGAGCAATACGTGGTGGCAGCACTAAACCTTTATCGTCACCGTGACCGAGCACTACAGCGCCGATTAAGCGAGTGGAGACGCCCCAGCTTGTTTGCCAGGCGTACTCAAGTTCTCCGGCTTGGCTTTGGAACTTGATATCGAAAGCTTTCGCAAAATTCTGGCCCAAGAAGTGTGATGTTCCTGCTTGTAAAGCTTTTCCGTCGCGCATCATTGCTTCGATGCAATAGGTTCTTACAGCCCCAGCAAAACGTTCGCGGTCAGTCTTCTCACCAGTGATAACTGGCAGAGCGAGCCAATCTTCAGCTAGTGAGCGGTAGACTTCAAGCATTTTTCTTGCTTCTTCTTCTGCTTCAATTTCAGTGGCGTGTGCGGTGTGGCCTTCCTGCCAGAGAAATTCAGCTGTGCGCAAGAATAATCTAGTGCGCATTTCCCAACGGACAACGTTAGCCCACTGGTTGATTAGCAATGGCAAATCGCGCCAGGATTGCACCCATTTGGCGAACATAAAGTTGATGATGGTTTCAGAGGTAGGTCTGATGAAGAGCGGTTCTTCTAGTTTTTTGCCGCCGCCATGGGTGACCACGGCACATTCAGGAGCGAAGCCTTCAACGTGCTGAGCTTCTTTGGTCATGAATGATTCGGGAATTAAGAGGGGGAAATAGGCATTCTGGTGGCCTGTTTCTTTGATCATGCCATCGAGGGCATCTTTGATGTTTTCCCAGAGAGCATAGCCATAAGGTCGAATGACCATGCAACCCTTGACCGGGGCGTAGTCGGCTAGCTCAGCATTGAGCACGGTGTCGGTGTACCAGCGTGAGCGGTCACCTTCGAACATTTTTTCATCTTGTTCTTCTTCTTCACCCTGATACTGGTTCTGCTTGACTTCTTCTTGCACGTTCTTTTGAGCGGCCACGACATTAGCTCCTAAACACATATGATAAGGGGCCCAGTATAACAATTGCGGGGGCGGTGAAGGTACGGTTGAGTGAGCCTGTTAAGTAAAGCTTCGGGTATACTTAAAATGCCTGAATGTCAGCAACCTCAGGCACAGTCAGCACGTTAAGCCGGTGGAATGAAATGCAGTTATCAGGTGAGCTATCAAAAGTTAGTTTTTCTAACTTGTTGCAGCTTGTCAGGAGCGGCGGGCTGACCGGTAAAATCTCCCTGACACAAGGGGCGCGTATTGCCGCCATTGTCATTGAACGTGGTCAACCTATTCATGTAGAGATGGAAGGAACGACCGGTTTGGAGGCTCTTTATGAGCTTTTCCTCTGGCAGAGCGGCAGTTTTGGCTTTACTGAAGGCTCGATTGACGGTCTGCCCCGCTCGATTTCGCTAAATAGTGCTGAGCAGACTTTTGAACGCATGATTAAGGAAGGCTTGAGCTACGCCGATGACAAATATTACTTAGATTCCCTCGGTGTTTCTCCTAAAACAGTATTGCGATCACTGGCTTCGACAGGTAACTATGCTTCTACTCTGATGATTAATCCAGGCCTAGAGCGCTTAGATGGTGTGCGCACTCTCGCTGATGCTTTGGTCAATTTGAATTTCTCTAGGCGTGATTTTGTCCATACCATTGCTATCTGGCTTTCTGAGGGGCTAGCGGAGATGGTTACTCCGGTTAATGCCTCGAAAGAAAATCAAGTCAGCTTGCCCGATTGGGTGGTGGCACGTTTGAAGCAAGATAATGTCGATCTTTCGCACGCCATAGTTGATATGGTGATTTGGGTAGATCGAGTTAAATGTTGGATGTATCAAGCCGACGCTGATTTAGACAAAGCTTTGGGCGAAATCAAAGGGCCACTGAAAGCTGCTTCTGGTGATTTAGGTGCGGCAAAAAGTCCGCCGGGGCAGGACATTTAGAACATCGAATAGCGTTTCCTTAGGTCTGTTTCAATTAGGACTATTCTGATTTAGCTTGTTCAGTTTTGCACTATTCAGTTTTTGAATTATTCGGCCTGTGCTACTTGCACTGCTTTCACCAAGCTCCGCACGCGCTCTACATCTATGGGGTTTTCAACTAGGCCCTGGCGCTTCAGCGAGCTGGCTACAATGATACCGTCGGCGATGGCGAGTAGTGCGGCGCAGTTCTCGGCACTAGAGCCACTGCCAATCATGATCGGTGTGTTGGGCAGTGCTTCACGTACTTTCTTCAAATCATCCCAGTTCGGTGGCGAGCCCGTGGCCGCGCCGCTAACGATCACGCCATCGGCAAGGCCGCGTAAAACAGTGTCTTTGGCTGATTGGGCAATGTCGTTGTCTTGACCAAGTGGAGAAGCGTGCTTGACCATAACATCGGCTAAAATGCGCACTGAATTTTGAGCGGAAAGCTGTCTTCTGTACATGTGAAGATCGTGAGCTTCACCTTCAATTAGACCCTGGTCGGTAACCATGGCACCACTGAGTACGTTGACGCGGATGAACTGTGCCCCTGCTGTGGCGGCGATAGCCAGGGCTGTAAGGCCGTCATTGCGTAAGACGTTGACGCCAATTGGCAGATCACAAATGGTAGCGATGCGCTTGATTGCTAGAGTCATTGCGCAAGCTGTAGCAGTGTCTACTCTGTTTTTTGTGAAAGGAGCATCGAAGAAGTTTTCAATAATGATACCGTTGGCGCCACCACTGGATAGGGCGGTAGCTTCTTGTTCGGCTCTGAGAAGCACGGTCTCCAAATCGCCCGAATAGCGAGGAGAGCCAGGTAGAGGCATTAAGTGAACGACGCCTATTACTGGTTTGTCGGTGCCGAACAGTTCTTTGAGCATTTCTTTTTCTGGCCTCTTGCTTTTGCTAGCTTCAGGTGTCGCTTGACAGCCGTGGCTCTCGTTTTTACATGAGCTAATTTAGCAGCTCAGCAGGGCAAATCAGGCGTGCCGGTAGCGAATGTGACGGGTGTATCGTATGAAAAAAAAGCGAAAATCCACAGGGCGATGTCAAGCTGAGTTGGCTCTGCTATATGCTTCTTCGCAAGGTTGCTGCTAATGACAACATCGTCAAAGGCTCGCTCTGAGGCAAGGTTATGTCGGTTTCAGCCTCGCGCGCGCGACTCTTTAAGCTTACTTATCGAATTATTCTTGATCTAACAGCCTATTCTTATTATGTTCTTGAATACTCTTCCTCCCCCTAATCTCTCTGGTCTCCCAAAGCTCTACATTTCAGAACCTACGCCAAATATACCTTTGGGAGCGTTTCCAAGTGAGATGCCGGGGTTATTGCAGCCATCCAGCAACACGCTTCAACCATGAAGCTTTGACCGACACCATTAATGCTTTCTGTTCAGCGTCGACCGTGCAGTTTTGTGCCCGGATTGAACGCCAAACGTGAAACGCGAGTTCACTTTGGAGAACTCAGTGTCACTGCGTAGCCAGATGGTATGACCGCAATCGCGTTCAAACCTTGAAGTCCGATGAGGAAGAGTACTTCTCAAAAATCTAACCACGCTTCCGCCGGTCTACTAGCCAGCGGTAGACGCGTTCAATCAATCCAACAGCAAACAGAACAGGACACAACATGAACAGCACATCCAACCAGCACGGCACTCTGCAGCGCAGCAATGTCGTCGACGCCGACAAGGTCTTGAAGAAAGAAAAAGGCTTCATGGTCTTCGGACTGAAGTCGTACATCAAGTCTCTCGAAATGGCCAAAGGCCACCGCAAGAGCGCTGGCGAGTTTCGCTACACAGTCGATGCCGACGCTGCCTACGCTCGTATCGTGCTCGCTTCTGACGGCAGTGTCGTCGAAGGCACTGAGCGTACCCGCCAGCAGTGGGCTGCCATCGGTAAGCCTGCGCGTCTGGCATCCATCGCCCTGCGTGCCACCAAAGATGAACTCGAGGCGCTCACCAGCGATCGCATCGAATACACCTTTAATGTGGTTACAGGCGAAGCCTATCTCACCGCCAAGGGCGTTCGCCTCAACGGTGACACAGACAAGCCTTATGGCTCGACCATCGCCGAATGGGCGAAGGTGGGTCAGCCCATCGAGCAGTCGCTCTTTCAGCAGCTCACCGCCGCCCGCGAATGGGGCAACAAGACCGCTGAAGAGGTTACGCGCAACAAGATGATCAAGTACGGCGTCATTCGCAAGCCCAAGGCTGACGAAGTCGCTTAAGTCACCATCATTTCCTTTCTTTCCGGAGACATGCCGGCAACTTGGTATTCCCGTGCTTCCTGTGGGATTTACTGGTGCTGGCGTGTCTCTGTGAAGTCTTGGAGAGACAATTCTCCCAACCTCTAACAAGAGAAAAACAATATGAAACTCAAGAATTTGATGGTGATTTTCGCGATCGCCGTCGTCGCTGCGATGCTCTGGGGGCCAATAACCGGCATCCAGAACGCATCCAATCCACCTGGTGTCACTCAGACCCAGCCTGGTGCCACCCAGCCGGATGGCACTGTCGTCAATGGCCCGGTCAATGCCGCCACCCCTTCTGATGGCAAGCCGGTGCCGATGAGTTACGACATGCTGTATCGTGACCTCAGCACGGCGCCGGCGATGATCAGCAAGTTGCAGTTCGTCAAAGACGAAGCTGGTAACGTGCAGTTTGTCAACGCCGAGTACAAGGACGGTCGCAAGGTTCGCGTCGAAATCCCTGGTCAGGCTGGCGCAGCTCAGCTGCTCGACGCCGCCACCAAGGGCAATGTCGCTAACGACACCAAGAATCGTGCCGATGATCGCACCTTCTTGGACGGCCTGATCGGTTGGCTGCCGATGCTGCTAATGGTGGGCCTGTTCATCTGGTTCATCCGCGCTCAGCGCAACGCGGCCGGTGCCCAGCGCACTCAGCTGAGCCAGATCAAGGAACAGCAGAAGTCAACCCAGCGTGTCACTTTCGCTGATGTTGCTGGCGCTGATGAAGCCAAGCAGGAGCTGATGGAAGTCGTCAGCTATCTCCGCAATCCCGGTCGCCTCAAGCGACTTGGTGGTAAGGCGCCGTCCGGCGTACTGTTGATCGGTGACCCCGGCAACGGTAAAACCCTTATCGCCAAGGCTGTTGCAGGCGAGGCCGATGCGGAGTTCCACATGGTTTCTGGTTCTGACTTCGTCGAAATGTACGTAGGCGTTGGTGCTGCTCGTGTTCGCGAGCTCTTCGCCAAGGCGCGTGCCAAGCGCCCAGCGGTGGTTTTCATCGATGAAATCGACGCCGTTGGCCGCCAGCGTGGCACCGGTGTCGGTGGCGGTAACGACGAGCGTGAACAGACCCTCAACCAGATTCTGGTTGAAATGGACGGTTTCAACGACAATGAAGGCATCATCTTCATGGCCGCCACCAACCGCCCTGACATTCTCGATCCGGCGCTGACGCGTCCGGGTCGTTTCGGTCTGCACGTGCTGGTTGACTCGCCCGACAAGTTCGGCCGCGAAGGCATTCTCAAGGTGCATGCTAAGGGCAAGAAACTTGCCCCCGGCGTATCTCTTGATATGATTGCCAGCAACACCCCCGGCTTCAGCGGCGCCCAGCTGGCTGAGCTGATGAACGAAGCAACTCGTGTGGCTGACCGCCGCATCGAGAAGGAAATTCTCGCTCTCGTGGAAACGAAGAAGATCAGCAAGTCCGAAGCTAGCAAGCTCGTGCCTGAGCTGATCACCCTGCATGACCTGGATGAAGCGGCTGATCGCGTTCAGATGGGTCCTGCCAAGGAAGGCCGCGCCAAGCGCATGTCGCGTCTCGACATGCTCAACACGGCCGTGCACGAACTTGGCCACGCCTGGGTTTCTCAGGACCAGTACGAGCGTGAGCTCGGCGGTTACCCGGTGACCAAGATCACCATCGTTCCGCGTGCCCGCGCCCTGGGCTACACCATGGCTATGCCTGTCGGCGACAGCTATGGCATGACCGAGCAGAACCTGCGCGCTCGTATCCGCATGGCCATGGGTGGTCGTGCGGCTCAGGAAGTCTTCCTCAACACCATCGACACCGGTGCCTCCAACGACTTCAAGCAGTCCTGGGGGATCGCTCTGCGCATGGTGACCGAATTCGGAATGTCGAAGCTTGGCCCGATCTCGATCGGCGAAGGCGGCGGCAACCCGTTCCTTGGCCGCTCCATGGCCAATGGACACCAGCTCAGCCCCGACCTGGCCAACGCCATCGACGTCGAAGTGAAGCGCATTGTTACCGAGTGCCTGGATGAGGTGAAAGCCCTCCTGCTGCGGGACAAGGAATGCTTCATGAAGATCGTCGACGTGCTCATGGTCAAGGAAACGCTGCTGGGATTCGAATTTGTCGCCCTGCGGAATGAGACCGTCTGCGCCGTCACCCCGGAAACGGTGGTGCTGCCGATTGTTACGCCTACGATTGCCAAGATCGTTCCTCACGCTGTCGAAGCCGGCAGCGAAGGTGATACCAAACCTGATTCGGATGCGAGCCAGGCCTAAAATCTAGCCTTAGGCAGTTCTACAACAACAACAATAAAGGGAGCCTGGTGTTTAGGTATGAGAGCGATCGCTCCAGTACCTGGGCCTGGGCTCCCTTTTAATTCAGGAACAACTATGACCACATCAACTCTTTCTGCTGCGGTTTCTCCGGTTCTCGGGGATGCTGCAATGTTTTTCTCCTCACTCTCGGGCTTCACTTCGATAGCCGTGATGGTGCTGGGGCTGTGCTTGCTGATCACTATTCACGAGCTCGGACACTGGTTCGTCGCTCGTCTTTTCGGTTTCAAGACACCAGTTTTCTCCATCGGCTTTGGACCGCGTAAGTGGTCGATTGTCCTGGGCAAATTCTGGGACACCGAATTTCGCTTGGCACCTATTCTGGCTGGCGGCTATGTTTCCATCCCTGAGCTTCAGGATGAAACTACCGCTCAGGAGCTGCTCAAGGACGACCCTGATGCCGCCAAGAACCTCAAGGTCTTTCCTGTTTGGCAGCGCGTTTGCGTTGCCGCTGCTGGGGTGGTCTTCAACGTGGTCTCTGCGGTGATCATGCTCTTCGCTCTGTTCGCTTTCATTGGCGAGCCGGGTTACAACGTCCACAGTACATACATCAAGGACGTTGCCACCACTCAGGTCACCATTGCTCGTGATGCTGGCTTGCAGGCTAATGACCAGCTGGTTTCGGTTGGCGGTGGCAAGATTGTTACACCAGAGGACCTGACCAAGGCCATTCAAGCCAACAAGGGCGTTCCTGTTGAAGTTGTGGTCACTCGCGGCCCTAACAACGATAAGGTGGCGATTTCGCTCACCCCCGACGCTGCTGGTAAGATTGGTATCGCTATCGGTGTCAACGGTGAGCAGGTCTACAATCCTGTTTCTGTCGGCAAAGCAGCTGGCGATGCTACTAAGCTTACTGGCAACATGATCACGATGACCTTCAAGGGTTTCGGCATGATGTTGGGAATTGTCGATAAGCCTGCTGGTGTGTCTGACCAAGATATGGAAGTCCGCGGTATTGTCGGTATTGTGCAGATGGGTGCGGATGCCGTCAATCAGGGTGTCTTCAATTTCGTCTGGTTCTTGGTGGTGATTTCGATCAACCTCGCCGTCATGAACATTCTGCCCCTGCCGATTCTCGACGGTGGTCACATCGTTTTCTTCTTGATCGAGAAGGTTCGCGGAGGCAAGCCTGTAGACGCCAAGCTCAAGGGCAAGCTCTACGGCATCTTTGGCGCATTGCTCATCAGCCTCATGCTCTACGGTTTGTTCAACGACATGGTGCACATTTTCGTGCGCTAAATTAAAAGAGCTTGCCTGAAAACAAGCAATCTTTATGAATCGCGAAAGGCCCTTCCGGTCTCGCGCGATTCTTTTTTTGCCGGGTCTAGTCAGCCATATAGTATAAGCTGAATTTTTTGCGAATAATCCATCATCAGGTCAATGGGTTGTTACTTGCCACACTCTTTGTCTAAGCGAGGCTGTGTCAAGAGTCTACTGCTTTTTCCGTTGGCTAAAGGTGTCAGATTTTTCGCAGAAAATCTGACACCTTGGAAGGGGAAAGCTTAGTCAAGATTAGTGAACTGAGGTGGTCGATTTTTTTGATGTCTCATATTCACTGGAAAAAGGAGACAACGACGAAGCTCTGACGAGTTTCTAGTTTAGGTTTTAGTGTAGTTTCTGGTCTCTCGTCTAGTTTTTAGTCTCTAGTCCAACTCTTTAATAGCATTGCTTTTCAAGATTTCTAGGTCGTCTCTATTGATTGTCAGCATAAGGCTGTCGCTACCAGCTACTTCACGCCAATCACCAATGCTGCGCAGATTGCTATTGAGATAGCTAACGGTGGAGGCATTGCAACTAAAAGAAGTCTTGTAGTGAGCCAGTTCCCCGGAATCTATTTGACCGTCTTGATTCTTGTCGAACTGTTTGAACTGGTCGCTTAGTAGTGCGTAGATTTCGGGCGACCTTTCCACAAGCTCAGACTTGTCCTTTGTCCTTTCTACTTCTAGTGTGTACCAGTGTGAGATCTGGAAAACCATTAGCAGGCATAGACAAGCAGCCAAGAAAATACCGAGCTTCTTCAGAGCCTTGACTAAGGCGTAGCAAACAATTAGATAAATAGCTGCAACCGTCAGGTAGCTAAAGCCAGTGCCGAGACTGGTGAGGACGATACTTGGTGTCATGTTTTTGGTTTTAGTGAATGTTTTAGTGAATGATTTGAGAATGCTGTGACTAGATTGAAATATCCTTCAACCTAGTTAAAGCTGAGCTTGAGTACAAGCGCTAAAGGGCTCGGTTGCGTATTTGCCCCAGCATTCAGGCTGGGACAGCTGAATCACTTTACATTTGGCTGCCGAGTGATTAATTGACTGACTTCACCCCTGCAAAACAGCCCTAAGAAAATGGCAAGAAAAGAGAGCTATAATTCTCTTGACCGTTTGTCTTTTTCTGTTTGTAGTTGACTGTTTATCCGTTGACTTCATTGCCGTTGAATCTTTGCTGCGCAATCGTAGCAGCGGAATATAGAGGAACATAGATGTCCAGATTGGCTCTCGTGCGCGATCCGCGCTTTCTCAATCACATTACTCCCGATGCTCATCCAGAGTCGCCGCAGAGGCTTGCTGCCATTGATAGCGCTTTCCTCAAAGCGGCCCTAGACAATTCAGTGCGGCAGCTAGAGCCACGATCGGCAATAGAAGAAGAGATAGCCTATGTGCACAAAGAGTCTTACATTGAGCATTTGCAAGAGGATGCTTTGAAGGCAGCAGCCAACCATAATTTGGTGCAATTAGACGCTGATACATTTATGAGTGCAGCCACCTATGATATTGCCAAGTTAGCTGCTGGAGCAGGTTTGACAGCGCTTGATGCGATAAAGAGTGGTGAATATGATAGTGCCTTTGTCTCAGTTAGACCTCCGGGCCACCACGCCTTGGTTGATAAGCCTATGGGCTTTTGTCTGTTCAACAATATCGCTGTTTCGGCGCGCTATGCTCAGCGGTTAGGATACAAGAAAGTGTTTATCATCGACTGGGATGTGCATCATGGCAATGGCACCCAGTGGGCGTTTTATGATGATCCATCGGTCTTCTTTGTCTCCTTCCAGCAATACCCTTTCTGGCCCTATGATTCTGGTTGGTATCTCGAAGATGGCACGGGAGAAGGCCGCGGCTACAATATGAACATACCCCTGCCCAAGGGAACCGGGGATCGTGGGTACTTGCATGCTTTCGATCGTCTGGTTAAGCCAGTTTGCGATTCATTTAAGCCAGATTTGATTATGGTCTCAGCTGGATATGATGCTCACCAAGACGATCCCCTTGGTCAGCAACGCATTACAACGTCTGGCTATGCCATGCTTTCCCAGCGCGTTCGCGATCTCTCGAACCAGGTCGGGGCCCCTACTGTTGTCTTCCTTGAGGGAGGTTATAACACCCGTTCTCTATCTGATTCTGCTATTGCTACCATGCGCGTTCTCAATGCAGCTAATGAATCGGAAAGTGGCGCCGTGCATGCTTCTTACTTGATGCCTGGTGCGGCTGGTGACAGTGAGCACATCACTGGTGATCGCAACAGTGATTTAGTGGACGAGCGTGTCAGCGAAGTGCGCAAGCACTTTGCTAAATATTGGCCGGTTCTGCGCTAATTTTTGGTTCCAGTTCGGATGCTCTTCTAACCATTCGCACTGCTGAACAAAGGCAGGCAGTCAGGAGCTTGCGCGAGCTGTGATTATGGAAAACTTGCTATGGCTAGAGTAGGCTTTGCTAAGACTATCGGATGTCATGAGTTTGTGGCCTTTCATTGCTTTTGAAGAAGTCCGACAGGTAATGGTTTCCACTGTTTATTTAAGTCAGTTTTGCTATTGTCATGAGGTGCTTCGGTTTCGGCCTCTCGGCTGCTTGCTCTGCCCCTATTGAGTACAAGAGCCATAAGGGCTAGGTTGATGTGCCTTTTCTTTTTCCCACTCTAACCTCGCAACCACTTACAGACCTCAAACCTTAAAGCACTGCTGTTCCCATTTGCTTTCCACCTAATTTATGGCGGAGCTGATTTGGACTGTGCTTTTAGATTTGCGGTCGACTGCCTTCGTCGAATGGCTAGAAGCCTTCAACGCTCGCTGTAATGGAATTGAATGTATGACAAATGTAAAAAATTCTAGCTCCGCTCTACTCTGTCAACCCAGCAATGGTCAAGAGAGTGACTGGAGCAAGCTCTACGAAACTGCTTTCCCGCAAGATGAAAGAATGCCTCTAGCCGATGTTCAAGCCATGATCAGCAATAACACCATGCTGCTTCATCGCACTACAAACGCTGCTGGCGAACTCTTGTGTTTCTCATTGGTGACACCGATGAGCAATTTCTCGCTGCTTGCCTATATCGCCACAGATCAGACCAAGCGCTCGTCTGGTGTCGGAAGCAAGCACATGAAAGAATTGATTCAGGTGCTTAAGGCCAGCTATCATCAGACTCAAATTGGTCTTTTCCTCGAAATTGAGTCGACCAAAGAAGCTAACTTAAGCGTTGATGAAACCACTATGCGCAAGCGTCGGTTGGCTTTTTATCAGCGTCTACATTGCAGGCGCCTCTGCAGTAAAGACTACTTTCTGCCCAGCTATGGCGCTGGCGTTGCTCACCGGGCCGGTGAACTGCTCTGGTATGAATTTGGCGCTGCCGTAGACAAAGATTCCACATTGGCGCAGGTGATCTCGGAGATCTACACCCGCGGTTATGGAATCTCGACTTCGCATGCTACCTATGTTCATGTCATGTCGCAGTTCAAATCAGCGGCCACGGCTGCTGGTGACTACGATAGTTCCTGTCCGACACAGAACGTCAGTGCGGTAGCTACTGCTGCTGCTGCCCCGACCACCGTGGTTGCGGCTCCTGCGACTGATGCGACTCCGGATGCTCCCGCGGCTGCTGCTCCTGTAACTGTTCCAGGCGAGCCCGCTGAGAGACCATCTGTTACAGTACCCGATGCTAAGTGATCTGGTACTGATATTGATGATCGTTCAGTTGGTGCTACTCTTCTTGCTGCTTTATTCTTGCTGCTTTGTTCAGGCATCAATCGCGAAGTTCCGTTCTGGCCTGTTGACTTGCTGCGGCAAACTCAACCATCTGGCTAGGCGGAACTTCGCCGATTGAGTTATTTTTGAACCGTTGGGACGAACTTTTTTTACAACCTTTAATACTAAAAGGTGTAGTTGGTAGAGTAGATCGGCTTGTCCAGGGGTTATACTGCCTGACTGTTGCTTTTAGCAGGTCAGGTATAGATTGATGAATCCCGGTAAAGACATAGCTATAGTTGGTGCTGGAATCGGCGGATTGACTGCTGCTCTGGCCCTTCAGCACTACGGCATTTCCACGTCTGTTTATGAGTCGCGGCCGTTCCAGTCTGTTTCTGCTGGTGAGGCTGAGCATGCCAGCGGAGCAGGGATTTGGGTTCCGGCTAATGCTATGCAGGTTTTTGCCAGGCTGGGTCTGGCCGAGAAAGTCTTGGCGGCTGGATATGAATTGAGTGAAATTGAGTTGCTTGATTATCTTTCTGGATCACTGATGAAGGTTGACCTGACCGGGATAAAGCAAAAATTTGACTATGCGATTGTGGCGATCCGGCGCTCGCGCTTGCATCAGATATTGTTTGAGGCCTTGCAAGAAAGGCGTTCCCAAGCAGTGGCTCAATTGCATTTTGGTTATCGCTGCCAGGCGGCAACTGTGAGCCAGGAGCAAGTTGTGCTCTCATTTTTCGAGCAAGAAAAGGTAATCGCCGACTATGTCCTGGGAGCAGACGGTTTGCACTCTTCCCTGCGGCAATCTATTTTTCCTCTAGAGCAACCGAATTACTCTGGACAGACCTCCTGGCGGGCCGTGGTCAGAGCACAATTGCCTCAGTCGTGGAAGAAGACCAGTGTTGAAATTTGGGGTGAGGGAAGGCGTTTTGGTTTCTCCCACGTCAGTGCTGATGAGGTTTATTGGTATGCTACGGCCGATATGTCAGCAAGTTCACATCAAGCCGATTCAGATAACTTCCACAGCGCTGAAATTGATGCGCTTAAAAATCTGTTTGCTACTTTTCCTGCTGCCGTGCACGAATTGCTAGCTTCTACCAGTGCGGTAATTCGTACTGATTTGTCAGACCTTGCCAATTTGCCAAAGTGGTACAGTGGCAAAATCGTGCTATTGGGTGACGCCGCCCATGCTACCACTCCGAACTTAGGTCAAGGCGGTGCTCAGGCTATTGAAGATGGCTATTTGCTGGCTAAGACGCTGCACCACTGTGATGAGCCCAGTCAGGCTTTTGTACAGTATCAAAAAATCCGCCAAGAAAAGGCTCGCCGCATTGTCAGTCGCTCGCGCTTGCTGGGAAAGATGGCTCACCTTAAGGGTGCTTTTCAGCGGCAATTGCGCAATGCCGCAGTGAAGTACACTCCGCCAGCAGTCAATTTGAGAGAGTTTGAAAAGCTTTATAGCCTCAACTTTTGATCAAGAGCTAGGGAAGAGCACCACGGTGTTATTGGTTTTC
>LNFM01009696.1_pt1 | contig 13883 bp, 10 predicted proteins | sample 596031 | NCBI WGS metagenome assembly LNFM01 (sample SAMN04254537, study PRJNA301005) | activated carbon metagenome | isolation source: dual media filters at the Ann Arbor, Michigan drinking water treatment plant | place: USA: Ann Arbor
ATGACCATGCTGTCATCGACGTCGGTTTGAAATCGGAAGGCCGCGTGGCTCTGCGTGAATTCGCGATGCCCGGCCAGAAAGCCGATCTTAAAGTAGGCGACGAAGTCGAAGTCTTCGTTGACCGAGTAGAAAATATGAACGGCGAAGCTATGCTCAGCCGTGACCGGGCTCGCCGCGAAGCTGCATGGGACGTTCTTGAAGGCGAATTCGACGCCGGCAACCGCGTCGACGGCGTCATCTTTGGCCGCGTCAAGGGTGGTTTCACCGTCGATCTCGGCGGTGCCGTTGCGTTCCTTCCCGGCAGCCAGGTCGATGTCCGCCCCGTGCGCGACGTTGCACCGTTGATGGATATCGCCCAGCCTTTTGTCATCCTGAAAATGGACCGCAAGCGTGGCAATATCGTCGTATCGCGCCGCGCGATCCTCGAAGAAACCCGCGCAGAACAGCGCACTGGCCTGATCCAGAACCTGGCAGAAGGTCAGATTATCGAAGGCGTCGTCAAGAACATCACCGATTATGGTGCGTTCGTTGACTTGGGCGGCATCGACGGCCTGCTGCACGTCACCGACATTAGCTACAAGCGCATCAATCACCCGAGCGAAGTCATCAACATCGGTGACACCGTCAAGGTGCAGATCGTCCGCATCAACAAGGACACGCAGCGCATCAGCCTTGGCATGAAGCAGCTGGAAAGCGATCCTTGGGATGCAGCGGTTGCCAAATATCCGGTCGGTACGAAGCTCAAGGGCGCAGTCACCAACATCACCGAGTATGGCGCGTTCATCGAGCTCGAAGCCGGTATCGAAGGTCTGGTCCACGTTTCGGAAATGTCCTGGACCAAGAAAAACGTCCACCCTGGCAAGATCGTATCGACGAGCCAGGAAGTCGACGTTGTCGTTCTCGACATCGACATGGAAAAGCGCCGCATTTCGCTCGGCCTCAAGCAAGCGCACGACAATCCATGGGCATCGTTCGCTGACAAGTTCCCAGTCGGTTCGACCGTCGAAGGCGAAGTCAAGAATGCAACCGAATTCGGTCTGTTCATTGGTCTCGATGGCGACGTCGACGGCATGGTCCACATGTCCGACATCGCATGGGGCATCACTGGCGAAGAAGCATTGCACCTGCACCGCAAGGGCGAAACCGTCAAAGCGATCGTGCTCGACATCGACGCCGAGAAAGAGCGTATCTCGCTTGGCATCAAGCAGCTTGAAAAAGGTGCCCCATCGGCAGCCGGCGCTGCTTCGGCTGGCGGCCTGAAGAAGGGTGCGACGGTTACCGTTACCGTGCTTGAAGTTCGCGATGGCGGCCTTGAAGTGCAGGCTGGCGATGACGGCGCGACCGGCTTCATCAAGCGCGCCGACCTTGGCCGTGACCGTGACGAGCAACGCCCCGACCGTTTCCAGGTTGGCCAGAAGTTCGACGTTCAAGTCGCTGGTTTCGACCGTTCGAAGAAGCCAAACTTCTCGATCAAGGCGCTTCAACTCGCCGAAGAAAAGCAGGCTGTCGAGCAATATGGTTCGTCCGACTCGGGCGCGTCACTTGGCGACATCCTTGGTGAAGCGCTGAAAGGTGCGAAGAAGTAAGTCACGGCTTTCTAACCAAAGTTCTATTTTTGGGACATAAAACCCGCCCTTGGCAACAAGGGCGGGTTTTTATTTGCCACCTGCAAACGACGAGTCAGTAATTGCATTGTAAAATCGGAAATTTTCTGTCATTTTTCAAATCTCACCCGAACCGGAGCCGCTTGGTCGCATGGTTTCCAAAAAAAGGTCGGGCCCTAGCCACAAAAAATGAAGGGCTTTGCAAATGATCCGGTCTGAATTGATTAAGAAATTGGAAGCCGAGAATACCGAACTCAAAACCGAAGAGATCGAAAAAATTGTCGATCTGTTCTTCAACCAGATCGTTCAGCGGCTCGCCGATGGTGGCCGAGTAGAGCTACGTGGTTTCGGCGCTTTTTCAACGCGCGACCGGTCACCCCGCAAAGGCCGCAACCCGCGCACTGGCGCGTCGGTTGAAGTTCCTTCCAAGCGCGTGCCTTATTTCAAACCGGGCAAAGAAGTCCGCGAACAATTGAACAAGTAGGCGCAGACGCCTCCCAAAGGCTCTTGACCACGCAGGCGTAATGCTGTCTGCGAAGCCCAAGTGGATGTGGCGGAATGGTAGACGCTACAGACTTAAAATCTGTTGTCCGTAAGGGCGTGCGGGTTCGAGTCCCGCCATCCGCACCAGTTTTCGCTCAAATCATGCGGAGCATGATTTGAGCGAAAACTCCAAAGCGCACGTGCGGGTAGCTTCTTTGGGAATTACGCTAGTTCTGCTGGGCTTGCGAAGGATAGCGCCTGACCTTTTAGATAGTTGAGCAACGCCAGTAGATCGGCAACGGCTTTTTCGGGCAGGCCAACGACAGCGAAGCCGACCATAACTGGGGCCACCTGACACTGCACCTCGACGCGCCGCGCCTCAAGGCCGAGATAGGCAATGGTCGATACGATCGACACCATGTTTGTTTTCCAACTGGCCCAATTAGTCAGATAGACCTCGGCCGCGCCGGGGTATTTTGGAAGATCCGGCGAAGGCCCTGCCGACCGGTCCAGTGGTCGACGCCGACTTCTTGGCAACATCAAGGGGCTCGCCGCAATCGGTGCTGGCTCGTTTACCGACCATTCGCACATCGACAGACTGACGGCGAAACACCCAATTATCGCTAAAGTTTCTTTAACCTTGCGCGGTCACATCTTTGCAAGTTCATGGGTGGCAAACAGATCGGATGAAGCTAGCCGTCGCTTTTCGCATGCTCGCCCTTGGTGCGCTCACCCTCGCGCCATCGGGCGGGCATGCGCTCAACAGCGTCAGCATCGAGACCGTGGCTTACGAGTGGGTCGAAGTGGCACAGCCAGCGCCTACGGCGACTCCCAAATCTTTTGCTAGCTTTGGCCCATTTCTTGTCGTCGCGGCGGACCGCGTAGAACTTCAGGGCAGCATCGAAAGCGACACGCCCGCGCAATTCAAGGCACTTTTGCGCGCCTACCCGGGCATAAAGCAAATCGACATGGTCGATTGCCCCGGCACCGGCGATGATGAAGCCAACCTAGCTTTGGCACGCATGATCCGTAAGGCGGGCATCGCGACTTATGTCCCCAATGGCGGTTCGGTTCGATCGGGTGGAGTGGAGTTATTCCTCGCGGGCGTAAAACGCAGCGCTGCGCCTGAAGCAGAGTTCGCTGTTCACAGCTGGCTAGACGAAGACGGCATGGAACCAGATGATTTTGCCGAAAATGACCCCGTCAACCGCGAGTATGTCGATTATTACCGCGAGATGGGCATGAGCCCCGACAAGGCAAAAGCCTTTTATGCGCTCACCAACAGCGTACCGCACGACGATGCGCTCTATTTGAAACCGCGTGACATCGCGGCATATATTCCGCTCGACTGAGCGCCATTTTTACAAAATTGCTGAATTTGAGGCCGAAGGCTAAACCGGCTTCCGTCATCACCGTATTTGACATCTGCTGACACATACCGACCAGTTGGTACGTTTATCTCATGAGACCGATTCGGCCCTTATCCGCACCGCCCATCAGCCCACGCAACAAGCTGCTCGACGCTGCCCATCAGGTCGTTCGTCGCAAGGGCTATGCCGCGACATCGGTCGACTAAATCTGCGCAGCGGCCGGCGTCTCAAAAGGCGCATTTTTCCTCACTTCGCATCAAAAGAGGCGTTGGGCTTCGCTGCCGCTGAACAATGGACCGATCGTGCAGCGCCGATGTTCGAATTTACGCCACACACCAAGTTCGGCGACAGCGTGTTCATGATCGGCATATGGGAAATAACTGCCGAGGGTGAAGGCACCCGCTACACTGCAACCTGCCGTCGCTGGACCGAGTCCGATTGTCAGCGCCACGCCGAAATGGGTTTTGAAGCAGGCTGGGGCGCATGTGCGGACCAGTTGGTAGCTTTGGCCGAAGCTTAGAAGTCCACCAGTTCATAATGCCTAGGCGGCGCAATCACTTCCATCCGCTCCGACAATAACGGCCGGAAACTCGGGCGCGATTTGAACATGGCGTACCAAGCCTTGGTCTGCTCATGCCCGTTCCAGTCGATACCGCCCAGATAGTCCGCCACCGAAATTTGTGCGGCAGCCGCGAGGTCGGCCATGGTCATCGTCGAACCCGACATCCAGGCGCGGTGGTCGATCAGGTAATCGATATAATCGAGATGTCCGTTGGCAAGTTTCATCGCTTCACGCAGGACCTTGCTGTCAGGCGGTTGCCGGTCGATAAGCCTTTTCTTCATTCGCTCGTGAAGCAATGGCTGAGTCACATCGCCATAAAACTGCTCGTCGAACCAGGCGACCAGCCGCCTGATTTCCGCGCGATATTGCGCAGTTCCACTGATCATCGGATTGGCCGACACCGTCTCGTCGATATATTCCGAAATCGCGACAGAATCCGCCAGCGTGATGTTGCGTTCGCCGTCGCGCATCACCGGCGTGCGTCCGGCAGGGTTCATATGCAGGAAATCGTCGCGCTGTTCCCAAGGATTCTCGCGCACCAAACTATAGGCGATCCCCTTTTCGCCCAAAAGCAAGCGAACTTTGCGCGAGAACGGACAAAGCGGATATTGATGGAGATGCCACATAAACGCCTGTTAGGGGCGAACCGCTTGTATTGGAAGGGGCGCGCTAGTTATTATTAGACCCTTCACCGGGTTCCTTGGCGGCCTCCTTTGCCATTTCCGCATCAAGCTTCGCCTCGGCAGCCTTAACCTTTTTTTCGGTCTCAGTATATTGATCGTCAAAATCCTTCTGACAGCCGCCTAGCAGAAGCAGAAGGGTAAACATAACACGCATCAATAATCCTTCTTGTAACGGACATTGACGTTCGAGGTACCACTGGTGCCAATCTGGCTCAATATCGACAGTGCGGGGGTCAGATTGATTTCCAACTGAGTCGCGGTATAGCCGCGCGCATCGGTGACGATCTCAACATAGACATCATTAGTAATATATTGACCGAAAGCGACCGCCATTTCGCGGCCCGTAGCCTCATCCGCGCCCAATATCCGCAACCGGTCCAACCCGGTGGCCGATTGCAGCACGCTAAGTGGATTTAATCCGCCCGATCCGCCGCGCAGACTGTTGAGCGAGGCGGCCAATTGGATCGCCTGAATCGCGCTTAGCTCGCCAATCGAATTGCCGAACAATATCCGCGCCATAATCTCGTCCTGCGGCAAGGCGGGCGTTGAACTGAAGGTAATGTCGGGATTTTGGCCAGTGCCTCGAATGTTGACCCGTACCGTGATGCCGTCAACTTCGCTGGCCGCTGCCACGCGGATCGATGGGTTGCTGGCGGAGCCGCCATTGAATGAAATCCGTCCGCTTTCAAGTTCGAACGAACGCCCGGCAAAACCAAGCGTGCCGCGTATTAGCTGCATCTCTCCGGCGATCAGCGGCGCATCGCTGGTGCCCGTCACCCGCAAATTGGCACCCCATTCGGATTCAAGGCCCATGCCGTTGACATATAATTCGTCGGGCGCGACGAGATTGATGTCGAGTTTCCATTTGCTCGGCAGACTGCTGATCGGGTCGGCATCGCCCGATACGCGCGGACGGCCAGCTGCAGCCTTGCGGCGAACACCGGTCAGCGTGGCGACTGCTGCTGCACCCTGGCGAATGATTTTGAAACGCGTTTCGGGCAGGCCCAGCGTCCCGCGAATCAGCGATTCGCCATCCGGCGTATTGGTCACGCTAATCTTGCCCGTCGCGGTCGAAGATATCAGCTCGCTGCGCGCAACCCGCGCTTCGTTCAAATCGAGGTCGAGTTGCAACGGGAAGCCCTTGTCCGAGCTCAAATTGACAAAACCCTTGCCAGTGATCGTCCCCGTGCCAGCCACCGCAGACAGTTCGGTGACTTCCAACTGGTCGTTGGTGAACACACCACGCACGCGCAACTTGGTTAGCCGTGTGCCGTAAATGTCGTTTTCGTAAATCAAATCGTTGGCGCGTACAACGCCGGTCAAGCGAGGCGTCTGCACCTGGCCGGAGAAATCTGCAGCGACACCGATGTTACCGGTCAGGCTCTGGTCAGCGAGCGCCGCCAGCGAGAACAGCGTATCGGCCGGGCCATTATAGCGGATGCCGCCTGATAATGGCGCCGCAAACAAGCGCTCGGTCCAACTCGCGCCGCCGGGTGGCAATGGCGTCAGGTCGATCTGCAGTCGCCCGACCGCTGCACCGCGACGTCGGATAATCGCGCGCGCATTGCCGCCCGTGGGCAACAGGCGTCCAACAAGGCTTATGTCGACAGGCTGCGAACGCGAACCGAGATTAGAACGGACGAAACGAGTGATTTCCAGCCGGGCATCCGCGCTTGGGAAAGCGGCGAACGAGGCTTGCGACCAATCGAGGCTGCCCGTTGCTGTACCCCTGATCCCGAGGCCGGGCAGGAAGGGATTGAGCACCGCGATGTTAACCTTATCGAGCCGCGATTGCAGCTCGATGCCATTGCCATAACTGCCCGCCAGTTTGACCGTGCCATTGGCAACCTTGATCGTCGAAAGCTGAATTTCATATTCATTGCGCTTGGGGATGATCCGCATTGGACCGACGGTGGCAAAATTGATGCTGTTGGCGCGGCCCTTTGCCGCAATGCGCCAGAGTAGAGGTGTCAGACTGGCGTTGGCAGCGATCCGGAAGGGTACTTCGCTTCGCCCTTCGGCCAGGATCTGCGCCGTTCCCGTGCCGCCGCGATAATTGACCTTGGCACGTGCTGCAGCCAGCGAGATATCGTTAAGCGATGCGTTTTCGACCTGAACATCGGCAACAATCTGCGGACTGTCGTACAGGATGATATCGGCTTTGATAATGCCGCGTCCGATGGCGAGCTTTTGCTCCCCGCCTGTCAGTTCCGCGTTATTGGCAACTGCGTCGACCACCGCGCGCTGGAAAGCGCCTTGCGCGGACAATGCAATGGTCCCGTCAAAACCTGACCCCACCCCGTTCAATGTCCCGACAAATGGTCCAGCCGTAGCCTGCCGAATGCTTCCTGTTACGCCGATCCCTGCAAAATCGCCGCGCAATATGTCGACTGTGAGCGGGCCGTTACCCGACAATATATCGATATCTCCGCTGACCGGGCCATAATTAGTCGCGCCTGTGAACGTAACGGCATAGCCCCGCGCGCTGCGCGTCACCAATCCGACGACATTCGACATGCCTACGCCAAAGCCGGGCCGCGATGCCACGACGCGCACCACGGGCCGGTCGAACGTTCCTGTCATTGCCACGCTGACTGGGCCATATTGGTTGGAGTAGCCCTGACCGCTGAAAACGACGCGGCCGCCTTCGGTCACGTAAGTTCCGGAGCCACTGTTCAAACGGAATTGCGGCGCGACTACGCTGGTTCGGGTGATCCGCAAGATGCCGTCAGTGCCATAACGAATAGCTGCATTGACGAACATTTGTCCGCCAAGGAAATTCTGAAAGCCCGGGCTTAACAACCGCGTTGACCGTGCCTTGACAGTGCCGACAAGCGCATAGCCCCGCCCTAATGTCGTTTCGAGATCAACGTCGGCGACGACATTAAAAAGACCAACGCTATCGACCTGAAAACCATCAACCTTGCCGTTAAGCGCGCCAGTGTAAAAACCCTTGTCGATATCGCCGATAACAAGTGCCGTCGCGTTGATCCGGTCCGATCGGATTTTCATATTGTCCGACAGCAGCCGCCCATCGGCAATCGCAAGGTCGCCATTCAACCGCACATTGGTCAGCAGTCCGCCGGCAATCTGGTTGATGCCAGTAACGCGCGCGGCTCGGGCGTTAACGGGGATGAGGAAACGGTCAGGTTGGCCCTGAGCCTCGCCCGCCACTGTCACCCGCTCGAACGTCGTGGTGTCAAAAGTAATGCGCGTCGCGGTCGCCGAATAGGCAACGGTCGGCTGGGCAAATGCTCCGTTTAGCAGCGCCCTGCCGCGTACATTCGTGCCGCTGACACTGCGCGCGATAATGGATGGCCGAAGCAAGCGAATATCGAGCGCGAGGTCCTCAAAACTGCCCCCGGCCAGATCGGCAACGCCGCTAGCGCCAACCACCATAGCCGCGGAGCGAAGGCTGCCGTTGATGGTTGCAATGCGGTCTTCCATTCTCACCGCCATATCGACATTGGCGAACGGCGATAATGACCGCATCAGCAGGCTGTCGGCCATGAAGCTCGCTGGCGCGGCAGTGCCCTTCGCGGTAAAAGTGCCGTTGCGTGCGGTCAAAGCCAGATCGGCGACTTCTTCTTCGCCGGTTTGTGCGGTCAATGCACCGTCCCATTTTTGCCAGCTGCCGCGGCCATTCAGCGCGACCTTGACCGGCACATTTTTGTCTATCAGTCCGGCAACCAGGCCATCGGCAGGCGCGTCGACTTTCAGATCGAAATCGAAGCGATTATCGTCAGGCACCGCATCAAGCTTCAGCACTAGCCTGTCGCCCTGCAATGTCCCGGCTGTCGCATCGACCACCGCGCGCCGGTCGGCGATGCGGACCTTGCCTTCCAAAGAGCCGATCTGCTCTTCGCCGGTTATCGCCTTGGCAAAGACGATGCGGTCGATCTTCAGCCGGTCGATATTGATATCGAGATCGGGCAACAACGGATCGCCCCGGTCGGGCACAATCCGGAATGCCGGCATCCGCGCAACATTCAGTTCGCGCGCGGTCATCGATTTGATATTCACCCCGCCGCGCACATAGGCGAACGGGTTCCAGTCGAGCACAATCTCAGGCGACTGGGCAAATTCACCTTTGGGATCGCGGAAGCGCACATCCTTGAGCAAGGTATCGCCGTAAATCGACCCATCTATGCTGCCAATTCGGATGTTGAGGCCATTTTCGAGCTCAAAGCCGGCGATCTGCCGCGCGACAAAATCGCGTCCTGATTTTGTATCCAGCCAGACATAGGTGCCCGCGATCACAAGCAACAGCAACGCAAACAATGCGCCAGCCCCGATCGCAACGCGCCGCCAGAGCATCAAAACGCCTGCCCGATCGAGACGTAAACGCTGACCAGGGACTCGCCAGCCTGCCGGTTGATCGGGGTTGCGATATCAAGGCGAACAGGCCCGAAATTGGTGTAGAAGCGCCCACCTAGACCCACGCCAAAGCGCCAGTTATCGAATTTGGGGATGCTCGATTCATACACTTGTCCAGCATCGATAAACCCAACGACGCCAAAATTGCCAAAACGGTAGCGCCCCTCGATGGCGGCTTCATTGGTGCTGCGGCCTCCAATCGGGTTCGCATCGGCATCTTTTGGACCCAGTTGCTGATATCCAAAACCACGCACCGAACCGCCGCCGCCACCATAAAAACGCCGCGATGGCGCCAGATCGATGCGCTCGATGCCCGAAATCGTGCCGACGCGCGCGCGCGCCGCGATCACCAGACTGTCATTAACCGGAAAATAATAAGACGCATCCAGCGTCGCTCGCGCATAAAATTGCTTGCCTGTGCCCAATGACGCTTCGGGCGAAAGGCGCAAATTGAGACGATAGCCTTTGGACGGATTGAGCAGATTGTCCGAACGGTCAAACCCGACCTGCAGCGGCAATGCGCCAACATAATAGATACGGCGCTCTGGATTGACCCGCGCGATGTCGAACTCCCGCTCAGAGGTGGCGAGCAACTCGACACCCGCCGACCAAGTGAGCCTTTTCTGCCAGATCGGCGTCGATACCCGGCTGATTACTGCTGCCAGACGTCCGGTATAGGCATCGAACGCTTCATAATTGCTGTGCAGGGCCGACAGCGACACTTCCATGTTGCGATCGCGCCGTCCGGCATTGGCGCGCGCAAGTGTTACGCTCGCCGCTTGCTCAAGCGTGCCCAATACACCGGCAACCGCGAGCGAGCCTTCGGGCGGAAACAGGTTGCGATGCGTCCAGCTTCCCTCGGCACGAAAACCCTGCCCCGTGCCATAGCCGGCGCTGGCCGCTAAGGTCCGCGCTGGCCCTGCTTCCTGCTTCACCAGCAAATCGGCATAAGCTGTGCCATCTGCCGACACGCCGTTACCCGGCACAGGCGTCACCGATACGGTGGATAAAAGGCCAGTTGCCACCAAAGCAGCACGTAAGTCGTCGACCAAACGCTCATCGTATAAGTCGCCGGTTTTAAACCGCCGCAATATCGCGACATGTTCAGCGCTGAACGCCTCATTGCCCTCGCTGCGCAGATCGCCAAACACACTGCGTGCGCCGGGCACCACGGGCAAGGTATAGTCGCCAAGGCCGGTTTCGCCATCGAGCAAGATATCGCGCTGGCCAACGGTTGCAAAAGGATAGCCATTTTCGGGCAGTTTGACCGCGATGTTCGCTTCGGCCGCTAATATCGTGTCGGCAACAATCGGATCGCCTATCTTGGGCACGAAATTGCTGGTGATCAGGTCACCCGGCGATACCTGCGGTGCGTCAAAGGCGATCTGCCCTAGATAATAACGCCGCCCGGGCACGACAGTAAATACAACGCTGAGCGGCTCGTCCTGCCCTGCGGTATTGCTATTACCCGACGCGTCTGCCTCGTCGCCTCCGGCACCGCCGCCGCGTTGCTGCTGCAAACGCACCGTCGCATCAAAAAAGCCTTCACTGGTCAGAATATCGATCAGCAATTGCCGGTCAGCGCGCGCACGCTGGTTAACCACGGCGCGGCTATCGGCACGGCCATCGCCGTCGTCGAGCGCGGACAGATCATAAAAGCGGTTGCGCGCGTTGCGGTATGTGTCGCCATCGGCATTGGTTGCGACGTCTGGGCTGGCGGCTGGGTCTAGCCCTTCAATCCGCAGCACATAACCTACCTTACCCGGCTCGCGCTCATCGGCAGCCTGCGTTGGCTCCGGCGGCGGCTCTGCATCGAAACTGTCGATTGGGGGCAAAGGGTCGTCGAGCATGGGATCGGTCACCGGTGGATCAGCTAGTATTTCGACGGCGTCGCCATCACGCAAGGCGGGGTTAGCCTGTTCCTCAGTGGTCTGTTCAACTTGCTTAGCCGCCGCATCGCCGGTCTGCTCTTGTACATCTTCATCATTCTGCCACTGCTCGATGCTTTCCAACGGAGCATCGTCAAGGCTCGGGATAGCAGTGTCGAATTCTTCGTCGGTGATGATTGGCGTGCGCGGGTCGACGGGGCGAATGGTGGCAATCGGAGGAGGCGCAGGCGGCGATGGCATCGCGGTGCCGTCAGGCAATATCTCGTCGGCAGCAGACGTGGGCGTTTCGACCTCTTGGGTAGCGGGTTCTGGCGCGGACACATTTTGGGCAAGCACCGGCGACGCGGCAAAACCCGCAGCCGGAGCGGCCAACAGCAAAAAGGCAAACGATCGGATCAATAGAACTCCCCACGCGCCGAACGTGCCAGATTTCAAAAAGTTCCCTCCGATAACGCCAAGCGCAACAGATGCAAATGAAGAGGGTGCGGAATGCGATGGGTGGAGAAGACGAACGAGAATACGCGCTAACCGCTTGACGGCAGACGGACTTTCCAGTCATGCGCGACTCTATGCGCTTCTTCTCCGACAATGCCGCCCCGGTGCACCCAAAAGTCATGCAGGCGATGGCCGATGCCAACCAGATCGATACGGCTTATGATGGCGACCAATGGAGCGCTCGGCTTGATGCCGAATTTTCCGCTCTGTTCGGATGTGACGTGGCGGTTTTATGGGTCGCGACTGGTACCGCCGCCAATTGCCTTGCGTTGACATCGTTGTGCCAGCCGCATCAGGGTGTCATTTGCCACCAAGAGGCGCATATCGAAGTCGATGAATGCGGCGCGCCCGGTTTTTATACGGCCGGTGCAAAGCTTATGCTGGCCGAAGGCGAAGGCGCCAAGCTTTCGCCTGCCACCATTTCTACTCTGCTTAGCAACATTCGCGATGATGTTCATCAGGTTCAGCCCGCCGCTGTGTCGATTACGAACGCTACCGAATATGGCCTCGTTTACACCCCCGCCGAGGTGAGAGCGCTCGGCGATTTCTGCCGCGAACGCAAACTCGGCCTCCATATGGATGGCGCGCGTTTCGGCAATGCTGTCGCGTCGCTGGGTTGCCACCCCGCCGATGTAACGGTGCGCGCCGGAGTCGATATATTGAGCTTCGGTTTTGTGAAAAATGGCGGGATGGGCGCCGAGGCCCTGGTCTATTTCGACCCCGAGCATGCCGCAGCTACGCGCTATCGCCGCAAACGCGCCGGGCATTTGCAGTCGAAGGGAAGGTTTTTGGCGGCGCAGTTGCTAGCGATGCTCCAGGACGAATTGTGGCTTGAGAATGCGCATGCGGCGAATTCGGCTGCGCAGATTATTGCAGGTGCAGCGCCTGACCGCCTAATGTATCCGGTGCAGGCGAACGAGATTTTCATTCGTCTTACAGCGGCAGAAGCATCGATGTTGCGCGCTCAAGGCTTTGACTTTTACGATTGGGGTGAAGGCGCGGCGCGGCTCGTCATGAGTTGGCAGCATACAGAAGCCGATGTTGCACCGCTTGCTAAAGCAATAGCTGCTTTATGAGCCACGCAGACCCCGCGACAGCCTCCGAACCGGGGCTGCTAACCCCGCGCGTGCTCGTGCCCTTCCTGATCGTGTCAATCGTTTGGGGTTCGACTTGGTTTGTCATCCGCGACCAGCTCGGCAGTGTGCCTGCAGTATGGTCAGTCGTGTACCGCTTCGCCGTCGCTGGCATCTGTATGTTCGCGCTGACCGCCATCATGCGTCAGCCGCTGAAGATCGATGCCCAAATGATGCGCTGGACGGTATTGCTGGGGTTCCTGCAATTTTCGCTGAACTTTAACTTTGTCTATGCGGCAGAGCATCATATCACATCGGGGCTGGTCGCCGTCATTTTCGCGCTGTTGATCGTGCCCAACTCGTTACTCGCGAAATGGTGGCTCGGCAGGCCGATCGGTCGCAACTTCATCATTGGCTCCGCAATTGCAGCAGCGGGTGTCGCGTTACTCATGTTGCAGGAATATCGAGCCGCTCCGGTTGGCGGCGATGCGGTATTGCTCGGACTGTCGCTGACCTTGTGCGGAGTAATAAGCGCGTCGATTTCGAACGTCCTGCAAGTCGCTCCAAAGGTCGCGCGCTTTCCTACTGTGACCATATTATCATGGTCGATGCTATGGGGCACCGTCTTCAACGCATCGCTGGCATTTGCCGTCGCTGGTCCCCCCGTGATCGATCCGCGTGCGGAATATCTCGGCGGTGTGCTGTATCTTGCGATTATCGGATCGGTGCTGACCTTTCCACTATATTTCAATCTCGTACGCACCATTGGTCCCGGGAAGGCCGCCTATACCGGCGTGCTAACGCCGATTATCGCCATGATGCTGTCTACCGCGTTTGAGGGATATCGTTGGTCGGCACTCGCGCTTGGCGGCGCGGTTCTGGCCATGGTCGGGCTTCTGGTCGCGTTGCGGCAACGCAAAGCTTAAGACTCGCCAAGCAAACAGTTGCGCGTTAGTCTCGGTCAAAATGTGGGGAGAGAGATATGGAGCAGCTGAGCGGGCAGGACGCGAGTTTCGTCTATCTGGAAACGCCGACAACACCGATGCACATCGGCTCGGTCGGGATTTACGACCCCTCGACCGCGCCTGGCGGCTTCGTCCGTTTCAAGGATATCCTCCACCACGTCGAAAGCCGCCTCGATAAAGCGCGCAGCTTTCGCCAGAAATTGGTGCGCGTGCCGTTCGATCTCGATCACCCATATTGGGTCGAGGACGCCAATTTCGACATCGAATATCATATCCGCCATCTGGCATTGCCTCAGCCGGGTGACTGGCGGCAATTGTGTATTCAGGTCGCGCGTCTTCAGGCACGACCGATGGACCTTTCGCGACCGTTGTGGGAATTCAA
>LNFM01009697.1_pt1 | contig 13882 bp, 8 predicted proteins | sample 596031 | NCBI WGS metagenome assembly LNFM01 (sample SAMN04254537, study PRJNA301005) | activated carbon metagenome | isolation source: dual media filters at the Ann Arbor, Michigan drinking water treatment plant | place: USA: Ann Arbor
CTGTCATTGCCGCCGAGGCCAAAGAGCGAGTCATTGCCCTCGCCACCATCGAGCGTGTTCGCGCCCGCATTGCCATCCAGCCGGTTGGCCAGTGCATTGCCGGTGCCGGTCAGGTCGGCCGTGCCGGCCAGAGCCAACCGTTCCAGCTCGGCGCCCAGGGTGTAGCTGATGGAGGCCAGCACCCTGTCAGAACCGCCACCGGCCGCTTCCGTCGCGATATCGCCGGCATTGTCCACGATGTAGGTGTCGTTGTCGGTGCCACCTTCCATGCTGTCGGCACCCAGGCCGCCATCCAGCCAGTCCGCGCCGGTGCCACCGATCAGCCTGTCATTGCCGCCGAGGCCGAAGAGCGAGTCATTGCCCTCGCCACCATCGAGAATGTTCGCGCCCGCATTGCCATCCAGCCGGTTGGCCAGTGCATTGCCGGTGCCGTTCAGATTTGCCGCACCGGACAGGCTCAATCGCTCCAGATCGGCGCCCAACACGGAACTGATCGAGGCGACGATGCGATCGTCCCCGCCACCGGCCGCCTCAACCACGACGTCGCCGGAGTTATCCACGGTGTAGGTGTCATTGCCCGCTCCGCCGGTCATGTGGTCCGCGCCAATCCCGCCGTTGAGCGCATCATTGCCCTCGAGGCCAAGCAGCGTGTCGTTGCCGGCCCCACCACTCAATGTGTCATTGAGGGCGCTGCCAATCAGGAGGTCAGCGCCAGCGCCGCCGACACCGGTCACCGACTCCAGGACATCCGTCACCATGATGGCGACCGCACGAGCCGCGCTGCTCAGTGTGCCATCCGAGGCGGTGACAGTGATGTCATAGGCATTGTCGGCGCCGCTGTCGGCCGGCGCCTCGAAGTTCGGCGCGATTTTGAAGGTCACCGCGCCTGCGGCGCTGATGTCGAACAGCGCCGCATCTGTACCACCGAGCAACCACGTCAGCGTCGTGCCCGCATCAGGGTCGCTCGCGGTGGCCTGGTAGACGACACCCGTGGCGTTCTCGGCAGGGCTTGCCGTGCCGGCGGAGGTGACACCCGGCGCCTCGTTCGCATCGGTGACTGTGATGGCGATCGCATGAGCCGCGCTGCTCAGTGTGCCATCCGAGGCGGTGACAGTAATGTCATAGACATTGTCGGCGCCGCTATCGGCCGGCGCCTCGAAGTTCGGCGCTGACCTGAAGGTGACCGCACCACTCGTCGCGTTGATGTTGAACTCCGCCGCATCGGTGCCGGAGAGCAACCAGGTGAGCGAAACCCCTTCGTCATCCGTCGCGGCCGCTTCATATGCTGCGCCCGTGCCGCCCTCCGCGAACGCCGCCGTCGCCGATGAGGTGATGACCGGCGCCGTGTTGATGAGACTGGTGGTGCTGATGGCGGTGCCGGCGAAGTTCAGTGTCTCGACATCGCGGGCGACGGTGTCGATGCCGTCGCCGACGACCGTCAGCAAGCGGGTCGCGCTGTCATAGGTGATGGTGTAGTTGGCTGCCGCGCGATCAAAAAAGGCGGTGTCCGTGCCGTCGCCGCCGCTGATGCTGTCATTGCCGGCGCCGCCGACCAGCGTGTCATGGCCCGCGCCGCCGCTGATCGTGTCGTTGCCCGCGCCGCCGGTCAGCAGATTGGCGTTGCTGTCCCCGGTGAGCCTGTCGTTGCCTGCACCACCGGTGACGTTTTCGACGGTCGTCACGCTGTCCGTGCCGCCGCTCAGGCCATCAATGACGGTTCCAGTGGCCAGGTTGGCGACGATGGCTTGGGCTGATGTATTTCCGGAGTAATCCGCAAGGTCGTCGCCGGCGCCGCCGATCAGCGTGTCGCTGCCGACGCCGCCCACCAGGACGTCGTTGCCGCTGCCGCCGTTCAGCACGTTGCCATTGCCATCGCCGGTCAACAGGTCGTTGCCGCCGCCGCCGATCAGGTTATCCACGCCGGACAAGGAGTCGGTCCCGCCCAGGCCGTCGGTGGCCACGCCGGTGGAGAGGTTGGCCGTGAGATTGGCGGTGGCACTGCTGTAATCCGCCGTATCGACGTCGCCACCGCCGTTCAGTGTGTCGTTGCCCGCGCCGCCGACGAGCGTGTCATTGCCGGCCCCGCCGGTCAGCAGGTTGGCGTTGCCGTCGCCGGTCAGCCTGTCACTGCCAGCGCCGCCGGTGATGTTCTCGATGCCCGTCACGCTGTCCGTGCCGCCGCTCATGCCATCACTGATCGTTCCGGCGGCCAGGTTGGCGACGATGGCCTGGGCTGACGTATTGGCGGAGTGGTCGGCAAGGTCGGTGCCGCTGCCGCCGATCAGCGTGTCGCTGCCGACGCCGCCCACCAGCGTGTCGTTGCCGGTGCCGCCGTTCAGCAGGTTGCCATTGCCATCGCCAGTCAACAGGTCATTGCCAGCGCCGCCGATCAGGTTGTCCATGCCGTTCAGCGAGTCGGTGCCGCCCAGGCCGTCGGTGGCCACGCCAGTGGCAAGGTTGGCTGTGAGATTGGCGGTGCCAGTTCTGTAGTCCGCCGTATCAACGTCGCCGCCGCCACTCAGCGTGTCGTTGCCGGCGCCGCCCACCAGCGTGTCGTTGCCATTGCCGCCGAGCAGGCTGTCATGACCCGTGCCGCCCAGCAGGATGTCGGCGCCGCCACCGCCCGACAGGGTGTCGCTGCCGTCTTCGCCGTCCAGGTAGTCGTTGAAAGCGGTGCCGGTCAGGCTGTCATTGCCCGTGCTGCCATACAGGTAGATCTGGCCCACGGTGTAGGACGAAGCATCGATCGCATCGTTGAAGATGCCGGCGGTGATGCCCTCAATGCCGATCAGGCTGTCGGTGCCGCCTGCACCATTCGCCCCGGTGAACGCGGTGGTGGAGGCGACGAGGTTCAGTGCCTGCGTCGTCGACGGCACACTGTAGTAGACGACATCGGAGCCGGTACCGCCATTCAGCGTGTTGTGGCCGGCCCCACCGATCAGGGCGTCGTCCCCGTTGCCGCCGGCGAGACTGTCATCGCCCGCGCCGCCGTCGAGGTAGTCGTTGCCGTCGCCGCCGTTGAGCGTATTGTTGCCAATCCCGCCGGTCAGCGTGTCGGCATCTGCGGTGCCGTTGATGGTCAGGGTATCGACGATGATGGTCCGCGCCGCGACGTTCGGGCCGACATTGCCGGCCAGGTCCTCGATGCGGATCGTCAGGGCATGTGTGCCCTCGGCCAGGACCGGGCTGGTAAAGGCCCAGTCGCCCTGCCCGTTGAAAATATTGGCAAATCCGAGTCGCGTCGCCCCGTCATAGACCGCCAGTTGGTCGCCGGCGGCGCGCGTGCCGCTGATGCTGCCGGTCAGAAACGGCGAGTTGCCGTTGGACGTGCCGCCAGGGGCAATGTCGCCCGTGAGGTCGTAGACATAGCGGTCATTGGCCGAGATGGCGGTGATGCCCGGCGTTGCGGTCGGCGCCGTGGTGTCGAGGTTGATGCGGTAGAATGGGGACTGGGTGGTGCCCGTGGTCGGGTTGATCAGCCACAGAAACATGTAGGTCTCGCCAGCGAACATAGGCTGGGTGAGGGTGAAGCTCCATGTCGTGGCTCCCGGCTGGAACGCCCCGACGGTGTAGGACCCGTATTGGCCGGTATGGAGGACCAAAAGGGTATTGGCGTGGGTGATGGTGGGCAGGGTGCCGAAAAAAGTCGGCGTGGTGTCGTTCGTCCACCCGCCCTCAGTGATGTTGCCCAGGATGGGGCCGACATCGTCGGTGGCGCCGGTGATTGCGAGCGCAAGCACGCCCGCATAGCCGGCTGCGGCCGCTGCCCCGATCGGCGCCGTGGCCGTCGCGCCGACATCAAGGCGCCAGGCCGCGCCGGCGCCGATGGGCCGGGCCGAGGCGCCAACCGCGGCGCCGGTCTGCCGCGCCAGCGCTTCGCGGAAGGTAGCACCCTCGGGGCCCGCGCCAGTCTCGCAGGACCAGAGCGCGATGTGGCCGTTGGCAGCCAGCGCCCCGCCCAGCCCCTGCAAGGTGGGCCCCGCAGCGGCGAGCGTCGCCGCGGTGACGGCCTGGCCACCGAGCCGGATCTCACCAGGGGCGCCGTGGGCGATGATGTGCAAGGCAGCGAGGCCAGGCCGCTCCGCCGCCGCGGCGGCGATCTGCGCCAGTGGCTCATGCCGCGGATCGAGGATGATCGCCTGGACCCCCTCTCGCAGACCCAGGAGCAGCAGGGCGAGGTCGGGAACCGCAGGATCGAACACTGCCAATTCATGCCCACTGCGGCTATCGGAATGGCGGCCAACGCCTGCCGGCAGGCTCGCGCCAACCCCGACCACAACCGAATCGGCCAGGCGTGCCCGGCTTCGAGCGCTGCGCTCGGTCGGCTGACCCAGGTCCATGCCGCCGGGCGGGGTGAGATCACTCCAGCTCGGCGAGGCGATCAAGGTCGTGGCCATTCGGGTCGAGATGATAGGGTCTTCGCCGGAGGCCTGCGGCGCGGACAGAGATCCCATGGTCGCGTTGCGCAAGTTGGTTCTTCCTTTGTTAACCGCTCGTCGCGTAAGGCCTGAGGTGAAGACCTCAGGGCCTATCGCACGCGTCGATGCGCCCGAGAGGCGGGAATGCGAGGGGATGGCCGCTTTCCTGCCGGATTTGTCCGGCCTCTGCCGAATCCGTCCATCGCAGCCGCCCGGGGGCGTGGGAACGACGACGGGAGGCGCGGGCGAGACAGCCCTCGCTCAATCCCGTTGCCACGGCATGATGCCTCGGCCAGTTTGGCCAGGGTTCCTGGATGGGGACACACAGCTTCCGGGCCGAAGGCAGGACGAAGTCGAATGCTCAACCGACGGGAGCTTCTCCCCGTAACACTTGCCGCGGTGGCGGCGCCTTCCCTGGCGCGCGCCCAAGGCTCGCGCCCCCTGCGCTTCGTGCCGCAGGCGGATCTGGCCGTCCTGGACCCCATCGCGACCCCGGCCTTTGTGACCCGGACCCATGCCTTGATGATCTTCGACATGCTGTACGGGTGGGACGCGAACTTCGTCTCCCAACCCCAAATGGCGGAAGGCCATGTGGTTGAGAATGACGGCAAGCTCTGGCGCATCACCCTGCGCGAGGGGCTTCGTTTTCACGACGGCGCGGCCGTGCTGGCGCGAGACGTCGTGGCGAGCCTCAGCCGGTGGGGCAAGCGTGACACCTCCGCCTTTGACCTGATGGACGTGGTGGAGGAGATGCGCGCCGAATCAGACCGCGTCGTCGCGCTGCGGCTGAGCAAGCCATTCCCGACACTGCCCGCACTGCTCGGCAAGCCCGGCACCAATGTGCCCTGCATCATGCCCGAGCGGTTGGCGAACACGGACCCGATGCGGCCGGTGACCGAAATGGTCGGCAGCGGCCCCTTTCGGTATGTGGCGCAGGAGCGCGTGCCGGGTGCGCGCAACGTCTATGCGCGCTTCGACGGCTATGTCCCGCGTCCGGCCGGCACGCCGAGCTTCCTCGCGGGCCCGAAGCTCGCATATTTCGATCGGATCGAATGGCTGACCATGCCCGATGCCGCCACCGCGGCGGCGGCGCTGCAATCGGGCGAGGTGGATTGGTGGGAACAGCCTCCGCATGACCTCGTGCCGGCGCTGCGCCGGCATCGCGAGGTGCGGACCTCCATCCAGGACGAAGCGGGCTTCATGGCGTTCCTGCGCTTCAACCATGTGCAGCCGCCCTTCAACAACGCGGCGATCCGGCGCGCCATCTTCGCGGCGCTGGATCAGTCTGAGGTGATGCGCGCCGTTGCCGGGACTGATCCGGCCATGTGGCGCGAGGGGATCGGCTTCATCACGCCAGGCCCGATGGCGAGCGACGCCGGCATGCAGGCGCTGACCAGCCCACGCAGCCTCACGGAGGCGCGGCGCCAGCTCCAGGCCGCCGGCTACCGCGGGGAACGCGTGGTGTTCATGGCACCGACCGACTTCGCTTCCATCAACGCCATGAGCCTTGTGGCCGCCGACCTGCTGCGCCGGATCGGCTTCCAGCTGGACTACCAGGCGATGGATTGGGGTACCCTCGCGCAGCGCGGCAACAGTCGGCAGCCCGTCGAGCAGCGCGGCTGGAGCGCATTCTGCGCCTTCACCACCGCTGCCAGCACGATGACGCCCGCGGATAACAAGTTCATCCGTGGCATTGGCGACCGCGGCCTGATCGGCTGGCCGACCAGTGCCGATCTCGAACGCCACCGCACGGCCTTCCTGGACGGCACGGATGTCGCGAGCCAGCGCGCTGCCTGCGCAGTGCTCCAGGAGGCCGCCTTCCGCGATACCCCCTATGTCCCCCTCGGCATCTTCCTCCAGCCCACGGCTTATCGGCGCGATATCCTGGACATCCCCAAAGGCTTTCCTCTTCTCTTCAACGTCCGGCGAGGCTGAGGCGAAGGGGCTGTTCCCACCTACCGCGACGCGCGCCGCAGGACCTCCGAGGGCGTCTCGCCAAAGCGGCGCTGAAAGGCGGCGGCGAAGCGGGAAGCATTGGTGAAGCCATAGCCGCGCGCGACCATGCCGATCGTAGCCCCGTGGCCGCCACGGCTGAGTTGGGCATGTACCCTTTCCAACCGGATCGCTTGCAGCGCGGCGAGCGGCGTCCTGTTGCGGAAGCGGGGGAAGCTGTCGCCCAATGTGCGCACGCTGCAGCCAGCCGCGGCCGCCACATCGGTCAGGCGGATCGGCTCCGCGCAATGCGCGTGCATGAACTCCTCGGCGCGACGAATATAGGCCGGAACGGCGGCGGCCGGCCCCACCGTGAGCTCGTCGGTGTAGTTATGCGGCGCCGCGCGCAACGCCAGCGTCACCAGGAAATCCGTCATCGAGGTCAATGCCACGGGGTTGCTGGCCACGCCGTCCGGTCGCTCGAACTCCTGCATGAGGAAGGCGAGCTGCCACTTCAGGCTGGCACCCAGCCCATGGCTCCAATCAATATCCGTCAGGAATTCGAGCGGCCTGGACAGGCGCGCGTCAAGCATGTGCTCAAGCGCCGTCTCCAGCTCTGTCACCCCGATGAACACATTTGTGCGTTGGCTCTGGTCACTCGTCAGGATGCGGGTCTTGTGGCGGGGCCTGAACGCCAGGCCTCGGGCTGCGCCCACCGTTGTGGCGATGCCACGCTCCACCAGTGTCATCTGGCCATTCAGCACCGTGGTAAAGCCGACGAAATGGCTCTCTTCACCCTCGTGCTGGACCTCCGTGGCGAGACGGCTTGCGCCGTGGCAGGCAAGGATGCCGCCGGCGCTGCGAATCGCGAGGCTGAGGATCGGCCTGCCGAGGGGTGGCGCGGACGATCTGCCCGCCAGGAAGCGGTATTTGTAGGAGCGGCTCGCATCCGGAAAGCGTTCGCTTGCGCGCAACTGTGTCTCGAACTCTGCAGGATCGTTCGCCCGGACGAGATTGAAGGCGCTCAGCCGAGCAAGACTTGCCGATAGTAGTTTGTTCTCGCTCACGCGCAGCGCGTTATCAGCCCGAAGCTTCAGTGTCTATCGCCGCAGAGGTGGGCTGGGGAAAGGCGCGGCGCTGCCCCGACAGGCGACCGATCATGAGGCCTTCCGTACGCAGCGTATTGCGAAGCATCCGGCTGCCGGCGACGCGCTCCCTTGGATGCATCCGCTCAGAAGGCAAGTCATCTGCATTGATGTCTGGTGGTTGATGGGATGGCAACGGGGTCCGGGGGAATCCCCGCAACCCCATTGGCCTGCGATTTCGGCGGGGTGCGCCCGCCCAGCTTCGAGTGCGGCGGAATGGTGTTGTCGTCCCGCCGCCAGGTGGCCAGCACCGCCCGGGCCTGCGGCATCGTGGTGAACAAATTCTCGTTGAGGCACTCATCCCGCAGCCGCCTGTTGCAGCGCTCGACCAACGCGTTCTGGGCGGGCTGGGCCAGCTGCACAGGCGGCGCGGCCGTGTCGGGCGCGGGCCCGAGCCAGTGCGGCGCGCTCCCTGCACATGCCGAACACCGCAGATTTGTGGTTCCCGCTGCAACCTGGGTTCCGCATGCAGGTTTCGGGAAGAGCGCGCACTCAACGCCGCAGATCGGAGGTTGCCATGAGCGACAGGACAGAAACGTCAGCCAGCCCACGAGACCCAACCGACCATGAAAAGAGCTCGCCGCAGAGCGCGATGAACAACGCTGCCGCCGCCGTGGAACAGACCAGGGCGCAGGCGGCGGAGTTGATCGGCGAGGCGAAGGGGCGCGCCGAGGGGCTGATGGAAGACGGCAAGGCCGCAGGCGCCGAGCATGCCACCGGCTTCGCCCGCGCCATCCACCATGCGGCCGACGACCTTGAGGAAAGCGCGCCCGACATCGCGCGCCACGTGCGCGCCGCGGGTGACTCCATCAAGGGCCTCGCCGAGGCGATGCGGGAGCGCACCGCGGGGCAGCTCCTCGAGGACGTAACTGATTTCGCGCGGCGGCAGCCCACGCTCTTCTTCGGCGCGGCCGCCATTGCCGGCTTTGCGCTGGTGCGCTTTGCCAGCAGCTCTGCCGAGGGCAGGCTGACCGGAAGGTCGCATTCCGCTGGCGGCCATGGGCCGCAGCGGGGCGGCAGCCAGGCCGGTGCGGCGCCGCGCCCGGCCACAATGGCCCGCGCAACGTTGGGCGGTGCCGTGGGGCATCAGGAGGCCGAGGCAAAGGCGGCATCAGGCTTCTCCATGCCGCCTGTCCGCAGTGGCTCCGTGCCGAATGAACGATCGGATTCCCCGCTGTGAGCCACGACACCAACCGCAGCGTTCCTGATCTCCTGGGCGACCTGATCCAGCAGGCAACCACCCTCATGCGCCAGGAAGTCCAGCTGGCGCGGGCCGAGATGGGCGAGAAGGCCTCCTCCGTCGGCCGTGCGATCGGTGGCATGGCGGTGGGGGGGGGCCTGCTTGTCGCGGCGCTCGTCATCCTCCTGCAGGCAGCCGTCGCCGCGCTGGTCGAGCACACGCAGCTCTCTGCCACCGTCGCCTCGCTCATCGTTGGCGCGGTGGTGGCGCTGGTGGGCACCATCTCACTACGCGGCGCAATGACGCGACTGAAGGACATCACCCCCGTTCCGCATCGGACGGCCACGCAGATCTCGCGCGATGCCGATGTCGTGAAGGAGCAAATCACATGAGCAGCAACAGCACGGATCCCGCCAACAGGTCACCTGCCGCCATCGAAGAGGATGTGGAACGCGCCCGGGCGACCGTGTCCGACACGCTGGACGCACTCCGTGGCAAGCTGGCACCCGGTCAGATCGTTGAGGAACTGGTTGATGGTATGGCGGATTTTGCCCGTGGCAGCGGGGGAGCGAGCTTTGCCCGCAACCTCGGCGGCGCCGTGCGCGACAACCCGCTGCCGGTCCTTCTGATTGGTGCGGGTCTGGGCTGGCTGATGCTCGCCAATGGCGGCGCGGGCCAGGGCACGCCAGCGCGCCGGGACTCGTCGAGCCGCTTCTACCCTTATGGGGAGGAGCAGCCCTCGGGCACCAGCGAGGCGGTGGAGAAGACCTCGGGTGCCGCCGGCGAAGTCGCGTCAAGCGTGGGTGCGGCGGTCGGCGATGCCGCGTCGCGCGTCGGTGATGCCGCGTCGCGGCTGGGCTCCTACGTCGAAGACGCCGCATCGCGCGTGGCGGATGCGGGGTCCAAACTGATCAATGGCGCGAAGGAAAGCGGGGCGAGCGTAACGGATGGTGCGGCAGCGGCAGGCCGAAGCGCGGCCTCCACGACGCGCGAGGCCTGGTCCTCCGCGTCGGGCCTGCTGGAGAACCAGCCACTGCTCGTCGGCCTTCTGGGCGTGGCTGTCGGGGCTGCGCTGGGCGCCGCGCTGCCGCGCACCCAGACTGAGGACGAGTTGCTGGGCGAGGCGGCGGATGCCGCGACCGCGCGGGTCCGCGAATTCGCCAGCGGGACGGCCGAACAGCTCCGTGCCGCCGCGGGCGAACATCTGGACCACGCCACGCATGCCGCCTCGGAAGGCTATGCCAAGGTCAAGGAACATCTGGGCCAAGGAAGTGCTTCAGGGGCGGTCGCAGCTGTGGGTGAAGCCTTGAGCACGAGCGGGGAGGCCGCGGCCAAGGCGGCGGGCCACGCGGCAGAAGCGGTGAAGGACCGGCTTGGCGAAGGCGAGAGGCAGCCCGAGGGCGGCACGCGCGCGGGGGTGGATCCGATCTGAGGCTGTCGCCAGGGCACCGGAATGCCCCCTGCGCGGCTGGGCTGCACCGCCCTGCGCCTGATGCTGAGTGGCTGCTCGCGCGGGAAGTCCATATAAGGCAGGATGTCGTGTTCTGCGGCATCCATCAATTCGGCAAGCTTGGGCACCTTTGGGCGGAGCTGTTCGGGCACCTGGCGCCACTTGGTGTTGGCGGTGCGCGCACCGGCCGCGCCCTTGATGGTCGCCGAAGGCTTAGCCTGATCTGCATCAAGTTCGTCCGGCCGCTGGTGCTCCGACACAAGGTCGGAGCAAACGGCACAGCCCAGAGCCGTGGAAGCATGCCAGTGGCCGGACGAGCCCAAAGACTCGTGATGCCGAGCGCGCCCTGCAGCCCCGGTGAAGCCCCAGCCAAAACGGCGCCTATGGGTATGGCCTGTAAGCACTGGTAGCGGCGAGCGGACTTGAACCGCTGACCCCGGCATTATGAGTGCCGTGCTCTAACCAGCTGAGCTACGCCGCCATCCAGTACGGCGCGGAGGTAATCGGCGCCTCCGCTTCTGTCAACCGAATGGCGGCGCGGGCCGGCATGGTCCAAGCTGATCCTGGCATGACCGGGAGCCCTCGATGCGCATCATTCTTGGATTGTTCCTCGCCCTGTTGCCGGTGCGGCTGGCCCTGGCCTTTCCTGAGCGGCCCTTGACGATCGTGGTCCCCTTCGCACCTGGTGGCACGATTGACGTCCTGGCCCGTGTTTTGGCGCCGGAACTGGCCGCCAGGCTGGGCCAACCGGTTGCCATCGATACGCGTCCCGGTGCCGGCGGCAATCTGGGCGCCGCCTATGTGGCGCAGCAATCACGGCCGGATGGCCACACGATCCTCTTCACCGGCGCGGGGCTGGCCAGCTCCGTCTCGTTGACCGCGCTCGGCTTCGATCCGGTGCGGGACTTGACGCCTGTTCTGGGCATGGGTGCCATTCCTTCGCTGCTGGTCGTCTCGCCGCAATCGCCGCATCGCGATGTGGCAGGTCTGCTCGCGGCGGCGCGGGTGGCGCCGGGGCGGGTGAGCTATGGCTCCTCGGGGCCTGGCACGGGCAGTCATCTGGCCGGCGTGCTGCTGGGCGCTGCCGCCGGGGTTGAACTCCTGCATGTGCCCTATCGCGGTTCGGGCGCCGTCTATCCCGACCTGATCGCACAGCGCATCGACATGCTGCTGGATGTCATGGCCTCCTCCATCGGCCAGGTGCAGCAGGGGGCGGTGCGCGCGCTCGGCATCACCTCGCGCACGCGCTCGGACGTGCTGCCCGATGTGCCGGCCATTGCCGAAGCGGTGCCCGGCTATGCCTTCGAGACCTGGGTGGGCCTTTTCATCCGGGCGGGCGCGCCGGAGGCCGCGCAGCGCCGGCTGGAGGCGGCGGCGCTGGCGGCCTTGCAGGCGCCCGCGGTGCGCGAGCGGCTGCGCCTTTCCGCCGCCCAGCCCATCCCGGCCGAGAGCGCCGCCTTCGCCACCTATTTCCGCGAGGATGTGGCCCGCTGGGCCGAGATGGTCCGCCAGGGCCGGCTGCAACGCACGGAGTGAAGCGCATGGAACCGGCCGACATCATCTTCAGCGGCGGGAAGATCATCACCGCCGATGCGCGCTTTTCCATCGCGCAATCCGTCGCCATTCGTGCCGGCCGCTTCATCGCGGTGGGCGAGGACGCGATGGTCCAGCGCCACGCCGCACCCCACACCCGGCACATCGCGCTGGGTGGCCGAGCCGTGCTGCCAGGCCTGATCGACGGCCACGCGCATATGGATCGCGAGGGGCTGAAAGATGTCTTCCCCAGCCTCGCCGGCTGCCGCTCCGTCGCCGCCATCCAGGCGCGCATCGCGGAATTGGCGAAGGACAAGGCGCCGGGCGATTGGATCGTCACCATGCCGGTGGGCGAGCCGCCCTTCTATTGGGACCTGCCGGAATCCCTCGCCGAAGGCCGTTGGCCGACGCGGGCCGAGCTGGATGACGCGGCGCCGCGCAACCCCGTCTATATCCGGCCCATCTGGGGCTTCTGGCGGCATTCGCTGCCGCTGGTCTCGCTCGCCAATTCCATGGCGCTGAAGCTCGCCGGAATCACGCGCGAGACGGCGCCGCCGCACCCTTCAGTGACCATCGAGAAGGACGCGGCAGGCGAGCCGAACGGCGTGATCACCGAACGCGGCTATGTGCCGCTGATGGAACTCGCCGCCTTCCACATGGCGCCGGGATTCACCCATGCGCATCGCGTGGCGGGGTTGCCGAAATCGGCGGCGATGTACCACGCCTTCGGCACCACCAGCATCTATGAGGAACACGGCGTCGCGGCTGAATTGCTCGCCGCCTATCGCGAGGTGCATGCCGCCGGCAAGCTCACCATGCGCTCGCATTTGGCGCTCAGCCCGGATTGGCGCGGCATGGAGGGTGTCTCCATGGAACGGCTGATCGGCGGCTGGGCGCATCAGCTGGCCGGCGCGGGGCTGGGCGATGACAGGCTGCGCCTCTCCGGCCTCATCACCGAGATCGGACGCACGCCGGACAATGCCCTGCGCGCCCAGGCCGCGCCCTATACCGGATGGGCCGGCTTCAACTACGACATGGGGCTGGATCGCGAACGCGCGAAGGAGATGCTGATCGCCTGCGCGCGCCACGGCATCCGCGCCATCGGCATCTGGCCCAACATGCTGAACCTCTTCGCCGAGGTGAACGAGGTGGTGCCCATCCGCGATCTGCGCTGGGTGCTGGGCCACATCGCGGTGCTGAGCCAGGAGCAGGTGCACCGCATCCGCGACCTCGGCCTCGTGCTCACCACGCATACGAACCGCTACATCTACAAGGAAGGCCATCTGCTGGTGGAGCGGAACAAGCTGCCCGACGAGGACAGCATCTCGCCGCTGCGCTGGCTGGAGGAGGCGGGCGTGACCTATGCGCTGGCCACGGACAATGTGCCCGTCTCGATGTTCTATCCGATGTGGCAGGCGGTCTCGCGCCAGAACATGCACACGCAGCGCGCGGTGGGGATGAACCAGGCGATCAGCCGGGAGAGCGCCATTCGCGCTTCCACCAACGCGGGCGCCTATCTGACGATGAGCGAGCGCGACAAGGGCAGCATCGAACCCGGCAAGCTCGCGGACCTCGCCGTGCTCACGGCGGATCCGCTGACGGTGGAGCTCTCGGCGCTGAAGGATGTGGCGGCGGAGATGACGATGGTGGGTGGCGAGATCGTCCACCGGGCTCCGGGTTACGCGCCGAAGTCGTAGAGCCGCGCGGCGTTGTCCACCAGGATCGCGCGGCGCAGCGCTTCATCCGGCGCCCACTCGGCCAGCAGGTCGAGCAGCGCGGCCTCGTCGGGCTTGGGCTCGGGTGCATTGGGATGCGGCCAGTTGGAGCCCCAGACCACGCGCTCCGGCGCGGCCCAGATGATGGCGCGCGCAATGGCCGAAACATCGGCATAGCCAGGCGGGCCCAGGCGCGAGACGCCATAGGGCGAGGAAGCCTTCACCCAGACGCGCCCGCTTTCCAGCAGGCGCAGCAACGCCATCACCGCGGGGGCGGAAGGCGGCACCGGATCGTGGAAGCGGCCGAGGTGATCAATCACCACATCGCAGGGCAGATCGGCGATGAGCGGCGCGCGCGCCTCCATCTCGCCGCCGTCGAATTGCAGCTGCACATGCCAGCCCAGCGGCGCCACATGCGCGGCCAGGGCGTGCAGGCCTTCCCATGGCACCGGGCCGCCCTTCAGCATGAAGGCCCGCGCGCCCCGCGCACCGGCCGCGTGCAGGCGCTG
>LNFM01009698.1_pt1 | contig 13880 bp, 14 predicted proteins | sample 596031 | NCBI WGS metagenome assembly LNFM01 (sample SAMN04254537, study PRJNA301005) | activated carbon metagenome | isolation source: dual media filters at the Ann Arbor, Michigan drinking water treatment plant | place: USA: Ann Arbor
AACCCGAGGAATGCTGGACATCGACCAAGCCGGGCGCCGACGGAAGTTTTACGTCCACAAGCGACAAGGGTGAAACCGTAACCGTGACGCCTGTAAAAAAATAGGCGCAGGCTGGCGGTCGGGGAACATGGTGCCCAGTGCACCCAGCTTTGACCGCCGGTTTCTGATACAAATTGCGACACTAATGTCTTGTTTCTGAACGGCTGGTTTTCCGCCCGTTCAAGGGCGGCCTCCTAAAAAGGGAACAACAGACGCAGCAATGTGTTTGTTCTTTCGTAGATGGAGACAGACAATGAATAAGAAATTTTTGATAAGCTTAGCAGCTGTCGCCGCCACCCTTACCCCCATGGCGGCGCAGGCGCAAACACGCGAGTTGCAACGTGACCGTCAGGAAGTTCGTGAAGAAAAGCGCGAATTGAAGGACGCGAAGCGTTACGGCGACGCCCGTGATGTGCGTGAACAACGCCTTGATGTGCGTGAAGCCAAGCAGGAACTGCGTGAAGATCGACGCGATTGGCGCTCGTACAAGCAAACCAACCGCAATGCTTTCCGTGGAACGCGCTTTAACGCACCATTCCGCTATCGGACCTTCAATTCGGGCGTCGCCATTGGTGCCAGCTATTATGCACCGCGCTATCGGGTAGCCAATTATGCGAACTATCGCCTGCCGCAGCCGGGCCGTTACCAGACTTATGTTCGTCACTATAATGACGTGCTGCTGGTCAACACACGCACCGGTCGCGTAATTCAAGCCTATCGTGGGTTTTACTGGTAACATTCCATCCTCCCGGAATGATGCCAAGTAAACTGGGCCGTCGGAGCAATCCGGCGGCCCTTTGCTTTTTGTTCAACGCGCGTTAGTTTGGACAGATGAATATCGTTTTTGTCCTGTTCGACAATGTGACGCAGCTTGATTTTGCCGGGCCCGTTCAGGTGCTGTCGCGGATGCCGGGTGCCAAAATCTTTGTTGCCTCCAAGCACGACGGACCGGTCACGACGGATTGCGGCTTTTCGATCCTTCCTACGACCAGCTTCACCGATTGCCCGCAGGCGGACATCATCTGCGTTCCCGGTGGCCACGGCGTGCGTGAGGCGATTGCCGACACCGCTCTCGTTGATTTTGTCCGGCAGCAGTGGGCACAAGCGAACTGGGTGACCAGCGTTTGCACCGGCGCTTTCATCTTGGGCATCGCCGGGTTGCTGCAAGGTAAGCGCGCCACGTGCCATTGGGGCTATACCCATTTGCTGCCGCTGGTCGGCGCAACGCATGAACCGGCCCGCGTGGTCCGCGATGGCAATCTCGTCACTGCTGGCGGCGTCACATCAGGCATCGATTTCGCGCTCGAACTGATTGCCATGATTTCGGGCGAGGATGTCGCGCGCAGCATCCAGCTCGCGCTCGAATATGATCCGGCGCCGCCATTTACCGGCGGCACGCCTGCTACCGCGCCAGTGCCAATTCTTAACAATCTGCGCGCGCGCGTCTATGATAACGCGGCAAGCCAGCTGGAAACCGCGCTCAAAAACGTAGTTTAATCCAGCGATTAAATTCACGCTTTACGCAGTCAATCGTTCGGCATAGCCTCTCCTACGGGAGAGAACATTATGACTCAAAAGCTTTGGTTGGTGGCGGCTGCCGCAGTCGCAACATTATCGTTGGGTTCGTGCCAGAAAGTGGGCAGCCCGAATGAGGTCCCAGCCTTTGCCGCAATAAATGGTGATTATCTCAAAACCGGCGGCGATGGCTCCAATTGGGCAATGACCGGTTTCAGTTATGACGAGCAACGCCACAGCCCGCTGACCCAGATCAATGCCAAAAATGTCAAAGACCTCGGCATTGCCTGGTTCACCGACCTGCCCGACCCGCGCGGCCAGGAAGCGACGCCCGTCGTTGTCGATGGCAAGATGTTCATCTCCACCGCATGGTCCAAAGTTTTTGCCTATGACGCCAAAACCGGCAAGCCGCTCTGGAGTTTCGACCCCGCAGTCGACAAGGCGCGCGGGGTCAAAGCCTGCTGCGACGTGGTCAACCGCGGTGTCGCATTCTGGAAAGGTAGCGTCTTTGTCGGCACCATCGACGGCCGCCTGATTTCGCTCGACGCTTCAACCGGCAAACAACTCTGGAGCGCGCAGACGCTTGATCTCGAATCGAACGGCACGATCACCGGTGTGCCGCGAGTTGTGAACGACAAGGTCGTGATTGGCTTTGGCGGTGCGGAATTTGGCGCACGCGGCTATGTTACCGCCTATGACGCCGCGACGGGCAAACAAGCATGGCGGTTCTACACCACGCCCAATCCCATGGGCGAGCCAGATGGCGCAGCAAGTGATGAAATCCTGAAAACCGCGGCGACCAGCACCTGGAGCGCGACCCCCAAAAAGGGCGACTGGCGCGAGAGCGGTGGCGGAGGCACGGTCTGGGACGCAATCGTCTATGACGCCGAACTCGACCAGCTCTATATCGGTGTCGGCAACGGCAATCCGTGGAACCATGGCATCCGTTCGAACGGGGAAGGCGACAATCTGTTTCTTTCATCCATCGTTGCGCTGAAGCCTGACACCGGAGAATATATCTGGCATTATCAGGAAACCCCTGCCGAGACATGGGATTATACCGCGACTCAGCCGATCATCCTCGCCACCGAAGAACGCGGCGGCAAGGACGTGAAAGTCCTTTACCACGCACCGAAAAACGGATTTTTCTTCACCATTGACCGGGTGAGCGGCAAGATGCTGTCGGCCGAACCGTTTATCGACGGCATCACCTGGGCATCGGGCTATGACGAGAAAACCGGTCGCCCCATTGAAAAGCCCGAGGCGCGCTACAACCAGACGGGCAAGCTCTACATGGCGAACCCGTCGGCCTTGGGCGCACATAACTGGCATCCGATGAGCTACAATCCGGCAACTGGGCTGGTGTACATTCCGGCGCTGTATATCGGCGGCGCCTATATGCCCCCTGTGGCGCCGAACGAGCAGGAGCGCAAGAAACTGGGCTTCAACACCGGCGGCGCGTTTGCCACTGCCGATTTGCCGGACGACATCAATTTCGTCAAAGCAGTGAAGGCCGCGACCAAAGGCAAATTGGTCGCGTTCGATCCTAAAACCGGCAAAGCGAAATGGACCGTCGATCACCCCGCGTCCTGGAATGGCGGCACGATGACCACAGCAGGAAATCTGGTCTTCCAAGGCACCGCAATGGGCGAATTCCGCGCTTATGCGGCGGACACCGGCAAGCAATTGTATAACCTTAACGTGCAGTCCGGCGTCCTGTCGGGCGCGTCGACCTACACCGTCGATGGCGAACAATATGTCGCCTTCCTGACCAGCAAGGGGGGCGCGTTTCCGTTGGTTGCGGGCTATGCTGGGAACACCAGCGCGGCGGTGCCGAACATCCCGCGCCTGATTGTGCTCAAGCTTGGTGGCAAGGCCACCCTACCTGCACTACCCGAAGCGCAACCTTATGTGTGGGAGCCACCGACGCAGACTGGAACGCCTGCCAATATCGCTGCAGGGCTGTCAAACTTCCAACGCTATTGCCTCGTCTGCCATGGTCCAGGCGCGGTCGGCAACGGCGTGCTGCCCGATTTGCGCAAATCGGCAAGCATTGCCGATGCCGATACATGGAAGTCGGTGGTGATCGACGGCGTCCTCAAGGGCAATGGCATGGTCAGCTTCGCCAGCGTGCTCAGCCCGCAAGAAGCCGAACAAATGCGCGCCTATGTCATCAGCCGCGCGCATTATGCCAAAGCAAATGACAAAACACTCGCAAGCAAATGATGCTGCCCATGAATCGCACAGCTGCCTAATATTTAAGCAGCACAACTGCCTGAATTGAATCGAAAATCACGGATTTCCGCGACTTTGAAATGGCACGCTACTTGCGAAGCAGTGTATATAAACTGCGCGCGCGGGGCATTCGCTGATGCACGCCCTAAAGGGGAATATAATGAAAAAGATCGAAGCGATCATCAAGCCATTCAAGCTCGACGAAGTCAAAGAGGCGCTTCACGAAGTTGGCGTATCGGGTATCACCGTCACCGAAGCAAAGGGTTTTGGCCGCCAGAAGGGCCACACCGAACTGTATCGCGGCGCTGAATATGTCGTCGACTTCCTCCCCAAGGTGAAGCTTGAGGTCGTGGTCGAGGACGGCCTCGCTGACCGCGTAGTTGAAGCCATTGCCGCCGCTGCCCAGACTGGCCGGATTGGCGACGGCAAGATTTTCGTCATACCCGTTGAGACCGCGCTGCGAATCCGCACCGGAGAGCGCGACAACGATGCCGTCTAAATCCAAGCAATCGAAAAAAGACAAGTCAAAGAAGGAAAGCAACATGGCGACCACCGCGAAGGACATTATCAAGCGCATCAAGGATGAGGAAATCGAGTGGGTCGATGTCCGCTTCACCGACCCCAAGGGTAAGTGGCAGCATCTAACCATGTGCTCGGGCGTGATCGGCGAAGACGAACTCGAAGACGGCCTGATGTTCGACGGATCGTCGATCGAAGGCTGGAAAGCCATCAACGAATCCGATATGATCCTGAAGCCCGATCTGGACGCATGCTATATCGATCCGTTTTCAGCGACTCCAATGATGATCTTGTTCTGCGACATCGTCGAGCCATCGACAGGCGAACTCTACAGCCGCGACCCGCGCTCGACTGCGAAGCGCGCGGAGGCCTATCTGAAGACCACAGGCATCGGCGACACCATTTACATCGGCCCCGAAGCCGAATTCTTCATGTTCGACGATGTCCGCTTTGAAAATAGCTACAATACGTCTTATTATAAGATCGACGATATCGAGCTGCCGACCAACACCGGCACGAAATATGACAGCGGCAATATGGGCCACCGCCCGCGCGCCAAGGGTGGCTATTTCCCCGTCGCGCCGGTCGACAGCTGCATGGACATTCGCGGCGAGATGGTTTCGACCATGCTCGAAATGGGTCTGCCTTGCGACAAGCATCACCATGAAGTTGCCGCCGCGCAGCACGAGCTTGGCCTGACCTTCGGCACGCTCACCCAAACCGCCGACCGCATGCAGATCTACAAATATGTCGTGCATCAGGTCGCGCATGCCTATGGCAAGACCGCAACGTTCATGCCCAAGCCGATCAAGGAAGATAATGGCTCAGGCATGCACACGCACCTTTCCATTTGGCAGGGCAAGACGCCCCTGTTCGCTGGCGACGGCTATGCTGGTCTTTCGGAAATGTGCCTGTTCTTCATTGGCGGCATCATCAAGCATGCCAAGTCAGTGAACGCATTCACCAACCCGACCACCAACAGCTACAAGCGGCTGGTCCCGGGTTATGAAGCCCCCGTCCTGCTCGCGTATTCGGCGCGCAACCGGTCGGCATCGTGCCGCATTCCTTACGGCGCAGGCGCAAAAGCCAAGCGCGTGGAAGTCCGCTTCCCCGATGCAATGGCCAACCCGTATCTTTGCTATGCGGCCTTGTTCATGGCCGGCCTCGACGGCATCCAGAACAAGATCCACCCCGGCGAAGCCATGGACAAGAATCTCTACGACCTGCCACCAGCAGAACTCGCCGAGGTTCCGACCGTGTGCGGTTCGCTGCGCGAAGCACTCGAATGCCTCGCCGCCGATCACGACTATCTGCTCAAGGGTGACGTGTTCACCAAGGACCAGATCGACGCCTATATCGACCTCAAAATGGAAGACGTTGCCCGCTGGGAAATGACGCCTTCACCGGTCGAGTTCGACATGTATTACAGCTACTGATCTTACGCATCTGATCAGAAGCTGAGGCCCGGCGGTTGGGGGATCGCCGGGCCTTTTTTGTGAGCCACGCCATCACTTGGCCAAGATATGGCGGTGGTCGACCAAGCCCTGACATCGTTTTCGCGCGAATGCGGCTTCGGATGCTTTAAGCCTGACCTGTTTCAATGAAGTCAGTTCGTATCGAACGGGCATTAGTTAACTTAAAACAAAACGCCTACGCCGTGAAGTTTTTGAAGCTATACCCCGTTTTCACGCTTTCCTGTAAAAAAGGCCCGGAAGATTAACACCCCCGGGCCTTCAAATTCATAATGTCAGCATACGCAATTTAGTATGCGCGTGCCTGTCGCCATTCGCGGTCAAGACGAGTCGTCAGACGATCCAAACGCCGTGTGACGGTGTTTTCTTCACGCTGGGTGAAACGCCCGTCGCGGTTGAACATCTGATTCTGCGTTTCAATCGCCTTCAGTTCGCTTCGTGCATATTGCGCATCGGCGCGGTTGATCCGCCGCGCTTGCACGCCCGAACGGACATATTCGCGCAACCATGTAATCCGCGTGCCGATTTCGGTCGGCATCTGGTTCATGTCATATTGGCCATCGCCCGGGCGGTAATCTGTGCCGTTATTGCCGTATCTGTTGTTACTGCCATTGCCGGGACGATAATTGGTATCGTTGCGATAGTCGTCATTCCGCGTCGCGATCCATTGGCCACGCGCATCATAATAGCCATAGGTTTTGCCTGCGCGCCATCGACCGTTATTGTCGTAATAGCCTGGCTGTTCGACCGAATTCCAATTGCCATTGGCTTCGCTTGCATAGCCGGTGTCGCCTGCAATCCAGCGTCCGCGTGCATCGTAACGACCACGTGTCGGGCCTGCGACCCAGCGGCCGCGTGTGTCATAATAGCCCGTAGCGGTGCCGCCGACCCAGCGGTTATTGCGGTCATAATAGCCCGCCGACGAAGCAGGTACCCAATGGCCGTCACGGTCCATATAGCCGTTGCCGTCGTTGCTGCTATTGGTCGCTACCCAGCGGCCATTGTCATAATAGCCATTTGGTTGGCCTTCGACCCAGCGGCTGTCGCGGTCATAGTAACCGCGCGCTGCGTTGGCGCTCACGCCAGTCGCATGCCAGCGGCCTTCCTGATCGTAAAAGCCGTACGCGCTGCGGCAATCGCCACGGTCTGATTTGCTGACTTGGTTGCCGAGAACCGCACCGATTATACCGCCTATGATCGTGCCTTCGGTCTTGTCTCCGCGTCCTGCGATGACATTCCCGAGCAATCCGCCCGCGCCTGCACCAACGACGGTGCCAATGATCCGGCCATTGCTGTCACGGCTACAGCCATCGTCCTGCGCCATAGCGACCGAAGGGGTAAGGATTGCGAGCGCGATACCCGCCGCGAATATGCGACTTTTCATTGTTGTTCTCTTTTCACGGAAATGTTTCGTGAAAAGATAATCGCCTTGCCGCTCAAAAGTTCCGCTTGGCCGTCCAAAAACGCCAGCGGCACAGATTGCAATTACAGCCCAGCCTCGACCGCAATGCGAATGGCGTCGGCCGTCGTGGTCGCACCCAGCCGGTCCATCAGCAATGCCCGGTGCATTTTGACGGTCTGCTCGCTGAGGCCCAACCTATGCGCGATCTGTTTGTTCAAATGGCCCAGCGCCATTTCGGCCAGCACTTGGCGTTGCCGTTTGGAAAGCGCTTTAACCGCCATCGCCGCAGCCATGCGCCGATTGGCATGGGTGGCGGGCGCGTCGGGTTCCAATTCGACTTGCGAGCCGAGAAAGAATTCAAGCTCGCCTTCCTCGTCGAACATCGGGGCCACCAAAACCGCGTTACGAAAGGGCGTGCCGTCACGTTTGTAATTGAGGATCTCTACGAGCACCGGCGAATGCCGTTTCACCCCGCTGCGGATGGTCTCGGTGAGCCACGGTTCGGTAGCAGGGCCAGCGAGAAACTTGCAGTTGCGACCGATGATCTCGTCCTCGCGATAGCCGGTCAGCTCGATAAACGCGGCATTGCACGCGATTATAGGATTATCCTTCTGCCGCGGGTCGCTGATCACCGATGCAATCGGACTGTTGGCAATCAAGGCGTCGAGACGCTTTTGGGCTCGGTCGATGACGACCACCTTCAATATCTCCTGTGCGGCATCCGAACTGCATGCGCGTTCTGCCAAAAATGCTCAACCGGCAATATCGGCAAAACATGGTATAAAGGTTAGGTTGTTGCCATTTGTGTAAAGCCTATCTGTGCCCCACCCACCCTTGAACTGGGTTTTTCACTAAGGGGAAAGACATGGAATCTCTGACATTCGGCCAATATTCATTGGTCTATAACGCGTTCTCTTTTACTTTTGCGACCATGGCGGCAACCACATTGTTTTTGTGGCTCGGTCGTTCGCAGGTCGGTCCGGCATATAAAACCGCGCTGACCATATCAGGCCTTGTCTGCGCGATTGCCGCCTATCATTATTTCCGCATTTTCGAAAGCTGGGAAGGCGCCTATGTCGTCGAAGGCGGCGTGGTCGCGGCAAGCAATATCGCGTTCAACGACGCCTATCGCTATGTCGACTGGTTGTTGACCGTGCCATTGTTGCTCGTCGAACTCATTCTCGTGATGCGCTTGAGCCAGGTTGAAACGGTATCGAAGTCGTTAAAGCTCGGCGGTGCCGCAGCATTGATGATCGTGCTTGGCTATCCAGGCGAAATCGCGACCGACATCACGACACGCGTCATCTGGGGTACGTTGTCGTCGATACCGTTTGTCTATATTGTATGGCAGCTGTTCGCAGGCCTTGGTGCCTCGATCAACAGCCAGCCAGAAAACGTCCGTGGACTGGTTAAGAAGGCACGCCTGTTGACCTTTGCGTCATGGGGCTTCTACCCGATCGTATATATGATCCCGTACACCAGCCTCAGCGGTTCTAACGTCACCGTAGGCGTACAAGTGGGCTACACCATTGCCGACTTGATTGCCAAGGCAGGCGTGGGCGTGCTGGTCTACATGATCGCAGTCCGCAAGTCGCAAGCCGAATATGGCGATGCCTATGGCAAGCCGGTGAATGTATAAGAAAGAGTGGCGGGCCGCCCTTAAGGCCCGCCGCGCGTTATGACTGCCATCCAACTCCCGAAGTCCATAGGCGCAGCTATCCCTCTCACGCTGCGCCTATGGGCATTGCCATTAATCACCGTAATGTTGATACTTGCTGACTATTTTTGGGTCGGCATGGACAGCGCACAAATTACCGCCACCGCCGCTGCTTTTATAGTTCTAGCCGGGATACCGCATGGGACACTCGACGTCGAGATTGCAGCAAGACGCTTCGGTCGAACGAGCATAATCGGCAAAGCGAAGATCCTCTTCGCCTATGTCGTCTGCGCGATGGCCATGATCCTTCTCTGGGCAACTGCTCCCGAATTCGCACTCATATCCTTTCTAGTCATTTCGATCGTTCATTTCAGCCATGACTGGCGCGGTGGCGCTGATCCGTTTCTGGCAATGATGGTCGGATGGGCCTTGGTCGCCCTGCCCGCTTTGGCCCGCCCAACCGAGGTTGCCATGATATTCGAAACGCTGACCGGCAACCAGAACGGTCAAATAATCTCTGCCTTGCTGGCGTGCGCGTCGGTGCCTGCTGCACTGGGTAGTCTGGTCTTTGCCTATTGGTCTTATACCAATGAGGACAGACAGAGCGCGGTTGAAGTGATAGCGTGCATCGTCGCTGCCCTCTTCCTGCCACCGCTCATCGCCTTTGCCATATTTTTTTGCGGCCTCCACTCCCCCCGCCACTTCGCTGATGCGTTGCGCGAAACGGGGACAATATCGCCGGCGAAAAAGGTTATGATCATCATAGCCGTTTTTGCATTGTCGATTGGTCTAGGCGCGCTGTTATTTGCTAACCAAAGTGGGTTGTCGGTCGATACGGGCATCATCCGCACCGCCTTTGTCTTAATTTCAACGCTGACGGTTCCGCATTTCATCCTTGAACATCTGATGTCTAAATGGCAGCATTCAACGCTCTTGCCCAGCGCTCCAAAGCACGGCACATCCTGATCAGATATTTTCAGGAGCAAGATAATGCACAGACGCAGTTTTCAAATCGGCATCGCGACCTTGGCGTTGATTGCCGCCCAGCCAGCATTTGCCGACCTATCCAAACCCGAAGCCAAGATGGCAGCCACAGTCGATGCCGAATATGACCGCTCGGTTGCGTTGCTCGAAAGGCTCGTCAACCAGAACAGCGGCACCATGAATTTCGGCGGCGTTAAGGCGGTGTCCGAAATGATGCGCGCTGAGCTAGAGCCGTTGGGCTTCAAGGTCGAATGGGTCAATATGGCGGATGCCAAGCGTGCGGGTCATTTGATCGCCAGCAAAACCGGTAAAAAAGGCAACAAGAAGCTGCTGCTGATCGCGCATCTCGACACGGTGTTTGAGGCCGATAGCCCGTTCCAGAAGTTTGTGCGTAAAGGTGATGAGGCCGAAGGCCCGGGCGCTGGCGATGATAAAGGCGGGATGGTCGTGATCGTCTCGGCGCTGCGCGCGATGCAAGCGGCAGGGAAGCTGAAAGACGCGAATATCGAAATTCACATGACGGGCGATGAGGAGGATGCGGGCGACCCCATTGAGGTGACGCGCGCGTCGCTGATCGCTGCGGGCAAGGTCGCCGATGTCGCGCTCGATTTTGAAGGGCTTTCGATCGAGCGCGGCAAGGACATGGGCGTAATCTCGCGGCGTTCTTCCAATAGCTGGAAGCTCGACGTCAAAGGTGTCACGGGCCATAGCTCTCTAATATTCGATAGCACCTATGGCGATGGCGCCGCGTTCGAACTGGCACGGATACTCCACCGGTTCCGCGCCGAGCTGCCCGAGCCTAATCTAACCGTCAACGTTGGGCTGATCGCTGCAGGACAGGAGACGGTTGTTGATCCCGACGGCATTCGGGTCAGCGCCAAGGGCAAAACCAACATCATTCCAGGCGTCGCAATCGCACGCGGCGATTTCAGGACCCTGTCCGAAGACCAGAGCGCCCGCGTGCGCAGCAAAATGCAGGCCATTGTTGCGGCATCATCACCCAAGACCTCGGCTATCATCACATTTGACCCTGGAAGCTATCCAGCAATGGCTCCGACGGAGGGCAACAAGATGCTGCTGGCAAAACTCAATAATGTGAATCGCGATCTTGGACTGGGCGAGCAAGTCGCACTCGATCCGCTGAAGCGCGGCGCTGGTGATATCAGCTTCGTTGCAAACGATGTCGACGGCCTTGTTGGACTGGGCGTATACAGCCGCGGCGACCATGCTCCGGGTGAAACTGTCGATCTTGCCAGTATCAGACGACAGTCCAAACGCGCGGCAATCCTGATGACCCGCCTGTCGCGCGAGAAGGCCAAATAATCACCGATAGAACAAGAAAAAGGCGGCGCTTTCGCGACCGCCTTTTCCCTCAAATGTCGATTTGAATTGTATGCTTTAGAACTACCGTCCCTCACGCGCTGCTTTGCTGAACACGCGATATTGTTCATTGCCGACAAAGCCGAACCGGCTGATGCCGCTACGCTTAACGGCAACCAGCGCCTTGTCCACCGTGTCATAAGGCGCGGTAGGTGCTGGCTGAAATTGCAGCTCGGGTTCGGGGCTCATTGAAGTCGTCTGGACCAGAAACTGCTCCATCTGCTGCAATGTAACCGGCGTACCATTCCACTGGATCGAACTGTCCGGAAGTATGATGATCTTGTTGATCACCGGATCAATTGGCACATCTGGAGGAGGTGCGTTTGGATCATTGACCGGAAGGTCGATATTGACGGCGTGCGAAACCGGGGGGATGGTGATCATCAGCATGATGAGGAGAACGAGCATGACGTCGATCAACGGCGTCGTGTTCATTTCCATCATCGGCTGGCCATCATCGTTACCGCCACTCATTGCCATGATGATTGCTCCTTAAATTACTTACTGCACGTTCGCGTTTTCGAACGGCGATGAAATGAAGCCAACACGAGCGAAACCGGCCATCTGCATGGTGTAAATTGCACCACCGATACAACGATATGGTGTGTTGATGTCACCACGGATATGCGCCTCTGGAAGCATGTCTGGCTCGATCAATCCGGCCGCAGCAGCTTGTTCGCCGCCCAGCTTTTCAAATTCGGCCTTCAAATGCTTCGCTGCCCGATCAACCAACTCGGTTGAATCGACAGGCGTGACGTTCCAATAAATCCGGCATTCACCATTAGGGTTGGCGCCTTCATAAGCTGGATCACCTGGATCGCGTCCGCCTACGTCAGTTGTTGTCACCGACAGCAGCACGTTCTCACGCTTCGCTTTGGTTGGCTCAAACTTGACGATCGGAATGTCCATTTTCACCGTTTGAATGGCGACCGGAATTGCGATGAGGAACACGATGAGGAGCACCAGCATGACGTCCACAAGCGGCGTCGTGTTGATGTCAGACATTGGCGTTTCATTACCGCCGCCTCCTGAACTGATTGCCATTGGCCAATCCTCTCTAACTAAATTGGGTCAAAATCGAGAGCCGGACGAAGCCGGCAAACGGGCCGCACCGAAGCGCGGCCCTTACCCAATCTTACTTCTTGATCGGCGCTGGTGCTGGTTTACCGACCTGTGCAGGTGCGGCAATCACAGGCTTCACACGACCACCCGACGAGATGTAACCCAGAACATCGTTCGAGAAGGTTGCAAGGCTACGTGCGATGGTCTTGTTACGTGCCTGAAGCCAGTTGTACGCAAGGACGGCAGGAACAGCAACGAACAGACCAATTGCAGTCATGATCAGCGCTTCACCGACCGGACCAGCAATCTTGCCGATGTCAGCCTGACCCGCGATGCCGATTTTGATCAGCGCCGAGTAGATACCGATAACCGTGCCGAGCAAACCGACGAAAGGCGCGGTAGCACCAACCGTTGCGAGGAACGGCAGGCCGCCTGCAAGCTTGTTGTTGATCGATTCTTCTGAACGGGCCATCGCACCGTGGAGCCAGTCATGCGCCTCAACCGGATCGGTCAAAAGGCTGTGCTGCTTCTGGGCTTCGATGCCGTCGTCGACGACTTGGCGATATGCGCTGTTCTTGTCGAGTTTCGCTGCACCTTCTTCAAGCGTATTGGCGCGCCAGAATTGTGCACGCACCTGCTTATATTGGTTCATCACCTTCTGCTGTTCGAACAGCTTGGTGAACATGATATAGAATGAGAAAACCGACATGATGACCATGACGATGAAGATCGACCACGAAATCGGGCCGCCTTCGTTCAATGCAGGGATCAGACCGAACTGCGCGGCAACATCTGGGTTTGCGGCGGGAGCCGCGGTCAGGAACAAAATCGACATTTTAACTACCTCTCAAAAAATTTAACTCGGCTGCAAAACAGGTCCGGCGCGAAGGCTCCCCCTTGCCGGACCTTAAATTATTTCGGTATCTGCCACCGCACGCGGTTCGAATAAGTGCCTGTGGTCGGGTTGCCGCTACCATCGAGCGCCGGATCGAACCGAGCACGACGAGTAACGTTGGTGCAAGTTGCCTGGTCGAGATCGGGATGCCCACTCGACGAGCTTATCTGACAGTCAGTGACGCGGCCGTTGGCGCCCACAGTCACACGGAAACCGGTTGTACCCTCGCGCTCCTGTTGCAAAGCACGCGATGGATAGTCGTTGGTGTTGGCCCAGTTGCCGGGATTGCCTTTTGGAACCGGATTTGGACGCTTGGCCACAGGCGGCGGCGGCGGCGGTGGTGCCGGCGGCGCAGGCGGAGCAGCGGTCGGTACGATCGGCGCAGCTGGCGGCGGATTTTGCACCGTCGTAATCTGCGGCGGCGGTGTTACTGTCCGAACCAATGGCGGCGGCGAGACGACTGGAGGCTCGATCTGCTTTTCAGGCTCGGGGGGTGGCTCTTCCTCTTCGGGAGGCTCTTCTTCCTTCACATCGACGACGGTCATCTTTTCCTTGATCGACACGACCGCATCATAGGCGAGGCCGGTGACCAAGGCATAGCCGAGGAAAACGTGAAGAAGGATAACAATGATGATCGAAACCAATCGGTTCGTACTCATCCCATCTTGATCAGCATATGCCATGCGGAAACAGCTCTCCTCACTTCAAAACAAAAAAGTT
>LNFM01009699.1_pt1 | contig 13878 bp, 8 predicted proteins | sample 596031 | NCBI WGS metagenome assembly LNFM01 (sample SAMN04254537, study PRJNA301005) | activated carbon metagenome | isolation source: dual media filters at the Ann Arbor, Michigan drinking water treatment plant | place: USA: Ann Arbor
CGACGAGCGGAGGAAGGACGGCGGCGATGCCACCGGCGATGGCGCCCGCGCGCAGCGAGTAGAGGCGCGCGCCGATCGGGACCAGCAGCGCGCAGCCGAGAGCGACCCACAGCGAGGAGAAGGCCCGCGCCGCGGTGAAGCCGTCCTGCAGGTGGCCGCCGATGCCGGCGAGGAACTTCATGACGGGCGGATGCTCGAAGTTCCACTGCCAGCTCGTCGCGCGAAAATCGAGGGCGAGGAGGTTCGAGACGTAGTTCTTGCCGGCGGCCCAGTTCACGTCCTCGTCCCAGGTCTGGCCGGCGTCGTCGAGGCCGATCCAGCGGACGAGGAGCGCTCCGACGAGCACCGTGCCCATCGCGATCCAGGTGCGGCGCGGAACGCGGGCGAGGCGATCGCGACAGAGCATGCATGCGCTGGCCACGGCGACGGCCACGAGCATCAGCATGAAGAGGCCGTCGGAGCGCGTCGTGCCGGGGGCGTCAAAGGTCGCGCTCTCGGGCGGCGCGGGTGAGAGCGAGGCCGCGGGGAGGTACTCGGGGTCGCCACGGCGGCCGACGGGGGACCACACGAGGCGCGCCCCGGGCGGAGCGGCAAACCGGAGCGCGGCCGGTCCGTGCAGCACCACGATGCGCTCCTTCACGACCCCCTTGCCGCGGATCTCCTTGCCCGCGAAGGTCAGGCGCGCGGGCGCATCGCTCTGGAAGCCAATGATGACAGGACCACCGCGGGCGATGAAGACGGACCCTTGGTACGCGACCGTGCCCTTCGGATCGGCGGCGTCGTTTGCGACCCGCGTGAGGTTGTCGATCGGATCGGTGTGCACGCATGCGCGGAGCGCGAAGATCGCGACCACGAGCGCGAGCGCGATCACCGGCCAAGCACGGAGCAACTTCGTGGGTGCTCGCTCGACCGAGGACGCCCGCGGCGGTGGTTCGTTCACCGGCTCGATCGCGCGTCGATCCGTCGGCTCGTTCGCGCGTTGGTCTGCCGGGGCCAGAGCGGGCTCGGGCTCGTCGGCGGGTTCGTCCGCGCTCACTTCACGCGTCCGGGGCAGGTGAAGGCGCGGTCCTTCTTCGCGAGGAACGTGTAGTACTCGCCCTGCTGGGTCATGCCGGGGACGTGCATCGTGACCTGCTCGTAGCCACGCGCCCGCCAGTAGCCGCCGCACCCGAGGGTGGGCTGGTCGGGCTTCGCGTGGATCTGGTAGCAGGAGAAGATGAACGTCGGGTTGTAGCTCTCGAGGACCCGTTCGCTGGCGAACTTCGTATGTCCGGCGCGCGGACGAACCCGCGGCTCGTCGTGGGCGATCTTCTGGGAGACGAGGCCGAAGACGTCGATGGCGCGCATGCGCCCGTAGTACGGCTGGGCCCCGGCCCCACCGACGATGGAGAAGTCGTCGGGGCGGAAGCAATCCACCATCGCCTTGCCGATGGCCCCGCGGTCGTCGGTGTAGACGATGAGGAAGGCCGGCGTATCGATGCCGTGATCGGGGGCGAGGTTCTTCGGATCCAGCGAGCGGCGGGTGAGCTGGACCTGCGAGTAGACGTAGAGGCCGCCGAGGATCACGGCCGGGCCGAGCCAGGCTCCGAGGCGCGCGCGCGCGGGGACGAGCATGACGAGGCGCTCGACGCCGAGGACGATCAGGAGCGCCGCCGCGACGAAGAGCGGCATGATGAAGCGGTGGAGGCCCATGAAGTCGCCCCCGACGCTGATCGTGTACGGGATGTAGACGAGGGCGAGGAGGCCGCAGGCAAGTGCACCGGTGAAGCGGGGCGTGCGCGGCCGGATCGCGACGAGGCCCGCGAGCACGAGGGGCAAGGCCCAGCGGAGCTTGGTCTGCTTCAACCAGACGCCGATGTAATAGAAGCCATTGTCGGTCATCTCGCCGGCGTGCTTCGGGTTGAGCCACTTGCCCGTGGCCTTCACGTAGTACGTGTTGGGCGCCCAGTAACCGTAGTACCAGCTGCGCCAGAGGAACCACGGGCCCCACAGGGCGAGGAAGATGCCGATCGCGATCAGCTCCTCGCGGAAGAGCTGCGTGATGGGCCGCTTGTTGACGCGGTAATCCAGGATGACGTGAACGATGCGCGTGCCGCCGAGGACCCCGAACACGAGGATGCCCTCGGGGCGGGTCATGGCGCCGAGCGCGGCGAGGATGGCCGCGCGCCGGAGGGCCTGCGGGCGGTCGACGCTGGCGATGGTCGCCTCGAGGGCCCCCGTTGTGGTGAGGACGAACAGCTGCGTCTCGAGGCCGCCGGAGGTCCAGCACGCGAATCCCGACGACGCGGCGAGGATCAGGGCCGGCACCGCGGACCACGGCGACTCGCGCCCGAGCATGCGGTCCATGATGCGGACGGAGAGGTAGAGCGTCCCGAGCGAGCAGGCCGTGGCCAGCACGAGCGACGTGCCCTCGGGCGGCAGGCCGACCTTCATGAGGAGACCGAGGAGGAACGTCCAGAGGAAGCTCGTGTAGCCCTCGACGGGGTCGCCCAGGTTGAAGGACAGCTCGTTGTGTTCGGCGAAGTTCCGCGAGTAGACGAACGAGATGTAGGCGTCGTCCGTGACGAAGCTGTACTGCAGCGAATGCACGACGAGCACGACCCCGGCAAGGCCAAGCAGGACCCAGCGCATGCGAGCCGCCGTCATCGTCAGCCGGACCCTACATCGCCTGCTGCGGGCTGGTAAGGTGCGCGGGCTGTGTTGGCTCCCGCTCGCCGAAAGGCCGCGCACGTGCTCGGGGCGGGCGTGCTGGCAGGGGCTGGGGCCGGACTGGTCGTCGGGCTGATCGATGCCCTGCGGTCGTGGTTCGGCGCCGCGCAGTTCGTCCCCGGGGTGCTCACCCGGCTACGGTTCGTGCTGTTCAGCGGCGTGCTGCACGCCCTCGCCGGCGTGCTCGCCGGGCTCGTGGTGGCGGGGGCGGTCCTGGCGCTGTCACGGGTGAGCCGGCTGGGTGACCTCGTTCGCTTCGCGCACAAGGAGCATGTGATCCGGCGCGCGAAGGACCCGCGCGACGTGCTCGTGGGACTGTCGGTGGCCGTCGTCGCGTTGCCGCTCGTCGCGCTCGTCCTCTACCTGACCTATCGGCTCGCCCTGCCCTACCTCGCGGCGCGCAAGGTGCCGCGGCTGGTCGTCATCGTGGCCATGGCGGCGACGGTGGGCGCGCTCGGCGCGGTGGTGCCAATCATCGCGCTGGCGGCGCGGCCGGTGGAGCTCGGACTCCGTGCGCTCGTCGGGAAGTACCCGGGGCTCGGGAAGCCGCTGTCGGCGCCACTCGCCCCGCTCGGGCTGTCGGCGCTGTACGTGGTGCTCGGCGCGGTGGCCTGGGCGATCGCGGACTGGGAGACGGCGCGCGTGCTGCCCTTGCGCGGGCCGATCATGCTGGCGCTGGCGCTCGTGCTCGCGGTGCCGCTCCTGCGCGTGGCGTATCGAGGCGTGGATCGACTCGCGCGACTCGCACCGTGGCCGCATCGTGCCGCGTGGGCGGGCGTGCCCGTGGTGCTGTTCGGGCTCGTGCTGCTGCTCGGCGGCAGTGCGAGCGTCGTGAAGGCGAGCGGGAGCTACACCGGGCTCGGGGGCCCGCTCGCGCGCACGCTCCGCAAGCTCGGGGACTGGGACCGCGACGGGTACGCGCGCTTCCTCGGTGGTGGCGATTGCGACGACGGCGATGCGAGCATCCACCCCGGCGCGATCGAGCTCCCCGCTGATGGTATCGATCAGAACTGCGTCGGCGGTGATCCGGATCCACGCACGCCGCTGGTGGATCCCGCGTTCGCCGCCGTGCCCGCGAGCGTGCCCCCGGACTTCCGCATCCTGTTCGTCACCATCGACACGATCCGCGCCGATCACGTGAGTGCGTATGGCTACGGCCGCAAGACGACGCCGCGCCTCGACGAGGTCGCCGCGCAAGGGGCGCTGTTCGAGCACGGCTGGGCCCATGCCCCGTCGACGCGGTACTCGATCCCCGCCATCCTCACGGGCCGCTTGCCGCTCGACGTCGAGTACGACACCAGCGTCCAGGGCTGGCCCGGGATCGCGCAGTCGGCGACGACGATCGCCGAGGCGCTGCAGCCCCTCGGGTTCACCGCGACGGGCGCCATCACGAACTACTGGTACTTCGATCGCACCCGGCACATGGACCAGGGCATCACCGAGTACGACAACGAGAACGCACGCCTGCACCAGGGCGTGGCCGGCGCCGGCCCCGAGCAGACGAAGGGCTCGTCGTCGAAGGAGCAGACCGACAAGGCGATCGCGTTCGTGGATCGCCACGCCGCCGAGCGATGGTTCTTGTGGGTGCACTACTACGATCCGCACTACGCGTACGAGCCGCATGCCGGCATCGAGTTCGGGACGGACCGCGAGGCGCTGTACGACGGAGAGATCGCGTACACGGATCAGCACTTCGGTCGCCTGATCGATCACCTGAAGGCGACGGGCCAGTACGACAAGACCGTCATCGTCGTGACGGGCGATCACGGCGAAGGCTTCGGCGAGCACGGCATCGAGCTGCACGGCTATCACCTGTACGGCGCCCAGACGAAGGTGCCGCTCATCGTGCGGGTGCCAGGGGTCCCGGGACGCCGGGCGCAGACGCCCGCGGGCCACGTGGATCTCCTGCCGACGCTCGTGAACCTCGCGGGTGGCAAGCCGCTGCCGTCGATGATGGGCACGTCGCTGGTGGGCCCGATCACCGGTACGGACCGCAAGGGCATCGTGTTCCAGCAGCTGTCGTACGAGGGCAATCACGAGATGCGTGCCGGCGTGGATGGCCAGTGCCACGTCATCTACAACGTCAGCCCCGACACGAGCTGGGAGGTCTATCGCCTCGACACCGATCGCGGCGAGACCGAGGACGTCGCGGGCGACAGCGAGGCCTGCGCCGAGACGCGGGCGGCGGTCGAGCGCTGGTACGACCGCGAGACGGTGCCGGCGGGCGCGGCCGAAGCCTTGCTGCCGGCGCGGCCGTCCATCGCGAAGCCTCTCGATGCCGACCTCGGCGATCACGTGCGGCTCCTCTCCGTCGACGCCCCGGTGGAGGCGAAGCGCGGCGATCCGATCACGCTGACGTGGACGTTCGAGGCCCGTGGCAAGGTGCCCGCCGGCTGGAAGATCTTCGCGCACCTCGACGGCCCCGCGAAGGCGTTCGTCAACGGCGACCACAAGCCGGCGCGCCCCTTCGAGTGGTGGCAGCCAGGCCAGTTCATTCGCTACACCACGAGCATCACCGTCCCGAAGGCGAGCCCGCCCGGGCCGTACGCGCTGTCGGTGGGCCTGTTCAAGGGCGCCAAGCGGGCGCCGGTGCGCGCCCCCTCGGCGAGGGTCGCGAACGACAGCGTGATCGCCGCGACGATCGAGATCAAGCCGTGAGCGACCGCGTGCGTCGAGTGCTCGGCGCCCTTCCGTGGCTCGTCGTCGCGCTGCCCGCGCTCTATCAGGTGGTCCTGCTCGCCGTCGCTATCAAGGGCCGCGTGGCGTACCCCTACGACCTCGAGTGGATGGAGGGCGGCCTCCTCCACCACGCCCTGCGCATCCAGCAGGGCGCCGGCATCTACGCGCCGCCGTCGGCCGACTTCATCCCCTATCTCTACACGCCGCTCTACCCGGCGATCCTCGCTCTCGTCGGCAACGTGTTCGGCCTGGGCTACACCCTCGGGCGCGCACTCTCGGTGCTGTCGCTCGTGGGCATCGCGGCCGTGGCCGCGACGCAGCTCCTGGCCACGCGTCACGCGCAGCCCCGCATCGGTCCGCCGCTCGGCGGCTGGCTCCTCGGGCTCGGCCTCTTCGCCGCCGGCTACCCCTACGTCGAAGGCTGGTACGACCTCGTGCGGGCGGACACCTTCTTCCTGCTCGTGGTAACGGCGGGCATCTCGGGGCTGACCGGGTGGTCGGAACAAGGCACGGGCTGGCGCGGTCACGCCCGCGTCGCGGCCGGGGGCGTGATGCTCGCCCTCGCCTTCTTCGTGAAGCAGACCGGCATCATCTACGTCGCGTTCGGCGGCTTCATCGTGCTCGTCGTGAACTGGCGCCGCCTCCCCGCGTACGTCGCGGCGGCGGGTGCGATCGGCCTCGGGTTCGTCGCCCTGCTGAACAGCACCACCGACGGCTGGTTCTGGATCTACACGCGCAAGCTGCACGGCCAGCACGACACGAACCCGGATCGCTTCTGGGCCTCGTTCAAGAACATCCTGTGGCACTTCCCCGCCCTCTCGATCGTGATCGTGACGACGCTGCTTGTCGTCCTCGCGACGTGGATCCTGCGCCGGCGCTTTCCGACGCAGGCCCGGCCGTTCATGCTGTGGACCGCCGCGTACGCCGTCTCGACGCTCGTTGGCTGTGTGGGCTGGTCGACGCAGTTCGCGCACTTCAACGCGTACATGCCCGCGCTCCTCCACGGGGCCCTCGCCGGTGGCGCCGCCATCCCCGCGCTCTACGCGTGCGTGACGAAGCCCGCCGACAAGACCCGCGAGCGCGTCGCATGGACCGTCGCGATGCTCGCCGCCCTCCCCCTCGCATGGACCTGCTGGACGGCGCGCTGGGAGCCCAAGCGCTTCATCCCGACGAAGGGAGACCTCGCCGCCGGCCATCGCCTCATCGCACGCATCCGCAGCATCGACGGCAAGGTCTGGATGCCGTCCCACCCCTGGTACGTGCACCTCGCCGGCAAGACGCCGCGCGTGCACCGCATGGGCATCAAGGACATCACCACCGTGAAGCAGGGCGGCAAGCCCGTCATCCCCGGCAAGGTCGACCGCCTCGAGGACATGCTCCGCCGTCACGAGTTCGCCGCCGTCTTCCTCGACAACGTCGACCTTCACAACCGCAACGAGTACAGCGCCCTCAACCAGAACTACCGCGCCGCGATCGAGCTCCCCGGCAACGAACGCCCACGCGTCTACACCGGCGCGCCCGTCGTCCCGGTCTCCATCTGGGTGCCGGCGCTCCCCGCGACCCCACCCGCCGGCAGCCACGCCGTCTTCGACTTCGAGACCTCCCGGTGGGATGGCTGGCAGCGCTCCGGCCCCGCCTTCGGGAACGGCCCCGTCACGACGGCGCTCCCCGGCGAAGGCCTCGTCCTCGGCGCCACCGGCCGCTACTACGCGACCTCGCTCCACGGCGGCGCCAAGGCGAGCGGCCGCATGACCTCTCCCGACTTCGCCCTCGACGGCTCGACCCTCGTGCTCCACCTCGGCGGCAACGACGACGCGACCACGGTGCGCGTCGAGCTCTGGGTGGAGGGCGCCAGCGTCGCCGCCACCGGCGTCCCGCGCCCCGGTGGCTCCACGCTGCGCGAAGCCACCATCGATGTGACGCGGTGGACGGGCAAGCTCGCGAAGCTCGTCCTCGTCGACGACTCCGACCGCGGTCACCTCATCCTCGACGACGTCTGGCTGCGGTAGGTGCCGACCAGTTCGCCCCACTGGGCTATTCAGGCCGGCGATAGATCGAGACGACGGGAACGCCGGCCACGCGGATGACCGCGATGGGCTGCACGGTGCCGTAGCTCGACCAGATCATGTAGTCGTGGCGGTTGAAGTGCTTCTCGTGCACGACGATGGCGAGCTGGCTGCCGTTGATGCCCTGCTGCTCGGGGCCGGCATCGGGGAGGTTCTTCGGCAGGAGGCCGAGCTTTTGGTAGTAGCCCCACGCAGGCGACGCGTCGTGCGAGTAGACGCGCATCTGCTTCTTGCCCGCGACCTTCGCGAGGACGGGCAGCGCGTCGCGTGCGGCCACGCCCCAGAACTGACGGTTCATGCCGTGGTCGGCGCCGCCGGGGGCTTCGCCGGCGAGCGCGTTGTACCAGGTGAGCGCGTTGGGGAGCGCGGTCGCGGACTCGACGGCGGCGGCGAGGACGACGACGGCCACGGTCGCACTCGTGACGGCGATGCGGGCGCGGTCGAGGAGGCCGTGCGCGAAGACACGGGCGACCCACGCGACGCCCACGCCGGCCGCGATGCAGAGCGAGGGCAGCGCGGGCATCCAGTGCTTCTCGGCGCCGAAGATGGGGGTGCTGCCGAGGACGAAGGGGCCGATCGAGGCGATCGCGGACAGGATCAGGAGGACGCCGGGGGCGCGACCGGTGGCGGTCTGCGACAGGACGTCCGAGACCTCGTGGCGCTTGCGGAACCAGACGACGCCGCCGATGGCCGCGGCGACGAGCGTGACGACGGGGACGGTGAACAGGGTCGTGACGAGCGCGACATGCCACGGGAACGGCGGCGCGTTGTAGTTCGTGCCGAGGTACTCGAAGTTGTAGTGGACGTGATTCAAGTGGAACTCGATCCACTGCTTCACGTGCGGGTACGGATCGAACCAGAGCCAGGGCCACACCGCCACGAGGGTCAGTGGCGCGAGGATCAGGAACGAGAGGATCACGCGCCACCGGTAGAGGACGAGCCCCTTCCATCTCCCGTCGAGCCAGCCGGCGTAGAGGTAGTGACCGCCGAGAGCGAAGGGCAAGAGCAACGCGTTGTGCTTGGTGGCGAGCGCGAGGCCGAAGACGACGCCCGCGAGCCACGGGACGCGGCGACCATCGAGGCAGCGCCAGTACGCGTAGATGCTAGCGAACCAGAGCGCGGCGATCGGCGCGTCGAAGCAGGCCAGCGACGCGTGGAAGAGCGCGCGAGGTAAGAACAGCGTCAGGAGGCTGGCCGTCGTCGCCTCGAGCGGGCCCCAGATCTCGAGCGTGAACGTGAACACGAGGAGGACGAGGAGGCCCCACAGGAGCGCACCCGGCAGGCGATACGCGACGAGCTCGTTCATGCCGAGCTTGCCGTGGAAGAGGCGATGGGAGAGTCCGGACAGCGTCTTCACGAGCGGGGGATGCTCGCGGTTGTGATCCGTCGCGCCGGGGCCGCCGAAGCTCTTGGTGATGCTCTCCTTGCCGGCGCCGTGGTCGAATGTCACGAGGCCGATCCACCAGTCGGCGTAGGTGTCGCCGGCGCCGAAGTACACCATCTCGTCGCGCGCGATGCCGGTCTGCGTCGATGCGGTGCTGACGAAGAGCACCGTGAGCGCGGCGAGCACCCACCCGATCCAGCGCGGATGAAAGGGCAGCGTCATCGCTTCCACACCTGCGCCGCGAAGCACACCAGGCGCTCCGGCTGATCGGCGGTGAGAACGAACGTCAGCGGGCCGCCGGGATGGGTGAACGGCGGGGCGTGGGTCCAGCCAGTGTCGATGCCCGGCGCGAGCGACGCGACGACCTTGCCCGCCACCTCGACGTCGAGCTTTGCGGGGTGGCGATACGTCCGGCGCTTGAAGACGTCCGCGAGGCCGGCCGACGTCGTGACCAGACCGGCCGGGAGCGACGGAAACGTGATGCGGAGCGGCTTGCCGCTCGGCGCGGGCACCGCCTGGATGCAGCGATGCGGGGCGAAGCCCACCTCGGCCAGCACCAGGCTCGCGCCGCCGCCCTCGAACTTCGCCTGCGGCAGCAGCTCGAAGGTGTCGGCGAGCTTCTCCATCGGGAGGTTCTTCAGCCGCCGCACCTGGATCCCCGCGATCTCGGTGTCGACCTCCACGGGGAGAGACGCCAGGTCCTTCGTGTGCGCCCCGCGAATCGAGAGCTCCCAGATGCGCGGGTAGCCCATGATGTGCGGCCGGGCCGCGGCCTCGATGGGAAGCAGATCGCCCAGGTGCATTCGCCCGACGGGGTCGACCCAGTCCGGCGCGAACACGACGAGATCGCCGGGCTGCCACTCCTTGCGCACGAGCGCAGCCGCTTGCTTCCAGGCCCCGTCGTCGGGGACGCGCGAGGTCTGGACGCGCGCCGCCACGATCTCCCACAGGGCGACCAGCACGAGGAGCCCACCCACGGCGAGCGACAGGTACCGGCGCTGGAGAGGACTCATCGGGCCGCCGTACGCTACCGCGGCAGAGCTGTTAGTGTCTGCGCCGTGCGCCGAAGCGCTCTCGTCCATGCGGCCCTGTTCGCGATCGGTCTGATCGGGTTCGGCCTGCTCGCATGGAACCGCCTGGGCACGCAGTCCCCGGCGCCGCACTTCGTCTTCCAGGCCGACGCCTGGCTGCACGGCACGGTGAAGGTCTCACCACCCCTGCCCAACGACGACTGGGCGCAGGTCGAGACGGTGAAGCTCGCCGACGGCCGCGTCGTGCGAGGTCGGCGCATGGTGACGCGCCCGCTGTTCCGGACGACCACCGGCGAGGAGATCAAGCGCGAGCTGGTGAAGCAGTCGGTGACGTGGGAGGCCTACGTGTCCTTCCCGCCCGTGCCGGCGCTGATCATGCTGCCGGGGGCGATCATCTCGGGCCGCGCCGCCAACGACGTCATCCCGACGGTCGTGTTCGCCGCCCTCGCGCTGCCGCTGTGCTTCCTCGTCCTGCGGCGCCTGGCCGCCACCGGCCTGTCGCAGCGCACCGAACGCGAGGACCTCTGGCTCGTCGCGACGCTCGCCTTCGGCAGCGTGTTCTTCTTCTCCGCCGTCCAGGGCAAGGTCTGGTACACGGCGCACGTCGTCGGGGTCGTGCTCGCGCTGACCTACGCATGGGCATCGATCGAGGGGGCTCGCCCCGTGGTGGCCGGCATCGCTCTCGGACTCGCGGCGCTGACCCGCACGCCGATGGCGTTCATGTTCCCGCTGTTCGTCCTCGAGCTCTGGCGAGTCACGCCCGGCGTCGGTGCCGAGCGGCGCCGCGCGATGATCAAGCCGCTCGTACGCTTCGCGATTCCGATCATCGCGCTCGCCTGCGTGGGCATGGCCTACAACTTCATCCGCTTCGACTCCTTCACCGAGTTCGGGCACAGCTACCTCGCGCTTGGCGATCACCGGCCCGTGCGGCAGCAGACGCAGATCGAGCAATACGGCCTCGCGCACATCCACTACCTGTCGCGCAACCTCGCGGCCGCCTTCGCCCTCCTGCCCGACGTGGTCGCCAAGGCGCCGTGGTTCCAGATCTCGGGACACGGCCTCGCGATGTGGTTCACGACGCCGCTCCTGCTCTTCGTCGTATGGCCGCGTGACAAGCCGTCGATCCACCGCGCCCTCTGGATCACCGTCGCCCTCGTCGCCGCCCCGACGCTGCTCTACATGAACTCGGGCTGGGTACAGTTCGGCTACCGGTTCGCGCTCGACTACCTGCCGTTTCTCATCATGCTGATCGCCATCGGTGGCCGACCGCTGGGCAAGCTCGGCAAGGCGCTCATCGTCTTCGGCATCGTCGTGAATCTGTTCGGTGCGTGGTCATTCGACCGCGAGTGGCGCTACTACAAGGTCGGGGGCAATGCGTACGAAGTCGTCATCCCGCACTAAGGCGAAGCAGAAGGGCACCTGGGGTGGCAAGCGCGAGGGTGCCGGCCGGCCCCCGGCGCCGGGCTCGTTTGGCAAGGGGCACCACGTGCGCGCGCCGCACGATCCGAAGCAGCCCGTCGACGTGACCTTGCGTACGCTGCCCGCCATCCGCACGCCGCCCCGGGGGGCGATCCGCGATGCGCTGCTCCGCGCCGACGAGATCCTCGAGGACCGCGCCGACTTCCGGGTGGAGCGGTTCTCGGTGAAGAAGCACGCCGTCCACCTCGTCGTGAGGGCCGGCAGCCCCGACGATCTGACGTCGGGCATGCACACCCTCACCATCGTGATCGCGCGCGCCATCAACCGGACGCTCGACCGCACCGGCAAGGTGTTCGCGTACCGCTACTTCACGTCGCAGAAGTGACTACGGTCTGAAGGGCTGCTCGTCCTTGCCGCGGACCGGGTTGGCGAGTCGACGCGCCACGGCATCCTGCTCGTCTTTGGTCAAGCGGCGGACGTACACGCCCGCGGCGTCGATGCTGCGCGCGCCGAAGAAGCCCTCGGACACCGCGTACTCGACCTCGATGATCATGTAGGGGTCGTCCCCGATCCACATGAGCTCGTGCTTGCGTGGAATGCCGACCCACGAGGAGAGCGTGAACTTGTCGCGCGTCCCGTCGTCGTTGAGGACGACCATCGTGATGCGTTCGGTCGCTGTCATCGGCCGCACGGACCGTAGCACGGGCTCCGGGGGTCGCTACTTGGTCCGCACGGCCTGGAAGTAGTTCTTCTTCGGGATGAACCGCTTGGCGGCGGCTTTCACGGTGGCCACGGTCATGCGCGCCAGCCGGTGGCTCGGGTCGAGGATGATCGTCGGGTCGTCGCCCCAGCGGTAGGCCTCCTCCAGCCAGCCGAGCCAGAACTCGTTGGTTTGCATGCTGGCCTCGCGCTCGCGCAGATAGATCTGCTTCACCTTCTCGATCTCGTCGGCGGTGGGGCCGGTCGTCTGGAAGTCGGCGATGGTCTTCAGGGCGGCCTTGACGAGCTCGTCGACCCGCTTGGGGTCGCAACCAAAGCCCACCGTGAACGACCGCTGCTGCGTGCCGAACCGCACCAGCGTGCCGCTCGCATCGACGTGATAGACGCCGCCCAGCTCCTCGCGCAGGGTCTGAGTGAGCCGGAGGGTCATCAGGTCGCCGAGGATCTGGATGTCGCGCTCGGCATCCTTCGTCCACGTCTCGGCACCGTGGAACATCATGGTGACGGTGGCCTGGTCCTCCGTCGCATTGGTCCAGGTCTTCTTCACGATACCGGGGACGATCTGGTCGTTCAGATCGATCTCCTGGTCGATGCGGCCCTTGGCCGGCAGGCCGCCCAGGTACTGCTCGACGAGCGGCCTGAGCTTCGCGAGGTCGACGTCGCCGACGATGACAAACGTGAAGTCCGACGCATCGCCGAAGCGATCCGCATAGAAGGCCAGCGCCTGATCCTGGTCGAGGGCGCGGATCTCGTCGGCGGTGGCGATGGTGCGCCGCGGGTTCTTCTGCCACAGCGCCTCGAGGAGCTCGGTCTGAAAGATCACGTCGGGCAGCTGCTTCGAGTCGGCGATCTGCTGCGCGAGGTTCTCGCGCCACACGGCGAAGACATCGGGGTCCTTCCGCGGCGCCGTCATCCGCAGGTGGAGCAGCTGGAACATCGTCTCGAGGTCGCGCCGGTTACTGGCGGCGGTGACGTCTTCGCTGATCTCGCCGATGCTCGTCGCCGCCGACACCTGCTTGCCGGCGAGGACCTTGGTGAGCATCTCGTCGTCGAGGTCGCCCACGCCGCCCAGCGCCACGATGTCGTCGGCGTAGCGCTCCATCCACGGCCGCTTCGACGTGGTCCCAGCCCAGCCGCCCGGCGAGCGGCCCGACACGGCGATGTAGTCGTCGTCGAACTTCGTCGGCTTCACCACCACGCGGACGCGATTGGACAGCGTCCACTCCGTGACGCCCAGCGAATCGATTGTCTTCTCGCCGATGACCTTCCCTGGCGTGGGCTTGGTGGCCATCAACGTCGTCGGGACGGCCTTGTCCACCCAGGGGGTGACCTCGCTCCGCTCGACCTCCGCCATGATCGCGAGCACGCGCTCCTTCGTCGGCAGGGGCTGCCCCTCCGGTCCAGAGATGAGCACCACCCGGTTCCCTCCGCCGCCGAGCTCCGCCCCGAGCCGGTTCATCTCCGCGACGGTGTAGGTGGGCAGAAACTTCTTCGCGAGCTCGTACTCCGCCTTGCTGCCGACCATGAATTCGTCCTGCAGGAAGTGGCGGGTCATCTCGTCGACGATCTCGCCGCTATCGCGGGTGTTGCTCGAGCTCGCGTTCTGCTGGAACCAGCTCTCCATCTGCGTGAGGGCCCGATCGAGCTCGGTCTGCGTCACGCCGTGCTTCTCCACGCGGCGCACCTCCAGCAAGACGGCCTGCAGCGCCTCCTCGAGCTTGCCCGGCTTCGGGTAGGCCGCCCGCGTGAACGCATCGATGCCGCGCACGTACTCGTCGACGGACACCCCCGCTCCGGTGAAGGGCGCCGTCGCCGTGCGCCCGATCGACGCGAGGCGGTCGTTGAGGATGTCGCTGTAGAGCACCTCGAG
>LNFM01028524.1_pt1 | contig 13878 bp, 14 predicted proteins | sample 596031 | NCBI WGS metagenome assembly LNFM01 (sample SAMN04254537, study PRJNA301005) | activated carbon metagenome | isolation source: dual media filters at the Ann Arbor, Michigan drinking water treatment plant | place: USA: Ann Arbor
TCTTGCCCGGCGGGATGCCCGGCTGGTTCAGGCCCGTCACGCCGTCCATGCCGTTGGGCAGGCGCTGGCCGTGCCAGTGGATGCTGGTGAGCTCACCGAGCCTGTTGGTGACGAACAGGCGCACGCGGTCGCCTTCCACCACCTCGATGGTCGGCCCCGGGCTCTGCCCGTTGTAGCCCCACAGGTGGGCCTTGAAGCCGGGCGCCATCTCGCGCACCACGGGTTCGGCCACCAGGTGGAACTCCTTGACGCCGTTGTTCATGCGCCAGGGGCAGGTCCAGCCGTTGAGCGTGACCACCGGGTTGTAGGGCCGGCCGGTGTTGGGCACCAGCGGCGGCATGGTGTCGGGCCGGGTCTGGATGACCGGCTCGGGCAAGGCGGCCATCGCCACCTTGCTGACGGCGGCGGTGCTCACCGCGGCGGTGACCGCCGAGGCGCCACCGATGAAGTTGCGTCGGGAAACCATGGTGTGAATCCTCGGGTTCAGTGGCCGGGGCCGCCGGGCTCGGCGGCAGCGGTGGCAGAGACGGCGGCAGCCGCGGCCAGGCCGGGCTTGCCGATCAGCGCCATGTCCAGGTCGGCCTGCGCGATCCAGAAGTCGCGCAGGGCGTCGATGGCGCCGTTCACGCCGGCGATCTGCGAGCGCGCGTCGGCCAGCAGTTCGAACACGCCGATCAGCATGCCGTTGTAGCGAAGCAGGTTCTCTTCGGAGATGCGCTGCTTCAGCGGCACGACGTGTTCGCGCTGGTGGCGTGCGATGTCCCAGGCCGTGCGGTAGGCCCCATAGGCCTCGCGCACCTCGGAGCGTGCGTTGATGGCTGCTTCGGCCGCGCGGTTCACCGACTGCAGGTAGAGGCTCTCGGCCTGCGCCACGCGCGACGTGCCCCAGTCGAACAGCGGGATCTCGAAGCTGAGCTCCCAGCCCTTGTGCACCGGGCCTTCGTTGGAGCTGTTGTACGACAAGCCCCCCTCCAGCACGTTCACGAAGCGCGTGGTGCGCGACAGCCCGAGGTTCTGCGCCGTCTGCTGCACCGCCAGCCGGGCGCCCTGCACGTCCAGCCGCTGGGCGATGGCCACGCGTTCGATGTCGGGCAGCTCGCGTGCCGTGGCCGGCAGGTCGGGCAGGCGTTCGGGCAGGCGGAAGCTGGTTTGGGGTCCCCACAGCCCCATCAGCCGGATCAGGCGTTCGCGCGTGGACAGGCGGGCCTGTTCGGCGCGCGCCAGGTTCAGCGCGGCTTCGGCGTAGAAGGACTGTTCACGCGCCTGCTGCAGCTTGTTGAAGTTGCCCACCGCCGCCATGCGCCGCGCCAGCTCGGCGCTGGCCTCGGCGGCCTGCATCACCTGCCGCGTGTAGCGCACCGTCTCTTCGGCGCTCACCGCCATCACCCAGGCCTTCCGGGTGTCGGCCGCCAGCGACAGCACGTTCATCGCCGCCACGCCCTGCGCCTGCGCGAAGCGCCGCCCTTCCAGACGCTGCAGCGTCGGCATGGCGATCAGGCGCGCCAGGTTGAAGTGCAGCCCGCGTTCCAGCTCGATCTCGTCGCCTTTGGTGCTGCGGCCGAAGCTGAAGCCCGGGTTGGGCAGCCGGCCGGCCTGCACCAGCTGCGCTTCGGTGATGCCCAGCTCGAAGAAGGCGGCCTGCAGGCCGCGGTTGTTCAGCAGGGCCAGCTGCACGGCAGCGTTGCCGTCCAGAGGCTGCGCCAGCAGTTCGCTCACGCGCTGGTCGATCTGCCGCTGGGCATCGTCGCTGCGCGCCCAGCGCACCTCCTGTCCGATCTGCTGTCGCACCACCTCGGCGACGGGCGTGAAACCGCCGTCGGGGCTGAAGGACGCGCAGCCGGAAAGCACCAGCACGGCGGCTGCCAGCGAGAGCCTGCGGGCGGAGTGGCCGCCGGGGTTCGGGGGGGTCCTGGTCATCGGCCGTTCCTCAGGGCTTGCCATGGGGACGCCCATGATGTTGATGACCGGCGGCAGGCCGCGCTGGCGGGGTCGCTGCAGGGGTCGCTGCAGGCGCAGCCGGCGTGGCCGCGGGTGCGGGTGCGGGTGCGGGCGCGGGTGCGGGTGCCACGGTCGCATCGGGCTGCGCGGCCTCGCGCAGGTAGGTTCGCCAGCCGCCGATGCGTGTGACGGTGTCGTTGGCGTCCTTCCACGAACCCAGCGGCACGTCGATGGCCGAGCGGTAGGCGGCCAAGGCCGAGCGGTGCACGACGGGCGGCACCTCGGCGCGCGGATTCAGCGGGTCGGGTCGGGCCGCCGCCTGGGCCCAGGCGGCGGCGGACAGCAGCAGTCCGCATGCGGCGGCCATCGCTCGAAGAGCGTGTGTTGACATGGAAGACCTCGATGACGGTGGAACGGATGGAACGCACACCGGTGACGGCGCTGCGTCGTGCTTCCAGGGACACGGCCGCGCCGGGCCCCGGGGGGCGCCGCGGCGTGCCGTCAGGCGAGGTCGGTGCGGGGCGGTCGCTCGGGACCGCTGGAGATGAACGAGGCGGCCGCGCGATCGGGCACGAGCGCATGAGCGGGCTCGTGGCCCGGCAGCGCCATCAGCGGTGCTGCCGGCGGCAGGGCCAGGCCGACGCAGCAGGCCGCACAGGCGCTGCAGCTGTGCCCGTCCACCGGGGCCTGGGCTGGAGGGGACCCGGCATCGGCCTGTGCATCGACCGGGTCGATCAGGTCGGTCTGCCCATGGTCATGCCCGTGGGCGTGAGCTGGCGATCGAGCGTGATGCGCCACATCGTTATCGCCATGGGCTGGATGCGCACGAGCGGTGTCGCCGGCATGCGCCGACATCCCGGCCGCATGGCCCCTGCCGGTGGCATCGGCGCAATGCAGCGTGCGCGCCGCCGCCAGGCCCTGCAGGGGCAGCGCCAGCGCCATCAGGCACAGCAGGAGGGATCGCCAGAAGATGCGCACGGACCACACTCTAAAGGATTCGCCCCGGCTGCACAGCGCCGCGCCAGCCTGCCCTGCAAGGCTGCCGGGCGTCGCCCATCGCAAGGAGCAGAATGCAGGAGGAGTTTCAGAGACAACCCGCCGAGATGACCGCACACCCTGCTTCCGGTCCGGCCGGCCGCACGACGGCGACGTGGTCGGAATGCGCCCGGCTCGCGGCCTGGCCACTGCTGCTCCTGATGCTGGCCAGCGCCGCCGTGCCCGCCAGCGCCGCAGAGCGCGGGGCCGGCACTGCCGCCGAAAGCACCTGCCCGCAGGCCCCGGCCCTCGTCGCAGGCGCCACCGCGACGGACCTTGCCGACGTGTGCCGCGGCGTGCAGTCGGCGCTGGCCTTCTTCGCCTCGCACGGCATCCAGGCCACCGAGTCGCTGTCCATCGAGGTGACCGACAAGCTCCCTCCGGAGGCCGGCCCGTCGGCAGCCGGCTGCTACATCGCCCAGAAGCGGCGCGTCTACGTCGTCCCCTACGATGCCTTCCGCAAGAACAAGACCTGGTTCGGCGTGGCCATCGACAGGTCGCTGTACCGCGCGTTGGCGGCACACGAAGCGGCGCATGCAGTGGCGGGCTGCAGCTTCCGCATCCCCAACCCCACCATCCAGGCCCAGGAGTACCTGGCCTATGCGGCCATGTTCTCGACCATGGCGCCGGCCTTGCGCGACAAGGCGCTGCGCGCCACCCGCACGCAGGGCTTCGACGACATCGAGCGCTTCACGCCGATGCTGTACATGTTCGACCCCATGCGCTTCGGCGCCGAGGCATGGCGGCACTTCTCCAGGCCGCCGTGCTGCGTGCGGTGCTCGAAGGACGGCAGCTGTCCGATCGCTGAGGATCGCCGGAGCAGCGGAGCCTGCAGCGCCCCGGGTCGGCGAACGCGGGGTGTGCGGCGCGATCAGCGCGTCTTCCACACGCTGTTGAACCACGCCGCGCCGCAGGTCTGGCTGGCATCGGCCGTGCACTTCATCGTGCACGACGCGGGCTGTGGCGTGCCGCTGATCTGGTCGCCGCCCCAGCACTGGCCCTCGAACTGCAGGCCCGCGTAGGCCAGCCCTGCGGCACGCGCTGCGGCCACGCAGGTGGCCGGCGTGGCCCCCGAGGGCATCAGCATCACCGGCAGCATGCGCTGGGGTGAGTCCGGCAGGCAACCCACTTCGCTGCTCGCCGGCGGCGCTGCCGGCAGCGTGACGCCGGTGGACCACACGCTGTTGTGCCACTCGCCGCCGCAGGCCTGCGCGTTGTCGGCCGTGCACCGGGTGTTGCAGAGCCTGCTGTCGGCCTGCTTCACGTAGCGCAATTGATTGCCGGCAAAACACTGGCCCTTGTACTGCAGGCCCGCATACAGCAGGCCGCGTGCGCGGGCCGCCGCGACGCAGTTGTCGCGGGTGGCGTTGCTCTGGTGCAGCACCACCGGCAGGGCCCGCTGGGGCTTGTCGGTGTAGCAGCCCTGGTAGACCGGTGCGGACCAGGCAGGCGCCTTCAGCCCGGTGGCGAAGACGCCGTTCAGCCAGCTGCCGCCGCACCACTCGCCGGGCGCCGCGTCGCAGGCCTGCCGGCACTGGTCGTCTGCCTTCTTGACATGGCCCAGGGCGTTGCCGGCAAAACACTGCCCGCCGGCCTGCACGCCGGCGAAGGCGAAGCCGCGCGACTTGGCTGCGGCCACGCAGGTCGCCGGCGTGGCGCCACTGGCCATCAACTGGACCGGCAGCGCACGCGACGGGTCGTCGGTGTAGCAGCCCATCCAGGCCAGGGACGCACCGCCGGTCGACTGCAGGATCGCCCCGCGCACGCCCACCGCCACGAAGCTGCCGTTGCCATAGGCTACACCCTTGAGATCGGGATTTCCCGGCGCCGCGATCGCCGTCCAGCTGGCGATGTCGTTGAGGCCCGAATACTGGATGTGGCCGTAGCCCACCGCCACGCCGTAGCCGCCGCCGAACACCACACCGGCCATCGGCGCCGTGACCGCTGCAGCCGTGGCACGACAGGTGCTGCCCGACACCGTGATGCGCCGGCTGGTCAGGCCGCCGGCACCGCTCTGTTCACCGGCCGCCACGGCGTTCTGGCCCAGTTGCCGGCCGACTGCGGTGATGTCGCCGGTGTAGCCGCAGCTCAGCCGCGTCCAGGTCTGAGCGTCGGTCGAGGTGAGCACCAGGCCGCCCGAACCCGTGATGACGAACAGCGGCGTGCTGCTGCCGTCCTGGTCGGTGCCGGCCACGGCAAACAGGGTCGTCGAGCTCGACACGCTGCCCGGCAGCGCCAGTTGCGTGAACGGCAGGACGGGGCTGTTGGCCGCCAGCACCTTGCCACTGCTGCCGATGGCCACGAAGCGCGTGCCGCCACTGGCCACCGGCCCGGCCGCGACGCCCAGCAGGTCGGTGCCGGCCGAGACGTTGTTGGGTGTCCAGGTGACGCCGCCGTCGGTGGAGTGCAGCACGGTGCCGCCCTGCCCCACCGCGGCGAAGATGCGGCCGGCGCTGCCGTAGGCGATGCCGCGCAGGCGCTGCGTGCTGCCCGAACTGCGCACCGTCCACGCCGCGCCGTCGGTCGAGGTCACGATGGTGCCCCTGTTGCCCACCGCGACGAAGACGCCGTCGCCGAAGGCCACGCTGTGCAGGTCCTCGCTGGTCGGGGCGCTGCGCGGGGTCCAGCTCTGTGGCGGCGCGGCGGCGGCCGTCAGCGAATGGAGCGAAAGGGCCAGCGCCCAGGCCAGCGCGTGCAGACTGCGCCGGGCAGCCCGGCCGTGAAGGAGATCGCCGTGTGCGGCGGAAGAGGTGATCATGCGTTGTGACTCGTGAAGCCAGGGGATGGCTTCATGGTCCTGCCGCACACACCGGCGCGCGTTGACCCGGCGCAACGCCGGTCCCGAAGGCCTCAGGCGCGTCGCGCCGCCGCAATGGCCGCCGTGGCGGCGAGTTCGGCGTTCAACGCCTGCTCCAGCGGCGAGCGGCACAGCCCGGCGACGTCGTAGCGCAGGTTCTCGTACAGCTCGGCCGTGGCGGGTGCCACGACCAGGATGGCGCGCAGATGCTCGTCGACCTCGGTCTGTGCAAGCATCACCTGGCGCGCCACGGCGCGGTACTGCTCGGCGCTGGCCGAGGACGGCCGGTGTTCGAGCCGCTCCAGCAACCCGGCCAGAGTGGCCAGGCTGTGCAGGCGGGCAGGCAATGGGTGGCGGGTATCGAGGCTCATGCCTTCCCACATCGGGCCGCCCCGCGGGCTTTCAAGGTCCGGCGGAGCCGAAGCGCACGACACGCGTGTCAGTCCAGTCCGATGGCGAAGGCGGCCAGCAAGGGGTCGACCACCTCGCGCCGGGCCACCAGCGTCAGCGTCACGGCATGCCAGCCGCCTTCTTCGACGCAGACCTGCAGGTCGTGATGCCAGGCCCCGCCCTCGTCCAGCGGGCCGTGCGTGTCGGGGTGGTGGCGCCAGGCCCAGTCGAGCAGCTGCTGCACTTCCTGCAGCACGGCGGCGTGCTGTCGCGATTCGGTCGAAGCCACGGCTTCCAGCGTGAGCACGCCGAACGCGTCCTCGCCGAGATCGAAGCTCAGGTAGTGCAGCACCTGCGGCGACATCACCCGGGCAACGGCGCGCGATCCGCACGCGAGGCCAGCCATTCGCGCAGGCCGGACTGCGCCATCAGCTCGTCGAACCACACCCGGTAGCCGGCATCGCTGGGATGCAGGCCGTCGCTGGCGTTCAGGGTCGTGCTGTCGGCGAAAGGGTCGTCGGCGCGCTCCTTGAAGAGGTCGATGTACGTTGCGCCATGCCGGGCCGCGGCCTCGCGCACGGCCACATGCAGGCGGCGCGAGCGCGAGGTCATCAGCCAGGACACGGGCGGAAAGAAGAAGGGCGCGTTGCCGACGTTGCCGGCCGGCATCAGCAGCACGCGATCGGCCCGCTCGCGGGCGCGGCGCGTGACGGCATCGATCTGCAGGGCCACCTCGTCGAGGTCCCGCAGGCGGATCACGTCGTTGCCGCCGGCCTGGATCAGCACGACATCGAAACGCTCGCTGCCTTCCAGCTGGCGCGGCAGGTCGGCGAAGGTGGCGCCGTCGCGCGCGCGGTTCTCGATGTGCAGCTGCGGGAAGGCCTTCGCCAGCAGACCGGCCAGGCTGGTCTGCGGCGTGCTGGCGCCGGTGCCGACGGCCGTGCTGTCACCGACGACGAGCAACCGCGCGCGCGGGCCGGCCAGGCCGCGCTGCAGCGGCTCGCTCTCGCGCGCCAGCTCGATGGCCCGGCGCATGCGGCCGGCGGTGCAGCCCGCCTGCAGCAGCAGCGCCGCGCCGGCGGCGCCCCACAGCAGCAGCTTGAGATGCGAGCGGCGTGTGGAGGAAGGCGACGGCACGGGAGGCAGCAGGAAGGAATGGTCCCCATCATGTCCCGAACCCGGCCCGCGCGCACAACGTCCCCGGCTTGTTCCTGTTGGCGGCGATGTCTTGCAGGGGTCACGCGCCACCGGGCCGAGGCGCCCGGGGACGGGCCGTCGCCGACCCGGCCCGCCCGCAGTTCAGGGCTCGCGACGCGCCTGGATGTCGGCCAGCCGGTCCAGCAGGGCCTGTGCGGCAGCCGGGTCGCTCCTGCGCAGCTGCTGCGCCATGCGCTGCAGGGGGTCGAAGGCGGGGCGGAAGTCGGGGCTGGTCTGCAGCACGGCCAGGAGCGGCTCCTGCACCTGCGCCAGCATCTGGCGGGCGTCGGCACTGGGTCGCACCTGGCGGCCGGCGTCGATGAAGCGGTCGCGCGCCGCCCAGTACGCCGCCAGGCGGGGCAGCCACGACGGTTCGTCGCCGGCGTCGACCAGCGTGGCCGCAGCGATCGGCTCGGCCGCCAGTTCGGTCAGCAGGGCCTGCAGCCGGTCGGCCGGCTGCGAGTCGGGCACGTAGGTGATGCGCGGCGCGCGGTAGGCCACCACCGGGCGGTCGTCGGTGTTCAGCGGCGCGCCGCCGGCAAAGCGGCGCAGCGCCGGCGCATCGGCCACCAGGCTGCCCAGCACGGCGAAGGGATCACCCAGGCCGAAGTCCGACAGCCGCTGCGGCCCGCCATAGCCGGCCAGCCGCGCCTGCACGGCCTGCACGCTGAAACGCGGCGCGTCGGGCCGGGCGACCAGGCCCAGCACGGGCGTCAGCAGGCTGTTGGTGGCCAGGATCGCCGCGCCTTCGGGGTACACGGCCAGGAACGACTGCACGACGCTGCGCAGGGTGTCGAGGTCGATCTGGTGCAGCGGCATCCACTGGCAGAACAGGCCGCCGGGCGCCAGCCGGTTGCGCACAGCGTCGAAGTGCTCCACCGTGTAGAGCAGGCCCGAGCCGCTGCGCGCCGGGTGGAAGTTGTCGCTGACGATGAGGTCGTAACGCGGCCCGTCGGCCTTGACGAAACGAACAGGCGCAGGCCCGGGGCGGTGCCGGGGCCGCCCGTGCGGAACAGCGCAGAGGCGTCGATGACGTCCGGCAGCAGTTCGGCCACGTCGACCTGCAGCGCGGGGTCGGCAGCGGCAGCCCGGGCCGTCACCCCCGTGCCCAGGCCCAGGAACAGCGTCCGCCGGGGTTCGCCGTGCAGCAGCACCGGCAGCAGGGCCTGGCGCGAGTCGGCCAGCAGGCTGGCGCTGCTGCCTTCCTGCTGGCGGTTGTTGATGCGCAGGCGCGCCACGCCATCGGCGTCGGCCACCACGCTGACCGCGGCCAGCGCGCCTTCACGGTAGCTCAGCACCTGGCCGCCCTCGGGGATGTCGATGAAGGCCAGCGGCGGAGCCAGCACGGCAGCACCCGCGGCGGCGACCGCAGCGCCCGCCACCCAGGGCTTGAGCCAGGACCGGGGCGCGACGAGCAGCAGATAGGCCGCCGCCACGATCAGCAGCGCGCCGCGGCTGCCCAGCAGCGGCACCAGCGCCCAGGCCACCAGGGGAGGTGCGGCCGCCGCGCCCAGGGTGTTGGCACCCAGCGACAGGCACCGTCCCGCCGGGCCTGCGTGGCCAGGTGGCTGAACAAGGCGCCCATGGCCAGCGTCGGCAGCGCAAAGGCCAGCAGCGCCGGCAATGCTTCGCCCAGCAGCGCCCAGCCGATGTGACCGGCCTCGGCGGCACCCGCGGCATCGCGCCAGGACAGCGGCCAGTCGCGCAGCGACTCCGCCGCCCACAGGCTGGCGGTGCCGGCCAGGCAGGCCCAGGCCACCCCCGCCACCAGCTTGTTGCGCAGGGCCACGCCCGCATCGGCCGGTGCCCAGCGCGCGTAGAGCGACGCGCCCAGCGCCGTGCCCAGCAGGTAGATGGCCAGCAGGATGGCGAAGGTGTAGACGGTGTTCTCGGTGACCTGGCTCAGCACGCGCACGACCAGCACTTCGTAGGCGATGCCCAGAAAGCCGGTGGCCGCCAGCAGCGGCCACGTCGCGCTGGCTGGTGCGGCGACCCCTGGAGACAGCGGCACCGGCGACGGCTGCAGGGCGCCCGGTGCCGGTGCCTCCGCCGCCGGGCGGCGGGGCGACAGCGCCAGCGCGATGGCGGCGCACAGCAGGTTCAGCAGCGCACAGGCGATCGCCGTGCGCATCAGGCCGAAAGTGGGCACCAGCCAGAAGGCCGTCGCCAGCACGCCCAGCACGGCGCCCAGCGTATTGCTGGCGTACAGCGCCGCGATCGGCGAAGCCCGGCCGTTCAGCGCGGCCAGCACCCGCTCCATCGCCGGCAGCGTCGCACCCATCGCGGCGGTGGCCGGCAGCAGCAGCAGGAAGCAGCCGATGAAGGCCACCAGGCCGTGCCACAGCGGGCTCGGTTGCGCGCCGATGACCCCGAGCAGGGCATCGCTGAGCGGTGCCATGGCCAGCGCCAGCACCCCGCTCCACAGGGCGATCAGCACTTCGCAGCCGGCATACCAGCGCGCCGGCTGCGGGCTGCGCTCGATGCGGCGGCCCAGCGTCAGCGCGCCGAGTGCCAGGCCACCGAAGAAGGCGGTGATGACGGCCAGCACCGCCACGGCCTCGTGCCCCAGCCAGCGCGAGCTCTGCTGCGTCCAGACGATCTGGTAGCCCAGCCCGGCAAAGCCCGAGGCCACCATCAGCGCCAGCACGGCGCGCTGGCGCCGGCCCGATGCGGCCTCAGCCACCGAAGGAAACGACATAGCCCCAGGAATCGAAGCGGGTGGGGATGGCGTTGAAGGCCAGGGTGATGCGGCGGGTGCCGGGGTTCGGCGGCACCTCATGCATCAGGTAGCTGGGGAACAGCACCATGTCGCCGGGTTCGGGCGCAGGGCTGATCCACTTGGCGGCGCTGTAGGGCGTGGGGCGGCTCTTGGCGTGGTCGTTGCGAAAGGCGAAGTCGGTGCCGCCGGGTGACTTCATGAACACGGTGCGCGAGTCCGGGTGCGAGGCCGTCAGGTACACCACGCCCGAGATGAAGCTGTTGGCGTGGTTGTGCATGGTCTGCCGGCCACCGGTGTCCAGCAGGTTGACCCACATCTCCTTGACCGACCAGCCCAGCGCCTCGCCGAACATCTGCTCGCCCAGGGCCACCAGCTTGGGCGTGATGAGCTGCGCCGCCTGCCCGAACAGCGGGCTCTCGCGCGGGTTCAGCAACCGCGTGTGCGACAGCTGGGTCGAAGAAGAGTTCTCGCGGTCGGCTTCGCTGCTGAAGTGCGCCACCAGGCCCGCCACCAGCGGCAAGGGCAGCACGCCCTTGGCGCGCAGCAAGGGTGTCGGAAAGAGGTCGAGGATGTCGTGGCTCATCGGCTCACTTCAGTGGGTGAAAGGGAAATGCACCGCGGAGGCCGCAGCGCTCCGGGCGCTGTCATAGGGCGCAGTCAAGTGGCGCTGCCACGATGACCGGACCCGGGAGTTTGGTCGTCAGGCATGACGGTCTTGTGACGCCTCGCCCGGCTGTGCACGGGGTGGCTGCGCCGGGCCGGGCCCTGCGCAAGGTCGATTCATCGCGCGATGGCCGAGGGCAGCAGCGCGGTGGTGCCGGTCGCCTCGCCGGCCGCACCCATGCCGCTGCCCAGCACCAGCACCATCAGCGCACTGGCGGCGATCCAGGACCCCATCACCTGGCGCGCCACGCGCTGCCAGGCCTGCTGGCCCAGCCGGCTGGCCAGCAGCAGCGCGGCAGACACGATCAGGCCCACGCCGACGGCCAGGCCGACCAGTGTCAGGAGCCAGTCCAGCGTGCCGGGTGCCGGTTCGGGCACCGAGTCCAGGCCCAGGCACAGGCCCAGCACCGCCGCCAGCAGCGGCAGCACACGCGCCGCAGCCGGCGCCCCCGTGGCCACCAGCAGGCCCAGCACGGCAGCACCCGCCAGCAGGGCCTGGCCGGCACCGGCGGCGGCGTCGGGCAGGGCCAGCGCCGCCAGGCCGACCACCACACCGAGCAGGAAGGCCGCCAGCACCCGGCGTGCCGGCAGCGCCGGCAACTGGGTGCACAGCAGTCCCAGCGCCACCGCGGCGAGTGCGTGGGCCGGCACCACGGCGGGGTGCAGCACGCCGTTGTAGAAGTGGTTGAGGCCGGCGATCGGGCTGTGCGCCAGGGCCTCGGCGGGCCAGCACAGCCCTGCCGCCAGCAGCGCGGCGGCGCCCCGTGGGGGGACCTCGCAGGAATGCTTCATCGTCCGATCAGAGAAGCCCGGTCATGAAACCCACGCCGGCCAGCGCGATCAGCCCGCCGCCACCGCGCAGGGCCAGCCTGCCCTGCGGCCAGCGCAGCAGCAGGCCGAAGGCCATGCCCACGGCGTGCAGCGTTCCGGTGGCCAGCACGAAGCCCAGGCTGTAGGCCAGCGGGTTGGCCGCGGTGGGCAGCTCGGTGCCGTGGGCATGGCCGTGGAAGATGGCGAAGATGCCCACCAGCAAGGCAGCCACCCACAGCGGGGGCCGCGCCGCCAGCAGCACCGCCAGACCCAGCACCAGGGCCGATGCGGCGATGCCCAGTTCCACCATCGGCAGCGCCACGCCCAGCACGCCCAGCGCGCCGCCCACGGCCATGACCAGCGGAAACACCACCGGCAGCAGCCACAGCGCGGGCGCTCCCAGGAAAGCGCCCCACAGGCCCACCGCCACCATCGCGACCATGTGGTCCAGGCCGGCGAAGGGGTGCAGGAAGCCGCTGGCCAGGCCGCCGGCCACGCCGTGTGCGGCGTGTGCCCAGGCGGCACTGCAGCACAGCATCAGGGCCAGTCCGAGGCCCAGTCGCGGGGGCAGGGGCATGGATGCGGGCAAGGGGGATGTCATCGGTGTGTGTCCTTTCGGTTCGTCGAGGGAGGCGGGGCGGCGCCGGCCGGTCTGTCGGCGGGTCGTGCGCTGTTCAGTCCTGGCAGGCGTGGGGGTCGAGGCCGGTGTCCTTCGTACCGGGCGTCGCGCCCGCGCCGGGCCCGGCCGGCGGCGGCAGGGCCCGCGCGTGCAGGAAGGCCCCGCTGGCGGGCAGGGCCTGCGCCGCGCGCTGCATCAGGTCTTCGGTAGCGCTGCCCACCGGCACCAACCACAGCGTGTGATTGCCGGGGCGCATCTGCGCCACGCGCAGCTGCTGTCGACGCAAGGCCTGGTTGACGTCGGCCAGGCGTGCGTCGGGGTTCAGGCTGGCCTGCACACGCCAGCCCGGCGGCAGCGCGGGCTGCCAGTCGCGCAGGCCGGTGGTGGCGGGGGCGTCGGATGCACCCGGCAGCAGCGCGCCGGCGCTGTCGTGCAGGGCGGCGTCGGCGCTCAGGGACCAGGCCAGGTCGCCCGGCTGCGGCACCCAATCTTCGGCATGCACCAGGGTCAGGCTGCCACGGGCACTGCGCGCCGCTCCGGCGGCCATGTCGCCCAGCACCAGCAGGCCTTGCTGCACCTGCACGCCGGCCGCGGCCGGCGTCACCACCGCCAGCAGGCCGGGCAGCGGCAATCCGCCGTTGTGCAGGGTGACGCGGTAGCTGCGCTCCACGCGGCCGTCGGGGCGTTCGATGTCGCCCAGCGCGTGAAGCTCCCAGCGCAGCGGCGCCGCGACCGAAGGGAGCGGGGTCGACGGGCCGGAGACGGCGGGCGTCTCCCGTGCGGCCTGCGCCATCCGCGCCTCCCGGGGCACGTCGGCTGCGGGCCGGGTGTTGGTGGTGGGCGGCGGCGCGCCCGCGTCGCAGGCGGCCAGCGACACCAGCAGCGCCGACATCGACGCGGCCACCGCCGACTTCGCGACGCGCCTGCCCCCTGGGGGGCGATGGTGCTGGACGTCCTTCATGCCAGCACCGCCACGACCCGCTGGCACGACCAGAAGGCCGCCACGCAGCCGATGGCGTACAGCACCGGCCGCACCAGCAGTGGTGCGGCCTGCAGCTGGCGCGCCAGGTGCATCAGCAGGAAGGCGCCGGCCACCGTCATGAGCTGGCCGATCTCGACACCCAGGTTGAAGGTCAGCAGGGCCAGCAGCAGGTGGTTCTCGGGCAGGCCGATGTCGCGGATGGCGCCGGCAAACCCCAACCCGTGCAGCAGCCCGAAGCCGAAGGCGACGACGGCCGGCAGCCGGCGCGTCAGCGAGTCGCCGCCGCGCAGCGCTTCGGCCGCCATCAGCACGATGGACAGCGCGATCGCGGCCTCCACCGGCGGGCCGCGCAGCACCAGCCAGCCCAGCGCGCTGAACACCAGCGTCAGGCTGTGCGCAGCGGTGAACGCCGTGATGGTCCACACCAGTCGCCGGTTGAAGCCCACCAGGAACAGCAGGCAGATCACGAACATCAGGTGGTCCAGCCCGCTGAGGATGTGCTCCACCCCCAGCACCGTGTAGGCCTTCACGATCTCGATCGAGCCGCGCTGGTCGTCGTAGGCGCCGAACAGCTGCACCCCCGTCTGTGCACCGGTCAGCGAGTAGGTGCGGCTGCGCCCGTCGAGCCAGGTGATGCGCACCAGCGCGGCGGAATAGCTCTCGCCGATGCCCTCGACCTCGAGCCGGCCGCTCAGGCTGGGCTGGCACAGCAGCTGGTCGCCTTCGGC
>LNFM01029092.1_pt1 | contig 13877 bp, 12 predicted proteins | sample 596031 | NCBI WGS metagenome assembly LNFM01 (sample SAMN04254537, study PRJNA301005) | activated carbon metagenome | isolation source: dual media filters at the Ann Arbor, Michigan drinking water treatment plant | place: USA: Ann Arbor
CGCTGCAGCACCTGCGCGACCTCGGCAACACCGTGCTGGTGGTCGAGCACGACGAGGACATGATCCGCACCGCCGACCACGTGATCGACATGGGCCCCGGCGCCGGTGTGCACGGCGGCCGTGTGATGGCGCAGGGCACGTGCGCGCAGGTCATGGCCACACCGGGTTCGCTCACCGGGCAGTACCTCAGCGGGGCGCGCAGCATCGCGGTGCCGGCGCGTCGCACGCCGTGGCTGCCGGTGGTCAAGAGCACGGCCGCACCGTTCAAACCCCGCTTCGCGCCCAGCCCGGCGGCCGAACGCCGCGCCGCGCGCGAGGCCGCGCACCAGGCCACGCTGGGCGAGCTGCAGGAAATCCGTGTGGTCAACGCCAGCGGCCACAACCTCAAGGGCGTGAGCGTGGCCTTCCCTGTTGGCCTGCTCACTTGCGTGACCGGTGTGTCCGGCTCGGGCAAGTCCACGCTGGTCAACGACACGCTCTACGCCGCCGTGGCGCGCACGCTGTACCGCTCGCACGAAGAACCCGCCGAGCACGACGCCATTGAAGGCATCGAGCATTTCGACAAGGTCATCAACGTCGACCAGTCTCCCATCGGCCGCACGCCGCGCAGCAACCCGGCCACTTACACGGGCCTGTTCACCGGTATCCGCGAGCTCATGGCCGAGATGCCCACCGCACGCGAACGCGGCTACGGGCCGGGTCGCTTCAGCTTCAACGTCGCCGGTGGCCGCTGCGAGGCCTGCCAGGGCGATGGCGTGGTCAAGGTGGAGATGCACTTCCTGCCCGACGTGTACGTGCCCTGCGAGGTCTGCCACGGTCAGCGCTACAACCGCGAGACGCTGGACGTGCAGTACAAGGGCCGCAACATCGCGCAGATCCTGGACATGACGGTCGAGCAGGCCCATGCCTTCTTCGGCGCCGTGCCCACGCTGCACCGCAAGCTGCAGACGCTGCTCGACGTGGGCCTGTCCTACATCCAGCTCGGCCAGAGCGCGACCACGCTCTCCGGTGGCGAGGCGCAGCGCGTCAAGCTCGCGCTGGAACTCAGCAAACGCGACACCGGCCGCACGCTCTACATCCTGGACGAGCCCACCACCGGCCTGCACTTCGCCGACATCGAACTGCTGCTGCAGGTGCTGCACCAGTTGCGCGACGCCGGCAACACCATCGTGGTCATCGAGCACAACCTCGACGTCATCAAGACCGCCGACTGGGTGATCGACATGGGACCGGAAGGCGGGTCGGGCGGCGGCACGGTGGTGGCGCAGGGCACGCCCGAGACGGTGGCCGCGCATGCGGGCAGCCACACCGGGCACTACCTCAAGCGCCTTCTGACGCTGCCGCAGGCCGCGTGAAGCGTCAGTTGTTCCGGTAAGCCAGTCCCAGCGTGGCGCCGTAGGTGGTGGTGCGTGTGGCCAGCGGGCTGCGGGCCACCGCGCCTTGCAGCTGGTACACGTTCAATCCGCCGTAGGCCACCCAGTTCCGGTTCAGCGCCGACGTGATGCGCCAGCCCAGGGAGGCTCCGTCGAAGCCCGAGCCCAGTGCATAGGTCTGCAAGCCGGTCGCTGCGGCGGCGGTCGGGGCAATGCCGTAGTGGGTTTGCCGGTAGGTGCCGTTGGCCCAGCCGACGCCCAGCGACAAATCCCAGTGCGTTTGGGGTGACAGCGGGTAGCGGTAGTTCAGACCCGAGTCGAGCCGCAGGCCGCCGTCGCGGCCCAGCAGATCTTGCGAAGCGCGCAGCGAGCCGCTCCAGCGCGGGCTCAGTGTGACGCCGGCGGTGATGCGCCCACGCACCGTGTCGCGCACCCGCGGCAAGCCGCCGTACACCGGATCGTCCTTCCACGAGCGGCCTTCGTCGATCGACAGCGACGTGCTCAGCGAGAGCAGGTCGCTGCGCGTGAGCACGGTGCTCACGCCGCTGTCCACCGATTCGCGGCCCTGCGCGAGCAGCGCGCTGGCGCCCGAGGTGGCAAAGCGAAAACGCCCGAGCTGAAAGGCCCAGATCGGGCGCAGACCGAGCTTTTGTTCGCTGGTGCCGAAGGGGTCGCGTCCGCTGGAGAGCGAGGCGCCGAGCAGGTAGTCGCGGCTGGCCTCCAACGCCACCGGCTCGGCCACCTGGGCATGGCCCACCGAGGCCCACGACGCCAGCACCAACGCGCAAGGGAGGAGCGGCGGGCGGGCCATGGCGCTGTGCTCAGAGGCGGCTCAGGTCTTCGATGGCATCGACCACCATGCTGGTGCCCACGGCAATCAGCAGGATGTCGGCCGCCACGCGCACGTACTTGTGGCCCGACGGCGGCGCGCCCAGGCGGATCGAGATGTCGTTGGGCACGGGGTAATAGACCACGTCGGACGGCAAGCGGTAGCCCTTGCGCCATTTTTTGGCCTGGCCCGGGGGCATGCAGCCGTTGTTCTTTTTGGCCAGGCCGGGCGGGCAGTTGCCGGCGCGAAAACGCGGCTCGTAGTACTCGCGCACCGCCACGCGCTGGCTGTCCTGGAAGTAGCCGCCGATGTTGATCTGCACCGCCACGTTGGTCGACGAACGATCGCCCGAACCTTGGGTGTGGCGCGGCTGGTCGTCGCGGTCTTTTTTGCCGCCCTTGCCGCCTTTGTCCGATTTCTCCCACTTGTCGTGTTTGCCGCCACCCGCATGGTCCGGTTTTTCGGCCATGGCGGGTGCCATGCACAAGCCGGCGGCCAGGCTCAGCACCAGGGAGCGGGCGGTGTGTTTCAAGGAAATGTTCATGGCGTGGTCCGTGTGTGTGGGGTGTTGTTGAAGGCGCTTGTCTCCCAAAGGAATTGTGCCGCTCACAGCACGTGCGCGTGTGACCCCTTGTGTGCGAAGGGTCACGTTGTTGCGCCATGGCTTCAAGGGCTGTCAGACTCGACTGTCTGTCGCTCCAACACCACCGTCTGCCGCCCGCCATGTCGCAAGAAACCGAACTCAAGCTTGAAGTGCATCCGCAAGACCTGGCGGCTCTGCTGAAGCATCCCTTGCTGAAGACCCGACCCGAGCGGCGCGAGCGCCTGTTCAACACCTATTTCGACACCTCCACCCTGGCGCTGCGCTCGCAGCGCATGGCCGTGCGCGAGCGCCGCGTGGGGCGCCAGACGCTGCTCACGGTGAAGACCGCGGGGCAGTCGGTGGGGGGCCTGTCGCAGCGCGGTGAGTGGGAAGCACCGACCCGGCCGGGCGCGTTTGATTTCACGGCCCTGGTGAGCAACGCGGCCTTGGCCGCCCAGCTCGCCAGCGTGGCCTGGCAACTGGTGCCGGTGTTCCGCACCGACTTCACCCGGCGCAGCTGGGTGCTGCAGCACGGGCTGGCCCGCGTGGAGGTGGCGCTGGACCAGGGCTTCATCGCCACCGGCCATGCGCAGGGCACCCACCGCCAGCCGATTCTGGAACTGGAGCTGGAGCTGCTGGACGGCCCGGTGGACGCCTTGCTCGATCTGGCCCACACCCTGGCGCTGGGCCCACTGGGACAAGCCGCGAGTGCACTGCGCCTGCTGCCGGCCAACCGCAGCAAGGCAGAACGCGGCTATGCGCTGTACATGGGCGAACGGCTGCAGCCGGTGAAGGCGGCGAGCCTGACGTTGCGGGCCAGCATGCACCCGGTGCAGGCCTTTCGCGCGGCGGCGCTGGGCTGCGTGGCCCACCTGCAGGCCAACGAAGCCGGTGAGCTGCATCCCGGCCCCGAGGGCGCGCTGCCCGACCCCGAGTTTGTGCACCAGGCGCGCGTGGCGCTGCGCCGGCTGCGCACCGGTTTGCGCATCTTTCGCTCGGTGCTGCCCCGTCGCTTTGCCGCGCACTGGTCGAGCGAGTGGAAGGCGCTCACCAACCAGCTCGGCGACGCGCGTAACTGGGACGTGTTCGCCACCGAATGGATGCCCGAGCTGATGGAGAGTGGACAGCCGGCCGCCGGTGCGGCGCGCGGATCGACCGAGGCACTGGAAGCCTGGGTGCAGCATCAGCGGCGCGCCGCCGGGCAGCGCGCGGCCGATGCGCTGGGCAGCCGCGAACACGCGTTGCGGCTGCTGGCCTTCACCCGCGCGGTGCTGTGCCTGCAGCCGGCCGATCCGGAGTTGACCGTGGCGCCTGCGGGTGATGGCCTGGCGGTGTGGGCCCGGGCGACTCTGAGCGAACGCCACGCAGGTCTTCGGCAGCAGGCGCGTGCGGCGCGGCGCATGGGCCCCGAGGGCCGCCACGCCTTGCGCATCTCGCTCAAGAAGCTGCGGTATGCACAGGAGTTTCTGGCCGGTGTGCTGCCGCCCAAACGCGTGGCGCGCAGCACCGCGGTGCTGGCCGACGCGCAGGAATTGTTGGGGCGGCTCAACGACCTGAGCACCGCGCATGCGCTGCTGGGCGCGGTCGCGGCGGGACCCGCGTCGGCCCTGGTGGTGCACTGGCAGCAGACCTTGCAGGCGCGGCTGGACGCCGGCCTGCTGGAGTTGCCGGCGATGGAACGTGCGCTGGAGAAAGCGCCGACACCCTGGGGCTGAGCGGCGCGGGCTCAGGCCTGTGCGCTGGGTCGGGCGGCCACCTTGTCGCGCCAGGCCTGCAAGGCGTGCAAGCCCTCTTCCGCCGGCTTGAAACGCATCAGCTTGCCGAACTCCACGGTGCAGAAGGCCGTGATGTCGGCAATGGTGAAGCGCTCACCGGCCACCCAGGGCTGGCGCTGCAGTTCGGCGTCGAGCCAGACCGCCGTTTCCATGGCCTTGAGCCGTTGCGATTGGCCGAAGTCGGGAAACTGCGGTTGCTCCAGCGGGGCGAGACCGGGGTGGGTGTGGCGGATCGCGTTGGCCAGCGGCAGCATCAGGTACCACTCCATGCGCCGGTCGGCCATCTCGATGAACGCCCGTTCTTCCGCCGTTTCCCCCATCAGGTTGGGTTGCATGTACCGCCCTTCCAGCCAGGTGCAGATGGCGCGGGTTTCGCTGAGCGTGCGGCCGTCGTCGAGCTCCAGCACCGGAATGCGCGCCAGCGATTGAGGTCCACCACCACCGGCTCGATGCCCTCGATGCCTTTCTCTGCGATGAACATCTGCACCCGCCGGGGGTTGGGCGCGCGTGGTGACACATAGAGTTTCATGGCGTGTTGCCTTTCAGGCTCTGGCCCATCTCGACCATGGTGCGGGCTTCTTCGGCAAATTTCCTCGCGCCCTCGTCGCCATCGCGCGTGAGGTCCACCTTGGACGCAGGTTGTTCAATGCCGCGCTGCACGGCGGGCCGAGCGCGGACCGCATCGCGCCAGCGCACCAGGTTCGGCAGGTCGTCGACCTCCACGCCCGACCACCGGTGCGTGCGCACCCAGGCCCAGTTGGCGATGTCGGCGATCGAATAGTCGCCGGCCAGAAATTCGTGGTCTTTCAGCCGCGCGTCGAGCACGCGGAACAGGCGCTTGCTCTCGCCCTGGTAACGGTCGATCACCGCCGGGATCTTCTCGGGGAAGTAGCGAAAGAACACATTGGCCTGGCCCATCATCGGCCCGATGCCGCCCATCTGGAACATGAGCCACTGCATCACCAGCGAGCGGCCTTTGGCGTCGGCGGGCATCAGTTGGCCGGTCTTCTCGGCGAGGTACACCAGGCAGGCGCCCGACTCGAACACCGCAAAACCATCGGCTCCGTGGTCCACGATGGCGGGGATGCGTCCGTTGGGATTGATCGCCAGAAACGCCGGCGTCTTCTGCTCGTTCTTTGCGAGGTCGAGCACCTTCAGCGTGTAGGGCAGCCCGAGTTCCTCGAGCGCGATGGACACCTTGTGTCCGTTGGGCGTTGCCGCCGTGTACAGGTCGATCATGCAGGCCTCGTTGAACAAGCAAGCGGCATTCTGGTCCGCACCTGTTCACGGGGCCTGTCGCCCAGGCTACGCCTGGGCTCTACAGCATGAAGCCCATGTCGCGCGGATAGTCCGACGAGTTGAAGTTGCCCAGGTTGGGCAGGATGGCGTTCATCTCGGTGCCCTGCACACCGAACCAGGTGGCCAGCGTGCCGGCGTACTGGTCGACCGAGGTGCTGGGCAGCAGGCGGCCCTGGCCCACGTGCCACTGGTCAAAGGCGTCGGTGGTGCTGTTGGTCACGCTCACCGGCGGCGCCTTGCCGTACAGCGCCGCGCCGCGCACCGCACCGCCCACCATCAGGTGGTGGCTGCCCCAGCCGTGGTCGGAGCCGTCGCCGTTGGAGGTGAGTGTGCGGCCGAAATCCGAAGCGGTGAACGCGGTCACCTTGTCGGCCACGCCCAGGGTGGCGGTGGCTTGGTAGAAGGCGGTCATCGCCGTGCTCAGGCGGTCCATCAAGGTGGCCTGGCCATTGATGAGGTTGTCGTGCAGATCAAAGCCACCCATGGAGACAAAAAACACCTGGCGTTTGGTGCCCAGGTCACCGCGTGCGGCGATGAGGCGCGCCACGATGCGGAGCTGGTCGGCCAGGTTGTTGCCGGTGGGGAAGGTGGCGTAGGCCGGTCCGGTGGCCGGCACGCTGGCCAGCGCATCGGAGATCTGGGTGAACGCCCCGTTGGCGCGCCCCGTGACGAGGTTGTATTCCTTCTCCAGCCGGTGGGTGCGCTCCTGCACGGCCAGCGCCGTGATGGCCGCGCGCACCATCTGCGAGTTGTACACGCTGGTGTCGTTGAGGGCCCGGATGCGCACCGGGCCGCCCGTGCCCACCTGGTACGACAGGGCCGAGTTGCCGGCCAGAAACACCGCGTTTCCGGTGACGGAAATGCAGGTGAACAGCGAGGTGCTGTTGGCGTTGTTGGACAACACCAGATCGCCGATGCGCCCGCCCCAGCCGGTGGGTGAGCCCTCGGGCGCCGACGACTGCCAGACCGATTGCTGGTCGTTGTGCGAGAACAGCTTGGGCGGTGTGGGCACGCTGCGCGCGTTGTACTGCTGGCGCGTGATGGGCGCCACCAAAGGCCCCACGTTGAGCTGCACGGCGGCCTGGCCGGCGTTGAAGAGACCGGCCAGACCGGTCATGGACGGGTGCAGCGCGTACTGCACGCCGCCGGGCAGCGGGGTGGTGGGGTTGAGCGCGGTGGCGGCCAGCGCTGCGCGGCTCAGTGCAATGTTGGTGCGCACGCCGCTGTAGAGCCCGTGGGTGGTGGGGTCGTAGTTCACGACCGTGTTGGCGTAGTCGTTGCCGCCGTTGAGGAAGATGCAGACCAGCGCCTTGTAGTCGGTGGCGTTGAAGGCCGCCGCCTCGCCCATGGCCGCCAGGTTGATGGCGGTGGGCAGGGCCACGCCGGTGAGGGCCAATTGGCCGGAGCGGCGCAGGAAGGCGCGGCGGGTGTGCAGGTCGGGTCGGATGAAGTGCATGGTGCGCCCCTTATTTCTGGATCAGGTATTGCGGGCACGCCATGTCGGTGCTGCTGCTGGCGGTGACCGGCGTGGCGTTCAGGGCAGTCACCATCAGCAGCTCGTTGTCGGAGCCGGGTGCGACCTGGCTTGCACACAGCACCAGCGAGAGGTGGCGCACCAGCGCGGTGGCGTCGGTCACCAGGGAGAGTTCGCGGGAATAGGTGGCCTTCACGTCGTACAGGTAGTTGGTGTAGGCCGCCTGCGGCACACCGGGTTCGGGGCAGTTGATGCCGCGCTGGATCACGTCCTGCATGAAGTTCAGATAGCCCCCCACCGTGGTCTCGTTGACCAGCTGGAACTCTGGTGCGGTGGCCCCTGACGCAGTGAGCGTGGTGTTGGGCGGCACGTAGCCGGGCCGGAAGAAGTTGAACACCGAGGGCGCGCGCAGCGGGCTCTGACCCAGCTTGTCGGCGGGGTTGCTGAGTTCAAAGATCTTCCAGCTGCCGGCCGCGGACTGCGCCCCGAAAGTGCGCGCCCACTGAACGAAACGCAGCATGGGCTCGCGCAGCTTGCCGAAGGTGTTGCTGGCCAGCGTTTGCGGCCCGCGCGCTTCGTCGTGCAGCAGGATCGCGGCCCACACCGCTTTGAGGTCACCGCGCACGCCCTTGCCGTTGTCGTTGAAGGCGGCGGCCACGTGCGCCACGTAAGCCGCGCTGGGGTTGCTGGTCACCAGGCGCTGGATCATCTGGCGCGCAAAGAACGGCCCGACGTTGGGGTGGTTGAACAGCGTGTCCAGCGCCGTGCCCAGCGCTGTTCGGCCGGGTGTGTTGGCGGGGATGGTGGTGCCCAGAAAGGTGGCGGCCAGGTTGGAGTGGCGGCTGGCGTTGAACGACATCGGCTTGCGGGCGAATGCACGTGATTCGATCGTGTAGTTGTCCACCGGGATGCGCACGCCGTCCGAGGTGTCGAAGTCGTAGCCGGTGAACACGCGCGCCAGGTTGGTCACGTCCGACTGCGTGTAGCTGTCGATCGGTTGGCCGTTGTTGCGCTTGAGCGTGCCGTCCAGGTTGAGCTCGTACAAGCCGATGGTGAAGAGCTGCATCACCTCGCGGGCGTAGTTCTCGTCGGGCACGCGCCCGGTGCTGGGGTTCTCTTTCTGGTTGCCCTTGGTGTTGAGGAACCAGCCCATGGCCGGGTGCAGCGTCACGTCTTCGAGCAGTTGACGGAAGTTGCCGAAGGCGTTGCGCGTGAGCGTGTCCCACCAGCTCGCGTAGGCATGGCTGCGCCAGGTGAATTCGGCCGACGTCATGGAGGCCACAAAGAATTCGGACAAGGCCAGCGCCATGCGCCGGCGCGCCGGGTCCGGCCCGCTGAGCAGCTGCTGCCAGATCATGAACTCGGCCGGGTACATGTTGAAGAAGTAGCTGTGGGTGTTGGCGGCGCCGTAGCCGCGCGCTTCCAGCCAGTCCCACCCGGTGGGGCCCAGGGGGCGCGAGAACTCGGTGGCCAGCCACATCACATAGCCGTTGCTGCGCACCTTCGCGATTTCTTCCACCGTGGAGGAGAACTGCGCCTGCTGCAGGAAGCGGGCGGCGTCGGCATCGGTGGTGGGTGTCGTGTTGGCGTAGCCGGTGGAGTTGAAGTCGACGGTGACGACAAAGCTGTCGCTGCCACCGCCCCCGCCTCCACTTTCACCACCTCCGCCGCAGGCGGCCAGCAAGGCAGCAGCCGCTGCTGCGGACGCGAGCAGGGCGGTGGGGTGGTCGGGTGCCGCATCGGCAATCCCAGGGTCAAGAGCCGATGGTGCGGACGGGTCTGGCGTTTCAACGTTCGTCATTTGGACTTCTCCTCCAGTGAACGAGCGCGAGTCTAGGCAACGGCTTTTGGCCGGCCTGGCCAGGTTTCAATCAGTTACATGTGGCTGTGGCGCGTTCACGGCACCCGCCCAACGGCTACACCGTCCGGGGGCATTTGCCGCGCCATTGGTCGAAATTCAGATGCGTGCAGCGTGCAATTCATCACGCGTTTTGAGGGCCACGCGCCGCGCGGCGGCCGCGAAGTCGTCGCCGTTGGACGCGTACAGGATGGCGCGCGACGAGTTCACGATGATGGGACCGGTGGTCTCATCAGCCCGTGTGCGCAGGCCCGCGCGCACCGTGGCCACGGCGTCACCCCCCTGTGCGCCCACACCGGGGATCAGCAGCGGCAGCGTGGGCGCAATGGCGCGCACACGCTCGATCTCGGCCGGGTAGGTGGCGCCCACCACCAGGCCGAGCTGACCATTCAGATTCCACGGCCCCTGGGCGAGCCGTGCCACGTGTTCATACAAGAGCGGCTGTCCATCCACCGAGGCCAGGCGCTGGTTCTGCAGATCGTCACCGCCCGGGTTGGAGGTGCGGCACAGCAGAAACGCGCCCTTGCCGTGGTACTGCAAGTAAGGCTGCACCGAATCAAAACCCATGAAGGGCGAGAGCGTCACCGCGTCGGCGCCGTAGCGCTCGAACGCTTCAATGGCGTACTGCTGCGCCGTGCTGCCGATGTCGCCGCGCTTGGCGTCCAGGATGGTGGGCACGTGGGGCGCGGTGCGGCGCATGTGCTCCATGAGGCGCTCCAGCTGGTCTTCGGCGCGGTGGGCCGCGAAGTAGGCGATTTGCGGTTTGAAGGCGATGGCGGTGTCGGCCGTGGCGTCGACGATGGCCGCGCAGAAATCAAAGATGCGGCTGGCGTCACCCTTGAGTTGGGCGGGAAACCGCGCCGGGTCCGGGTCGAGGCCCACGCAGAGCAGGGAGCGGTTCTGGCGCTCGGCGCCGCGCAGCATGTCGAGAAAGGTCATGCGGGGATTTTAGGTGGGTGCCCGTGGGCCCGGCCCTAAGATCGCCACCCATGCAAGCCCTCACGCGCCGACAGCTCGTCCTTCTGGTTCTTCTCACGCTGGTGTGGGGTGTCAACTGGCCCATCATGAAACTCGGCGTCACCGGATTCCCGGCGCTCACGTTTCGCGCCATCAGCATGTGGATCGGGCTGCCGGTGCTTGCGTTGGTGCTGGTGTGGCGCCGCGTGCCGTTTCGCATCGGTCGCGAACACTGGCGCGAGCTGGCCGTGCTCACCGTGTTCAACATGCTGGTCTGGCACACGCTGGCGGTGCTGGCGATACAGACCCTGTCCAGCGGGCGGGCGGCGATCCTGGGCTACACCATGCCGGTGTTCTCGGCCATCGTGGGCGCCTGGTGGTTCGGACAAAAGCTGGGGGCGCGCGCCTGGGGTGGTGTGGGCGCGGCTGCGCTGGGTGTGGTGCTGCTGCTGTGGCACGAACTCACGCAGCTCACCGGCAAACCGGTGGGCGTGGTGATGATGCTCACCGCCGCGGCCGCCTGGGCACTGGGCACACAGATGCTGCGCCGGACCACCTTGCCCCAGCCCACGCTGGCCATTTCGTTCTGGATGACGCTCGTCACCACGCTGTGGATGACCGCCGCCGCGGTGCTGTTCGAGAGAGAAGCCTGGGTGGCGCCCACACCCGCCATCTGGGGCGCGATCGTCTACAACGCGCTGGGCGTGTTTGCCTTTGCGCAGGTGGCCTGGCTGATGATGGCGCGCGACCTGCCACCGGTGGCCTCCACCTTGTCGGTAATGTTCATTCCGGTTCTGGGGGTGTTCAGCGGCGCGTGGTGGCTGAACGAAGTGCTGCACTGGCAGGACTGGGCTGCGGTTGCGCTGGTGATGGTGGCCATTGCATCGGTGTTGTGGCCCCCACGCTCCGCCGCTGCGCGGGTCGCTGCCCCCCGAGGGGGCTGATCCGGCTTGGGGCGGCCCGGCGCCGGATCGCTGTGGCGCACAGATCCGCCCAGGCCTTGCCCTTGTCGGTGGGCGTGCGCAGCAGGTAAGCCGGGTGGTAGGTCACGATCACCGGCACACCTTCGTAGTGGTGCACCTGGCCGCGCAGGCGGCCAATGGGCTCGTTGGTCTTGAGCAGGGCCTGCACCGCAAAGCGGCCCATGGCCACGATGACCTTGGGCTCCACCAAGGCCACTTGGCGCGCCAGGTAGGGCTCGCACTGCGCCACTTCTTCGGGCTGCGGGTTGCGGTTGGCGGGGGGGCGGCACTTGAGCACGTTGGCAATGTAGGCGCCCTGTGCGCCCTGGCCGGTGCGGCTGCGGCCCACGGCCTTGAGCATGTTGTCGAGCAACTGGCCGGCCGCGCCCACAAAGGGTTCGCCCTGCAGGTCCTCGTTCTCGCCGGGGGCTTCGCCCACGATCATCCAGTCGGCCTGTTCGTCGCCCACGCCGAACACCGTGTTCTTGCGGCCCTCGCAGAGCCCGCAGGCACGGCAGCCGGCCACGGCTTCGCGCAATTCGGGCCAGTCGAGTGTGGCAACCGGGCTGGCGGGCCTGGGTTGTGCGGGCGGGGTGGGCACAGGTGCCGGTGCCGCCACGGGCGCAGGTCTGGGCGCGGGTGCTTCGGGGCTGGCCGCCGTGGGCGCAGGCGCTTGCGCAACGAGCACAGTGGTCTGGGCCGGCGCAGGTTTCGGTGCCCACACCCGCACGCCCATCTCGGCCAGCATGGCGCGTTGGCGGGCGTCCAGTTCGAGCACAAAGGAGGTGTCGGGTGTGTCGCTCATGGGGTGCCTTCGCCCTGCGGGCTGCGGCGCGAGCTTGCTGGGGAGCGGCCCGGCGCGGCGCTCATGGCGCGGACTCCACAGCGGCGGCGGCCACCAGGTTCAGGCTCATCACCACCGCGTCTTCGCGCTGAAAGTGGCCCGCCGGGTAGTAGCCCTTGCGCAGACCCACCTGCAAGAAGCCGCAGCGTTCGTACAGGGCTCTCGCCGGCGTGTTGCTCTGGCGCACCTCCAGCCAGACCCATTGCGCACCCTGACCGCGCGACCACAGGGCCAGCGCGTCGAGCATGAAGCGCGCCCAGCCTTGGCGCTGGTGGCTGGTGGCCACGGTGATGTTGAGCAGGTGCACCTCGTCCACACCCGGCATGGCCACCAGATAACCCAGCAGCACACGGCCATCGGCGCGCGGCGGATGCACCACCTCGCCGGGCAGCGCCTGGGACAGCAGCAGCATGGCCGGGTAGCCGGCCTTGAGCGAATCGTGAAAATGCCGGCGCGACCACGGGTGGGCGTAGGCCTGCGACTCCACGGCCTGCACCGCGTCCAGGTCGGACTCGAGCATGGGTTCGAACACGATCAGGCGCTCGGGCCTGGTCGCCGTGCGCGGCTGCACCTGCGGTTCGGTGGGCGCGGGCCACAGGCCGCTGGCCCAGGCGGGCAGGCCGGCCTTGGCGACGGCAGGGGAGGGTGTGTTCATGCGCCCGCCTCGGCGGCCAGGCGGATGCGCTCGCGCTCCGCCGTGGTTTGCGCCACCTTGTCGCGAACATACAGGGGCAGCGCGTCCTGCGCCGCCACCGCGTGGCCAGTGGCCAGCAGACCCGGGGCCAGGCGCAGCAGGGCCGCGGCCGTGGGCAGGGCGGTGTGGCGCTGGCCAGCCAGTGCGGTCAGTGTTTCCATGTCGAACACGTTGCCGGTGAGCAGGCGTTCGCCCGGCGCCAGTTCTGTCAGGTAGGTGTGGAGATCGGCGGGCGTGCACAGGCGGGGCGGCGCCAGCGGTGTCAGTCCTGCGGGCCCCGCATCGCTGCAAGCGTAGGGCGCCACGTAGATCTCGCCCATGCGGGCGTCGAGCAGGGCCACGATGGCCCCTGGCACCGGTTGCCCGGCGTCCACTTGCGCTTGCCGCGCTTCTTCGGCCAGGGCCAGCAGCGTGTCCACGGGCAGCACGGGCAAGCCGCCCGCGCGGCCCAGGCCTTGGGCGCCGTAGGCCAGGCCCTGCGCCACCGAGCAGGCGGTGCGCAGGCCGGTGAACGAGCCCGGGCCGCGCCCGAACACCACGGCGGCCAGCGTGTCCAGCGACCAGCCGGCCTCGTTGAGCAGGCTGCGAACCATGGGCAGCAGCGTGGCGGACGCCTGCGCGCCACCGGGGCCGCTGCGTAACCACAGCGGCGCGCCGGGCTCGCCCGTGCCCAGCGCCACCGACAGGGCGTCGGTGCTGGTTTCAATGGCCAGCAGGCGCTGCTGAAGAGGGTGTGTGGAGGGCATCGCAGGATTATCGGCCAGCGTGCCGGTCGTCCGTCCTGCGGCCCATTGAACGGGGGCAATGCCGCTCTGGGCGCGGTGCCGTTTCATAATGAAACACATGTCCCTCACCCGCTCCCTGTTTGCCCTGCTGGCCACTGCCGTGGTCGCTTTGCCCGCCTGTGCCCAGTTGCCCGGGGAGTACGGCGCACTGCCGCCCACCGTGGTGGCCGCCCTCAAGCGCGCGCAGGTGCCGCCGAGCGCCTTGTCGGCGCTGGTGGTGTCGGTCGACAACCGGGCTGAAGAGCGGCTGCGGTTTCGCGCCAGCGTGCCGGTGAACCCGGCCTCGGTGATGAAGCTGGTGACCACCTACGCCGCCATCGATCTGCTGGGTGCCGACTACACCTGGAACACCCGCTTCTACACCGACGGCACGATCGACCAGGGCGTGCTGCGCGGCAACCTGTACGTGCGCGGTGATGGCGACCCGAAGTTCGTGCTCGAACG
>LNFM01011892.1_pt1 | contig 13876 bp, 12 predicted proteins | sample 596031 | NCBI WGS metagenome assembly LNFM01 (sample SAMN04254537, study PRJNA301005) | activated carbon metagenome | isolation source: dual media filters at the Ann Arbor, Michigan drinking water treatment plant | place: USA: Ann Arbor
GTTGCGCGCGCGGATGCGTGGGTTGGCCAGGATGTTGGCATCGCTGTCGGTCTTTTTCGCGTTGAGGGTGAGTGAGCCTATGCTCGCGCCGGTGGTCGTGCTGTTCAGGTTGCGCAGGTCCGCTACCGTCAAGGCGCTGCCGCTCGTGCTCGCCAGCGGCGTCAGGCTGAGTTGGTCGGGCCATCGCACGCCCAGATCGAGCAGGCGGGTGCGTTTGATCTCCACGATCTCCACCTCCAGCATCACTTCGGGCTCCGGCAGGTCGTGCAAGGCAACCAGTTTTTCCACCATGGCAATAGCCAGCGGTGTGTCCCGAACGATCAACAGGTTGAGCTTGTCGTCCACCACCACGTCTCGGGTCTTGACCAGGGTTTTCAGTGTGGCCGCGACCGACTTGGCTTCGGCGTTGGTCAGGTAGAAGCTGCGGATGGTGAGTGGCAGGTAGTCCTTCTGCTTGGCCTGGGTGTTCGGGTAGATCAGCACTGTGTTGGCGTCCACCACGCGCTGCTCCAGCTGGTTGGTGAGCAGCGTGAGGTTGACCGCACTTTCAATCGTGGCGTTTTTCAGAAAGATGGACGTCTTCTGGTCGGTGCGCACGTCCTTGTCGAACACGAAGTTGAGCCCGGAGCTGCGGGCGATCACCTCGAACACGGTTTGCAGCGACACGTCCTTGAATTCGATGGTGATGGGCTTTCGGTAGGCCACTGCGAGCGCGTTGTCGGTGGTGGGTGACGCTGCCCGCGGTTTTGCATCCATCTCGCGCGTTGGTCGTGCGGGCTCGTCACGTTTTCGCTGCTGCAACTGCGACTCGGCCTTCTCCTTCTGCGCGGCGAGGTGGCGTTCCCGGGCCTGGATCAGCGCCAGGCGGTAGGCCGCGTTGCGCGGCTCCAGCCGGTTGGCGTCTTCCAGCAGGGCCAGACCTTCGGCCGTGCGGCCTTGTGTCAGCAGGGTCTGGGCTTCCTCAAAACGCTGCTGTGCGGCACAGCCCGCCAGCAACAGGCTCAGGATCAGGGCAGCGGCGCGCAGCCAAAGAGATGCAGGCATCAACGCGTGTCTCCAATCGACAGGTTCTGGACCGTGCCCAGGGGCAGGTAGATGATGGTCGCGTGGGGCGGTGCGATGCGGTCCACGCGGTACTGGTCATCGAGGATTTGTCCCTCGCGCAGCACGTAGGTCTGGTCTCCCGTGACCGCGTACACCTCCCAGGTCTTGCCGTCCCACTGTTTGCCGACATAGCGAAACGGCAGTACGGGGGCCGAAGGCGCTTCCACCACAGCCACCACCGGTGCGGATGGCGGTGGCGTCGCGCCGAGCGCTGCGAACAGATCGCGCGTTGTCGGGAGTGGGGTGGTTCCAGTTCCCCCCAGCAATTGCCCGCGAGGCACCAGTGCCAACGGGGCGGTGCCGACACCGGTCTGCAGCGTCTGTCCGGGTGGGGCCGTGCGCAAGCGGCCGGGCTGCGCGGGTGCAGGCGGGCTCGTGTCACTGGTGGCACCAGGGCTGCTCTGTTCCTGGACCACCAACCAGGCCAGGATCGCCAGCAGCGGCCACCACAGCCACCAACGCTTGTTGTGCAGGGGTTTTGATGCCATCGCGTCAATTTCCAGGAACTGGGGAAGGGACCCCACGAGGTGCTGCGCCCAGCGTCCAGATTGACCAGCGCAACCGCACCTGGACCTGCGCCTGTGCGGTGTCGTCTCGCTGCACCGCCACCTGGTCCAGCGACACGTGGGGGTTAGCGCGCAGCACCGCGTCGATCAACTGGCGCAACTGGGGATAAGTGGCCAGCGCCGGCTGCGTGACCTGCCACTGTGTGGTCTGTGTGGCCGGGTGCCATTGCGGGCGGTACTCACCCTGCGTCCAGGCGATGCCCACAGCGTTTGACTGCGCAGCGATTTCTCGCACCACCTCGTCGGGCGCGGGGGAGGTCGCCAGCAGCGCCTGCAGAACTGCAACCCGCGCCGCTTCATCGTTGCCAGGAGTGGGCGTTCGATCGGCTGGCGCATCCACGTGTTCTTGCTCCAGCGCCTGCCGGGTCTGTGTCAGCGCCACATCCATCTGCTGCAGCGTCCACGTCAGCAGACCTGTGACCAAGAGCATCGCAACCAGCAAAGCCGTGCCGGCACTGCCATGGCGCCAGAGCGCAATCTGCAGGCGCGCGCGCCACGGGGCAACGGCAGTGGACTTCATGGCGCATCTCTCTTCAACTGGACGTCCATCACCAGCCGTACCGGGCGATTCGGGTGTTGCTCTTGTGTTTCGTGTTTGACCAGGGTGACCTGTGCGATGCCTGGGGTCTCGCTCAGCACCCGCGCGCCCTTGAGCAAGGCATCCAGCGTGGCGGCCTCGGCCTCCATGCGCCAGGTGGCTTTGGAGGCGTCGGGCTTGATGGAGATCAGGGCGACGTCGGCCGGAACGCCTTGCTCCAGGGAGTCGAACACGCTGTTCCAAGGGGTGTTCAAGGCCCCCACCAGCCGCGCCCAGGCGGCGTGTTCGCTCATGGGCAGTGCCGGGCGAACGCGGGTGTGAGCGGCGCGCCTGACGGTGTTGCCCTGGCTCGCCACTTGCAGCGCCCTGGTGATCTGCGTCCATTCGGCATGCTGGGACCACAGACGCACAGCCAGCACCAGGCACACGGTAGTTGCCGCGCTGAGCGCCCCGGCGAGCAGCCAGCGCTGCCAGCGTGTGGCCGACGGTGCGCCGCTCCATCCGCGTCCTGTCCAGCGCGTGCCATCGGCTTCGAAATGCAGGTGCACGGGCCTCATCGCAATGCTCCCTGCAACCACGGCGCCAGCGCCAGGGCCCTCGAAGCGCCCATGTAGGGCAACGCATTTGCGGGCGCCGAAAGATCGGTCCAGTGCACCGGCCCGACCCCGAGCGTCGGGTCGCGCATGGCCTCGATGCGCAGGTGGCGCGTGACCGCGTCGTTGGCTTGGGTCGCGTCGGCCTGCTCGCCCAGGTTCAGTGCATCGAGCGCCACCACCTGGCCCCGCTGGCAGCACCAGACCACCACGCGCCCGGCGCTGCGCACAGCGCTCCAGCCGTCTGCGGGGAAGTCGCCGGCTTGTGCGCTGCACAGCAGTCCCCAGGTGGTGTGCCAACTGGACTTTGCGCCGGCGTCGGTCAGCGCACGCCGCAGCGGGCCCACGCGCTCCAGCGGCAGGCCGGCACACACAAACCCGCGGGTCGCACGCCAGTCTCCTGCGACCCACCATCCCGCAGGCGAGCCACCAAAGAGGTGGGCGCAACGGGCGGCGGCGATCTGTCGCAGCTCCTTGAGCGACTGCACACCTGTCGGTGGCGTCTGAACCCAGTGCACCGCCACGTCCTCGGTCACGATCACGGCCACGCGGGCTTTCGGCACCAGCTGCCGCGCAAACTCCGAGACCTCTGTTGCCTGGCCCGCACTTGAAGGCGGCTCGTTCCCGCACTGCCAGGCCATGCCCTGGGCATCCAGCCCGGCGACCACCTGCGTGTGCGTCGGGCGTCGCAAGAGATCAGGCAGCCAGCGTGACACGGCGCACCTCCTCCAGCGTGGTTCCGCCGGCGCGGGCCACCTGCAGCGCGGCGTCGGTCAGGGTGCGCGTGCCCTTGCGGTGCGCCGCTTCCTTGACCCGGCGTACCGGCTCGCGCGCCACGATCATCTCGCGCAGTTCGTCGTCCAGCCGCAAGACCTCGGCCACCGCGCGGCGGCCCTTGTAACCGGTGCCGCGACAGTCGCCGCAGCCTGCGCCAGCACGCCATTCAAAGGCGTGCGCATCGCTGGCGGGCAGGCCGAGCCGGGCCAGCTCGCGCGCGTCGGGCACAACGCTGCGGCTGCAGTGCGGGCAGTTCAGCCGCAGCAGGCGTTGCGCCCAGATGCCGTTGAGCGCAGACACCAGCGAGTACGGGTCCAGCCCCATGTGCGTGAAGCGCCCGAACACATCGAACACGTTGTTGGCGTGCACAGTGGTCAGCACCAGGTGGCCGGTGAGGGCGGACTGCACGGCGATCTCGGCCGTTTCGCGGTCGCGGATCTCGCCCACCATGATCTTGTCCGGGTCGTGCCGCAAGATGGAGCGCAAGCCACGCGCAAAGGTGAGCCCCTTCTTCTCGTTCACGGGAATCTGCAACACCCCGGGCAACTGGTATTCCACCGGGTCTTCAATCGTCACGATCTTGTCGCGTCCGGTGTGGGTTTCAGACAGCGCCGCGTACAGCGTGGTGGTTTTTCCCGAGCCGGTGGGCCCGGTCACCAGCAGCATGCCGTAGGCCGCTTCCATGAGTTCGCGCAGCGTGCCCACGGCGCCGGCTTCGAAGCCCAGTGTGTCCAGCCGCAGCTGGCCATGGGCCTCGACCATGGCGCGCTTGTCCAGGATGCGGATCACCGCGTCTTCCCCGTGCACGCCCGGGATGATCGACACCCGAAGATCGACCTCACGGCCTTGCAGGCTCACGCGAAAACTGCCGTCTTGCGGCACGCGGCGCTCGGCAATGTCGAGCTCGGCCAGCACTTTCAGTCGCGAAATGGCCTGTTCGGCCAGCGCCACACCCGGCACCTCGGTCACCGCGTCCAGCGTGCCGTCGATGCGGTACTTCACCGCAAGGCCGTTGGGTGTGCTTTCCAGGTGCACGTCGCTGGCGCCTGCGCGCAGAGCGTCGTACAGGGTCGAGTTGACCAGCTTCACGGTGGGGCTGGTGGCGTCCGACACACGCGCCAAGGACAGCTCCTCCACCGCACTGCGCGTCCCACTGCCGGCATCCATGTCGCGCTCCAGCGCGTCCACCGCGCTGGAGCCCGCCTCCTGCTGGTTCAGGTAGGCGTGGATGTCGTCTGCGCTGGCCAGCACCAGCGTGAGAGGCACCTGAGCCCAATGCCGGAGCTGGGTGCACAGATCGTGGTCCAGCGGGTCGTGCAACACGGCCACGCAGCCCGCAGCGGCGCTGTGCAGCAAGACGGCCCGCAGACTTTGTGCACGGGCCAGGGGCAGGCGGTCGAACGCGGGTTCGCAGGCCGCCATTTGAGCGGTTTCCCAACAGGCCAGACCCAGTTCGTGGGCCAACAACCGGGCCGCTTCACGGGGCGTGCATGGCTGCATCTGCGCCAGCGCATCGGTGGTGGTTTGCCCTGCAGCCCGGGCAGTGCGCACGGCGGCCCAATCGACTGTCGGGCTCATTGCAGGCTCCCGGCCAGATCAAAAATCGGCATGTAGAGCAAGACCACGATCAGGCCGATCACCACACCGATCGCCGCCATCAAGGCCGGCTCAAAGGCCTTGCTGAAACGCTCGATCCAGCGCGTGGTTTCTTCGTCGTAGAACGCCGCGGTGCGGTTCAGCATGGGCCCCAACTGCCCCGACTGTTCGCCCACCCGGATCAGGCGCAGCGCCACCGGCGTGCTCAGGCTGTGCGCCTGCAACGCGGTGGAGAGTGGCTGTCCCGTGCCGATGTCGTGGCGCACGGCGGCCAGCAGTGGCAGCCGCTGGGGCTCCAGCACAGGCTCGCACAGCACCAGCGCCCGCTGCAACGGTATGCCGCCCTCCAGCAGCATGCCCAGCGTGAGGTACAGGCGCGAGAGTTGCAGCACCTCCACCTTGTCCCGCGCACCGGGCAGGGCGCCCAGCAAACGCCACCAGCCGCCGCCCGCCAGTGTCTGACGCAGCTTCCACGCTGCGGCCGCTGCCAGCAGTACCACCACCACAAGCGCCTGCGCACCGTGCGCGCCGGCCCACTGGCCCCACCGCATCAACCACTGCGAAGCCCAGGGCAGGGCCTGACCGCTGCCCTGGTACACGCTGGAGAATTTGGGCACCACATAGCCCAGCAGGAACAGGCTGACGGACACACCCACCACCAGCAGCACGGCGGGGTAGATCGCCGCGCTGGTCACCTTGTGCAGCACCGACTGCAGCCGTGTTTCGTAGTCGAGGTAGCGGGACAACGCACGCGGCAGATCGCTCGTACCTTCGGCCGCCTGGACCACGCCCACGAAGAGCGGTGGAAACACCTGGGGCTGTTCGCGCAGCGCGCTCGACAGGCGTTGGCCCTGACGCAGCCGCTCGGCCAGGCGGGTGAGCACTGCGCGGCGTGCCGCCTGCGTGTCCTTTTCAACCAAGGTGTCCAGCGCTTCGATCACGCTCAGACCGGCTTGCAGCAGGGCGTGCAGCTCCTGGGCAAACAACAACAGTGCGAAGCGGTCACCGCGTCGAGGCGTTGTTCCGCGTTGTGCCTCTGCGCTCAGCAGCACCAGTCGCCGCGCCTGCACCTGCGCCTGTGCGTCGTCGGCGTCCGTGGCCTCCAGCAACAGGGTCTGGATCTGCTGGCTGGCGTCCAGCGCGCGCACGGTGAACTGCATGCCGTGTGCCTGCTATTCGCCGGTGATGTCGGCGGCATCGCCTTCACCGCCGGGTTGGCCGTCCTTGCCGAGCGACAGCAGGTCGTAGTCGCCACTCGCGCCGGGAAACCGGTATACGTAGGGCCTGCTCCAGGGGTCCGTGGGCACGGCTTTCGAGAGATAGGGGCCAAGCCATTTCGTCGAATTCGTGGGGTTCACGGTCAACGCAGCCAATCCCTGTTCGGTGGTGGGGAACGTGCCCACATCCAGCCGGTAGCTGGCCAGCGCGCGGTGAAAGCTCTCGATCTGTGCCTTGGCCAGTGCCTGCTCCGACTTGCCCAGCTGGCCGAAGTATTTGGGCCCCACATAGGCCGCCAGCAAACCAATGATCGCCACCACGACCAACAGTTCCAGCAGCGTGAAGCCACGCCGGTCACGGCGCCTGTGCACGGGTGTCGGCAGCGCGTGAGCGAAGTGTGTGGTGTTCATGTTGGCTCCCTGGTCAATCGGTGCTGCAGCCGTGGCGGCGTGAGCGCGGCGTAATGTACTACTAAAAAATCCAAGGTTTTGAAAAGTAGTTCAAAACAATTCGTTTATTCGGCGATACTGCCGCGCCATGAAACGACCCGCACAGCGCCACGCCCTCTCCATCCTTCTTTGCCTCTGTATCCCGGGTGCCTTGGCGTGCGAACGCATCGAACTGTCTGCACCCGCCCGCCTGCAAACCCTGGCAGACCGACAACCCACGCTGGTCTGGCGAGGTGAACCCGCCCGGCGCTACCGCGTGCAGGTGGCCGCGCTGCTGCCCGAGGCTCGCCTGGTCTCGCTCCACGACGTCGAGGTCGTCGGCACCCGATGGCGCCTGCCAGAGCCCTTGCCGGTGGCGCGTGCCAGCCTCAAGGTGGTGGTGAGCCGCCACTGCCCCAGCCTGGACACGCAGGACCTGTTGGCGCAAGGTCCGTGGTTCTTTGTGGATGTGCGATCAACCTGCGCCATCGACGCTGGCAGCTTGCAAGTCACCGAGCAAGGTTTGCGCTGGGCGCCCGTGGCAAACGCCCAGCGCTACAGCGTGCGCGCGTTCGACCCGAGCGGCTTTGCAACGGGTGAAGCGCTGGCGCCTGTGGCCGAGTCGGAAGTGCGTGAACCACACTGGCTCCTGACAGACGCGGCGCGCGAAGGCATGCCGGTGTGGACGATCCAGGCCTCGTGCGATGGCCAGTGGGGCAGGCCTGTGGCGGTGCCCCTGGTTCACCGCTGAAACTTCAAGCTTTGAGCAGGCGCGCCACCACCGCGTCACCCACCGTGCGCCCCAGGCGCAGCCCCTCGTCGTTGTCGCTGCGAAAGTGGATGCCGCCCCACAAGCGCGACATGGCTGCCTCATCGGCCAGCGCCTGCAGCAGTGCGCGCTGCCCGGGCCAGAACGCAGCGAGCACCGTGGCCGCCGCCGCGGACACCGTGGCATGGCCCGACACATAGGCGGGAAAGCCCGGCGTCACCAGCAGTGGTTCAAAGGCCGGGTCCAGATCCCGGCGCACAGCGGTGATCGGGCGTTCGCTCCAGTCGCGCATCTTCACTTGCCAGCACGCCACGAACGCATCGAGCATGGCCACGCTCAGCGCAGCCAGCACCGGCAGGGTTTGCGCCATCACGCGCCCGCTGCCCAATTCATCCGTCGACGTGTTCGTCTGCAGCTGCTGCAAGGCCATCTGCATCCAGATGCCCGCCGGCGTCACCGAGCCCGCGTCCAGGTGCCAGTGTTGCGCCACCTGCCGCTGGTGCTGGGTCAGCTGTTGCGTCACCGCCAGCACCTCGCGGGTTTCGGCTGCGTGTTCAGGGCTTCCCGGGCGGTGGGCTGTGGGCGGCACGTGCTGCCATGAACCGCGTGGCAGCCAGGTGAGCCAATGTGGCGCGTAGGCCTCTGCCGGGTTCACGGCGTTCAGCGGTGGCGCGGGTTGCCAGATGCCGGGGAAGGGCGCCGGGCGCTCCTTGAAGGGCCAGGCGCGTCCAGCGCCGTCACGCAGGCTGCGTGCGACGAGCGCCTCGCCCACCGACTGCCCCACCCGCAAGCCCTGCGCGGTCTGTGTGGGGCTGGTCTGCAGGTGCGCGGTGAGTGTCACGAACTGGGCTTCAAACTGGCCCGGTGTTTCCAGCGCGTAGAGCTGTTCGCTCAGCAAGGACGCCGCGCGGTGGGCGGCCAACTCGGCTGTTGCATCGCTGGCGCTCCTGCGGGACGCGTGCAGCCAGGCGTCGAACATCGCCACCTGCATGTAGGCCATGGCGCGAGCGGCACGCAAGGGGTTCTGCTGGTACTTCACCACCAGACGCAAGGTCTGCCTTGCCCAGTGGGTCAAACGCTGATGCGGGCTCCACAGCGGCGCGGCCGACGGCCGCTGCAACGAAGTGCCTGCACCGTGCACAGGTGCGTGCAAGCCAGGCCATTCCTTCACGAACCACGGCGTCGCAGCCCTCGAGTAATCAATCGCGCCGGGCTCGCTGGAGAGCGTTGGCAGTGCAGTGCCCGCCATCAGAGAGGCGCCCGTGCGTTGAAGGAAAGCGCGCCGTGGGATGGCCTGGTTGCTTGCCTGATGCTGTTTCATAAAAAAGTGAATTCAAAAGAAATACAAAAACAAAAGCATGCTACATTGCGCGCACTAAAAAGTACGCAAAACGAAATATCTGCACCGATGCAGTGGCGGTTTGCGAAATACCAGCGATCACAAGGGAGGCAACGTGCCAAGCACGTCTGGAGGCTCATTCAGTCCACGAAACACGCGCGCTGTTCTGTGCGCCGTTGTTGCCACATCCATCAAGCTGTGGCTGGCCGCCATGCTCGCCGTCGTTGGCCTGGCCCTGGCCGGGCAAGAGCGCTACGAGTACGACCCCGCAGGCCGCCTCATCCGGTTTGTCGACAGCACCAACCGCGTCACCGAGTACGGGTACGACCCGGCCGGCAACATCCTCTCGGTTTCCAACACCACCGCCGCTGCGCTGGCCCCCAGCCTGAGCGGTATCACCCCCTCGGTCATCCGGCGCGGCGAGTCCCTGCCCATCACCCTCACCGGGCAGCGCCTGCAAACCGGCACGCTGCAGGGGTCGCACCCGGGGCTGGTTCTCAGCAATGTGCAGCGCGCCAGCACCCAGGTCACGGCCGATCTCACAGTCGCTGCGTCGGTGCCCACTGGCGAACAAACCCTCACCTACGCCAACAGCGTGGGCTCCACGCAGATCGCGTTCACTGTGGCGCCCCTGCTCCCCACCGTCACCGTGGAGCCATCGCCCCTGGCCCTGCCGCCAGACGGCGTCACCCGCGGCGTGACCCTGCGCCTGTCCAACGCCGATCTGGTGCCGCACACCGTGGCCATCGCCAGTTCCGACACGAGCAAGGGCACCGTGAGCCCTGCCAGCCTCGTGCTTGCCGCCGGGCAAACCACGGCGCAGATCAGCGTCACTCCCAAGGTGGCTGGCTTCTTCTCGCTCAACCTCACCTCCACCACGCTCAAGCCCGCCTCGGTGCCCGTGTTCGTCACGACCGATTTCCGCGGCGTCAACACCAGCTACGCACAACCCGTGGGTGTGCGCGTGGGTGAGGTGTCTGCACAACCACCCCGCACCGCGCAGGGCAACTTCGGCGCCACCGGCGTGGGCGTGGCCGTGGGCTCGGTCATCACCGGTGCGGCCCCTGCAGGCGTCACCGTGGGCGGCACCCATGAGCTGACCGTGCGCGGTTTCGGCATCCCGGCCGGCGCACAGGTCGCCGTGGTCCCGCCGCAAGGCATCACGCCCGCCGTCACCAGCCAGGCCAACAACCAGCTCGGCGTGAGCCTGCAGGTGGACGCGAATGCAGCCGCCGGCTGGCGCCGCATCAAGGTGCGCGACGCCACCGGCAAGGCCATTCCCTACGCTTCCGCCGAGGCCGGCCTGATCCAGATCACCACCGGCCAGCCCGAGATCCTGTCCATCGACCCACTGTTCGCCGAGCGCAACCGCGTCGTCACCCTGAAGCTGCGCGGGCGCCATCTGCAAAACGGTCGGATCACCTTGAGCCCGTCCACTGACTTGCGGATCGACGCCGCGCCCGTGATCTCGGCCGACGGCACCGAAATGACCGCCAAGGTCGAGATCGTGGCACTCGCCGCCACCGGTGCGCGCCTGGTGCAGGTCACAACGCCATCGGGCAGCAGCACGGCGCAGGTGAGCGCCGCCAACCAGTTCACCATCGTCAGGGAGATCACCGCGAGCGTCACGCCCATCGCCTCGCCGCTGGTGGGTGTGCAGGTGGGCAGCACCACCACCGCGCCCACGCCGTCCGCGTTCGGTCCACTCGTGGCGCAGGTCGGCGTGTTGGTGGGGCAGGGCGCCAGGTCGCTCGCGCCCAAGGCCGGCGTCATCGGCACCAGCGTCACCATCGAGGTGGCCGGTGCCGGTCTGCAGGCCGTGCAGTCCGCCGTGTTGCAGCCGGCCGATGGTTTGACGCTCGGCGCGCCCACTGCCAGTGCCGACGGCTTGCGCCTGAGCCTGCCCGTCACCATCGCCGCCGATGCCCCGCGCAGCCTGCGCCGCCTGGTGCTCACCAGCGCCAGCGGCCGGGTGGCATTCAGTCAGCCCGAGGGTGATCAGTTCGCCGTGGTCGCGCCCGTGCCCGAGTTCAGTTCCACCAGCCCGCAGGTGTGGCTGGCCGGCCAGACCGTGGCCGTCACCGTGCAGGGCCGCAACCTCAACGGCGTGCAGGCGATTGCGCTGCAGCCCGGCGGTGGCGTCAACATCGTCGCGCCCTACACCGTCAACGCCGAAGGCACACAGCTCAACTTCAACGCGCAGCTGGCGGCCGACGCAGCCAGCGGCCCGCGCAACCACAGCTCAAACGATGCCCAACGCCCCCAACACCGCCCCCGCCCCGATCATCCACAGCAGGTGAATCTTCGTCCGCCACACCAGCAGCGTGGCCACACCCGTGAGCAGCCAAAGCGGCCAATCGCGCGCGGGGTGGTCATGCGAGCCGGTGAGCAGCCAGCCGGTGGCGATCAGAAGGGCAATCACGATGGGGGCCATGCCGGTCTTGAAGGCGCGCACGGCGCGAAGTTGGCGGTTTTTGTGGGCCCAGCGGGTGGCGGTGTAGGTGAGCACGGAGGACGGCAGCATGATGGCGACCATGGTGATCAGCACGCCCAGCAGCGCGAGCGACCAGGCGGTCCAGCCTGCGCCGGGGCCGCCACCGGCGTTCAGGCCCACGTTCCAGCCGAGCAGGGCCACAAAGAGCACATTGGGGCCTGGCGCGGCTTGCGAGAGCGCGATGCTTGAAGTGAACTGCGCGTCGCTGAGCCAGCCGTTCTGGTAGAGATGGCGCCGCCCACTCCGAGTAACGACAGCGAGGCGAAGTGGGTGAACAGGTTGAGCCAGTTCGCGGCGTCGGGCGTCATGGCGGTCATGCGTGGGGTTCCTCGTTGCGTTTGAGCACGCGGTACGCCCACAAACACGCGGCACCCCCAATGCCCAGCAGCACCCAGAGCAGGGGCCAGCGCAGCAGGCCGATGGCGATGAAAGTGAGCACGGCGAGGCCGATGCACACGGGCATGCCCAGGGCGTTTTTGTCGAGTGCGGCAATCAGCTTGATGCCGGTCGCGGTGATCAGGCCGGCGGCCACGGCGCCCATGCCGCGCAGCGCGTTTTGGGCTACGGGGTTGTCGGCCACATTGCCGTAGAGCACCGCCAGCACCAGCACGATCACCAAGGGTGCGGCCAGCATGCCCGCAAGTGCGGCCAGTGCGCCCGGCAGGCCAAAGTAGCGCCCGCCGATCATCATCGAGAGGTTGACCACGTTGGGGCCCGGCATGATCTGCGCCACGGCCCAGTCCTCAACGAACTGTTCGCGTGTCATCCAGCGCTTCTTCTCCACCAGCTCGCGCTGCACCACCGCCAGCACACCGCCAAAGCCCTGCAGGGCCAGCCAGGTGAAGGAGAGGAAAAGGTCGGTTTTGGAGTTGGGTTGAGCGGGGGTTTCTTCAGTCACGCTGCAGCATGTCGCGAACCGCGTCCACCAGCAAGGGTTTGGTGACGAATCCCTGGATCACAGGGATTTCGCCCACCCGGTCGCGGTCCTTGGGTGATCCCGACGAAGTGAGCATGACCAGCACGACCGTGGGTTTGCCGGCCAGCAGTGGCGTGGCCTCGAGCGCGAACTCGAAGCCGTCCATCAGCGGCATGTTGATGTCGAGGTAGATGCAGGTGGGGACGGTGAGGGGATCGCTCTTGAGGTATGTCAGCGCTTCGATGCCGCTTTCAAAAACCAGGACCTCGCCCTTGAAACCCGCACGGCGGATCATGATCTCGTGGAAGACGTTGTCGGCCTCGTTGTCGTCGATCAGGATGAAGCGCTCGGGTGCGGTCATGGTCATTCCAAGTGGGGCGCTGCGGGGCGCGCAGGCAGGTGCAGTGTGAAGCGGCTGCCTTGGTCGAGCACGGACTGCACGGAAATGCTGCCTCCGTGCAGTTGCGCAATGCGGCGGCAGACGGACAGGCCGAGGCCCGAGCCTTCGTAGTGCTTGCGTGTGTGCAGGCGCTTGAACATGTCGAAAATGTCTTGCTGGTGCTCGGTCGCAATGCCGATGCCGTTGTCGGTCACGTGGATCTGGTGTTCGCCACCGGTCTCTTCCACCGTGATGCGCACCATGGGCGGCACACCCCGGCGCGAGAACTTCAGGCCGTTGGACACCAGGTTCTTCAGCACGATTCGCAGCAGCGATTCGTCGGCCATCACCGTCGGCTGGGTGCCGCATTCCACGCGGCCATCGGTGCGGGAGAGCAGGGGAGCCAGATCGGTTTGAATCTGCTGCACCAGACGGCCGATCTCCACTGGGCGCAGCTGCACAGAGCGACTGTCCAGTCGCACAAAATGCAGCAGATCGTCGAGCAGATAGCTCATGCGCTGCCCGCCCGATTGCACGAACGAGAGGTAGCGCTGCGCGGAAGGCGAGAGCTCCTCCCGGTGGTCGGTGACCAGCAGCGACGTAAAGTTGTTGACGGTGTTGATGGGTTCGCGCAGGTCGTGCGAAATGATGTGGATGAAGCGTTCCTGCTCCATCGTGCGTTGCTCCAGCAGCGCCACCGTTTGTTGCAGCTGCGCTTCGCGCGCGCGGGTTTCCTGCACGTCCTGCGCCCGCATCACGGCCCCGGCGATGACGCCCTGCGCGTTGCGCACGGGCAGCAAGGCCACCTCCACATGGCGGGTGCCGCGCACGGGAAAGTCGGTCTTGCGGCTGTACGACACGGCCTCGCCTGCAAGTGCCCGGTCCAGTTGGGGCTGGATGATGGTTCGAAACGCGTCTTCGCCCACGTGTTCCGCCATGCTGCGTCCGATGACCTGTTCCCGGGTGCCTCCCCAGTAGGCCAGGAAGGTGTCGTTCACGTGTTGAATGAGGTAGGCGGGGTCGATGTAGACCTGCAGGTCCAGGCCGGCGATGGCCATGGCGGTCAGTTCCTGGTGCTGGAGATGCCAGGCTTCCTGGCTGCGCGTGGCTTCTTCAACACGCACCGACTCGTGTTCCAGCAGGTTGATGACCAGACTGG
>LNFM01007282.1_pt1 | contig 13875 bp, 13 predicted proteins | sample 596031 | NCBI WGS metagenome assembly LNFM01 (sample SAMN04254537, study PRJNA301005) | activated carbon metagenome | isolation source: dual media filters at the Ann Arbor, Michigan drinking water treatment plant | place: USA: Ann Arbor
ACACGAAGTTCGAGTTCGGTCTGGACGCACAAGGCACGCTGGTGCTGATGGACGAGGTGCTGACGCCCGACTCGTCGCGCTTCTGGCCGGCCGAGCAGGTGCGCGTGGGCGAGAACCCGCCCAGCTACGACAAGCAGCCCATCCGCGACTGGCTGCAGCGCGAGTACCCGGGCTTCGGCAGCACCGGCGGATTGCCGGCCGGGGCCTTGATCCCCGACAGCGTGATCCAGGCCTGCGTCGAGCGCTACCGGCGCGCCCAGCAGATCCTGGCCAGCTGAGGCAGCGGCCGGTCCGGCGCTGCCGGGCTCAGGCCGCCAGCGGTGCCGAGGCGTGCGCGGGCTGAGCTGGCTGTGCGGCCGCAGCGCTTCGGCGCACGCTCTCCACCATCGCCAGCACGCGGGGCGCCATGCCGACCGGCACCAGTTCGAGCCCGGGGTGGCGGCGGCCGAACACGCGGAACAGTTCGTCGGCGAAGCCGTGACCCACGTCGTCGATGCCCGAGAAGTCGACCTCGGCACGGCGGAAGGTCGGCAGCCGCTGGGCCACGCGCTGGGCCTGGGCGCGCGACTCCAGCCCGACGCGTTCGCCCACCAGCAGGCGCAGCGGGACGACGGTCTGGTCGAAGTCGCGCGTGCCGGCATCGTGGCTGTGCGCCAGCAGCACGCTGTCCAGCGTGCGCTCGGTGTCCAGGCCGATGGCCATGTAGACCGAGGTGCCCTGGCGCGCGATGGGCTTGGCGCGCACCCAGGCCGGCCGGTCGGGTCCGCGCAGCTGGAAGGCCGCGGCATTGGCGTGCAGGTTGAAGAAGTCGGCCAGCCGGGCCGTGAAGAACAGGCCGTGGCCGCTGTGCTGGTCGGGCAGCGAGGTCAGCTTGCCCTTGCTCAGCTCGAACATGGCCAGGGTCGGGTCGTCGATGTCGAAGCTTCGCTCGATGCGCTCGAACACGCCGCAGCCGTCGTCGGACACCAGCAGCTGCAAGTGCAGCGCGGTCTGCCTCATCGACACGGTGACGGCGCTGCCGCCGCTGTGGTCGATCGCGTTGTTGAGCAGCTCGCTGAAGGCGTGCTGCGCCATGCGGGCCACGTTGGCGCGCAGGTCGAAGAAGGGCGCGAAGTCGCGTGCCCAGGCGCGGTCTTCCTGCAGGCCCTCGAGCGGGTAATCGTGCACCACCTGGCGCAGCACCCCCGGGCGGAAGCGCGGCTGGCGTGCCGTGCCTTCGCGCTGCAGCCACTGCGCTGCCTCGAGCTTGCGCAGCAGCGAGAGTGCGCGGCGTCGCGACATGTCCAGCCGTTGCATCAGGTGCGTGGCCAGGTTGTCGCCGTGTGTCAGGGCCGCCGCCGTGATCCATTGGGTGCTCGCCGCGAGTACGCCGTTGCTCATGTCTGCCTCGTCCTGGCCCGCAGGGGGCACGCCGGTTACAAAATGATCCGGTGCCAGTGTCGGCGCCACGGCCGCGCCCTTGAACGAGAAAAGCGCCACGTTCGCATGCCAATTGCCCCCCGGATCGACGGGCTGCCGGGGGGCACCTCGGAGTCGGGCGGCGGGTAAACTGCCCGGCGATTACAGCGCGGTTACCGCGGATCAGGCGCGGTTCGGGCTGGGCCCACCTTCCAACTACCCGAGACCACCATGCCACTCGTTTCGATGCGCCAACTTCTCGACCACGCCGCCGAGAACGGCTACGGTATTCCCGCCTTCAACGTCAACAACCTCGAGCAGGTGCAGGCGGTGATGACCGCCGCTGCCGAGGTCGGCGCGCCCGTCATCCTGCAGGCCAGCGCGGGGGCCCGCAAATACGCCGGCGAGCCCTTCATCAAGCACCTGATCCAGGCCGCGGTGGAGAGCTGGCCGAAGGTGCCCCTGGTGATGCACCAGGACCACGGCCAGAGCCCCGACGTCTGCCGCGGCGCCATCGACCTGGGCTTCAGCTCGGTGATGATGGACGGCTCGCTCGAAGGCGACGGCAAGACCATCGCCAGCTACGACTACAACGTCGACGTCACGCGCAAGGTGGTCGACATGGCGCACAAGCTCGGCGTCACGGTGGAAGGCGAACTCGGCTGCCTGGGCTCGCTGGAGACCATGCGCGGCGACAAGGAGGACGGCCACGGTACCGAAGCCACGATGACGCGCGAGCAGCTGCTGACCGACCCCGAACAGGCCGCCGACTTCGTCAAGAAGACGCAGCTCGACGCGCTGGCCATCGCCATCGGCACCAGCCATGGCGCCTACAAGTTCAGTCGCAAGCCCACCGGCGACATCCTGGCCATCGACCGCATCAAGGAGATCAACCGCCGGATCCCCAACACGCACCTCGTGATGCACGGTTCGTCCAGCGTGCCGCAGGACCTGCTGGAGATCATCCGCCAGTACGGTGGCGAGATGAAGGAGACCTACGGCGTGCCGGTCAGCGAGATCCAGGAAGCCATCAAGTACGGCGTGCGCAAGATCAACATCGACACCGACGTGCGCCTGGCCATGACGGCCGCGATCCGCAAGTACATGGTCGAGAACCCGAGCAAGTTCGACCCGCGCGACTACCTCAAGCCGGCCCGCGAGGCGGCCATGAAGATCTGCCGCCAGCGCTACCTCGAGTTCGGCTGTGAGGGCCAGGCCGCGAAGATCCAGCCGCAGTCGCTGCAGGTGGTGGCCCAGCGCTATGCCCAGGGCGAGCTGGCACCGCTGGTGAACTGAACGCGCGGGCGGGCCCAGTCGGGCCTGTCCTGCATCAATGTGGGGCACAGATCTTTACGCGGCTCCCACAGGGGCGATACGGCGCCGGCGCACCATGACTTCATTGCAATCACCACTCCCGAAGGAGTTGCCATGAAGACCTCGAAGATTCCCTCCCTGCGTCGCCCCGCCCGTCTGATGCTGGGCACCTTGTTGATCGCCGGCGCCGGTATGTTCACGCTCACCGCTGCCGAGGCCGCCCCGGGGGGCCACCACGGTGGCGGGCCCGGCCACGAGATGAGGGGTGACGGCCTGGGTGGTGTGGGTGGTGGGATGGGCGGCGGCATGGGTGGCCGTGGCCTGGAGCGCATGCTCGACAGCGTCAACGCCACGGCCGAGCAGCGCAGCCAGATCCAGGCCATCGCACAGGCCGCGCGCGCCGAGATGAAGACGCAGCACGACGCCGCCCGTGCGCTGCGCCAGCAGGAGCAGCAACTCTTCGCACAGCCCACCGTCGATGCGCGTGCCGCCGAGACGCTGCGCCAGCAGAAGATGGCCCTGCACGAGCAGGCCAGCAAGCGCATGCTGCAGGTCAAGCTCGACATCAGCCGCGTGTTGACGCCCGAGCAGCGCAAGGCCATGGCCGACCGCATGGCGCAGCGCAGTGCGATGATGGAGCGGCACCGTGCCGAACGCGGCGCCCTGGAAGGTGCGCGCCGCAACTGACGAGGCCGCTGCCGCTCCGACACCCGACGACGCGGCAACGACCCCTTCCACACGGGCCGGCGGTCCGTGGTCCCGCCCCGCGCGATCCAGGTCGCCGGGGCTTTCGGGCGATGGTCTGCCCGACTTTCATTCGCCGACTTTCCAGGCAGGGATACGAATCGCATGGCCACTGCACGACTGCTGCTGATCGACGACGACTCGCGACTCACCGCGATGGTGGGCGACTACCTGCGCCGCGGCGGCTACGAGGTCGACGCCGAGGGCTCGCTGGCGGCGGGCCGCGAGCGCCTGAAGACTGCCTCCTACGACGCCCTGTTGCTCGACCTGATGTTGCCCGACGGCGACGGACTGGATCTCACGCGCGAACTGCGTGCGGATGCCCGCACACGGCGCCTGCCGTTGTTGATGCTGACGGCGCGCGGCGAGCCGATGGACCGCATCGTCGGTCTCGAGATCGGCGCCGACGACTACCTGCCCAAGCCCTTCGAGCCGCGCGAGTTGCTGGCCCGCGTGAAGGCGCTGCTGCGCCGCGCAGCGCCCGAGCCGGCGGGCGACGAGGTGCTGCGCTTCGGCCGCCTGGAGATCGACCTGGGCGCCAGGCAGGCGCGGCTCGACGGCTCGGCCTGCGATCTCACCAGCCACCAGTTCGACCTGCTGACCGTGCTGGCGCAGAGTCCCGGCCGCGTGCTGTCGCGCGACCAGATCATGGACACGCTCAAGGGCCACCCGCTCGAAGCCTTCGACCGCAGCATCGACGTGCACATCTCGCGCATCCGCGCCGTCATCGAGGACGATCCGAAGACACCCAAGCGGGTGCTGACGGTGCGCGGGGCCGGCTACGTCTTCGCGCGAAAGCAGGACGCGGAGTCCTGATGCAACGAGCCTTGGCGCATCACCCCGTCGCTTTGCCGTCTCGGTCAGTCTGATCTAACGACGGAGCATGCGCTCACTGTATCTGCGGATCTGGCTCACCGTGGTGGCCTCGCTGGTGCTCTTCGCACTGGTCTCGGGCTGGCTGGTGCAGCGCCATCTCGACCAGGAGCGCGTGCGCAACGAGGGCGCCGTGCAGGAACGCCTGCAGGCCTGGGCCGACCTGCTGCAGCGCTCGCTGCCCCCGGCCGAAGCGCCTCCCGAAGAACAGGTCCTGGCCGTGCGCGAGTGGTCGCAGCGCCTGCGCCTGCCGATGGCGCTGGAGTCGGCCGACGGCCGCCGCATTGCCAGCTCCGACAGCTTTGCGCGCCGCGAGGCCGAAGGTGTGCCGGTGATGCAGCGCGCCACGCCCATCCGCATGGACGACGGGCGCACGCTGTGGGTGGTGCGCCCGGGCGGCATGCGCCCGCCCGGCAGCGGCCCGCCGCGCCCGCCGAACTGGTCGGCCTGGCGCGTGGTGCCCGACGGCGTGGGCCTGGCCGCCCTGCTGCTGGTGTTGCTGCTGGCCGTGGCGGCCGGCGCGTGGCCGGTGGTGCGCCACCTCACGCGCCGGCTCGAGGCCTTGAAGCAGGGCGTCGAGGCCTTCGGCCGGGGCGCGTTGCACCAGCGCGTGGCCGAAGACGGTCGCGACGAGGTGGCCGCGCTGGGCGCCAGCTTCAACCGGGCCGCGGGCCGCATCGAGGCCCTGCTGCGATCGCACCAGAGCCTGCTGGCCAACGCCAGCCACGAACTGCGCTCGCCGCTGGCACGCCTGAAGATGGCGCTGTCGCTGCTGGAGGATGCAGCCCCGCCGCAACGCGAGGCGCTGCAGCGTGAGATCGGCAACAACATCGCCGAACTCGACGCGCTGGTCGAGGAAGTCCTGCTGGCCAGCCGGCTCGATGCCTCGCAGACGCTGACGATGGACGACCCCGTCGAACTGTTGGCACTGGCCGCCGAGGAAGCTTCCCGCGTCGAAGCCGTCGTGCAGGGCCGCGAGGTGACCGTGCGCGGCGACGAACGCCTGCTGCGCCGCGCCCTGCGCAATCTGCTGGAGAACGCACGGCGCTACGGCGGCAGCGAGGTCGAGGTCACGGTGGGCGCCGGCCCGGGCGGCGTCGAAGTGCGCGTGTGCGACCGCGGCCCCGGCGTGCCCGAAGCCTACCGGCAGCGCATCTTCGAGGCCTTCTTCCGCCTGCCCGGCCATGCCGAACGCGAAGGCGGTGTCGGCCTGGGCCTGGCGCTGGTGCGCCAGATCGCCGAGCGGCACGGCGGCAGCGTGCGCTGCGAGCCGCGGGACGGCGGTGGCAGCTGCTTCTTGCTGGTGCTGCCTGTTCGGGCCTGATCGCTCAGGCGGACGCCGTCGCCTCGGCGCGTTCGCCGCTCACCTGCCGGTGCATCACCCAGGCCAGGAACGCCGTCAGCAGCACGCCCACCACCACCAGACCGACGGTGGCGGCCGCCCAGTAGCCGGGCGCGCCCTGCAGCGCGCGCGGCGTGATGCCCAGCGCGTCGAAGCCCAGCACATAGCCGCCGCCCAGGCCGATGCCCCACAGGCCGGCCGCCAGGATGAACATCGGCACCGTCGCCACGCGCCAGGCGCGCAGCACGAACGTGGCCAGCACCTGCATCGCGTCGGCGACGTGGAACACCGCCACCCAGGCCAGCAGCGGCAGCACCGCCGCCACCACCCCGGGGTCGCTGGTGTACAGGCGGACGATGGACTCGCGCGCCAGGAACACGGCGCCGCCCATGGCCACGCTCACCGCCAGGCCGATCTTCAGGCCGTGCCAGCCCAGGCGTCGTGCATCGGGCAGGTCCCGCGCACCGACGCGCTGCGCCACCAAGGTGCTGGTGGCGTTGGCCAGGGCCAGCGGCAGCATGAACAGCACCGAGACGATGTTGATCGCCACCTGGTGCCCGGCGACCTGCGTCGTGCCCAGGCGGGCGATGAAGAGCGCCATCATGCTGAAGGCACTGACCTCGATCAGCACGCCCAGCCCGATGGGCACGCCCAGCCGCAGCTGCGTCCGCACCGCCTTGAAGTCCGGCGCATGCAGCCGCCAGCGCGGCAGCGCGAAGCGCTCGTAGAAGGGATCGCGGTGCAGCAGTGCTGCGGCCAGCAGCAGCTGGGTCCACATCGCCACCGCGGTGGCCAGCGCGCAGCCCACCACGCCCAGGGCCGGCAGGCCGATGCCGGCCCATCCGTTGAGGAACAGCACCGACAGCGGCACCTTCATCGCCAGTCCGCCCAGCTGCAGCACCATCACAGCCTTGGGCCGCGAGACCGCGGTGTTGAAGCCGCGGAAGGCCGCGAACAGCAGCGAGGCCGGCAACGAGAAGGCCAGCGTCGCCAGATAGGCCTGCACCTTGGTCTCGACCTCGGGCGCGGCGCGTGCCAGGGCCAGGAAGGGCCAGGGGAAGATCAGCAGCAGGCAGCCCGGCACGGCCAGCGCCAGGGCCAGCCACATCGCCTGGTGCATCTGGTAGCCGGCCTCGTGCAGCTTCTTCGCGCCGAACAACTGGCCGACGATGGGGCTGACGGCGAGCACCACCCCCATCAGTCCGATGAAGGTGGTGATGTAGGCCGCCGCGCCCACGGCCAGCGCGGCCAGGTCGGGGGCCGAATAGCGTGCCACCAGCAGGGTGTCGATGGTGCCGAAGGCCACCACCGACAACTGCCCGATCAGCACCGGCCAGGCCAGCGGTGCGATGCGGCGCGCGCTGTCGCGCCAACCCGCGCTCAACGCGGACCCTGCGCCGCCGGGGGCTTGAAGCTGTCGGGCGGCGGGTGGTCGATGCCGGTGGCTTCGAGCGCACGCTCCGAATAGCGGTTGAAGCGCCACGCCGTGCCTTCCATCGTGATGCGGCGCCACACCGTGCGCTTCTCGGCCGGGGTCATCACGGTCCAGTGCTGCACTTCGTCGAAGCTGCGGCCGCAGCCCTTGCACACGTCGTCGCCCTGGCTGGTGGAGCAGATGGCGATGCACGGCGCATCGGGCGTGGTGGCGTACCAGGCCAGCCAGGCCTCGCGGGCGTGCGTCGGCATGGTGTCCTCGTCGCACAGCGACTCGCGGTAGTACACCATCAGCGCGTACACCTCGGCCAGGGCGCGCACCTCGCGGCACGCGGTGATGCCGTCGGGCGAAGGCGAACGGTCACGCCACCAGTTGATGGCGTTCTCGATGTCGGTGATGTGGATGGCGGCCATCTGGGGGGCCGCAAGGATAGCAGCGGGGTGCTGCCCCTGCCGGCGTGTAAGCCGGCCGGTCCGTTGCCCGGCGGAAGCTCAGTCGACGAGCCGGAGTTCGACCCGCCGCGCTTCCTGCATCGAGCCGTCACCGGTGGTGCTTTCCGGTTTGCGCAGCTTGATGCGCGCGGCGTCGATGCCGGCGGTCTTCAGCGCGTCGCGCATCGCCATGGCGCGCTGCTTGGCCAGTTCTGCATTGACGGCAGCGTCGCCGGTGGCGTCGTGGAAGCCGGACAGCACCAGCGTGCGGGCCGGCGCGGCGGCCATGGCCTTGACGGCGGCGTCGACCTGCGACGCGGCGTCGGCCGGCAGCGCGGCCGTGCCGCTCTCGAAATAGACCTTGCCGACCAGGTCACCCGCCAGCGGGCCGTCGAGCAGGGCTTCAGCGGGCGCGGACGCTGCCGTCGCGGCCACAGCCGTCACCGCGGGCTTCGCAGCGGCGGCCTTGGCGGTCACCGCAGTCTTGGCGGCATGCGTCTGGCGCAGCACCAACCCGCCGATCACGCCGACGAGCACGAAGAACACCACCCCCAGCGTCACCCACACGCCGATCCGTGTGCCTTCGTCTTCCTGGTCGAGCATCTGCTTCTTTCTGAAAAGATCAACCGCGCATTCTAGTCAGCGCAGCCCCATGCGACGCTGACGTCGCTTCTGAGGGGCCCAGGGCGCGACTCAGGCCAGCACGCGGAGCAGCCAGTCGGACAGATCGGCGACCTCTTCGGCGCACACCGAGTGCTCCATCGGGTAGTCGTGCCACTCGACGTCGTAGCCCAGGTCCTTCAGGGTGTCGCGCGCTTGCGTGCCGCGTGCCAGGGTCACCACGCCGTCCTGCCGGCCGTGGGCCAGGAAGGCCGGTGTGTCGGCATTCGCGGCGTGTCGCTCGGCCGCCGTGGTGGCCGCCAGCGGCAGGTAGCCCGACAGCCCCGCCAGCCCCGCCAGCCGGTGCGGGCAGCGCAGCCCGGCGCCCAGCGTGATGGCACAGCCCTGCGAGAAGCCCGCCAGCACGATGCGCCGGGCCGGCATGCCGCGCGCGATCTCGCGCTCGATCAGGTCATGGACCTGGGCGATGGACCCGCGCAGGCCCGGCTCGTCCTCGCGCCGCGCAAGGTCGGTGCCGAGGATGTCGTACCAGGCGCGCATCCGGTAGCCGTTGTTGATGGTCACCGGCCGCACGGCGGCGCGCGGGAAGATCCAGCGCACGGGACCCACCGCGGCGAGGTCCATCTCGTCGGCCAGCGGCAGGAAGTCTGTGCCGTCAGCGCCCAGGCCGTGCAGCACGATGACGGTGGACCGGGGCGCGGCACCGGGGTCGAGTTCCAGAGTTTGCAATGCCATTCGACGCGTCCTTGACAATTGGGCTCAAGTGGACGCCGCGAGCGGGCTTTGCCCGGCCGCTGGGGTCGCCCCCTTGAGGGGGTGCGGCGAGGCCGCGACGGGGGTGGTCAATAGTCCAGCCCCATCGCGCCGCGCACGTCGCGCATGGTCTGGCGCGCCACGGTGCGCGCGCGCTCGGTGCCCATCTCGACGATCCAGTGCACCTTCTTCGGGTCGGCGGTCAGCGCCGCGGCGGTGTCGCGCCAGGGCTTCTGTTCCTTCACGATGGCGTCGATCACCGGCTGCTTGCAGTCCAGGCAGCCGATGCCGGCGCTCCGGCAGCCGCTGTCGACCCAGGCCTGCGTGGCCTCGTCGCTGTAGACCTTGTGGAACTGCCACACGGGGCACTTGCCAGGGTCGCCGGGGTCGGTGCGGCGCACGCGCGCGGGGTCCGTGGTCATGCCGCGGATCTTCTTCTCCACGTCGGCCGGCTCGTCGCGCATGAGCACGGCGTTGCCGTAGCTCTTGCTCATCTTGGTGCCGTCCAGGCCCGGCAGGCGCAGCACCTCGGTGTGCAGCGCCTGCGGCTCCACCAGGATGCTCTTGCCGCTGCCGCGCAGGTGGCCCAGCAGCAGCTCGGTGTCGTCGTCGGTCCAGCCCTCGATGCCGGCGGCGGCGCGCTTGACCAGCGCTTCGCCCTTGCCCCAGGCCTCGGCCAGGCCGGTCTCCCCGAACGCCTTGCGCTGCTTCTCGTAGTAGCGCTGGTCGTCCTTGGGCAGGCGGGCCAGCGCCGCGGCCACCTTGGCCTCGAAGCCGCCCATGCGGCCGTACAGGTGGTTGAAGCGGCGCGCCACCTCGCGCGTGAGTTCGACGTGAGAGCTCTGGTCCTCGCCCACCGGCACGTAGGTGGCCTTGTAGATCAGGATGTCGGCGGCCTGCAGCAGCGGGTAGCCCAGGAAGCCGTAGGTCGCGAGGTCGCGGTCCTTCAGCTTCTCCATCTGGTCCTTGTAGGTCGGCACACGTTCCAGCCAGCCCAGCGGCGTGCCCATGGCCAGCAGCGTGAACAGCTCGGCATGCTCGGGCAGGCGGCTCTGGATGAAGATGGTGCTCTTCTCGGGATCGAGGCCGGCGGCGATCCAGTCGATCACCATCTCGTAGACGTTCTTCTCGATGACGTCGCGCTCTTCGTAGTGCGTGGTCAGCGCGTGCCAGTCGGCCACGAAATAGAAGCAGTCGTGCTCGTCCTGCAGGCGCACCCAGTTCTTGAGCGCGCCGTGGTAGTGGCCCAGGTGCAGGGCGCCGGTGGGGCGCATGCCGGAAAGAACGCGGGATCGCATGGTGGGAGGGCCGGTGTCGGCCCGGGTCAGCCGGGGAGCGGCGATTCTCGCAGGTCTGCCCCTGCGTGCCTGGCGCTCGTCGGCCCCTTCGCTACACTCACGCCCCCCATGAAGCGCATCGTCATCCTGATCTCCGGCCGTGGCTCCAACATGGAAGCCATCGTGCAACGCTGCGCTGAAGAGGGCTGGCCCGCGGCGGTGGTCGCGGTGATCGCCAATCGGCCCGATGCGGCCGGCTTGCGCTTCGCCTCGGAACGCGGCATCGCCACCGCGGTGGTCGACCACAAGGCCGCGGCCTCGCGCGAGGCCTTCGACGAGGCTCTTGCTGCTGCCATCGATGGCCATGCGCCCGACCTGCTGCTGCTCGCAGGCTTCATGCGCGTGCTGGGCGAGCCCTTCGTGCGCCGCTACGAGGGCCGCATGATGAACATCCACCCTTCGCTGCTGCCGGCCTTCCCGGGCCTGCACACACACCGGCGCGCGCTGGAGGCCGGCTGCAAGCTGGCCGGCGCCACCGTGCACTTCGTGACGCCGCAGCTCGACCATGGCCCCATCGTGATGCAATCGGCCGTGGCCGTGCGCCCCGACGACGACGAGGCTTCACTGGCCGCGCGCGTGCTGGCCACCGAACACGTCATCTACCCGCTGGCCGTACGCTGGTTCGTCGAAGGGCGCCTGAGCGTCGAAGGCGGCGTCGTGCGGCAACTGCAGGGCGCTTCGCAACTCCTGGTCTGAACCATGCACCCCGGCACCCTGCTCGACCTCACCACCGACCTGCTGCGGCAGGTGCTCAAGCTCGAGAAGCCGGCCGACAGCGTCGTCAGCGAGTTCTGGGCCAGCGCGAGCGCCACACCTTGGCCGAGACCACCTACACCGTGCTGCGCCAGCGCCTGCTGTTCCAGCACCTCGCGCAGACCGGCAGCGGCACGCTGGAGCGCCGGTTCGCCATCCTGGGCTGGCAGGGCAGCGCCACGTTCCTGCGCGGGGCGCTGGGGTCGCACGAGCAGCTGTGGCTGGAGAAGGTGTCCGCCATCGACCGCAGCACGCTGCACGACAAGCTGCGCCACAACCTGCCTGACTGGCTGGCCGGCGCCCTGAAGGCCCAGGTGGGCGAAGAAGGCTTCTGGCCCCTGGCCAACGCGCTGAACGAGCCGGCGCCGCTCGATCTGCGCGTCAACACCTTCAAGGCCAAGCGCGAACAGGTGCAGAAGGCGCTGGCCGAAGTCGGCATCGAGGCCCTGCCCACGCCCTATTCGCCCTGGGGCCTTCGTGTCGTCGGCAAGCCGGCGCTCAACAAGCTCGATGTCTTCACGCGCGGCGAGGTCGAGGTCCAGGACGAAGGCAGCCAGCTCCTGGCCCTGCTGACCGACGCCAAGCGCGGCGAGATGGTGGTCGATTTCTGCGCCGGCGCTGGCGGCAAGACCCTGGCGCTGGGGGCGGTGATGCGCAACACCGGCCGTCTCTACGCTTTCGACACCTCGGGCGGTCGTCTGGCGGCGCTGAAGCCCCGGCTGGCGCGCAGCGGCCTGTCCAACGTCTATCCGGCGCAGATCGCCAATGAACGCGACGACCGCATCAAGCGGCTGGTCGGCAAGATCGACCGCGTGCTGGTCGATGCCCCTTGTTCTGGTCTGGGTACCCTGCGCCGGAACCCCGACCTGAAGTGGCGCCAATCACCGGCTTCGGTGAAGGAGCTGCAGGCGTTGCAGACCACGATCCTGGCCAGCGCGGCTCGCCTGCTCAAGCCAGGCGGTCGGCTGGTGTACGCCACCTGCAGCTTGCTGAAGGCAGAAAACGAGGACGTGGTCGCAGCCTTCAACGAAGCAGCCGCTGCCGACTTCGAGCCGCTGGCTGCCGCCACTGCGCTGGCGAGTGCTCACGTCGAACAAGCCGGAACGCTGGTCTCCGACGACCACCTGCGCCTGTGGCCGCACGTGCACCAGACCGACGGATTCTTCGCGGCGGTGTGGCGACGGCGTTGACGCGCCCGGGGCTTGCAGGGGGCGGCGCCGGCCCCAACTGGGGAATGGGGTCGGTATCCGCCGCACGAGGCGAAGCCCCTGGATAGCCGCGAAAGTCCCGCGCAGTTTCGGCTGCCTTCACGTCAGGGACGACGCCTACAATGACGGTCCCTCCTGAAGGACTCCTGGCGATGAATGAAGTCATGTTGGCGCGAGACGCGCTGGTGCAGTGGTTGTCACACGGTCTGCTCGATGCGGCCTGGTGGCAGGTGCTGCTGTTCACGCTGGTCGTCACGCACATCACGATCTCGGCGGTCACGATCTTCCTGCACCGTGCCCAGGCGCACCGTGCGCTGGACCTCGGACCGATCCCGTCCCACTTCTTCCGCCTCTGGCTGTGGCTGACCACCGGCATGGTGACGAAGGAGTTCGTCGCCGTTCACCGCAAGCACCACGCCAAGTGCGAGACCGAGGAAGACCCGCACAGCCCGCAGACGCGCGGCATCAAGGCGCTGCTGCTCACCGGCGTGGAGCTCTACCGCGCTGAAGCCAAGGTCCCAGAGACCCTGGCCAAGTACGGCCACAACACGCCCAACGACTGGATAGAGCGCAATCTCTACACGCGCTACAGCTGGCAGGGCGTGGGCCTGATGCTGATCCTGAACCTGGCGATGTTCGGCGCCATCGGCCTGACGGTGTGGGCCGTGCAGATGCTCTGGATCCCGGTCATGGCCACCGGCATCATCAACGGCATCGGGCACTGGTGGGGCTACCGCAACTTCGAGTCGCCCGACGCGTCGACCAACGTGTCGCCCTGGGGCATCCTGATCGGTGGCGAAGAGCTGCACAACAACCACCACACGTACGCCACGTCGGCGAAGTTCTCGGTGAAGCCTTACGAATTCGACGTGGGCTGGCTGTACATCCGGGCCATGCAGTCCATCGGCTGGGCGACCGTCAAGAAGACGCCGCCGAAGCTGGCGCTGGGCAGCATCAAGCCGGTGGCGGACGACAAGACGCTCGAAGCCATCATCGCCAACCGCTACGAGGTGATGGCCAAGTACGCCCAGGAGCTGCGTGCGGCCTGCGGCGTGGAGCTCGATCGCCTGAAGGCCCAGGGTGGCGAGAACACCGCGCGATGGAAGCAGATGCTGCTGGCCAAGCGCTGGCTGCACCGGGATGAGGACAAGATCCCGTCCGACGTGAAGGCCGAGGTGGCGCAGGCCGCTGCCGCGACGCCGGCGCTGGCCAAGCTGGTGGCCATGCGCGAAGAACTGCGTCAGCTGTGGACGCGCAGCAATGTGTCGGCTGAACAGTTGGTGGTCGACCTGCAGAACTGGTGCAAGAAGGCCGAGGAGAGCGGCATCTCTGCACTCCAGGAGTTCTCGCTGAAGCTGCGCGCGGCGCACGCCTGACCGCGGGTGGTCGACTGAGGGGAGCCTCTCCCTTCAGCGTCCCCGGGTGGCTGTAGACGCCAGCCGCAGGTGGTTCGCCGGTCCAGCCGGTCGCCAAGCAAGACAAGCCAAAGAAAAACCCGCCGGGCCGCAAGGCCGGGCGGGTTTTTGATTTCAGCGCAGTGCTGCCATCCCTGGGGCGGCAGCGAAGGCGACTTACTTGAGCTTCACTTCCTTGTACAGCACGTGCTTGCGTGCCTTCGGGTCGAACTTCAGGAATTCGAGCTTTTCGGGCGTCGTCTTCTTGTTCT
>LNFM01009702.1_pt1 | contig 13871 bp, 15 predicted proteins | sample 596031 | NCBI WGS metagenome assembly LNFM01 (sample SAMN04254537, study PRJNA301005) | activated carbon metagenome | isolation source: dual media filters at the Ann Arbor, Michigan drinking water treatment plant | place: USA: Ann Arbor
GCTCACGGTGATCCTGAAGCCCGGCTACGCGCCGATCGAGCAATACGACGAGATCCCCGGCATGAAGCAGGGGCCGTGGACCGATCTGTACGCGCTCGGCGCGGTGATCCACACGGCGATCACTGGCAAGCCGCCGCCGCCATCGGTCGGTCGCCTGATTCACGATGCGTGGGTGCCGCTGTCGCAGGTGGCGGCGGGCCGCTACAGCCCGGGCTTCCTGGCGGCGATCGACGCGGTGCTGGCGTCGCGTCCGGATGACCGGCCGCGCAGCGTGGCGCAATGGCGGGCGATGCTGGCGGGGTCCGATGGCGCCGCCGCGATGGCGCCGGATGCCGTGTCAGCGTGGGTTGCCGCGCCCGGCGATGGTCCTCGCACCGAGCAGCGCACCGGGGGACACAGCCATGCGCCGGCGGCGACGTCGACCGCGACGTCGACCGCGACCCCGACCACCCTGGCCGCAACGGCGCTGGCCGCGCTGCAGCCCACCACATCGCGGTCGTCCGGGGCACGACCGGCGTCGGGTGCGCCATCGACGGCCGTGCCGGCTGCGGTATCTCAGCCAACGCGCTGGGGACGGGCGGTGATGTTCGGCGCAATCGCCGGCGTTCTGATCGTCGGCCTGCTGTGGTCGGCCATCTATTGGCAGGGCGTCAAGAGCGAGCAGCAGTTGGCACGCAGCGGTGGATCGGCGAAAGCGGCCTCGCCGCCTGCCGACGGCGCACCGATGGCGCCGGTCGAACCGCGGGATGTCGCTTCGGCAACGCCGCCGGCGACCGCGCCGGGAACTGGCGCGGGGCTGCCGCCCGACGTCAAGCCGCCGGCTGCCTTGCCCGTTCAGGTCGAGCCGACGGCCCCCGTGCTGTCTGCTCCGGCGATGCCATCACCGGCGCCGGTGGTGACCGCGCCGTCGCCAAACCAGCCAGCTACGCAGAACAAGACGCCCGCCAAAAAGACGGAACCACCGCGCAACCGCCCCGAACCACCGCGATCCTCGCCACCGCCCGCGGCACCTGTCGAGGTGCCGGTGGCGGTCGCCGCGGCGCCGACCTGGATCGACGTCGCGCTGCGCGAGGGGCGCGCGTGCTTGGCCGGCAAACAGTACGCGTGCACAATCGCGCGCGCTGAATCGGTGTTGAAGGCAGAACCCAACCACGCCGGTGCGCTGGCGCTGCTCAAGGACGGACGCAGCGCTCAGGAACAGGCACTCGGAAGCGACTGGAAGATGCGGTGATGACGATCAAGCATAAGAACAATGAACGGCCTGCGCCGCACTCGTCCCGGCTGACCGCCGTGGCCACGCTGGTGGTGGCGAGCACGCTGCTGGCTTCCTGTGCCACGCCCGGCGGTGCTGCGGGCGGCGATGACTGCAATCCGTTGATCGGCGCACTGGTGGGCGGCGCGGTCGGTGCGCTGATGGGCGGCGATCGCCATCGTGGCCGCGGTGCAGCCATCGGTGCCGGCGTCGGCGCACTCACCTGCGTCGCCTACAACTACAGCAGCAAGCAGACCCGCACCGCGGATCAGGTCGGTGACGAGTATCGGCGTGCGCGCGGCGACCTGCCGCCCGCGCCAGTGGTGACCGGCTATCGCACGCAGGTCGCCCGCACCACGGCCCGCGCCGGCGAGGACGTGACAGTCACCTCGAACATCGAGGTCGTGCCGGGGCGAACGGAGCCGCTCAAGGAACTGCGCGAGGAGTTCGTGATCCTCGACCCCAAGGGCGTGGAGCGCAGCAAACTCGAGAAGACGCCGGCGCCGGCGGGCAGCAAGGGTGGCGCCTATGTGTCGACGCTGCAGTTCACCTTTCCGCAGGGTGTCCCGCCCGGCCCGTACCGGGTGCAGTCGAAACTCTTCGTCAACGGCAAAGTGGCGCAGAGTTCGGGCGTCGACATCCAGGTCGCGCACGTACCTTCGTCCAGCGGACCTGTGCTGGCCCTGGCCTCGCCGGCACCGCGCTGAAGGAACCCGATGCTGCTCGCGCTGCGCGTCATTGCCCGCCCGGAAGAAGATGCCGGGGGACCCCTGATCGCACACTTCGACGAGACCGGCGGCCTGATCGGCCGCGCCGACACCGCCCGTCTGGTACTGCCTGACCCGAAGCGCACCGTCTCGCGCTTTCATGCGCACATCGCATTCGAGAACGGTACGTTCGTCGTCGAGGACATGGGCAGCACGAACCCGGCGGCGGTCAACGGCCAGTCGCTCGCCTCGGGCCAGCGACTCGCGGTAAATAGCGGTGACCGCATCCGCATCGGCGGCTACGTTCTGGCGGCAGAGGTGAGCCGTGGCGACTTGCCGCCGGATCGCGCCGATGCGTATGCCGGCAGCGAGGAGATCTACGCCCACACGCGCATCGTCGCGCGCGACCCGCAGGCGGCCGCGTCGGCCCCGCGCTCGGCGCGCGCGCCGGCCACCCCTGAGGAGTTGTGGCGTGCGTTCCAGGAGGGCGCCGAGGCGTCGGTGGAGATGCCGGACGGCCTGCGTGTCGAGTACATGCGCATGCTTGGCGCGATGATGAAAAGCATGGTGGGCGGCATCCGCCGGCTGCTGCAAGTGCGTACCCTGGTGAAGCAGGAACTCGACGCCGATGCGACCACGCTGCGCCCGCGGCAGAACAATCCGTTGAAATTCGCGCCCGACGACGGCAAGGCGATCAGCGCGCTGCTCAAGCCACCGATGCCTGGCTTCATCGCCGGCCCACCCGCGGTGGACGAGGTGCTGTTCGACCTGCAGGTGCATGCCATCGCCACGCGTCTGGCCATGCGGGTGGCCATCGAGAGGGTGCTCGGCCGCTTCGAGCCGCAGGCGCTGGAGCAGCAGTTGCAAGGGGGCGGCTTGTTGCAGCGATTGATGCCGGGCAGTCGCAAGGCGCGCCTGTGGGATCTTTATATCGAGCAGCAGCGGGCGATCCGCAGCAATGCGGTCGAGGGGTTCCAGGCCGCATTCGCCCAGGCGTTTGCCGAGGCCTACGAACGCGAGAGCGGGCGACTCAAGGGCGCTTCGCCGACACGGCCGCAGACGGTTGCGGTCGACTTCCAGCGCTGATCCAGGCAGGACGTGTGGCGCCTGACGGTGCCCTTGAGCGCTTGAGCGCTTGAGCCCGTGGGCCCCGTGAGCCCGTGCGCTAGCCGCGCATGAACTCCTGCACCTTTTCGCGCAGATCGGGTGGGATCGGTGTCGGCTTGCCGGTCTTCTGGCTGACGCACACCACCACGCGATGCAAACGAACCCGTTGTTCGCCGCCGCAGTCCACGCCCATTGTCAGCCGCATCGAGCTGTTGCCCAGGTGCGAAGCGGTCAGCCAGAAGTCGACCCGCTCGCCCATCTTGGTGGGCGAAACGAAGGTCGTCTCGAGCTTCACCGTCGGCAGCGACAGGCCACGATCCATCAGGAAGCTGTGAAACGGGATCTCCAGGCCTTCGTAGAACCAGTCTTCCACCAGCGCATTGAAGATGAAGAAGTAGTTCGGATAGAAGACATGGCCGGTCGGGTCGCAATGCGACAGGCGAATGATGTAGGGCTTGATGAACGTCATGACCGGCCTCGTGCCTGATGAATGCTGCGTGCACAAAGGAGTTGGGCAGGGGCGGTGAGCGCGGCGCTGCCGACAGAACGACTTTCGTGCACGACTGACTTCACAACTCGGTCCTCGCTGTCCACAGTTCGGGAAACAACACCACGTCGAGCATCCGGCGCAAGTACGAAACGCCGCTGGTTCCGCCGGTGCCGCGCTTGACGCCGATGATCCGTTCCACCGTCGTCACGTGCCGGAAGCGCCACTGGCGAAACGCGTCTTCCAGATCCACCAATTCCTCGGCCAGCTCATAAAGCGCCCAGTACTTGCGCGGTTCGCGGTAAACGGCCAGCCAGGCCTGCTCTACCGAGGGTGCCGCCCGATATGCGGTCCGCAGGTCGCGTTGCAGCACCTCGGGAGCGATGGCAAAGCCCTCCCGTGACAGCAATCGCAACGCTTCGTCGTACAGCGATGTCGAGCTCAGCGCCTGTTCCAGCTCCAGCTGAATATCGGCACGGTGCGCGTGCGGCTTGAGCATGTGTTCGTTCTTGTTGCCGAGCATGAACTCGATCGCCCGGTATTGCCACGACTGAAAGCCCGAACTGGACCCCAGATACGGTCGAATTGCGCTGTACTCCGACGGCGTCATCGTGGCCAGCACGCTCCAGGCATGCACCAGCTGCTCGAACACGCGCGACACGCGCGACAGCATCTTGAACGCCGGCGGCAGGTCCCCCGCGGACACCGCGTCGCGCGCGCCCCGCAGTTCGTGCAGGGCAAGCTTCATCCACAGCTCGCTGGTCTGGTGCTGGATGATGAACAGCAGTTCATTGGGATCGGGCGAGCGTGGATGCTGCGCGGTCAGCACGGCGTCCAGACCGAGATAGTCGCCGTAGGTCATTGCGCCGGCGTGTTCAACCCGGGCGCCGTCCTGGGTGGGGTCGAGACTCATGGTGCCGCCGGCGGGTCGAGAACGGCTTCAAGCGCGCGGCCGTCGAGCAGCGCGCGTAGCGTCGCATTGAAGCCATGCAGCGAGTGGTATGTCACTGGAATGCTTACTGTGGCGCCGCGTAGCTTCGTTGCTGGCGGATTCGTGACGGGTGGCTCGGCAAGGGTGGCCATCAGCTCAAGGCCGCCAACACGGTCAGTCGGCCTGATGGTCAGGCCCATCGTGACGACGTCCGGCGCAGTCCCACCCGGCGCGGTTTCACAGCCTCCGGCCAGCGCCACGCCTTGCGGTGCCATCGGATAGGCGTCCAGCGCATCGCAGAAACGCCGAACCTGGTCGAGACTGAACCAAGCGGATCCGCGACCCGCAAAGCCATCGTGGTCTGCTTCGCAGTGCAGGCCGCAGGTGGCGTCGACGTCGCGCTCGAGCGTGAGGCGCAGGGCAGGTGTCATGTGACGGCTTGCTTCTTTTGGAAGCGCGGCTCGCGGTGGGTCTCGCGGATGAAGACGTCATGCAGGACGTCCACCGCGTCCCACACATCCACGTGCCGCACGTATAGCGGCGCCAAGCCGAAGCGCAGGATGTCAGGCGCACGGAAGTCGCCGATCACCGCCGGCGTCGATGCGATCAATGCCTGCATCACCGGCCATGCGTGCGGATGAGAGAAGCAGACCTGGCTGCCGCGCTGCGTGGCGTCGCGCGGCGAGACCAGCCGCAACTCCTCCAGCGGGCAGCGCGCCTGCACGAGCCGGATGAACAGATCGGTAAGCGCGACGCTCTTGGCGCGCAGTGCTTCGATGCCGGCCGCGAGCACGGTGTCCACGCCGCATTCGAGCGCGGCCAGCGCGACGATCGACGGCGTGCCGACGGTGAAGCGCTCGATCCCCGCCGCCGGTGCATAGGCGGCCTCGAAGTCGAATGGTGCGCGATGCCCGAGCCAGCCTGCCAGCGGCTGCGCGAATGCATCGCCGCTCAGCCGCGCCAGATGCTGATGTGCGACGAACACGAAGGCCGGTGCACCGGGTCCACCGTTCAGGTACTTGTAGCCGCAGCCGACCGCGAAGTCCGCCGCCGCGGCGCGCAGGTCCACCGGCACCGCACCGGCCGAGTGGGCAAGATCCCAGATCGTGAGCGCGCCGACTGCGTGCGCGCTGCGTGTCAGTGCCGCCATGTCATGCATCGCACCGGTCTGGAAGTTGACGTGGGTGAGCATCAGCACGGCCAGCCGGGAGCCGAGTGCGTCGATCGTGGCGACGAGGTCGGCGGCGTCGACCAGCCGAAGTTCGTGCTGCGCGCCGGTGAGGTCGATCAGCCCTTGCGCCACGTACAGGTCGGTCGGGAAGTTGCCGCGCTCCGAAAGAATCACCCGGCGCGTCTTCGTGTCCGCTGAGCTGCGCTGCAGGCGCAGCGCGCAGGCCAGTGCCTTGAACAGGTTGAGCGATGTGGAATCCGCACAGATGACCTCGTCGTCGCCGGCGCCGATCAACTGCGCGATCTTGCCGCCGACGCGACGTGTCGCATCGATCCAGCCGGCGCCGTTCCACGAGCGGATCAGGCCCTCGCCCCATTCGCGCTCGATCACCGCGTTCACGCGCGCGGCGGTGGCGCGCGGCAGCGCACCGAGCGAATTGCCATCCAGGTAGACCACATCCGGCGGCAAGGCGAACGCGGCGCGGTGTGCGGCGAGCGGATCGGCGGCGTCGCACGCGACGCAAGCGTCGCGATTGCCCGGCATGCGGTCGTAGGGCGGCATCATCACGGCGCCTGCAGGGCGCGCAGCACCGCGCGCACCGGCGAGGCGTCCAGGCCCTGCCACTTGAGCGGCAGGGCGATCAGTTCATAGTCGCCGGCAGGCACCTCGTCGAGCACCAGCCCCTCCAGCACGGCGATGCCGTGTCGGCGCACCACCTGGTGGCTGTCGAGCGTCTTGCTCTGTTCGGGGTCGAGCGACGGCGTGTCCAGCCCGACGAGTCTTACGCCGCGCGCCGCCAGCCGTTCGAGCGTGGCCGGTGCAAAGGCGGTGAAGTGACTGTCCCAGGTCGTCGGCGCCTTGACGTAGGTGCGCACCAGCACGCGCGGCGGCACGTCGTCCATTAAGTCCGCGATATGGTGCGGCTCGATCAGCGGCCCGGCGTTGATGACGTGCATCACGCGGCAGGGACCCAGGTAGGCGTCGAGCGGCACCTCGGCCATCGAAGCGCCCTGCGGGTCGTAGTGCAGCGGCGCATCGGTATGGCTGCCGGTGTGCGGAGACAGCGTCACTTCGGAGACGTTGACGGGACAGCTGGCGCTGATCGACCAGGTCCAGCGCATCGTGAATGGCGTGTCGCCAGGGAACACCGGCGAGCCCGGGGCGACGGTCGGCGAGATGTCCCAGAGAGTGCGTGGCATGAGGGCAGACGGCAAGGTGGCGGCACGAGCGTATCGAAACCCGCGGTCGCGGTCGATGTGGGCACCGCACTGTCGCGTGGCGGCGCCGTTGGCACGGGGCGCTCGGCTAGACTGACCGCGCCCATTTTGGAGTGCATCCATGTCGAAGCAGATCATCGCCACCCCCGCTGCACCGTCGGCCATCGGACCGTATTCGCAGGCGGTCAAGGCCGGTAGCACGGTGTACCTGTCCGGGCAGATCGGGCTCGATCCGGCCACCGCGGAACTGGTAGGCGCGGACTTCGAGGCCCAGGTGCGCCAGGCGTTCAAGAACCTGGCCGAGGTGGCGAAAGCGGCGGGTGGCTCGCTTGGCCACGCGGTGAAGTTCACGTTGTTTCTCACCGATCTGGCGCAATTTGGCAAGGTCAACGCGATCATGGGCGAGGTGGTGCCGCAGCCTTTCCCGGCGCGCTCCACCATTGGCGTGGCCAGCCTGCCCAAGGGCGCGCAGTTCGAGGTCGAAGCGGTCCTCGTACTGGATTGAGCATCGCGCAAGATCGCGGCGGATGAGCTTGCGCGTGCCACGCCGCCACGACGACTGATGACTGCGCCCCGGCCGACGCGTGCAGCACGACCCACGCGGGCCGGCACCCGCGCGCCGACCGGCGACGAGTCGGCGAAAGGGCCGAGCCAAGCGCCCTCCGCGCCGCGCGACACCCGCCAGGCACGCCTGGCCAAGCTCGGCCTGCGCTCGGACTGGGACTACCTGCTGCACCTGCCGCTGCGCTACGAAGATGAAACGCAAATCACGCCGATCGCCGATCTGCCGCTTGGCATCGAGGCGCAGGCTGAAGGCGTCGTGGAAAGCTGCGATGTGGTGTTTCGTGGTCGGCGCCAACTGCTGGCGCGCCTGCGCGACGACTCCGGCGAACTGGTGCTGCGCTTTCTCAATTTCTACAGCTCCACCCAGAAGCAACTGGCGGTCGGTCGCCGTGTCCGGGTGTTCGGAGCGGCGCGCGCCGGCTTCTACGGCGGCATGGCCGAGATGGTCCATCCTCGCGTGCGCGTGACAGTGGACGCGCCGCTGCCGAACCGACTGACGCCGGTGTATCCGACCACTGAGGGCGTGCCGCAGGCCTGGTTGCGAAAACGCATCGAGCGGGCGTTGCGCGATGTCGACGTTGCTGCCAACGACACGCTGCCGCCTTCGATCCGCGCACGTTGGCACCTGGGTGACCTGGCATCGAGCCTGCGCGGCCTGCACCTGCCGCAGCCCGACGACGATCGCATTGCGCTGTCGGAGCGGACGCACCCGCACTGGACTCGTGTGAAGTTCGACGAACTGCTGGCGCAGCAGATCTCGTTGCGCATGGCGCGTGAGCTGCGTGCGCGTCAGCAGGCGCCGGCACTGGCGGCAAGCGCAGGCGGCACGCTGACCCAGCGGCTGCTGCAGACACTGCCGTTCAAGCTCACCGGAGCGCAGCAGCGCGTGTGGCAGGAAATCGAGGTCGATCTGGCTCTCGGTACGCCAATGCATCGGCTGGTGCAGGGTGATGTCGGCAGCGGCAAGACGGTGATCGCGGCGCTGGCCGCGGCGCGCGCAATCGACGCCGGATCGCAGGCGGCACTGATGGCGCCCACCGAGATCCTCGCCGAGCAGCATTTCCGCCGCATCGAGCAGTGGCTGGCGCCGTTGGGAGTGCGGATCGCCTGGCTCGCCGGCAAGTTGAAGCCGGCCGACAAGCGTGCCGCGCAGGCGGCTGCAGCCGACGGCAGCGCCCAGCTCGTGATCGGCACCCATGCGCTGATCCAGGAAGCAGTGGAGTTCGCGCAGCTCGGTCTGGCGATCGTCGATGAGCAGCATCGCTTTGGTGTGGCTCAGCGCCTGAAGCTGCGCGCCGGCCTGAACAGCGCCGCGGGCGGTGTGCAGCCGCTGCGACCGCACTTGCTGATGCTCAGCGCCACGCCGATCCCGCGCACGCTGGCGATGAGCTACCTCGCGGACCTGGATGTCAGCGTGATCGACGAACTGCCGCCCGGTCGCTCGCCCGTGGTGACCAAGCTGGCCTCCACCGCGCGCCGTGACGAGGTGCTCGAACGCGTGCGGGGCGAGGTACAACAGGGTCGCCAGGCGTATTGGGTGTGTCCGCTGGTGGAGGAAAGCGATCTGATCGACTCGCCGGTCGATCTGACGGCTGCCACCACGATGTACGAGGCGACGCGCGCGCTCCTGCCCGACCTGCGGTGGGGCCTTCTGCACGGCCAGATGGCGCCGGCGGAAAAGGCGGCTGTGATGCAGCTGTTCGCGCGCGGCGACATCGACGTGCTGGTCGCCACCACGGTGATCGAGGTCGGGGTCGACGTTCCCAACGCCGCGCTGATGGTGATCGAGCATGCACAGCGCTTCGGCCTGGCGCAGTTGCATCAGCTGCGCGGGCGCGTCGGCCGCGGAGCGGCGCAGAGTTACTGCGTGCTGCTCTATGACGAGCCGCTGTCGCCCACCGCGCGTGAGCGGCTCAAGGTGATCTTCGAGACCACGGACGGCTTCGAGGTCGCGCGGCGCGATCTGCAGTTGCGTGGCCCGGGCGAGTTTCTGGGCAGCCGCCAGTCAGGGTTGGCGATGCTGCGTTTCGCCGATCTTGAGTCGGACGTGTCGCTCGTCGAGCAGGCGCGCGATGCGGCCGACGTGATGCTGCGCGAACACGCCGACGCCGCACGTGCGCACGTGACGCGCTGGATGGGTGCCCGGCAGGCCATGCTCGACGCCTAGTGCCGCGGGCCACAACCGCGCTGCTGCGTACGCTCGCCTCTGTGCAAGACCGCCGCGGACCGGGTGGCAGTCACGCGGCCGGGGCACACCAAGAAATTGAGGCTGCGCGTCGCCACGCGGGTGGTTGAACGCCTGCGTTTGGACGCTTGATCGCCGTTGCAACGTCGGCTTCGCTGTTGCTCTATCGCAACGAGCGTGGGCTCTCTCCGATGCCCGCCTCGCGTTCTCCGGTGATGACCGGCGGCGACCACGCGTTGATCGCCAGTTAGCGCTCTCTTGGCCTTTGTTCAAGACGACCGTCAAAACTGCTTGACAACCACAGTTGTAACGTAACAATGACAGGCGGTAGAAGAAGTACCCACGTGCGGGGTGCGCACGTAGAGTCTTTCAAGGAGAACACTCGATGGCAGACTCGAAGTCAGACCCGAACAAAGTGTGGCCAACAGGATTGACCGAAGCAGAGTCGGAAGAACTGCATCGGAACATCATTCAGGGCACGCAGATCTTCGGTTTCATCGCGGTGCTGGCCCACCTGTTCGCCTACATCTATTCACCCTGGCTGAAGTAGGCGGAGGAAAACAAAAATGATCTACGGAAAATTGTGGCTGGTGGTCAAACCCTCGGTTGGTATCCCGCTGTTCCTTGGCGCGGTTGCCGTCACTTCGATGGCCGTGCACTTCGCACTGCTGACGAATACGACCTGGGTCAAGCAGTTCCTCAACGGCAAGGCCCCTGTCGCGGTTGCAGCCGTGGCAGATGCACCCGCTGTGGTGCCTGCGGTCAAGAAGTAGCTGGCTCACCTCGGGGGTTGGGCCGGGCGCGGCACGACCTGGTCCGCTTTCCCCCGAGCATTCAGTTGCCGATTTGCGGTGGCGCACATGCGTTGCCGATGTGAAGCAAGGCGCTTGCACCGCGGCCCTCTGCGCGGACGTGAGCGGGACGAGCGGCCGTGGCGCCGCCGATGCGACCAACTGGCAAGCCACCCGCGCGTGCGGCGCGGTGCGACGCACCGATCATGAACTCAGTCACCCAGAAGCTCGTGCGGACGTGGACCGATCTGGGACCGCGCTTCCTGCCGTTCGCCGACGCTGCCACCCCCGACCTGCCACTGTCCCGCCTGCTGCGGCTGTCGCTGTTCCAGGTGTCGGTCGGCATGGCACTGGTGCTGCTGGTGGGCACGCTGAACCGCGTCATGATCGTCGAACTGAACGTCCCGGCGTCGCTGGTGGCGATCATGGTGTCGCTGCCCGTGATCTACGCGCCGTTCCGGGCGCTGATTGGCTTTCGCTCCGACAACCATCGATCCGAGCTCGGCTGGCGCCGCGTGCCCTTCATCTGGATGGGCTCGATGGTGCAGTTCGGCGGGCTGGCGGTGATGCCGTTCGCGCTGCTGGTGCTTTCCGGCGGAGGCAATGCGAGCCAGTGGCCGGCGTGGATTGGGCAGGCCGGCGTGGGCCTGGCATTCCTGCTGGTTGGCGCGGGCTTGCACACGACGCAAACCGCTGGCCTGGCGCTGGCGACCGACCTGGCAGCTGAAGAGTCGCAGCCGAAAGTCGTCGGTCTGATGTATGTGATGTTGTTGCTGGGAATGATCATCAGCGCGCTGATCTTTGGCGCCCTTTTGCACGAGTTCAGTCCAGCGCGGCTGGTGCAGGTGATCCAGGGTGCGGCCGTGGCGACCCTGATCCTCAACACCATCGCGCTGTGGAAGCAGGAGACGCGCGTGCCCGGGCGCATGCAGACGCGACGTGCGCAGCCCAGCTTCAGCGAGGCGTGGCAATCATTCATCCAGGGCGATCACGCGCGTCGGCGCCTGCTTGCCATCGGTCTGGGAACGATGGCCTTCAGCATGCAGGACGTGCTGCTTGAACCCTATGGCGGCCAGGTGCTGGGCATGGCGGTGAGCGAGACGACGATGCTCACCGCGGCGCTGGCGACCGGCGGCCTGATCGGCTTCGGCTGGGCATCCATGGTCCTGAGCCGCGGTGCCGACCCGTATCGCATGGCCACTGCCGGCGCCTGGGTGGGCATCCCCGCGTTTGCTGCAGTGATCCTGGCCGGACCGTCGCAGTCGGTGGCGATGTTCGCCTGCGGCGTGCTGCTGATCGGCTTTGGCGGCGGCCTGTTCAGTCACGGCACCTTGACTGCCACGATGAACCGCGCTCCCCGCGCGCAGGTCGGACTGGCGCTGGGTGCCTGGGGCGCGGTGCAGGCCACGGCTGCGGGCCTGGCCGTTGCGCTGGGCGGCATCGGCAGGGACGTGATGACCGCGATTGCTGCCAGCGGCAGCTTGGGACAAACGCTCAGCGGGCCGGCGGTCGGCTATGCGGTTGTCTATAGTGTTGAGATCGTGCTGCTCGTCATCACGATCATCGTCATGACTGCGCTGATCGGTGAGCCTCGCGCCCAGCGCAGCCGTTGATGCATGTCGGTTGCCGCTGCGGCGCCATATCAGCCTCGGACTGTCCCTCAAGTCAATAACAACTGTTCGAACAGGAGCGTGCCATGGAGGTCTATCAAATCATTTTTCTGCTGTGGGTGGTCATCTTTGGGATGTGGGTGTTCAAGCAGTTTGGTGACCATAACAAGCGCAAGTAGTCGTTGCTGTTGTCCCGGGCCTGTCGCGCCGCGCCGAAACGCGTGCGCCCAGGCCCGCTTCACTTTTGCGTACGGTCGACGGTTCGGTCGGGAAACACGCGCTCGACCACCGAGCCCACCAGAATCGAGCAAAACAGCGCGGCGTTGACCGCCGCCACCACGCCGAGCAGCACGCCGCCGATCTGGTGGCCGAAGTCGTAGCCGTACTTCAGTCCGGCCACGATGGCCAGACCGATTGCGACCCATACCAGCGGTCGGCGCGGTCGGCCCAGTCCGAAACCAAGTATTCCCTTTGGCTTCCTCTGCGGTTCCATGCTGATCGCTCCGGTGGGTACTGCGTCGGATGCTAATGCCGTCCCCTCGCTGTCGGCATTGACCCGGTCGGTGTGATCGACTCGGTCGTGGGTCCGCCAACAGAAGTTCCTCACTTGGGCTGGACTCGCCGGCGCCCTGGCGGGCCGCCGGCGTCCGGCCGGACCATTGTCGAACCGGTTTGCGCCGCGCGCTCCGGGCGGGGCTTGAGATTCCCCTGTTTACCCCAATGTCAGCCAAGTCGCTGAATTTTCGAAAGATGCGGAGGTTTCATGAGCCATCCGGAGAGCGGTTCTTCCGGGAACGGGGCAGGTCCTGACGCGGAGCGCCCATCGACCGAGGCCGGGGCGGTGCCAGCCGATGCCGAGCAAGCGGCCGCGCTGAGCTCGGCCACGGTGGCCGACGTCGAGCGCGATCTGCAGGTCGCGCTGGCCAAGGTCTCCGAGAACCACGAGCTTTTTTTGCGGGCGGTGGCCGAAGGCGAGAACATCCGCCGCCGCGCGCAAGAGGATATCTCCAAGGCACACAAGTTCGCAGTCGAGTCCTTCGCTGAAAGCATGGTGCCGGTGATCGATTCGCTGGAAAAGGCGCTGGAGGTCCAGGGCGCCAGTGCGGAACAACTGCGTGAGGGCGTGGAGATCACGCTGCGTCAGGTGCGCTCCGCATTCGAGAAGAACCGGCTCATCGAAATCAATCCGGCGGGACAGAAGTTCGACCCGCATCGCCATCAGGCGATTGCCACGGTGCCCGCCGGTGACGGCGTGGCCGCCAACCAGGTGGTGGCGGTGTTGCAGAAGGGCTGGATGATCGCCGACCGCGTGCTTCGGCCGGCGTTGGTCACCGTTGCGCAAGGTTGAATTAGTCGTGCGGCGGCTCGCGTACCGCCCTTGAAAGTGTGTGGATAACGCCTAACTAGCAGGCAACGAACCTAATCCGGCGCGGCCGGAACTCGTATTTCGAACAGAGGCAGACATGGCAAAGATCATCGGCATCGACCTGGGCACGACCAACTCCTGCGTGTCCATCCTGGAAGGCGGCACGCCCAAGGTCATCGAGAACAGCGAAGGCGCGCGCACCACGCCGTCGATCGTCGCCTACATGGAAGACGGCGAGATCCTGGTGGGCGCACCGGCCAAGCGGCAGGCGGTGACCAATCCGAAGAACACGCTGTATGCGGTCAAGCGCCTGATCGGCCGCCGCTTCGAGGAGAAAGAGGTCCAGAAGGACATCAACATGATGCCCTACAAGATCTCCAAGGCGCCCAATGGTGACGCCTGGGTCGAAGTCCGCGGCAAGCACATCGCGCCGCCGCAGGTCAGTGCCGAGGTGCTGCGCAAGATGAAGAAGACCGCCGAGGA
>LNFM01009703.1_pt1 | contig 13871 bp, 12 predicted proteins | sample 596031 | NCBI WGS metagenome assembly LNFM01 (sample SAMN04254537, study PRJNA301005) | activated carbon metagenome | isolation source: dual media filters at the Ann Arbor, Michigan drinking water treatment plant | place: USA: Ann Arbor
GGCGGGATGGAGTGGTCAATTGCGCAACCCGCCACCAACGCCTCGACGTTGTCCGCCGTCACTTCGACATGCCATGGCGGGCGAGGCGCCGTCCACCGGTGTAACGGCCGCGGCGGCGGCACGGGCGCCAGATGGTCGGCCAACATGCGCTTCACCTTCGGACGCATCGAGTAGGCGGCCCATTCCCGCTTCTCGAACCGGTTCATCGGGATGATGCAACTGGAGTCGACGGCGTGATAAGCCAGGCCAAGCTTGGCCGGCACGGAGGAGTTATGCCAGGAGGCGATAAACGTCGGATAGTCGTCTGTCACCACCAGCGCCGCGCGGGAGGCCAGTTGATAGACGACGTCGTTGGGGTCCTCCGGCCGCTGCCGTAGATAGAAGCAGTAGCCGATACCAAGCGCATCGAGCGCCTGCTGCGTCTCCGGGACGTTGGCGACGACAAAGGTGTGGATGCGGTCGTTGGCGGACGGGTAGGAATACGTGAGCCCCTCGTACACCAGCACCGGCAAGCCGAGCTCATTCGCCTTCTCGACCGCGTAGAGCAAGGCGTGGTTCGATGCCACCCGGCGATTCATCTGGCACCAGTAGAGGACGTACTCGGCGCCAGCGGTGCGGAGCGGAGCGTCGTTCAACGGGCGGACGCGATGTTCAAGAATCACCCTATAGAGATGCTGGTGGCCACCGTTCCGCTGCAATAATGGAAAGAGATGCGGATCTGGAATCGCGCGAAATTGCTGGGGGCCTATCTGCGCGGCGAGGAGCGCGTCAATGCGCTGCCCGTCGAGTACATTGTCGAGACCACGGCGAAGTGCAACCTGTACTGCCCCATGTGCCCGCGCGAAACGCACAAGCAGCCGAAAGAGGACATGACCGCCGAGATCTTCGAGCGGCTGGTGCAGGAAGCCGGCGAGACCGGCGAGCACATGATGCTAATCGGACTCGGTGAACCGTTCCTCGACCCTAAGATCTTTGAACGCATCGAGTACTGCGACCGCCACAACGTCTATACGCTGCTGTCGACCAACGGCACTTTGCTCGATGCCGAGTCCACCGAACGCATTCTGCAGAGTACCCTCGAACACATCACGCTCAGCTTTGACGGGTCTACCAAGGAGAGCTTCGAGTTCTACCGCAAGGGCGCCAAGTTCGAACGCGTCCGCGACAATTTCCTCCACTTCTGCCGCCGCAAACACGAAACCGGGGCCAAGATCCAGGTGGTGGTCCAAATGGTCCGGATGGAGAAGAACTGGAACGAGGTGGACGACTTTATGCGCTTCTGGTCCGCCGTGCCCGGGGTGGACCAGGTCCGGGTGAAGGCCGACGAAACCAACCTGATGCGTCCCGAGGCGGGCCACGCCGCGGCGGATTGGGGCCATCCGTGCCACTACCTCTGGCGCGGGGCGATGTACGTGAAGCATAACGGGGACGTCTATCCCTGCTGCCAGAGCTACATGCTCGACGGCAAGCCGCTCGGCAACATCGGCCAGGAAGCTCTGCCGGTGATCTTCAACGCTCCGGAGATGCAGCGCATGCGGCGGCTGCATAAGCAGGGCCGCGCGGGCGAAATCGATATCTGCGCCCGCTGCTGCACCACGATTCCCCACCCGCTGCTTGTCGCCGGCAGCCTGCTCTTTCATGGCAGGACGGTGCGTAAGCTGTTGCCGGCCGTTGAGCGCCTCGTCTATCTGACCAAGCTGCCGGGCCGCTGGCTTAAGCCGCAGGCGCCGCAGCCGCCTCCGCCCAAGGACGACCTGGTGCAGATCAGCGGGACCCGAGAATCGCGTTGACCGGCTGCGCGAACCAGCCGAGCAGCGGACCGGGCTGGAGACCGATCCAGAAGATGGCGATGACGAACGGCGCCATGATCGCGATCTCGAGCGGGTTTAAGTCCACCGTCCCCATTGGCTTCGTTTCGCCAAGCATGGTGCGCTGGTAGAGCCAGAGCAGGTAGGCCGCGCCCAACAGGATGCCGCCGACCGCGCCCGCCGCCCACCAGAGCGATACCGGGTAGACGCCCTGAATCAGCACCACTTCACCAATGAAGCCGTTCAGCGGCGGCATGCCCATTGAGCTGAGAATCGCCACCAGGAAGATACCGCCAAACACCGGCATGGTCCGGCCGAGGCCGCCGTATTTGGCGATGGCGCGCGAGCCGTGGCGATCGTAGATCGCGCCGACCAGCAGGAAGAGAAGCGCGCTCGACAGTCCATGGTTCACCTGCTGCAGCAGCGATCCGGCGAGAGCGTTCGGCGTAAAGGCAAACAGGCCCAGGGTGCAGAAGCCCATGTGGCTGATGGAGGAGTAGGCGATGAGCCGCTTCCAGTCGGTCTGCATCAGGCAGACGAACGCACCGTAAAGGATTGCGATCAGCGACAGCACCGCCATGATGCCGGCCGACTCGCGGGCAGCGTCCGGAAAGAGGGGAACGGAGAACCGGAAGAGGCCGTAGGTGCCGAGCTTCAACAGCAAAGCTGCCAGCACGACGGAGCCGGCCGTGGGCGCTTCGGTATGCGCGTCCGGCAGCCAGGTATGGAACGGGAACATCGGAATCTTGATGGCGAAACCGGCGAAGAAGGCCCAGAAGAGCCAGCGCTGGGCTTCAACCGGGAGCGGAGACGCCATGAGCGCCGCCAGAGAGAAGGTGCGCTGCTGCGTGAGCAGGAAGTGCTGATGATGCAGCGCCAGGATGCCGACAAGCAGCACGACCGAACCCAGTACGGTGTAGATAAGGAACTTCATGGCCGCCTGCGGGGCGCGGTCGCCGCCGTAGCCCGCGATGAGGAAGTACATGGGGATGAGAACGATCTCAAAGCAGAAGAAGAACAGGAGCAGGTCGAGCGCCACGAAGCTGCCGAGCACGGCGGATTCGAGCAGCAGGAACCAGGCGTAGAAAGCGCGGTCCCGCGTTGGGAGCAGCAGCGTTAAGAAGCAGACGGCGGTGGTAAGCAGGACAAAGGCGAGGCTCATGCCGTCGACGCCGAGCAGATACTGCGCGCCAAAGGAGGGGATCCAGTTCGCCTGTTCGAGGAATTGCAGGCCGCGCGCCGGGTTGAATTGGGGGATGAGCGCGAGCGCAATCGCCAGTTCGGCGGCGGCTACGGTCAGGGCGATGATCCGGGAAAAGGCGGCGGGAAGGAGAAGAACGAGGAGGAGACCGGCTAGCGGCCCGGCCAGCAGGGCCGAGAGGGGATGGTCCATTGGGTAACTACCCAGTGTAGCTGGCCCGGCGGGGCAGAGGAGCACCGCCGGGCCAAACTGGGTTGACTACAGGGGTTGACTACTGGACGTTGACGCCCTTGAACGACAGGACGCTGTGGGTGGCCACGCCGATGTCGAGGTTGCTGGCGTTGAACCGAACAGGGTTGCTGGTGAGGCCAACACCCACCTGAGCGGTGGGGATCAGATCGCCGCCCGCTCCGGGAGGAGCGACGTTGCGAGGCATAGAGAGCAGAATCGACGCCGGAACGTTGAAGCGGTTCGCGCTCCCGCGCTCCAGGCAGTAGAAGCCGCCGCCCACGTTGGCGACACCGTCAAACGAGAAGCCGAAGATGACGACGGTGGAATCCGCGCCCGCGCCGGTCCAGGTGAACTCCTGGCCCGAGGAACGAACCAGCGTATTCACGGCCGCTTCGTTGGACCAGGCAAAGTTGCCGGCGATGTTCAACTGCGTGCGGAAGCCGCCGACAAAGGCGCCAGCGCCGTTGTCGATGGTGAAGCCGCCGGCATCGAGGAAGGGCCCTCCGCCGCCGCCCGGCAGGCCGGGAATGCTGGGGAGGCCGGGAATGCTGGGAGTGCCGGTGGAGAAGGTCGCCGAATAGAAACCCGAAGCGGCGTCCTTCAGCATCTCGCGCGTACCCGACGGACCGGTGACGTTCAGCTTCGGGCCGGCATCAAGGACGGTGCCGACAATGGGATCTTCCGGGAACCCGGTCGCCTGGTCGCTGCTGGCAAACGTGATGCAGCTGCCGTTGGGCAGCGCACCCTCGGCGGCAAACTGCGAGGAGGCGATCTGAGCGGCGTTATAGCGAATGAAGGCGCCCGCGCCCGCATCGATCTTGATGTCCTGCGTGCCCAGCGGCCCCAGGTTGAGCTTGCTGGCGATCCGGTTCAGGCTGACCGAACCGATGCTGAGCGTCCCGCCGTTCTGCAGCTTCTGCAGGTCGGCGTCGGTGAACGGGGTGCCGGCCGTGCAGCGGCCACCGTTGGGGGTGATCGCGAGGTAGGTGGAATTGCTGACGATGTTGCCAATGCGAACGGAAAGCGGCACATAGCAGCCTTCGATGCCGGCCGGCACGTCAAACACGATCTGGTCGACGGCGGCGCAGCAGCCCGAGCGGCCGCGGTAGCGAACGGTCGCCGGACGGTTGCCGACGAGCACCTCGAGCGAGGTGCCCAGGTCGCCGGGGGCGGCGCCGGCGGCGTCGTTACCGGTGATTGGTCCCAGGCCGGTGCCCCAGAGGGTGATGGTTTGGCCCGGGCGAGCGGCGTTCAAGATGGAGTTGATAGGCTGATCGGTCTGCGAGACGAAGTTTTGCGCGATCGCCGGGCCGCTGCCGGCCTGGTTCGCCGTGAAGATGCCAAAGCTCGAACGGACGATGTTTACGGCGAAGTTGGCGCTGGTCTGGCCGTTGAAAGTGACAGTTAATTGGGCGGTGCCCACCGGGGTGTTCGAGGGGATAATCGCGCCAACCTGCGAGGCGAGGGTGTAGGTCAGGATCAGGTTGTAGGTCGTGCCGCCGGCACTGAGCCGGGCCGTGGTGCCGCCAAGAGTCGTTGGCAAGGGGAAGCTTTGCGCTTGCGCAATCGACGCCGGGCCGAGGTTGCGCCCAAAGATGGCAATCATGGAGCCCTGCGCCAATCCGCCGTTGGGCAGACCCGAGAGGGCATAACTTGCAGTATTCAGCGCACCGGTGACAACCGGTTGCGCAGCGGCGGTGGCGGCCAGAAGGCCCGCCAGACCGAAGAGGGGAAGGAAACGTTTCATCATAGAAATCATACGCGTAAATTAATCCTTCAAGGCGATCCCGAGAGCCTTCATTTTTCGATACAGGTGGCTGCGTTCGAGGCCCAGCAGTTCGGCTGTGCGGCTCACGTTGCCTTTCGTTTCTTCAAGCTTCTTTAAAATGTATTCGCGTTCGGCTGCTTCGCGGACTTCCTGCAGACTGGAGAATGCCTCGGCGGGTGCGCGGCGGTTGGCCGGAAGCGGAATGTGCCGGGCGTCAATGCGCATTTGCGGATTCATAATAACAATCCGCTCGATCAGATTGCGCAGCTCGCGAACGTTGCCGGGCCAAGAATACTCTTGCAGGAGCCCCAAGGCATCCGGGGCCAGCTCCTTCGCCTTGCGGCCGTAAGCCGTCGTGAACTCATGGAGAAAATGCCGCGCCAGCAGGGGGATGTCCTCCACGCGATCGCGCAAGGCCGGCACGTAGAACGGAATCACGTTCAGCCGGTAGAACAGATCCTCGCGGAAGTTTCCGCGATCGATCTCCTGTTCGAGCTGCTTATTGGTCGCGGCCATGACGCGGCAGTCCACCCGGATGCTTTCGTGGGCGCCCAGCGGCTCCACCCGTTGTTCATCTAGCACGCGGAGCACTTTGGCCTGCGTGCGCAAGCTCATGTCGCCCACTTCGTCCAGAAAGAGGGTGCCGCCGTCCGCCTTCTGGATTTTGCCTACCTTATCTTCACTCGCGCCGGGAAACGACCCGCGGCGATGGCCGAACAGCTCGCTCTCAATCAGGTCTTCCGGGATGGCGGCGCAGTTCACTTCGACAAACGCCTCTTTCGCCCGGGCGCTGAGCGCGTGAATGGCGTGGGCCACCAACTCCTTGCCCGTGCCGCTTTCGCCGTAAATCAGCACGCGCCCGTTGGTGGCCGCCATCAGCGAAAGCTGTTGCCGCACGGCCTTCATGGGTACGCTGTCACCGATAATGGGGTAGCGGGTTGACGGTTCCCCCAAACGAGCAAGCTCGATTGCCATGCGGCGCTGCGCAATCGAGTTTTTCACGACAACGACTACTTTTTCGATGGTCAGCGGCTTTTCGAGGAAATCGAAGGCCCCCATTTTCGTCGCGCGGACCGCCGTTTCAATCGTCGCGTGCCCGGAGATCATCACCACCGCCGGCCGCTCGGCCTCCGGGTGCTCCTCGATCCGGTTCAGCACTTCCATGCCGTCGAGCCCGGGCATCCAGACGTCGAGCAACACACAGTCGAACGGACGTTCCGCCAGACGCGCCAGCCCCGCCTCCCCGTCGGCAGCCGCCTCGGCGATATAGCCTTCGTCTTCGAGAACCGCGCACAACGTTTCGCGGATTCCCGGTTCATCATCAATCACTAATACGTGGTGGCGCTTCATGCGCGTGGGGTAACCTCTTCCGGCACTAGGGCCGGAATCTCAATGATAAATCGCGCGCCGGCCGGCTCGTTGTCCTCGACGCGGATCTGCGCCTGGTGATCGCCGAGAATGTGGTTCACGATGGCGAGGCCCAGGCCTGTTCCGCGGTTCTTGGTCGAAAAATAGGGCAGAAAGAGCTTCTCCTTGTCGTCGGTCGAAATGCCGCAGCCGGTGTCGGCAATCGTCAACTCCACGGCTTCCGGGGTGGGGGCGGCGGTGGAGATGTGCAGCCGGCGGAGCGGCAAGCCTTCCATGGCCTCGGCGGCGTTATCGACCAGGTTCACGATGACCCGTTTGAACTGTTCCCGGTCCACGTTGACGGGAGGCAGGCCGGCCGTGAGATGTTTCGAAATGGTCACTCCCTCCAGGCGGCCGGCGAACACGGCCAACGCGTTCTCGATAATCTGATTCAGGTCCGACGCCTGCGGCTGCGCGGCGGGGAATCGGGCGAACTGCGAGAACTCATCCACCAGGGTCTTCACGCTCTCCACTTCGTGGGCGATGGTTCGCGTCGACTCGCGCACGATGCGGGCGAATTCGGCCGAGGTGGGGGATTTGTCGAGGTTCCGGGCGATGCGTTCCGCGCTGAGCGCGATAGGCGTCAGCGGGTTCTTGATTTCGTGCGCGATGCGGCGGGCGACTTCATGCCAGGCGGCGGCCTTTTGCGCGCGCAGGAGTTCGCTTGTGTCTTCGAGCACGAGCACGAAGCCGGAGGTGACGCGCTGGTCGATCGGGGCGACCGTGACGGACAGATGCAGGGTGCGGTCCGGCCGGGTGAGGTCAAACTGGCGGGAGGCGACGCCCGTGCGGCGGGCGCGGTTCATCAGGTAGCGGAGCTCGGCGGCGTCTTCGGGGCCGAATAGATGCTCGAGGCGCATGGAGCTCGAAACGCGAGTGCCGGGGAACATCTGCTGCAGGGCGCTGTTGACGGTTTGGATGCGGCCGTCCGGCGCGACGCTGATGACGCCGGTGGGAATGGACTCAAGGATGGTTTCCGTGAAACGGCGCCGGGCTTCCAGTTCGCGGCTCGACGTTTCGAGCGCCTGGGTCATTTCGTTGAAGGCGCGCACCAGCGTGGCCAGTTCGTCGATGGCGCCGACGTTCACCCGGTGGTTTAGATTGCCGCTGCGGACTTCGCGGGCGGCCGTTAAGAGGGCGGTGATGGGCTCGGTAATCTGACGCGAAAGGAAAAGCGCCACCCAGGCGGCTACGAAGAGGATAAAGAGCGTGATGAGCGTGAGGTAGGTGAGGTAGAGTTGCCGGGTCTCTTTACGGTTGACGCTGAGCTGATCGTAGTCGGCCACGTAACGAGAGATGTCCCGTTCGGTGGTTTCGAGGTCGATGGGCAGCAGTGCGGCGAGCACGAGCGTGGCGCCGGACCGCAGCGGGATGCGGAGAATGGAGGGTTTGCTGCTCTCGGCGCGGCCCCGGCTATCGTAAGCGCAAACGGTCCGGCGGGCGGCCTGTTGGGTCAGGATGTAGGATTCCGCGATGTCGTTTACCGCGCAGAAGCGATCGAAGACAGCGGCCGGTCGCTCGCCACCAGCGGCGTAGGCTTCCATTTCCGGAATGCTGGCTAGCCAGTGGGCCTGCGCATTCAGTCGCAACTGGAACTCGCTCTTGATCGAACTGCCCAACTCGATCAGTTCCAACCGGACGCCCTCCGCCGGGCGGCTGAACCACTGCTTGATGTTGAGGTTGAGGACCTGATAGCTCCACAACACCATGAAGATCACCGGCAGGAAGCTCAGAATCATGGCGCCCATGACGAGCTTGGCTTTGATGCCGGAACCTTCCCGCTCCTTACTTCGCTCAATGTAGAGCTTGATCAGGATCCGGAAGAGCAGAAAAGCCATCGTGACCATGAGCAGGAAAACCAACGTGCTCATGGCCCAGAACAGCAGTACCTGATCGGTCGAAGAAGGGCCGAACTTGCCCATGTTGAAGGAGCCCTGCCAAAACACCAGCGCCAGCAGGACTACCAACGTGAGAATTGCGGCAAACAGAAGCAGACGCTTCTTCATGGCTACTACTGTAGCCGATTGGATTATGCCAAGGCGGCTTTCGCCGTCCGGAACTCGTACTGCTGAATCTCCATGGCCGCCCGGCCTTCGTCATACCGGATGATCCGGCCGCGCGCGACGAGTTTCAGCGCGGTTTGGTTGTTCAGTTGCGCCGGCCAACTGATCGCGAGTTCGAGCCGCTTGCCGGGCAGCAGAATGTGCTCGGTGGTAAAGTACACCCCAGTGCTGCTCATGTTGACGGTTTGGCCCGTGCCCATCTCGTCGGAGTTCTTCTTGTTGAGGACCTTATAGCGAACCTCCCGTTGGATGGGGAACCGGTCAGCCGTGCGGCGGTCACTCTGGTTTTTGTCTGGGGTCAATTTCGGTCTCCTGGTTTTGGGCCCGCGACGAAGCCCGTTCACTTGCCCCTTCTGCGTGGGCATCGTGGTGACGTTGTAACGTCTCAACTAGGTTCCTACGGCGCAGAATCTCGAACAATGGAACCTGAGGTTCAATATCGATTGGTACTGCGAGAGACGGGGTAAGGGGTACAAATTTGAGGGCCGGGCGGTACGATCGAACGAGAAGATTGCCGAGCCGCATAACTCCTTAGTTTGCATCATCGTAGCACCTACGGAGGATGCCGGGAAAGCGGTCCGGGAATAGTACTCGCTGACTGGGGCGATGGTTCTAAGGTCTTCGCCGCATAGGTGGGGTATCCTACACTCACTATGCGTATCTTCCTCCTCCTTTTACTGGCCTGTGGTTTTCTGGCCGCCGCGGACAAAAAAGTGGTCGCTCCGAAGGACACCAAGCCGGGTCGTCCGTTCTCTCCCGGCATCCTGAGCGGAGGCACTTTGTACATATCGGGCCAGACCGGGGCCGACAAGAGTGGCAACTATCCTGAGAAGTTTGAAGACGAAGTGAAGCAAACCTTGGCCAACATTGAAGAGGTGCTGAAGGCCGGCGGCCACACGTTCGCCGATGCCGTGGCGGTGCAGGTGTACCTGACCGACATGGAACTGTTCGGCCGGATGAATACGGTGTACATGGCGACGTTCCCAGAGCCGCGGCCGACGCGGACGACGGTAGGCGTAGCGAAGCTGGTGGGCAAGGCCCGGATTGAGATTACTGTAACCGCCAGAAAGTAGGCTGGTTACGGCCGTTTGGATTCGCGGATTTCGCGAAGCCGCTCGGCGATTTTCTTCTCGACGCCCCGGTCGGTGGGTTGGTAAAACTCCCGGCCGGCCAGCGACGGGGGCAGGCACTCCATACCGGTGACGGCGTCGGCGAACTGGTGTGCGTGTTTGTAGCCGGCGCCGTAGCCCATGCCCTTCATGAGTTTGGTGGGCGCGTTGCGGAGGTGCATCGGCACGGGTTCGGCGACGCCCTGCCGGATTTCGGCGCGGACACTATTGAGGGCGCGGTATGCCGCGTCGGATTTCGCGGCGAGGGCGAGGTAGAGCGTGACCTGGGCGAGCGCCTGGTCGCCTTCCGGGATGCCGAGGAAGTGGGCGGTCTGCTGGCAGGCGATGGCTTGTTCAACGGCGCGGGGGTCGGCCAGGCCGATGTCTTCGACGGCCATGCGGACCAGGCGGCGGGCGATGTACATGCGGTCTTCGCCGGATTCGAGCATGCGGGCGAGCCAGTAGAGGGCGGCGTCGGCGTCGGAAGCGCGGACAGATTTGTGTAGCGCCGAGACGAGGTTATAGTGCTCCTCGCCGCCCTTGTCATAGAGCAACACCTTGCGAGAGAGCACCTCTTCGAGGATGGCGGTAGGGATTTCGGGTCCGTCGGAGGCCGTCGCGGCGAGGTCGAGAATGTTGTAAGCCGTGCGGGCGTCGCCGTTTGAGAAGACCGCGATCTGTTCGAGGAGCTCGTCGGTGGCCTGCTTTTCGAGGAGCTGGAGACCGCGACGGAGCAGGGTGATCAGCTGTTCGGTGGAAAGCGCCTGGAGGGTGAAGACGCGGGAGCGGGATAGAAGCGCCCCGACGACCTCAAACGAGGGGTTTTCGGTGGTGGCGCCGATGAGGGTGACGTCGCCCTTTTCGACGTAGGGGAGAAACGCGTCCTGCTGGGCCTTGTTGAAGCGGTGGATCTCGTCGACGAACAGGACGGTGCGGCGGCCGAGGCGGCGGGTCTGTTCGGCGCGGGCCATGACCTCGCGGATCTCTTTGATGCCGCTCATGACGGCGCTGAAGGGGACGAACTCGGCCTTGGTGGTGCGGGCGATGATGGAGGCCAGGGTTGTTTTGCCGACGCCGGGCGGGCCCCAGAGAATGATGGAGCCGAGTTGGTCGTTTTCAATAGCGCGGCGGAGGGGTTTGCCGGGGCCTAGGATGTGTTCTTGGCCGATGTAGTCGTCGAGCGATTGCGGGCGGAGGCGTTCGGCCAGGGGGCGGGTGGAATCCGGGGGCGGGGAATCGAAGAGACTCATGGCCGGTTCCGTTGGCGGCGGACCTCGTAAAGCAGAATGCCGGCGGCGACCGCGGCGTTCAGGCTTTCGACGGTCTCGGTCGGAATCGTAACCGGTTGGCAAGCGGCGAGGATCTCCGGCCGGACGCCGCGGCCTTCGCTTCCGATGACAACGCCGCAGGATTCGCGCCAGTTGATGGCGTCGATGGGGGCGGCGTCTGCCTTGGCGGTGGCGTAGACGGGAAAGTCGAAATCCGGCAGATCCGGAGCGGTCAGGAAGGGAACGCGGAACAGGGAACCGGCGGCGGCGCGGAGCGTTTTCGGGTGGTAGGGGCTGGCGGAACCTTTGAGGAAGACAACGCCGGTGGCGCCGAAGGCCTCGGCGGAGCGGACGACGGCGCCGGCGTTGCCGGGATCCTGCAAGCCGTCGAGCAGGACGACCAAGGCCGGGAACCGGAGCAGATCGGCGAGCGTCCATTCGGGTAGGCGAACCAGCGCCAGGATTCCTTGTGGGGTGTCGGTTGTTGAAAATGTCGCGAAGGTGACCGGATCGACGGAGAAAATCCGCGTTTCAGGGTGACTGTGCTCTAGAGCCCGCCAATTCTGTAACGCGGCTTCGGTGCCGATCACTGTTTCAATAGGACAGCGACTGCGGTGCGCTTCTTCCAATAAATGAAATCCCTCAGCGACCACCAATCCGTCGTCGGTGCGAAGGCCCTTTTGAATGGCCTTCCGGATAGTGGTGCACAGGGGGTTCCGGGCGCCGAGGGGAGTTACGATAGCGGCCATTCCAGTAGAATGCTAAGGATACCGCACAGGCTCATGAAACGAGGCATCCAGTTTGGACTGGCTTTGGCTGGCGCGAGCCTGCTCGGCTGGGTGGGTTGGATTACGCTTGAAATCCGGAAGCAATCGGTGTTGGAAGAGGCGGCGCCAGCGGACGTGATCGTCGTGATGGGGGCGGCGGAATATCGCGGGCGGCCTTCGCCGGTGTTGCGGGCGCGCCTGGATCATGGGTTGGAGTTGTTTCAGCAGGGATTGGCCCGCAGGATTCTGACAACCGGCGGAGCGGGCGGCGATCCGGTGTTTACAGAAGGGGCGGTGGGGCGGAACTACCTGATGAGCCACGGAGTGCCGCCGGAGGCGATTCTGCTGGAGGACGAAGGCGGGAGCACGGTGCATTCGACGATTGCCGTAGCGGAAATAATGAGGCGCTCCGGGCTGCGGAGCTGCATCTTGGTAAGCGATGGGTATCACATCTATCGAGCCAAAAAGATGCTGGAGTTCCGCGGCCTCGAAGTGTACGGCTCGCCGCGTTCCATCAAGCAGGAGGCCGATTGGCAGGACTGGTGGCTGTACCTGCGGCAGGCGGCAGGATACACGTTGTGGACGGCCGGTATTACCATCTGAGCTGCTAGCCCGATGAAGGGCGTCAAGAAGCAGCATCTGCCGACGAAGGCGTGCCGGACGTGCGGCCGGCCATTTACCTGGCGCAAAAAATGGGAGCGCGATTGGGAACAGGTGCTCTATTGCAGCGACCGTTGCCGCGGCGGAAAGGGGAAAGGATGAAGCGTGAGTTTAGCTCCCGAGCCGAGCTGGTGGCGTATGTGAAAGCCGAGTTCCCGGAATGCTCGGCGCATGGCGAAGAGGTGAGTGAGACCCGGGGCGGGCGACGGGCGGCGGAGGCGTTGCTTGCAAAAGTAAATCCGGACCGGTATGCGCGGTCGCGGAACTTTCTGAGCGGAGCGGTAACGCGGTTGGCGCCCTATCTGCGGCACGGGGTGCTTTCGCTCGGGGAGGTGCGGCGGAAGGCGTTGACGAAGCCGAATCATGAAAAGCTCGTGAACGAATACGCCTGGCGGGATTACTGGCGGCGGGTATACGGTCAGATCGGCGACGGGGTTTGGAAGGATCGCGAAGAGCCGAAACGGCGCTGGCGCGACCAGCGGGAGCAGGCGGAGCTTCCGGCTGATATCGCGTCGGCGAAGACGGGCCTCGCCTGCATGGATGGCTTCGCCTCCGAGTTGGTGACGACCGGCTACATGCATAACCACGCGCGGATGTGGTTTGCCTCTTACGTGATCCACTGGCGACGCGTTCGCTGGCAAGCCGCCGCGAAGTTCTTCCTGACGCACTTGCTCGACGGGGACCCGGCGAGCAACAATTTGTCGTTTCAGTGGGTGGCGTCGACGTTTGGGGCGAAGCCGTATTTGTTCAACCGCGAGAACCTCGAGAAGTACACCGACGGCAAGTTTTGTAAGGTTTGCGCGCGGGCGAAGGATTGTCCGTTTGCGAAGTCGTACGAGCAGATTGATCAGGAGCTGTTTCAATGAAGCCGGTGGTTTGGATGCATGAGGATTGCCTGCGGCCGATTCTGCCGGGGGCGCCCGCGATTTTCGTATTCGAGAACAATGGCCATTCGCTGAAGCGGCTGGTGTTTCTCTACGAGTGCCTGCTGGAGCTGGACGTGGAGATTGAGAAGGGCGAGATTGTTCCGCTGGTGCGGGCGTTTGCGGCGCGGCACGGGGCGGACAAGATCGTGACGGCATTTACCGAATGCCCGCGGCTGATGGGCTACGCGAGGACGCTGGGGGCGGACGTGGTGAACGATGATCCGTTTGTCGCCGCGGCGGGGCCGTTCGATCTGAAGCGGTTTTCGCGCTACTGGCAGCGGATCGAGCGGCAGGCGCTAAAGCTTTAGCAGCGTCCGGAGGCGCTTGGTTTGGACCCGGCTGACGGGGACTTCAGTGCCGCGTTTGTCGTCCATCTTCAGTTGGAAGCTCGACTTGAACCAGGGGATGACTTCCTTGATCCGGTTGATGTTGACGAGCCAGGAGCGGTGGACGCGCCAGAAGGTGTCGGGGTCGAGGTTGGACTGGAGCTCCTCGATGGTCTTGTACGTGGATTCGCCCTCGAGTCCCTGGCACACGACGGTGATGAGGCCGTCGTCGATGGTGGCGAAGATGATGTCTTGCGAATCGACGATGAAGTTGCGGTTCTCGCGGCGGACGAGGATCTTGGCGCGGACGGGGCCAGTGCGGACGACGACGGGCGCT
>LNFM01009704.1_pt1 | contig 13871 bp, 11 predicted proteins | sample 596031 | NCBI WGS metagenome assembly LNFM01 (sample SAMN04254537, study PRJNA301005) | activated carbon metagenome | isolation source: dual media filters at the Ann Arbor, Michigan drinking water treatment plant | place: USA: Ann Arbor
ATGAGGGCGCGACCTCTGGCTGTGAGGCGAGCGAGCGTCTGCGTTGTTCCCTCACGAATACCAGGGCTGTCGCGCCCAAATCCGGTTCCCTGCTCAGGGCGACGAGCAGCGTGGACGCGACGAGGTGGGCGCGTTGACTTCGTGCGCAGTCGATTGAGCCCGAACCTCGTTCGCCTCGCGCGGCGAGGTGCGTTCGCCGCTGCTTTCACAGCAGAAACCGAGTTAGCATTGACCTTAGCCACGAGCATCACTCTGTCGACGAGAAGGTGCGCACCGTCCACCAGCCTCACGCGGGGCATCGGCAGCCTCACAGGCTAGCCGGCGCAGAACGCTGCACACGACTGCGGCCCGCCCGACGCGACATCGGGCGTGTGCTCGAGGCGCAAAGGCAGAACGGTGCAAACCCTCTCGTCGAGAGAGCACCTGCGAGTCGAACTCGAATTCGGCGCGGCGTCGACGCGTGACCACGCACGAGCGTCGCGTCATCGCGTCGAGTTGAGGCCGAGCATGTTGCCTTCGGTGTCCATGCACAGAGAGACCCAGCCGAACTCGCCGATCGAGAACTTCGGACGCACGACCTTGCCCGACGCGGCGACGACGCGCGCCTCTTCGACCGCGCAGTCTTCGACGACGAAGTAGAGCAACGATCCGCCGACGCCCGGTCGTGTGTGCGGCGACTTCACGAGCGCGCCGGACGCGCCGTACGCCTTCATGTTCGTCGCGAAGCCTCGCATGACCGTCTCACCGGTCGGATCGCCGATCGACTCGAGCTTGCATCGAAACACGCTCTCGTAGAAGGCGACCGCGCGCTCCATGTCGTCTACGTAGAGGTCGAACCATCCAATCGCGTTGGGCTTCTCCATGTTGTCTCTCCGATCGCAGCTCCGCCATCGGTCGCCGAGACGCGCGGCGAGCTTCTCGGGCTTATTCCCGGGACGGCGCTCGGCGCGTCTTCTGCGAACGGGGCGGCTGCTGCGTGTGCGGACGATAGAGACGCCCCATAGGCGCCGTATTGTATCGATCAGACATCGTAGCGATCGCGGTACTTCACCGGCGTGTAGCCGGTCGCAGCGCGAAACGCGTGAATGAAGTGAGACTGATCGGAGTACAGGTCGAGGTAGTGCGTGCGAAACGACTGCTGGAGCCTGAGCACCTTCAGCAAGTCGCGCGGCGCGAAGCCGGTGGATCGCAGCAACGTTCGCTGCAGCTGTCGCGGCGACAGGTGAACCAGCGCTGCCATGTCGGCGACCGAGCGAATGTCGTCGAGCTTCGTGAGGATGCGCGCGGTGATCGGGTTGGAGACGACGAGCGCTCGCTCGACACACCAACGCACGAGCTCTGACAGCACCTCGCCCTGCGCGTCGAACGACAGCCGCTCGAGCCGCTTGTTGAACGCCACGAGCGGGAGCTTCCCGCGATACGCCGTGCCGACGTACCGATCGAAGATCTCTTCGCGATCGCCCTTCCACACGCCGGGATAGAGCTGAACCCCAACGTAGTGAAACGACCGCCCGAGGTCGAGCACCTCGGACCGCGTGTGCAGCGCTGTGACGCCCGCGATCTCCGTGGCAACCTGGTTGAACAGCAGGTTGACGCACGCGTCGGGGAGCGCGTGATAGAGAAAATTCTCGGGCAGCTCTCGCAGCGTGCGCAGCTCCCAGTAACAGTGGACGAGGCTCGCGAGCGCCTGGGGCGGACGCGCCTCGCTGTATCGAACGGCGCGCGCCGAACGCGCGATTCCATCTCGCACGGGGGTGTACATGGATCGACGACCCTCCTGATCCAAGCGCGAACCTCAGACCGACGCAAGGTCGCGACCTCGTCATCGAGGGGCGTGTACTCGACGCGCGAGAGGTCTGCCTCGGAGTCGATCGACTGCAACAAACGCCAAACGAAAGGCCGTTGCACTTGCAGCCAATCGCGCCTCGATCATCGCCGCTCACCACCACCCGTTGAACCGCATGATCTCGCTCGTGCTCTGAAGTTCAACACAGCATCACCAGGGAAGAGAGCGGCGACTCCCGGCGGCCCCGAATGCGCTCGCGGCGAGGTCGAGCAGTCTCCGTTCGGCCAGAGAAGGCTCCTCGCGGCGAGTGACGACCATGGACCAGATCTATCCCGACGCCGATTGCTCGCTGCTGTGTCAGGCGTCGATCGACGCGTCCGCCGCGAGCCACGCGACCGACGATGGGAGCGCACGACGCAGCGTCGGATCCCTCATGAGATCCGAGAGCAGCTGATCCGCGCGGCACGAGGACTGTCGAACGACGTCGGAGAAAACCCGGCTGTCGCTCGTGGGTCGCTCGCCGAGGGCGAGGAGCGAGCGAGCGCTGTTCGAGATCGTGCTCGACGACTCGCGGCGTAGACACATCGCAGACGCGGATGTCTCTGCGCTCGAGTCACTGTACGCCCAGCGCAAGCGCCCCCGACGCTGGCCCGACGACATTTGAATTCGTGTGCGCTCGATGCGTCCCGCCCTGTTCGGGCGGAGCGAAGTCGCCGACGTCGGTGTCCGAGCACTCGTTGTTGGAGCGTTGGCCGTGAGCGCGTGGCCGTCACTGAGTCCATGGGGGGACCCGTACGACGCACGCACAACGCGCCGTACGCGGCGCGTACAGCTCCGCGATTTTCCCAAGAATGCGAGCGGGTTTGCGCGGCACGCTCGCTGCTTGTCCGTGAGCTTCGATGGAATTGCCTAGGGTGATGAGCGGCGAGCAGTTGGGGGTCGAGCTTCGTCCCGCGATGCTGTTCAAGTTGCTGACGCTCGAGGCGTTGGGCGCCACGTGCGCGGCGGTCTTTCTCATCGAAACGCGCGACGTCGCGAGCAAGTCTCCGCGGCTGCGCATGTGGGAGATCCCCGATGCGAACTCGGCTACGGGCTCGCGGACCGTCAGCCCTCTCGGAGACCTCGGCAAGAGGAAGATCGAGCAATTGCTACTCAACCAGGTCCCCATTTGCGCGGACTTCGGCCGCGCCAGGGACGCGCTCGTCGAAGGCGATCGAGCGACATCCGCGCGCGCAATGAAACGCCTCACGCGACAGGAGCTCGCCCGCTACCGCCGAGGCGCCAACATCGTCGCGCGAGGCAGCGGGAGCGCCACGCCCTTCATGGACCATGCGCGTGACGACGAGGTGCCATCCCTGATCGATCATTTCGGCATCCGGACCGCAGAGCTCGAGCGTCACGTTGGGCACGAGCTCCACGTGCTCAGGCTCCCGCTCCCAGAGCCCACCGCCCGGCGCTACTCGAAGAGCGGGCGCGGCTCATCAGGATCTACGAGCAGCTCTCCCTCGGAAGGGTAGCGTAGTTGCCCGCGGCAAAAGATCGCTACTTGCGACCGCGCTACGCTAGGCTCCGTCTCTCGATGAGCCACAACCCGACGCGTCCGGTCGAGGGGGTCGCCAACACCGAACCTGTCGGCCTACGCGTCGTCGTCGAGGTCGAGGGCGTGGCCCCACGGGTGCTGTTTATCGCCAGGGATCAGACCCGCACGCTGGGGCGCGGCGCTGAATGTGACGTCGTTCTCCCGGACGACAGTCACTCGAGACGACATCTGTCGCTCTCCTTCGACGGGGTGCGCGCGACCGCGAAGGACCTCGGCAGCCGCAATGGTACCTGGCTCGATGGCAAGCGAATCACCGAGCCGACGACGCTCGGCGTCGGCGATCAGCTACGCGTCGGCAGCACCACCATCACCGTTGTGCGAGTGATCGTCGAAGGCCCCGTCGCGACGGACGCCGCGATGGACCTCGAGCTCGGCGTGATCGCCAGCGCGCCGCGCACGATCGAGACGTTTCGACTCCTCACGAAGCTCGCGAAGAGCTCGCTGCCCGTGCTGCTCCTCGGAGAGACTGGCAGCGGCAAGGAGGTCGCCGCGCGCGCTCTCCACCGGGCTTCGCGGCGGGCGACGGGGCCCTTTGTCGCGATCAACTGCGCGACGCTCGTCGAAAGCCTCGCAGAGTCGGAGCTGTTCGGGCACGAGAAGGGCGCGTTCACGGGCGCTGCGTCGAGACGCATCGGAGCCTTCGAGAGCGCCCACGGCGGGACGCTCTTGCTCGACGAAGTGGGCGAGCTCTCGCTGCCCAACCAGGCCAGGCTGCTCCGCGCTCTGCAGGAGCGCAAGATCTCGCGCGTCGGCTCGGTCGCGCCCATCACCGTGGATGTACGGGTGATCGCCGCGACGCACCGTGACCTGGCCGCGGCAGTCAGCGCTCGCACGTTCCGAGAGGACTTGTACTTCCGGCTCAACGGCGCCTCTGTGACGATTCCTCCGCTGCGCGAGCGAACGCAAGACGTGCTTCCGTTGGTCGCCCAGGCGCTCTCGGGCCGCTCGCTCGTCCTCGGCGAAGGCGTCGAGCGCGCGTTGTTCGCCTATCGCTGGCCGGGAAACGTCCGCGAGCTGCTCTACGCGATCGAGCACGCCGCGGCGCTCACCGAAGGCGACACGATCGAGATCGACAGCCTCCCCGCGTCGGTGCGAGGGCTCGCTGACTCTCTCGAGCGCGCGCGGGAGGGCAGCCTCGACGACCAGGTCGAAGAGAGCGAACGGCGCGCGATCGTCGCTGCCCTCGCGAAGGCTGGAAACAACCAGACCCACGCCGCGAAGACCCTCGGAATTTCTCGCCGCGCGCTCATCTATCGGATGGAGCGTCTCGGGCTCAAGCCTCCGCCCGGTTAGCGCGCGTGTCGCCAACGGAAGGGTGGCCCTCTAGAACGAGACCGAGCAGCCGACGAGCGGACCGCATCGAAAGGAGGCGCGAGACCTCGGCGCGGGAGCGGTCGCCCAAAGGCCGATCGAGACGCCTCCGGCGGCGACGGCCAATGCCCAAACGACGATCGACGCCGCGCGAAACGCGTGCGCCGCGTCGATCATCGTCTGGCACGCCTGCGGTTGAGGAGACACGTCGACGCCGGGGCAAGAGACCGCGCTGTTGTACGCAGCGACCTGCGAGTACCCAGCGCCGAGCAGCGCCGCGCCACCGACGGTGAGCGCTCCCGCTCCGATCGCGACGCCGGTCGCAATCGCGCGGTTCGGCGACGGGAGCACAGTCGGGGGGATCGTGCCTCTCACGATCGGGGCCGGCGCTGCGCGCAACGGCACGAGCGTCACGCGCTCTCGCGAGAGCCCGCCAGCGACGACCGCGATCGTGCGAGAGACTGTCGTGTGCCCAGCGGCGCGCAGCTCGAAGGTGACGGTGCCGCTGAGCACCCGCACCGGGGACGCGAGCGGGAGGGTCGCGACGCGTTCACCGTCGATCCAGAGCTCAGCGCCTGCAGGGCCGCCCTGCACATCGAGGGTGCCGACGTGCGTTTGGATCGTCTCGAGCGCAGCGTCGAGAGAAGCGCGGTTTGCCTCGATCCAAGGGTCGGTCCGCGTCAGCGCTTCGGTGAGTCCTCGCTCTGCGTCGAGCCAGCGCCCGAGCGCTCCTTGCGCGAGCGCCCGCTGCGCGAGGCAACGCGGCTGCCTCGTGCGCTGGTAGAGCGCGTCGAAGAGCGCAAACGCTTGCGCGTCGAGGTGCTGCGCCCGCAACGCTCGGCCTCGCTCGAACTCAGCGTCCTCGGGACTCTGGACCGGCTGCGCGAGAGCGGCGAGCGGCGAGGCGACGATCGACAGCGCGGCGAGAAAGTGTGCGGTGTGTGACGTAGCGATGTCGCTAGAATGGCATGGAGTTTGTCCCTGTGGACAGCGCGTTTGCGTCTCGGGTTGCAGCGTCGGGGCGCTCGACCACAGCGTCGCGGGCGGGGCCCGCGTCAGGGCTTGCGACGGCGGCCCGAGTCGGCGCGACGCGAGGCCCGTTCGCGGCGCGCGAGCCCGAATCGACGGTCGCTTGCGTCGCGATCGAGCGCTCTTCGACCGCGGCGTCGACGGTGATCGCGCGGGCATCTACGTCGGTGACGTCCTCGCTACGCGGGGCGATGACAGGGGCCGGCGGCCGGTCCGCGACGCTCCAGACTCTCTGGCCGGGCAACATGCGCAGCACGATCCATCCGATGACAACGGCGCTCAGCGTCGCGGCGATCAGCGGCGCGCGGCGCGGCGCCGAACGCGGCGCCGAGGCCACTTTCGTCACCGTAGGTCCATCGTTGGTCGGATGCGCTTCGATCGGCGCGGCCGCGCCAGGCGAAGAGAACACGCTCCCCCAACGAAAGCGCGCGGCCGGGGAGGCGTCGTCGAGCAGCGCCCGGGCAAAGCCGTCGACGGTCGCGAAACGCTCGTCGGCGAGCGCCGAAAGAGCGCGGCAGATCGCGCGGTCGACGCGCTCGGGGATCGACGGCGACAACGATCTCAGCGGCCTGGGCGCTCCCTCGATGATGGACTGGTAGAGCGCGACGTGCGTGTCTCCGTCGAACGGCCGCTCGCCCGACAGGCACTCGTAGAGAACCACGGCGAGCGCGTACTGGTCGCTCTTGGGGGTCGCGCTCTTGGCGCTCCGCAGTTGTTCGGGTGCCATGTACGAAGGAGTGCCGAAGACCTCGCTCGTATCCGTGCGATGCGCCCCGGCGTCGGTCACGGTGAGCTTCGAGATGCCGAAGTCGAGCACTTTGGGCACGAGCAACCCGTCCTCCGCGCGCGCGAGAAACACGTTGGATGGCTTGATGTCGCGGTGGATGACGCCCGCGCGGTGCGCGGACGCGACCGCGGCGAAGATCGGCAGCAGCGCGTCCAGCGCTTCTTCGAGCGGCATCGATTTCGTCCGAGAGAGCCGCGAGGCGAGGGTCTCGCCGTCGAGGCACTCGAGGACGAAGTACGCAGCACCATCCTCGTCTCCGCCGACGTCGAGCACTTCGACGGTGTGCGGGTGTCGCACCCTCGCGGCGGCGGCCGCCTCCCTGAGAAATCGCTGTCTCGCGACGGCGTCTCTCGCGAGGTCGTGGCGAAGCACTTTGACCGCGACGCGAAGCGCGAGCGGTCCGTGCGTGGCCTCCCAGACCGTGGCCATGCCGCCGGATCCGAGCGGACGCACCAACGTGTAGCGTCCCAACCTGGATCCTGGTGCGAGCTGTTCATCTCCCATCGAACGAATCGTCAAGGATCCTACTATCGTGACAGCCGTGGACGGATACAGCGTTGCAGCGCACCTGCCGCGCGCGCGCGAAGGCGGCTCGGCCTTCGGCGGGCGACGCGCGGGCGAATTCAATATGGATATTTCCAGACAAATCGCGCGCTGTGCGTCTGCTTGCGACGGGGCCTCGCGCTAACGCGAGCGCGCGCCGCCGCGGCCGAGTTGACCGCCCTCGGGGTCTGCGATGACCCGATCTGCCGTCGCCGAGGGGAGCGCCCCGACCGCTCCGTAGTACACGTACACGCGCCCGAGCTGGCTCTGGGCGGCGTACGCCGCGATCGCGATGTCGTCAGCCCCGTCGCCGTTGGCGTCGCCCATCGACGCGATGACTTCTCCGAAGCGCCCGCCGGGCGCTGCCGGTGATTCCCAAGACAACGAAGGCCTGCTCGGCAGCCCTCCGGCGGAGCCAAGATACAAGTGCGACTGACTCCGCGTGGGTTCGGACCCGAGGTCCGCAGAGGCGATGACGAAGTCGTCGAAGCCGTCGGCGTTGACGTCGCCCACGCACTGGTGGTTTCCGTTGAGGCGCGGAGAAGTTGGGATTGGGTTCTCGATCACCGAGGTCGATCTCGGCGGGATTCCCTCGGCCGATCCGAGAAACAGATGCACCCGTCCCGTGCGGTTTTCCTCGACTGCGCCGACGAGCAGGTCGTTGAACCCGTCGCCGTTCGCGTCGCCGACGGACGACGGGACGCTGCCGTATGCGCCAGTCCCTCGGCTGATCCACGACGGCTCGAGGTTGAACCCCGCGGATGAACCGTTGAAGAGCTTCGCCGTCCCGCTGAACGACATCCATCCCTGCTCCGACGCGACGAGGTCGGGATGGCGATCGCCGGTGAGCTCTGCGATCGTCGTGGACTGCGAGAATTGGCTGAACGCGCCGCCCTCGGTGCCGACGGTGGTGACCGGACGCGCGAGCAGCCCGGCGCGCGACCCACGGTGCAGCGCGAGTCGTCCCTGAAAGGTGTTGAATCGAAACGCCGTGATCGCCGCGTCGGAGTATCCGTCGAGGTCGACGTCGCCGCCGCTGATCCACCAGCCGTACTCCGCGTTGGGGCCGTACGGCGCGGTGATGGCGGTCGTCGGCGTGCTCGCCAGCCCCGAGGGGCCACCGCGATACAGGTACGCCGCGCCCGCGCTGCCCATGAGCGCGATCGCGCTGATCACTGCGTCCGCGAAGCCATCACCGTCAACGTCGCCAACGCTCGCGGGCTCGTAGCCGAACTCGATCATCCCCGCCGTGGGCGGGTCGATGTAGCGCGGCGTCATCGAGAGCCCTGTCGGAGAGCCGTAAAAGAGCAGCGCTCTCCCCGCTCTTGCTCCGGAGCGCGGCATTCCGAGCAGCAGGTCGCCGTACCCGTCGCCGTTGAAATCCGGCACATGCCCCGAGGCGATGTCTCTCGCGACGCCGCGGGGACGCACCACCATTTGCCACGTCGGCGACCAGAGCGTGCCGAGCACCGCTCCCCGCCGAGAGGCCAGCCGCCAGAACACATTGCCTGCAGGGAGCTCCGCAGGCGGAACGAACTGTGTCCCGATCACATCTTCGCGGAGGACCCTCGTCTCGCAGGCCCGATCACGGCAAAGCTCGACCCGAGCGCCGTCGGTACCTTCGGCGAGCTCCCAGCGCAGGGTCGGCGTCCTGCTCGATTGGATGCTCACCGAGATGGGAGACAGCGGTCTGGGTGGCGTGAGCGCCTCGCAACCGCAGTCGGACCCCGCGTCGACTACGCTGTTCACCTCGTCGACCAGCAGCGGCTCGTCCAGCGCGATGTCTGTCGTCGCGTCACGCGTCGATCGCTTGAAGTCGTAGCAGCCCGCAATGAAGGTGATCCCAACGAGAGCGTGTGCGATCGGACGAGGCATTGGGCGACGATGGGTTATTCCACCAACGACCGTCACGGTCACGCTACTCCATTTCGAGCGCCTCGCACCGGACACACGCGGGGTCAGTCCGCTCGAGCACGGAGGATAGGCCATTCAACGTCGGTCAGTCGATGACGCGTGAGCTGCGGCGACCCGATCGCCCGTTGCCTCGCCGCCGTCCTGAGCACGACACGACCACGCCGCGGAGAACGAGGGCGCCATCGAAGCGGGTCTTGGCGTGGGAGGAAGCTCGAGACGGTCGTGGCACGCGGCTGCGATGTCGTCGCGCTACGATGGACCGGTGCCGCACGAGAACGCGCCCTATCGTCGAGCAGAGCTCCGGCCACCAGAGGGACCGTCGCTGCGCCTCCGCTGGCGAGACTTGATGAAGGGCCTCGCGTTGGCGGCGCTGCTCTGGATCGTCGGGATCTCGATGATCTGCGCAGTTCCCGCGTTCTTCGCGATGGGGGTGACCGTGCTGTCTTGGGGTTTCTGGGTGTGGCGCAAAAACCCGCGTCGACAGCAGGCGTTGCGGACGATGTTCGTGCTCGTGTTTCCGTGCATGGTGGGCGTCTCGATGCTGGCGAAACAGCGACGCAGCGTTCGGATCGAGGCAGCAGCGATCGCGCAAGCGCGGGAGTTTCGCCGTATCCACGGGCGCTATCCGACGGAGCACGAGCTCGCCGCGCGAGTCAGCGTTCTCCCGGGGGTTGGCCCGGGGCTCAACGATGTCTCGTACATGCGTACCTCCCGAGGCGACGACGCGCTGGTGATCCGCACTGTGGTGAGCCCCTTTGGGCGCAGGATCACGAGCGTGTCGTCTGGCAGGGTCGCCTACCTCGATTGAGCGAGCGCGTCAGCGCGTCCGGCACCGAGCGACGACCGTTGAAGGCCAGTTCGAACCAAGATCGCCCACAGGGATCCGTACGACGAGCGTCGCGGTTGGCAGCGCCCCGTTGCGCTCACGTTCTGTTGGCGCGCCCGAGCCAGAGACCCAGCGTGAAGGAGACCTGCGCGCCCACAGAAGGGTTGAACAGCAGCGCGCCCGACACTCCTGGCAACAGCGTCGCTCCGCCTGGAATCGGGACGATCCACGCGACGCCAGCGCCGAGCTCCGCGCTGAAAAGCGTCGCGGCGGCGTTCGGCTGCCGCTCGTCTCGAACACAGCCGCTGCTCGTACAGGTCGATCGAGCAACAGGGCCGAACCCACCCAACACCATCGCGGCTCCCGACGCGCCGACGAGCCCGCTGCCGCTGAGCAACAGCGGCCCCACGCGAAGCATCCCATCGAGCCCGACCCGAGCGCTCCACGCGAAGCCCGCCGTCGGCATCGCAAGCGCCACCGACGAGCTCGGCGTGCTCGATGGAACGATCGCGCCGACGCTTCCTCGCGCGATCAGGCCCAGCGGAGCCGCGAACTGCCAGCGCGCCGCCACGACGAACGCGTGTGTCGCGACCGGCTCGAGTCCGAGCACTGCGCCCGTCGCAGAGAACAGCGCCGCCGTGCGCTCTCCCGCGAAGCGCACGGCGCGGAAGTTTTGCACGCTGTACTGGTAGCCGATCTCCAACCCGACCGGCGGTCGCTGCGTGTCGCGCTGCGACCGAGGGTCTCGTGACGCAGGGGAAGGCGGAGACTCTGTCGCTGAAGTCGTCGGCGGTCCGTTGCCTGGTGGTGTTGCTTCAATCGTCGGAGCGGTCGGTGGTGACGTCGACGAGGTCGGCGACGCTCGTGGAGACGTCGTTGGTTGTCCCCAAGGAGGCTCGAGCGTCTGTGCCCCGGCGTCGCGACAGAGCACCCCGATCGCAGCGACGAGCGTCGCGACAGAGCCGCGAAGCGAGCAGTTGGCGAAGGATCGTCGTGCGCCCACCAAGCGAACGTGGAGTCGGACGAACCGCAGAACGACTCCCGCGCCCCACGATTTCGAACCCCGTTGCACGAGCGAGTCGCACCCGCGCTCGCGCAGGCCCTCGCGAGTCGTCGCCGGTAAAGCGATCCCGCGGCTCGCAACCCTGGACGATTTCCGCGGGGCGGCGACGGCTGATCGCGGTCGTCTCCTTGGGTTACTCGTGCTCGTCGCGCTCTTCGCGCGCGTTGCGGCGCACCGACCCCTCGACCGCGAACACCGTAAACCCCATCCCCGGAACGCCGCCGAGCAGCCCGCCCCACAGCACGATCGTCCCGATCACCTCGTGCACCATGCGGCCTCGACCGACGAGCACCGCGATGGCCGCGAGCAGCCAATACGCGGCAAGAATGCTCGCTGCCGTGAGATCGCGCCGCGCACCAGCGCTCGATCGCGCGACGAGTCGCCACCCGATCAGCGCGAGCGCGACCGCAAGCGTGTTGGTGACGAGCAGCCCGAGGCACGCGAGCGGAAACGGAGCCTCTCGAACCGATCTTGGAAGAACGAGCCGATCCAGCACCAGACCTACGATCATGGCGATCGCGCCGATGGCCGCGAACAACCAACGGCGTCGAAGTCCAGCGCTGCCGTGGAGCGCAGGCCCCCAGAGCAGCTCGAGCACAGAGAGCATCGCCATCGTGAACAGCGCTGCGGGGAGCGCCGTGATGAGCGCAGCACCGCCGACGGTCGCGTACGATGGGCCGCAGCCCGCGCAGCACCCCGCGCACACGAGCGTCGCGCTCGACGCGCGCGACGCGCCCCTCGAGGGTCGGGAGTCTACGCGATCGCGCGCAGTGTCCGAGAGAGGGACAAGCATGCCCCGAGCGTTGCTATGGACAGCGACGGACTCCGTGCCTATCGGTGGGTGCTCGCGTGTCCCACGTCGACCGAGGCCGAAGCCCGACCGAAGGAGGCTTTCTGTAGCTCACCCGAAAGGAGCTACAGAATCGTGCGAATTTCCCGATCCATGCTGCGAAGCGAACGAGGCTTTGCGGCGATCGATCTGCTTTGCGAGCGAGAGACACTCCGCCACTATGCGGACCCACTCGTAAAAAGCCGCGTGTTTCGGTTGTGCGGGTTCTGCTTTCGATCCGCCCACCACTGCCGCGATGGTCGCGACTCTCGATCGCGCTGCTGGAAGGCGCATCGACGCACACAATATCGAGCGAAGTGATGCATCAACGGGCGTGATCGGTCGACAGTCCCCCCGCCAATGGGATCGTCGACCAGCAAACACCCTCGCGCCGTCCGAACACGATCGGGCAAACGGAGCTGATCGGCGGAGCGACGGTCATCGGAACAACGCGCGATCGCGGAGCCCGCGTCGACGAGCGTTCTGGCCTTGGCTTCGGCGCTACGGCACGATCGTCCCGAGCTCTCGTTGTTGTTTCGGCGGGCGTCGGAGGTGCTCGACACCCACGCGCTCGTTTCTCGTTCGACGACCTGCTCGCCTTCGGGCATGCGTAGCGCTCGCCGCGATCGGCCCACCCCGCCGCACCGTGCGTTCGCCGCTGGTTTCACTGGTGATCCTGTGTTGGGCGATCGGGCCGCCGCCCGCTGACGCGCCGGCGACTGACCGCGCTCCTCGGGTATAGCCTCGCTGCCTCGACGAATGAAGACCACCCTATTCGAGCTCGCGCGCTGCCCAGGGCCCCGTCAACTCGCGTGCTTTCGCTGCGATCAGCCGCTCACCATCGGCGAGCGCTACATCGCTGCGTGGCCGATGGCCCGCGTGTCCAAATGCCCTGCGATCCGTCCCTGGCTCGACGACCAGCGACGCCGCGCCTGGTACCACCTCGGCTGCGCGCTCGACGTCAGTCAGAAGGAGCTCACGTGGATGCTGCGAACGGCCCCCGACGACGAAGAGCTCGAAGCGCTGCGCGAGCTAGCACGCGCGCGGACCAAGGCGATCAACGCGACCAAGCGCGCGCGCAAAGGAGCAGTCTTCAAAGCGCAGTCCGTCGACGCCGTCGAAGCGTCCCGCGATCCCAGCGGTCGGCCGCGGGTGACCATCGCGTACTTCGGCAGCCTCGCGAGCGCCCCCGACGGCGAGGCGACTCCGCTGCACGACTTCGCGCGAGACGACACGATTCGCACGGCGCGGCGCGAGTACATATTCGACGTCTTCTCGGGGGACGACGTGATTCACCTGGCTTGCGACCCCTCGCGCCCGCTCGTCGGCGCGGTGTTCGCGGCGTACGCGCACACGAAGGTCGTGAAGCTGCAGCGAGACAAGCTGGCGATCCTCCGGACCTTCGGCGTGCGAACGCCGGTGCTCTGGCTGTTCGGTCCCGAGCTGGCCGACGCTGCGGTTCGCGACGCGAAGGTCCTCGAGCTCCGCGAGGCGCTCGACGGCGCGGGCTTCGCGGGCGACGAGGCCGCCGTCGTGTGCTCTCCCGACAACAGAGCCGACGTGTTGGAAGAGCTGGGCCGCGCGCTGGACGAGCTCGAGGCGCGCGACGCAGCGCCGCTGCGATTGACCGACAGGCTCGAGCGCTCGATCGGCGCGCTGGAGGGCGCGATCGCCGAACGCGCCGAGCACCAGCTCGCGATGCTCATCGAAGCGCTGCCCCCGGCGAGCTGGACCGACGACGCGCTGCGCGCCCGCGCGGTGCGCGCGGTGACAGCGAGCCTCGGATTCGCGAGCGCGCGAGACCTTGCGCTGGACCGGCTGATTCGTTGGGCCGCCGACGAGTCGAAGCCCGCTGTGCTGGCAATGACCCGCGCTGCGCTCCGCGAGCCGGGACGAACGATGCCGTCGGTGCTCACGATCGCTTTCAACTGGATCGGAGTTCCGCGGGTCGATCCGCTGTATCCCGTCTGGGCCGAGGCGATCGTGCACGAAGCAAACGCCCCATGGCGCCGGTACGAGGTCCTGCTCGAGGCGCTCGAGCCCTGCAGCGACGCCGAGATCGGCGAGAGACTCTCTTCGTGGAGCGCGAGCTTGCCCGCCCGCGATCGTCGCAAGCCGTCCGCGATGGCCCTGGCCGAGAAGATCGTGAGCAACGCCGCGACCAGTCCGCGCTCGCGAGGCAA
>LNFM01017255.1_pt1 | contig 13870 bp, 11 predicted proteins | sample 596031 | NCBI WGS metagenome assembly LNFM01 (sample SAMN04254537, study PRJNA301005) | activated carbon metagenome | isolation source: dual media filters at the Ann Arbor, Michigan drinking water treatment plant | place: USA: Ann Arbor
CTGTGAGAAAATCATGATTCGATTCTCTCCGCAGCTCGCTTTACCTTGAAAAAACTCCAGAACCTCTTCGACAGCAACCGCGGCTGGTCCGAGCGCATCCGCCGGCAGGATCCGGAGTTCTTCAGCAAACTCGCGCGCCAGCAGTCACCGGAATACCTGTGGATCGGCTGCTCCGACAGCCGCGTGCCTGCCAACGACATCGTCGGCCTGCTGCCGGGCGAGCTGTTTGTCCACCGCAATGTCGCCAATGTGGTCACCCACACGGATCTCAATTGCCTGTCGGTGATCCAGTTTGCCGTCGATGTGCTGAAGGTCAAACACATTATCGTTGTCGGCCACTACGGCTGCAGCGGTGTCGGCGCCGCCTTGCGCGGCGACCGCATCGGGCTCAGCGACAACTGGCTGCGCCATGTGCAGGATGTGCGCCAGAAACACGAGGCGAAACTGCTGTCATTGAATGATGCGGTGCTGCGCGCGGACCGGTTGTGCGAACTGAATGTGATCGAGCAGGCGGCCAACGTCTGCCAGACCACCATCGTCCGCGATGCCTGGGAACGCGGGCAGGATCTGGCGGTGCACGGCTGGGTTTACGGCCTGAGTAACGGCTTGGTGCGCGACCTCGAGTTCAGCGCGACTTCCGCAGCTGAAGCCGTGATGGGTTACCCGGCAGCGCTGTCCAAGCTGGGTTGAACGGCCGTATTGCCGGGCTCAGGCGCGGCTAATGGCCCGGGCCACGGCGTTACCCATATCTTCAGTACGCGCTTTGCCGCCAAGGTCAGTGGTCAGAAATTTGCCTTCGGCGATCACTTGTTCAACTGCGCGTTCGACCAGCCTGCCGGCCTCCAGCGCCTTCGATTCATTCTTCTTCATGCCCAGCCAGTCGAAAAGCAGCTTGCCCGACATGATCATCGCGTAGGGGTTGGCAATGCCCTTGCCGGCGATGTCCGGTGCCGAACCGTGAGTGGCCTGTGCCATTGCATGGCTGCCGCTCGCATTTACGCCGGGTGCCATGCCGAGGCCGCCGACCAGACCAGCCGCCTCGTCGGTGAGGATGTCGCCGTAAAGATTGGTTGTGACCAGCACGTCATACTGCTGCGGCTTCATCACCAGCCGCAACGCACAGGTATCGACGATGACTTCCTCGAATTCGATGTCCGGGTAGCGGGCTGCAACCTTGCGGCATTCCTCGGCAAACAGGCCGTCACCCATGCGGTAAACGGTGTTCTTGTGTATGGCGCTGACCTTTTTCCGGCGGTGGCGCGCGGCCTCGAAGGCGGCTTCGGCGATCAGCCGGCTCTTGGTGCGCGTGGTCACGCAGACGCCGATCGCCAGTTCCTCGGTGGGCATGAACTCGCCGTAGCCCTTGAACAGGTTGGCGTCGACCTTGAAACCTTCGGTGGTTTCCCGCAGGAACAGCATGTCGACGTTCTTGTGCACCGAAGGCAGATTGTCGTAGGACTTGAACGGCTTGTAATTGGCGTAGAGGCCGAAATGGGTGCGGAACAGCGGATGCGCGTTGAGCCAGGTCGGATCGTTGCGGGGGTACTCCCGGTGCCCGATGGGTCCGAGCACCCAGCCGTCGAGTGCCGAAAGTGTCTCAAGCGTGCCGGGGGGAACGGTGTGTCCGAACTGCTCGTGCGCGCTGCGCGCGATGGGCACCGGCTTCCATGCGATATCCAGCCCGGTGCGTGATGCCGCTTCTTTCATGACCTTGATGCATTCCGGCACGACCTCCAGACCGATGTCGTCGCCTTCGAGAATGCCGATGTTGAGTGTCATGCTGCCGTTCCTTTCGTTTTGCGGTAGTGCTTTCAGTTGGCCTTGATGCCGGCCCGCTGGATGACCTTCGTGTATTTCTCGATGTCGCTCCGGATCAGCTCGCCAAATTCCCCGGGCGAGCTGCCGCGCACGTCGAAGCCCTGGTCGGTGAGGCGCTGCTTCATGTCCGCCTGGCCGATCAGCTTCAGCACATCGCCGTTGAGGCGGGTGATGATTTCCCCGGGTGCCTTGGCCGGCGCAAGCATGCCGATCCAGTTGTCGACGGCGTAGCCTTTGACGGTTTCTGAAACGGTGGGGATGTCCGGGGCTGCCGCCGAGCGCGCGCTGTCCGTTATGGCGACAATCCGGAGCCTGCCGTTCCGCGCATGAGGGGTGACGGTGGGGAGGCTGATGAAGGCAACCGGCACCTGGCCGGCCATCAGGTCAATGGCGGCCGGCCCGCCGCCCTTGTAGGGCACGTGCACCATGTCGGCGCCGATGGCAATCCGGAACATTTCCCCGCCGATGTGCCCGACACCGCCGATGCCGGATGATGCGAAGCTGAGTTTGTCGGCTTTCGCCAGTTTGATCAGTTCCTTGACGGTTTTTGCAGGCACCGTCGGATTAACCGCAACTGCGCTGGGCTGTGAGGCGATGAGGATCACGGGCGCCAGATCGCGCAGCGCATCGTACGGCAGTTTCTCGCGCAGACCCGGATTCAGCGCCATCGCGATGTTGGCCAGCATGATGGTGTAGCCATCCGCCGGCGACCGTACGGTCAGTTCGGTGCCGATCACTGTTCCTGCGCCGCCGCGGTTGTCGACGACGATCTGCTGGCCCCAGAGTTCGACCAGCCTCTGGCTCAGGGTGCGCGCCATGATGTCGGTGCCGCCGCCCGGTGCAAACGGCACGATCAGCCGCACCGGCTTGGTCGGATAGGGTTGTGCGGCATGCAGGATTCCCGGCATGACCGTGATCAGGAGGCACGCGGTAACGCGTCGTGCCAGTGAAAGCGAAGGCAATTGCAGATTCATGGATTCTCCTCCGGAGCCTGTCGGGCTCCTCTCGTTTGTGCGATGGCTGCGTTCGGCATGATCGGCCCGCGGAAAGGTCGCGGCAAGCGAGTATCGGTGGGGAATGATGTGAGATAAACTCACGACAGCATGCGCCGCCTGCCGCCACTAAACGCCTTGCGCGCCTTCGAGGCCGCCGCTCGGCACGAGAGTTTTTCTCGTGCCGCTGCGGAATTGTCGGTGACGCACGGCGCGGTCAGCAAACAGGTCAGCCTGCTTGAGTCCCGATTGGGACTGGGGTTGTTTCGCAGGAGTCCGGGCGGTGTTGTGCTGACCGCGGCGGGCAAGGCCTACCAGGCCGAAATCTCGGAAGCGCTAGACCGCATTGCCGCGGCGACGACCAAGGTTTCCCGGCAGGGATTTCCGGACGTTCTGGACATCAGCGCACCGCCGACGTTCACCATCCAGTGGCTGGTGCCCCGGTTGTCCCGGTTCCAGATCCGTTTTCCCCTGCTCGAAACCCGGCTCAGCACCCGCCGCGAGAGCGTGAACCTTGCCTTGCGCGGCGCGGATGTCGTGATCCGGCGTGGTCCCGAAATCTGGAAGGGCGTCTACAGCCGCCTCGTGCTGCAGGAGTCCATAACCCCGGTTTGCCATCCGAGACTGAGCGCCCGGCTGCGCCAGGTGCCCGACCTGCGCCAGCAGGTCTGGCTGCATGCGGAGGCGCGTCCGTCAGACTGGAACGCGTGGCTTGATGCCGCAGGAGTCTCGGGCCTGGCGTCCAAGCAGCTGCTGCGATTCGATCACAGCGCACTGGCTTTGGAGGCGGCGGGCGATGGCATGGGGGTTGCGATGGGGCCGCTGTCGATGATTGGTGGAGAACTGCGCTCAGGCAAACTGCAGATGCCTTTCCCACGGCTGGTCGTGGCCACGCCCGGCTACTACGTGATTTGCAGGAGGGGGCGGGAATCGGAAGCGAAAGTCAGGGAGTTCTGCGACTGGCTTGCCGCGGAGGGGCGGGCTGCAGGGAATTCTGCGGATGGTGCATCACCGCGATATCAGCCGCGGGCTAAATCCGCGCCATCCGGGAGATCCGGACTGAAAAAAGCCTCGCTGCAGTAAGCCGGAACGCATCCGGAACAATACGGCCATCAGACTGATCCGCCAGTATCAGTATCTTTCGATCAGATGATGCCGGCGGCGCGTAACGCCGCGATCTCGGCATCGCTTTTGCCGAGCAGGCCGCGCAGCACGTCTTCGGTGTGCTGCGACAGCAGGGGTGGCGGTGTGTCGTAACTCAGCGGCGTCCGCGAGTACTTGATCGGATTCGCCACCAGCGGCACCGTGCCCGACAGCGGGTGCGGCACTTCCACCTTCATTTTCCGGTGCCCGATCTGCGGATTGGCAAAAACTTCGTCTAGGCGGTGCACCGGTCCGCAAGGCACGCCCAGCGGTTCGAGCACGGCGATCCATTCCGCGGTGGTTTTGCGTTTCATCGCCGGCGTGATGGCGGCGATGCAGGCTTCGCGGTTGGCGATGCGCAGCGCGTTGCTCGCGAAGCGCGGATCGCTGCCGATTTCGGCGATGCCCGCGGCCTCGCAGTAGCGTTTGAACTGTCCGTCGTTGCCGACGGCGAGAATGATGCTGCCGTCCCGCGTGACGAAAGTCTGGTAGGGCACGACATTGGGATGCGCGTTGCCCATGCGCACGGGCACTTCGCCACCGATCAGGTAGTTGGTGTTCTGGTTGGCGAGCCAGGCGACCTGGGTGTCGAGCAGCGCCATGTCGATGTACTGGCCGCGGCCGCTTTTGTGGCGTTCCTCGAGCGCGGCGAGGATGGCCACCGTCGAATACATGCCGGTCATCAGGTCGGCGATGGCGACGCCGGCCTTCTGCGGCCCGCCGCCGGGCAGGTCGTCGCGTTCTCCGGTGATGCTCATCAGCCCGCCCATGCCCTGCACCATGAAATCGTAGCCGGCACGGTCCTTCAGCGGGCCGTCCTGGCCGAAACCGGTGATCGAGCAGTAGATCAGCCGCGGATTGAGCGCGGACAGCCTGTCGTAGCCGAGGCCGTAACGCTTGAGGTCGCCGACCTTGTAGTTCTCGAGCAGGATGTCGGACTGCTGCGCCAGTTCGCGCACGAGGGCCTGGCCTTCGGGTTTTGCGATGTCCAGCGTCACCGACTGCTTGCCGCGGTTGGCGCAGAGGTAGTACGCGGATTCCGCGGTGTCGCGGCCTTCGCGGTCCTTGAGGAAGGGCGGACCCCAACTGCGGGTGTCGTCGCCCTTGCCGGGGCGTTCGATCTTGATCACCTCGGCGCCGAGGTCAGCCAGCACCTGCCCGCACCAGGGACCGGCGAGGATGCGGCTCATGTCGAGCACGCGCAGGCCCGTCAGCGGCTTGTGCATCGCTTTTACTTCTTGTCCTTGATCAGTTTGTAGACGCCGGTGTGGTCGGTGCCTGCGGGCAGTTCACGCTCGGCGGTGGTCCAGAAGGCCGCGCAGTGGCGGGCGAGGTCGGGCGTGGTGCCGGTGGATTCGACCACTTCCAGCGCGGTGCGTACGTCCTTGGCCATCAGGCTGGTCGCGAAGCCGGCACCGAAAGCGCCGTTGAGCATCTGCTGCTTCACCTTGTTTTTGGTTGTGTTGTTCATGCCGCTGGAGGCATTGATGATGTCGGTGGCCACTGCCGGGTCGAGCCCGAAACGTTCGGCGGCGATCAGCGCCTCGCAGGCGGCAACCAGTCCCGCCGCCGACACATAGTTGTTCAGCGCCTTGATCGCGTGGCCGGCGCCCAGCGGACCGCAGTGGAACAGCTGGCCGCCCATTTTTGCCAGCATCGGTTTCACGTCTTCGAAAATCGCCGCATCACCACCGACCATGATCGCCAGCGTCGCCGCGACCGCGCCCTTGACGCCGCCCGACACCGGCGCGTCGATGAAGGGCGTGCCGCGTGCGGCGAGCAGCTTGCCGAGATCGCGGGTGCCGACCGGCGAGGACGAACTCATGTCGATCACCCGCGTGTCCTTCGCCGCACGTTCGAGGATGCAGTCCCTGAACGAATCGTTTGCGCCGCACAGTGCAGTGCGCACCGCCTTGCCGTCGGGCAGCATGGTGATGACGATGTTCGACTGCGCGCCAAGCTCGGCGAGGTTTTGGGCGACGGTGGCTGCCGGATGTTCGCGCGTGAAGGCCGTCGTGCGCGAGGCATCAAGGTCGAACACGACCAGCCTGTAACCCGCGCGGACCAGATTGCCCGCCATGGGCGTGCCCATCGCGCCGATGCCGGCGAAGCCGATGATGTCTGTCGAAGGGTTCATAAATTTCCAATTAAATCAAATACTTAAAAATTTACAGGATGCCGCGCCAATGAACTTTTCAACCAGCTTATTCATGACGCGGTTTTCTCTGTGTTCTCTGTGTTCTCTGTGCCCTCTGTGGCCAAGGCCGCCTGACAAAATGTAATTCCCATCTACCGTCAAGGTGAACGCATCACGGGGCTGTAGCCCGGATGGAACGAAGTGGAATCCGGGTCAGTCGTCGCAATTAGCCACCGCTTTCCCGGACTCCGGCCTGCGGCCTCCATCCGGGCTACGGGTTCATCCATGGCCCGGGTAATCTCTGTGTCCTCTGTGGCTGGCTTTTGATTTCAGCTTTTTCGCTTTTCAGCCCTTTTTACTCTTCTTAGCCTCTTCCCGAATCGCCGACAACGTGGTCCGCGGCGTGATCGCCTCCGGATCGACGCGGCATTCGATCAGTGCCGCGGTTTTTGCCGACCAGGCGCGTTCGAAGGCCGCTTCGAAGTCTTCCGTTTTTTCGACCGTCTCGCCATGCAGGCCGTAGGCGCGGGCGAGCGCGGCGAAGTCCGGATTTTTCAGCTGGGTGCCGCTGACGTTGCCGGGGTAGTTCTTCTCCTGGTGCATGCGGATGGTGCCGTACATGCCGTTGTTGACGACGATGAAAATCACCTTGGCGTCGTACTGCGCGGCGGTGGCGAGTTCCTGGCCGTTCATCAGGAAGCAGCCATCGCCGGAGAAGGAGATCACCGGCCGTTTCGGATGCACGATTTTTGCCGCGACGCCCGAGGGCACGCCGTAACCCATCGCGCCACTGGTTGGTGCCAGCTGCGTGCGGAAGCCGGGATAGGGATAGAAGCGGTGGACCCAGATCGCGAAGTTGCCGGCGCCGTTGGTGACAATGGTTTCCGTCGGCAGGCGCTTCCTGAGGAAAGCCATCACCTCGCTCATGTTCATCCTGCCCGGCACTTTCACCGGCTGCTGCCAGGCCTCGAGGTCAGCGCGCGCCTCTTTCGTCCACGCATCCCAGGCCGGTTTTACCGGCGCGAGTTTTTTCGCGGCGGCGGCGAATTCCGGCATGCCGCTGTTGATCAGCAGCTCGCCCTGGTAGACGCGGCCCAGTTCCTCGGCGCCGGCGTGCACATGCACCAGCTTCTGCGCGGGTTTCGGAATGTCGACCAGCGTGTAGTTGGCGGTGGTCCATTCGCCGAGCCGCGCGCCGACCACCAGCAGCAGGTCGCAGGCCTTGATGCGTTCGGCGAGTTTCGGATTGAGGCCGACGGCGACGTCGCCGACGTAATGCGGGTCGCGGTTGTCGACCAGGTCCTGGCAGCGGAAGGACGCGCAGACCGGCAGGTTGAAGGCGCGGGCAAAGGCGAGGATGTCTTCACTCGCCTGCTTGTTCCAGCCGCCGCCGCCGACCATCATCAGCGGTTTTTTTGCCTTGCCCAGCAGGTCGCGCAGCCGGTGCATGTCGAATTCGCCGGGGTTGGCGGCGACACGCTGGTAACGGCCGGCCTTCGAGGCCGGCGCCATCTCGGTCTGCATGTCTTCCGGCAGCGCGAGCACCACCGGGCCGGGCCGGCCGGAGGTGGCGACATGGAAGGCGTGGCTGAGGTATTCGGCGACGCGGTCGGCGCGGTCGATCTGCGCCACCCATTTGCACATCGGGCCGAACATGCGGCGGAAGTCGATTTCCTGGAAGGCTTCGCGCTCGACGACATCGTTGCCGACCTGGCCGATGAACAGGATCAGCGGCGTCGAGTCCTGGAATGCGGTGTGTACGCCGATCGAGGCATTGGTGGCGCCGGGGCCGCGGGTGACGAAGGCGATGCCGGGCTGGCCGGTCAGCTTGCCGTAGGCGTCGGCCATGTTGGTGACGCCGCCTTCCTGGCGGCAGATGATGAATTTGAATTCGTCGCTGCGTTCGTGGATCGCATCAAGCACCGCGAGGTAGGACTCGCCGGGCACGCCGAAGGCGAGGTTGGCGCCGTGGGTGATCAGCGAATCGACGAGGATCTGGGCGCCGGTCTGCATCAGCGGGCGCGTGGCGGATTTGGCCGTCATCTGGATTTCCTGGAGTGTGGATCGGGATTTTGCGGAGGGCGAAAGCCTAACATGGACACTCCCTTTTTGCCCCCGCTTTTGCTCCCGGCCGCGGCCTGTCGCGGCCGTTATACTGCGACGCGGAGGAGGCCGGGATGCACGAATTCATAAAATGGACTGCAGCCGCTGGACCTGATTGATGCCGCGGAACGGCGCATCGCCGACACCAATCCGCAGGTCAATGCGATGGTGACGCTCTGTGTCGAGCGTGCCCGCGAACAGGCGCGGCGGCTGATGAACGGGCCACGCGCGAACCGTGCCGCAGCTTTCCTGCACGGCCTGCCGATCGCGGTGAAGGACAACACCGATGTCGAAGGGCTGCGCTGCACCTCGGGTTCGCGTGTGTTCGAGAATCGCATCGCGCCGGATTCGGACCCGGTGGTGAAACGGCTTGAGGCGCATGGCGCCATCGTCATAGGCAAGACCAACCTGCCGGAGTTCGCCGCCGGCGGCAACACTTTCAATGATGTCTTCGGTGCCACGCGCAATCCCTGGGACACCCGCATGAGCGCCAGCGGTTCCTCCGGCGGCAGCGCCGCGGCGCTCGCCGCGGGGCAGGTGTGGCTTGCCACCGGCAACGATTTCGGCGGCAGCATCCGCACGCCGGCGGCCTTCTGCTCCGTGGCCGGCCTGCGGCCCAGCCCCGGCATGGTGGCTCGGCTGCAGAAGCAGCCCTTCAATCCGCTGTCGGTGGAGGGGCCGATGGCGCGCACGGTCGCCGATGTCGCGCTGATGTTCGATGCCGAAGCCGGCTTTGATGCCCGCGATCCGCTGTCGCCGCGCGACCCTTTGCCCTCGTTCGCACTATGCGCGGCGCAGCCGCGGAAACCGCTGCGGGTGGCCGTCAGCGCCGACCTCGGCGTGGCGCCGGTGGTCGACCGCGAAGTGCGCGCGATGATCGGCGCGGTCGCCGACAAACTCGCGGGCGAGGGCGTCATCGTCGAGGAGGCGCATCCGGACCTGCGCGATGCGGCGCGTCATTTCCTGACCTTGCGCGGCGCGGTCTACATCGCGCGCATCGCGCCGCTGCTGGCGCAGAACCGCCACCTGCTGAAACCGGAAGTGATCGAAAACACCGAATTCGGCCTCGGCCTGAAACTCCAGGATGTGGTGGCCGCCGAAATCGCGCAGGGTGAAATCATCCGCCGCACCGCGGCGTTTTTCGGGGAATACGACGCGCTGATCTGTCCGGCAACGCTGTGCCCGCCCTTTCCGGTGGAACTGCGTTATCCCGAAAGCTGGGATGGCGTGGCTTTCGACGGTTACATGGGCTGGCTGGCATTGACCTGCGCGGTGACCATGACCGCCTGCCCGGTGCTGGCGCTGCCCGGCGGATTCACCGCCGGCGGTCTGCCCCTGGGACTGCAGGTGATCGGCAGGCCGCGCGGCGAAGCGGCACTTTTTGCCCAGGGTGCCTGGCTGGAAAACCTGCTCGGGCTGGCGCGTCTGACACCGCTGGATCCGCGGTGATGTCCGGTCGATCACGATGGAACATTGCCGGCCATTGATCCATGTCAATCCGCCCGACCCTTTTTTTTGTTCAAGGTATTTCCTTGGCTAGAATGTTAACGTTCCCCATACCGCATCAATAACACCTTGAACAATCTCAGCGCACGAGTACGCATCGTATTGCTGGTACTGGCGGCGATGCTGCCGATCCTGGCGCTGACGCTTTATAACGGTTTCCGCGAACGTTCCGCCGCCGAGGCGGCCGAACGCGACGAACTGCGCCTTGCTGCGGAACTGACTGCCAAACGACCCGAGCAACTGCTGCTCCATGCGCGCCAGTTGCTGCAGACGATCGCCGCCAACAGTGACGAATTATTGCGCGACACCGGCGCCTGCCGTGCCTATTTCGAGAGAATGGCCCTCGAAACCGACGGCGTGTTCCGTTCGATCGGCGTGATCCTTCCCGACGGCAGCCTGCATTGCAATTCGGCGCTGAAGATTGTTGATGCGGCGACGATCAATGTCGGTGATCGTGCCTATTTCCGCCAGGCACTGGAGAGCGGACAGTTCGTTGTCGGCGAATTCCAGATCGGCCGCACTTCCGGCCAGTCCGGCATCAATTTCGGGCTGCCGGTGTTCGATGCCGAACGCCGTGTCCGCGCGGTGTTGTTTGCCGGGCTCAATCTTCCAAAATTCATCGAGCAGGGCGAGTCGCGCCGCGACGATCCTGCGCGGATCGCCGAGGGGCTGGTGACCGCGATCTATGACCGCAACGACGTGCTGCTGGCGCGGTACCCGGCCAGCGAGAAGTACGTGATCGGCAAGAAGGGGCCCAATCCCTTTTTGCTGGAGATCCTGGCGCGACACCAGAGCGGGGTGTTCACGGCGGCCGACACCTTCGGTGTGCAGCGCCTCTATGCGGTCGAACATGTCGGTCTCAATCCCGACGGCACGCCGCCGATCCGTGTTGTGGTCAGCAAGCCGGTCGACCTGGTGCAGGCCGCCGCCAACCGCGCGCTGCTGCACACGGTTGCAGGCATTGTCATCGTGACGCTGCTGGTGCTGATCGCGGCCTGGTATGCGTCGGAGGTCTTCGTGCTGAGGCGCGTCCGCCTGCTGCTGGAGGTCGCGTCGCGCATCCGTTCCGGCGACTTCGGCGCACGTGCCGGATTCGGTGAAGGGCGCGAGGAGCTGACCTGCCTCGGCGTGGCCCTGGATGCGATGGCCGCCGAGCTGCAGGCGCGTGACAGGCAATTGCAGCAGGTCATACAGCAGTTGAACGAACAGGCGATCACCGACCAGCTGACCGGACTGCCCAACCGCCGTTACCTGTGGGACCGGCTCGAAGCCGAACTGATGCGCATGCGGCGCAGGGGCGCGCCGCTGTCGGTGATCCTGTTCGATGTCGATTTCTTCAAGCAATTCAACGACCGCTGGGGTCACGAGGCCGGCGACATCGTGCTGAAAAACATCGCCTACGCGATCCGCAAGGTTGTGCGCGGCTCCGATATCGTGGCCCGCCACGGTGGCGAGGAGTTCGTCATTGTCCTGCCCGAAGCGGGGGAGGACATCGCGCTGGCCCGTGCGGAAGAGCTGCGCCGCGAGATTTCCGCGCTGCGGCTGACCTTCGGCGGCGAGGATCTGGGCACGATCACGGTGTCGGTCGGCGTCGTCTGCAGCCGCAATCCCGGCGATACCGCCGAACAGCTGGTGCGCGCGGCGGACCATGCGATGTACGAGGCAAAACAGGCCGGCCGCGACCGCGTCGTGCTGCGGTCGGTGGCTGATCCGGCCTGAGCTGCCGTACAAAAAAACCCCGGCTTGCGCCGGGGAAAAACAGGGGTTCTTTGCGTGGCCCTGCTCGGAGGAGTGCTGCGGAAAAAGTTTGGCCGCCCGCTTGCCGATCTCGTGACCGACCGCGGCGCCGGCACCGGCACCGACCACGGTGCCTGCGGTGCTGCCGGTCAGGGCGGAGCCGACCACGCCGCCGATCACTGCGCCGGCGGTTGCGCCCACCTGGGCATTGGTCGGGGTGCTTGAGCAGCCGCCCAGCGCCAACACGCCGGCAGCCATTACTGCAGCAATCAGACCTTTGTTCATGCCTGTCCTCTTGTTGTGGATCTTGACGGTTCTAACTGTGCAGGCTTCGTGCCAGCCAAAAAATATCAATTAAAACAAATACTTACGAAGATTTACGTCTCGCCTGCTGTCGCCGGATGGCGACAGGGGCCATCGGGATTCCCCAAGCTGTTGATTCACATCGATATTTTTGTCTCCCGGCGGAGACGGCTGGAGGGCCTGCACGCTGTGACTTTTTTCCATGCCGCGAAATCGCCGTGCCTGTCCGGTCTTCGACGCTTCCCGGTGCCTGATCGACCGCCGGTCGGTTGCCGCATCGCGCCGGTCGGTGTTGCCGCAGGTACGACTTGTGCAACGGTATCTGCCGCAACACCGGAGAATGGAAGGAGGCACATATGAACATCCTGCTGTTTCTGCTGCTGGTTTATTTCGGCACCGTCGCCCTGTGGGCGGGAGCCCGGCTGTGCCGGACACTGCTTGCGCGGCTGCGCCAGACTTTTGCCGAGGCCGGAGAGTCCTGCACGGCTGTTACCATCGAGGCCACCATGCCGCCCCGTCGCCGCACCGTGTTCCGTGACTGAAGCCGCCCGCAGCAGCCTTGCGCCCGGCGTGCGCCGCCGCGAGGTCTGGTCCTGGGCGATGTACGAACCGCGGTGTTCAGCGCCTATTTCGTGTCCGAGGTCGCCGGCAATGCACCCTGGGCGACCTTTGCCTGGACCGCGGCGCTGGCGCTGTCCTACGCGCTGATCATGCTGACCGCACCGCTGATCGGCGCCTGGGCCGACGCGCACGCCGCCAAGAAACGCCTGCTTGCGGCGACCACGCTGGGCTGCATCACCTTCACCGCCGCGCTGGCCTGCGTCGGTCGCGGTGATGTCGCCGCCGGGATCGCGCTGATCGTGCTCTCCAATTTCTTTTTCGGCTCCGGCGAAAACCTGATCGCCGCCTTCCTGCCGGAAATCGCCGAAGGCGAGGCGCTGGGCCGGGTCTCCGGCTGGGGCTGGAGCCTCGGGTATTTCGGCGGACTGGTGGCGCTGGGCATCTGCCTCGCCTATGTCACCCATGCCCAGGGGCAGGGTGCTTCCGCCGCCGAATTCGTGCCGGTGACGATGCTGATTACCGCGGCGATTTTTGCGCTGGCCTGCCTGCCGACTTTCCTGTTCCTGCGCGAACGCGCGCAGCCGCAGCCCGATGCCGGCGCGGCGGTGCGTGCCGCGTTCGCGCGCCTCGGCGAGACCTTGCGCAGCGCGCAGCGTTACCGCGACCTGCGGCGTTTCCTGGTCTGTCTCGTGTTTTACCAGGCCGGCATCCAGACGGTGATCGCGCTGGCGGCGATCTATGCGCAGCAGGCGATGGGCTTCAGCACCCGCGACACGCTGCTGCTGATCCTCGTCGTCAATGTCACGGCGGCGATCGGCGCCTTCGGCTTCGGTTACGTGCAGGACCGCCTCGGCCATGTGCCGACGATCATGCTGACGCTGGCGGGCTGGATGCTCACCGTGCTGCTGGCCTGGCGCGCCGAAGGGCCGGCGCTGTTCTGGGTGGCGGCGAACCTGGTCGGCCTGTGCCTCGGCTCCAGCCAGTCGGCGGGCCGCGCGCTGGTCGGCTACCTCAGTCCGCCGGGACGCCAGGCGGAGTTTTTCGGCCTGTGGGGCCTGGCGGTGAAGCTGTCCTCGATCCTCGGTCCGCTGACCTACGGCGTGGTGACCTGGCTGTCTGGCGGCGACCACCGGCTCGCCATCCTGATCACCGGCGCCTATTTTGTCGCCGGCATGATGATCGTTGCCGGCGTTGATGCGGCGCGCGGACGCGCCGCCGGCCAGTCCGCGATTGGCGACGGCGGGGCCGACCGATAGAATGGATTCAAACGATCCGCGGCGGCCGCCGGCCGACCGGCGGACGCGATGCGGGGAACAGGGGAACAGAACATGCTCGGCTTCCTGAAGGGCGACAAGGTCGATCATCCGATGGCCGACGGCAAAAGGGCCCGGGAGATCATTGCGGAACTGCCGTCCGATCCGCTGAAGGCGCTGGGCGAAATCACGCACTGGCTGGAGACGCTGCGCGACACCAAGGCCTTTCGCGTCGAAAAGCTGTTCGAGAACATCGACCTGCTGGATGCCGCGGCAAAAAACCACCAGCGCAAACTGGCGCAGGATTATTTCGGCAC
>LNFM01013066.1_pt1 | contig 13869 bp, 11 predicted proteins | sample 596031 | NCBI WGS metagenome assembly LNFM01 (sample SAMN04254537, study PRJNA301005) | activated carbon metagenome | isolation source: dual media filters at the Ann Arbor, Michigan drinking water treatment plant | place: USA: Ann Arbor
TAGCTTAAGCGCCATGTCCATGTTCTGCTCAAACGCGCCGCAATCGTAGTAGGGCCCGACCGGGCTCTGATAGGGCAGCGCGGATTCAGGCAGCATGTTCTTGCGACGCAGCTCGACGCGGTCGACGCCGAGCTCGCGCGCGGCATCGTCGATCAGCCGCTCGATCAGGTAGATCGCCTCAGGCCGCCCGGCGCCGCGGTAGGGCGCCGTCGGGTTGGTGTTGGAGAGCACGCCCACCACGTTGATGTAGGCCTTGGGGATCAGGTAGACGCCCAGCACCGTGCCGATCATGCCGAACGGCGACAGCAGGTTGCGGTCCGACCCGACATAGGCGCCGATATTGGCCAACATGTCGAGGCGCAGTGCCACGAACTTGTTGTCCTTGTCGAGCGCCAGCTCGATCTCGCCGACATTGTCGCGGCCATGCTCGTCGGCCATCACCGCTTCGCTGCGCTCGCAGGTCCATTTCACCGGGCGCAGCAGCTTGCGGGCTGCCCACAAGGTCAGGCGGTGCTCGATGTACTGCCAGCCCTTGGTACCGAAGCCGCCGCCGACATCGCCCGAGATCACCCGCATCTTGCTCTCGGGCACCTTGAACACGTTTTGCGCCAGCATGTTGCGCACGCGATGGGGATACTGCACGTCGGCATAGAGCGTCATGCGATCCTCGCCGGGATCGTAGGTGCCCAGCGTGCCGCGCGGCTCCATGTACTGGGCATGCACGCGGGTGATGACATAGCGGCGCTTGATCACCTTGGCCGCCGACCTGATCGCCTCGTCGGTCGCCGCCTTGTTGCCGCGCTCGACATTGTTGGAGATGTTGTCGGGACAATCGTCCCACACCGCCGGCGCACCGGGCTTCACCGTATCCTCGGTCAGCGTGACGGACGGGATCGGATCGTAGTCGATGTTCACCAGGTCGGCGGCATCCTTGGCCTGGGCCAGGGTGTCGGCGATTACCATGACCACGGGGTCGCCGACATAGCGCACCCGGTCGGTGATCAGCGGCGGCCGCTGCGGCGCGTACATTGGCTTTCCGTCGGGCCGCTTCCTCGGCATGTTGGCCTTGGGCATGCCGAGCCCGTCGGCTTTAACGTCGTGACCGGTGAACACGGCGACCACGCCGGGTGCTGCCTTCGCCTCCTCGATGTCGATCGAGCGGATATTGGCGTGGGCGTGCGGCGAGCGCACGAACACGGCATGCGCCTGGCCGTGGATGTTTACATCGTTGATGAAGCGACCCTGGCCGCGCAGCAGTCGCGGATCCTCGAATCGCAGAACCGGCTGACCGATACCGTACTTGCTCATGATACTCCTGCTCTCCGCGACACCATCGCTACAATGAACATATGAGGCCAATCGTCTCCTCCTTCCCAGCGCTGCTGGGGAGGTGCCGCTGTCTTACGGCGACGGAGGGGTCATGAGCACCGTGACCGCGACTCACGACCCCACCGTCCGCGAATACGCGGACACCTCCCCAGCGAAGCTGGGGAGCCCCCCAGCACGCCGGCGCGCACCACGATGCTGTGAAGATCGGGTCGGTACCCGCGCCCCGATCTTCATAGGAGGAGATGAATCTCACCCCAGCGGGCCCATGAAGGCCGGGTCCGCGTAGGTGTCCGACATCGGCTCCAGGCTCTCGGGCCAATCCTTGCCGACCTTGCGGCGCTCGCCGGCTGGCCGCGGTCGGCCGTCCCAGCCGACCCGCTCCATGTAGTAGTACAGCATCAGGCAGTGCCCTGCCGGGTCGATGACGTGCGCCGCGTAGTCGACGCCGGGATAGAGCTCGGCCGGGATGGCGTCGGTGAACCGCGCGCCCTTGGCCTCGAGGAACGATACGGCATCGCGCAGCTGGCGATAGCTGCCGACCTGCATGCCCATGGAGGCGACCGTCGTGTCGGGATTGAGGCCAAGCTCGGCGCGCAGCGCCTTGGGGAACAGCGAAAGGCTGTGATGCTCGCCGCCGTTGCGCAGGAAGACGCAGCGATGCCCGCGCCACGTCACGGTCTCGGTGCGCACGAAGCCCATGGTCCCGGTGTAGAACGCCTCGGAGGCCGCGACATCCGAGACGAACAGGCTCATCGGCCCGATGTTGACGATCTTGAACGGCCGCTTCAGGCGCACCCCGGCGACCACGTAATCCTGCTCGCCGCGATCATGGATGACGTTGCCGGCGTCGATATCGATGCCCTTGGCGATCGCCTCGCGCACCTCCTGCTCCTCCGACATCTGCGGCAGCTCGGGCCGCTCGCGAAAGGCGCGGTAGTAGAGCGCCTCGGGCTTGCTGCGACCATCCCACCCGATCTGCTCCATGCCGTAGTAAAGCTCGACCGTATGACCGTCCGGATCGCGAATGTAGGTGTGCCAGTTGCTGCCCGGCATATCGCGGCCGACGCGACGGATCTCGACGTCCTTCTCACGGAAATAGTCGGCCGCGGCGAACACCTCCTCCATGGTGCCGACCTGCCAGGTGATCTGGTTCACCGTGATGTCCTTGGACACCGCATCGTCGCCGAAGATCGCGCCCAGAGACTTGTGCGCCAGCAGGAAGGCGTGGTGGTCGGAATTGTGGCTCATGAAGACGATGCGGCCGTCGTCAAGCCGTCTGGCCAGCTCCTCGCGCCCGGGAATCTTCTTCAGGTCACGCGTGTCGGTGATACGAAAGCCCAGCAGGCCTGCATAAAAATCTATCCCGGCATCGAGGTCGGCGACGTTGAAGCCGAAATGGCCGAGCCGCCGGATCTTGAATGGCTGCGGGTAGCGCACGCCGCCGATGTCGTAGCGCCCGGTTCTGGCCTCAGTCTTCTGGATCGTATCCATCGTCGTTCTCCTGAGCGTTATCATATCCTCTCCAGCTCTTGCTGCGGAGGTGTCCACGTCCAAGGCTTTTGGCCGCTTCGCGGCCAAAATGCCGATGCGGACGGAGGGGGTCATGAGTCACAGTCACGCTGCTCATGACCCCTCCCTCGCCATAAGACGGCGACTCCTCCCCAGCGTATTCGCTGGGGAGGAGTCGCTTAGCCCCTTCGTCTCTTGCCGGGCCGGCCGGCATCCATCGTCAATCCCGGCACCTCGGAGGCGGCCTGCTCGACCGTGGTGCGGATGTGCTTCTCGATCAGCCGGCAGGACAGGTCGACGTCGCGCGCCAGCACGGCGTCGCGCAGCTCGAGGTGCTCGTTCGGACGCCGCGAGCGCGCGTGAATCATGGTCAGCCAGTGATAGCGCCGCGCCTGGTCGAACAGCTCGCTGCGGAAGTGCAGCGACCACGGCGACGTGCAGGTCGCCACCAGCGAATCGTGGAAGCGCTTGTGCCGCTTGGCCCATTCGCGCTTGACCGCGACCGGGTCGTCGGTCCTCGGTGGCTTGAGCTTGGACAGCAGGAAGTAGGCGCTGACGATCTCGGCCTCCCAGGCGTCGGTGCCGTGGTGGATGGCGTCGGCCAGGGTGCGTGTCTCGAGATAGACGCGCAGCTCGGACAGATCGAGGAAGTCGGCCAGCGAGATAGGCGCCACGCTGAAGCCGCGGCCGGCCTCGGTGCGCGCCAGCCCTTCCGACACCAGGTGCGACAGCGCCTCGCGCAGGGTGCCGACCGAGGTGTCGTAACGCTGCCGCAGCTCGCCGAAGCGCAGCCGCTGGTCGGGCTTCAGCACGCAGCACAGGATGTCCTCGCGCATACGTCGCAGCACGTCGAACGTCGCCGCGTCCTCGGCCAGCACGTCCTGTGGCGCGGTCGTGGCGGCGACCCGGGTGGTCGTCTCGAGGGGCATCTTCAGGATCCTGGCCATGATCTTGACCTCATACGCCGAGATAGGCTTCGCGGATATGCGGCTGCTCGAGCAGCGCGTCGGGCAGGCCGCTGGACACGATCCTGCCCTGCTCCAGCACGTAGGCCCTGTCGGCGACCTCGAGCGCCTTCAGCACGTTCTGCTCGACCAGCAGCACGGCCGCCCCTTCGGCACGCACGCGCGCGATGATGTCGAACATGTCGTCGACAATGGTCGGCGCCAGGCCGAGCGACGGCTCGTCGAACAGCACGATGCGTGGCCGCGCCATCAGCGCCCGGCCGATCGCCACCATCTGCTGCTGGCCGCCCGAGAGCTCGCCGGCCGGCTGCCGCCGCTTGTCGCGCAATATGGGGAACAGGGTGAACACCCGCTCGAGCGACTGGCTGCGATGGCTGCGCGCCGCCGGCAGGTAACAGCCGAGCTCGAGATTCTCCTCGACCGACATCTTGACGAACAGCCGGCGTCCCTCGGGCACCAGCGCGATGCCGTGACCGCAATAGTCGTGGGCGCGCACGCGGGTCATGTCCTGGCCATCGAAGCTCAATGTACCCTGGCGGCAACGCAGCAGACCCGCCATGGCATTGATCAGCGTCGTCTTGCCGGCGCCATTGGGGCCGATCACCGACACGATCTCGCCGGCATCGACGTCGAGCGAGACATCCCAGATGGCCGGCGCGTCGCCGTAGCCGACATGGAGGTTGCGTGCTTCAAGCAGCATAGGCTTTGCCGAGATAGATGCTGACGACTCGTGGATCGCGCATGACCTCGCGCGGCGCGCCGAGGGCGAACAGCTTGCCCTCGTTCAGCACGGCAACCCGGTCGGAAAGCTCCACCACGGCGCGCATCAGATGCTCGACGAACACGATGGTCGCGCCCTGCGCCCGGATGGCGCGCACCAGCCGGATCGCGTTGTCGATCTCCGCCGGATTGAGGCCCGACAAGACCTCGTCGAGCAACAGCAGCTTGGGACGCGCCGCCAGCGCCCGCGCCAGCTCGAGAAACTTTCGCTCGTGCAGGTTCAGCCCGGCCGGCAGCGCCTCTTCCTTGCCGTCGAGGCCGGTGAAGACGATCCAGTGCATGGCCTCGTCGCGGATCTCGGCGCGACTGCGAGCAGGACCGCCAAAAGTCGCACACAACGAGACGTTGTCGAGCACGCTCATGTTGGCGAACGGGCGCGGGATCTGATAGGTGCGCGCCACGCCGCGCCGGGCGATCTCGTGCGCCGGCGTCTGGCCGATCTCGACACCGTCGATCCGGATGCTGCCGCTGGTCAGGGGATAGAAGCCCGAGATGGCGTTGATCAGGGTGGTCTTGCCGGAGCCATTGGGGCCGACCAACCCCAAGATCTCGCTTGCGCGCACATCGAGATCGACGCCATCGAGCGCCTGCAGACCGCCGAAGCGCTTGGTGACGCCGCGCACCTCGAGCAACGACCGGTCCTTGATGGGCTGCGCCGCCGGGGGTACGACCGGAACGACTGCGGCCCGGGTTTCCGGCCGGGCGAGCCGCCGCCGCCGCTTCAGCCATTGCTTGATCGCCGGCAGGACGCCTTCGGGCAGCCACAGGATGGCGACGATCAGGATCAGGCCGACGATGGCGCGGCCGACCATGGCCTCTCCGCCGCTGATGAAGGCATAGAGCAGCGCGGTGATGAAGGTCGCCCCGACCGCCGGGCCGAGCCAGTGCCGCGCGCCACCCAGCACGCTCATCAGCACGACATAGAGCGGCACGCTGAGCTCGAACGTGCCGGCAACGGTCAGGAACCCGACATACATGGCGTGGATGCCACCGACCGCCCCCGCGATGCCGGCCGACAGACCGAAGGCCGCGAGCTTGTAGCGGAAGGTCGGCACGCCTTTGGCCTCGGCGACGTCCTCGTCGTCGTGGATGGCGAACAGGCCCATGCCCAGACGTGAATGAACCACCGACCAGGCGATGCCGAGCGTCAACACGCACATGATGAAGCCCAGCATGTAGATCGTGCCGGTCGCCGTCGGCAGGATATGCGGCAACGGCACGGCGCTCATGAACACGCCGGCGCCGCCGTCGATCGGCGTGTTGAGGATGATGGTTGCGACCACGAAGGTGACCGCGAGCGTCAGCAGGGCGAACAGCTCGCCGCGCAGCCGCTTCATCCGGAAAACGACGGCGCCGATGCCGACGCCCAGCAGCGCCGCCATCGCCGCCGCGATCGGCACAGTCGGCAGGAAGTTCATGCCGAGCTGGGTGGTGAGAGTTGCCGTCGTGTAGGTGCCGACGCCGAAGAACGCCGCATGGCCGAGGCTGAAATAGCCGGCGAAGCCGCTCAGCAAAGCCCAGCTCGTCGCCAGCGAGATCCAGAAGAACACCAAGTAGAGGAAGGAATCGTAGAAGGCCGGCAGCCCGGCTGCCGGCAGCAGCGCGAACAGGACGATGGCACCGGCAGCGGCCAGCCGCGGCAGGCTCTGGGTGGCGCTCACGCCCATTCCGGATTCCACAGCAGGATGGCGATCAGCACCGAGAACGAGACGACGGGCGCCCAGGCCGGGCTGAAGACCGCCATGGCGAGGGACTCGCTGGCGCCGATCAGGAACCCGGCGAACAGCGCCCCCAGCGGATTTCCGAGACGGCCTATGATGACGACCGCGAATACGACACCGAGCCACGTCCAGATTTGCGCCGGCGCCAGGGTTGCGATGAGAGCGATGAAGGTACCGGCGACGCCCGCGTACGCGGCACCAAGGCCCGACAGCAGATAGGCGAGCTTCTTGTGATCGACACCGTAGGCGGCGGCGATGTCGGCGTCTTCGGCCGCGGCACGCAGTGCCTTGCCGACATAGGTCCGGCGGAGCCACAGCCAGGTGCCCCAGGCGAGCACGCCCGCGACCGTGCAGAGGACAAGCTCGAGCACCGGGATGTAGAACGGCCCGGCCTTGATCGACAGCGTCGAGTAGTGGGTCTCGAAGCGGCGGTAGTCGGCCGTCCAGTAGAGCTGGATCGCCACCTCGAGGATGATGGCGAAGCTGAAGGTGATCAGCAGCGAGGCGAGCTCGTTCACCCGGAATTTGTCGAACAGCCAATGCTGGAGCAAACCGATGGCGAACATCGCCGGCACCACCATCGCCGCCGACCACCACGGCGCGACGTGATAGTTGGTGCCGAGCTCATAGGTCAGGTAGGCGGCGAGGAAGGCCAGCGCGAAGTGGCTGAGGTTGACCAGCCGCAACAATCCCCAGCTCAGGCTGAGACCGAGCCCGAGCAGACCGTACATGCCGCCGGCCAGGACGCCGGAGATCAGCGCCTGGCCGAGAAGCGTCGCGCTGGGCATCGCCGTGTCAGGACGCGATCAGCTTCACGCCGGGCGCCGCGAACTCCTTGGGCCAGACGACCTTCCAGGCCTTGTTCTGAACCTGCTTGACCAGCTGCAGGGCGGTGCCGTGGTTGAACGGCCCGTCGAAGCGCACCGTGCCGTAGACGGTATCGACCGGGTTCTTCTTCAGCCACGCGGCGATCGCCTTGTCGTCGAGGCTCTTGGCGCCGTTCACGCCGGCCTCGAGAATCTGCCATTCCGAGATCATGCCGCAGGCCTGCGCATCGATGATCGTGTACGGCAGGTTGGCCTTCGTCGCGCGCTCGGTGTACTGGGCCGCGAACTTCTTCATCCCCGGCCGGCTCATGAATGGCTCGTCCGGCTCTAGGAAGGTCGAGCACAGCGCCTTGTCGCCGTCGGGCGACAACGCCAGCGGACCCGGCGCCGGATAGAGATGGAAGTGATTCTTCGGTGTGTAGTCGAGCTTGCGAAGCGATTCCAGCAGCTGATTGCTCTCGAGGCCCAGCGACCCCACCCACAGGAAGTCGGCGTTGGCTTCCTTGACGCGCGCCGCGATGGCGCCGAAGTCGCGGTTGCCGGACTCGTACTCGAGATAAAGCAGGACCTTGACGCCGCGCTTCTCGGATTGCTCGCGCATTCCCTGGGCCATGAACTGCGCCGACGGGAACTTCGAGGTCAGCACGACGATGGTCTTGGGCGGCGTCGGAAAGCTCGCCATCATGTCGAGCAGGACGTTGGGATACGTCTTGTCCGGCTCGGGGCCGAACGGCGTTGCCGGAAATGCCATGTCGTAGGTTTGCAGCTTGGGGATGCCCATGCTGCTCTGGATCATCACCTTGCCGTAGCGCTGCGCGACCCCCATCGCCGCCAGGATCGGCGCCGTGGCATACGGACCCTGGATCAAGTCGACCTTGTCGACGGTGATCAGCTTCTCGTACAGGCTGCGCGCGACGTCGGGCTTGGACTGGTCATCGAGCAGCACATACTCGACGGGCCTGCCGAGGAAGCCGTTCCGGCTGTTGATGTCCTCGACCATCATCTCCGCCGCGATCTTGTGGATGACCGCGGTCTGCGCCAGGAAGCCGGTCAGCGACAAGGTGCCGCCGACCCGCACCGGCTTGCCCGAAGGCACCGCGCGCACGATCGCCGGCGCACCCACAGCCATCGCAAAGCCCGCGCCCGCCAGGCCCGTCAACACGCGCCGCCGGCGCCACACACCCGTCCGATGTTGCATCGTTTCCTCCACCTCGGCGCCGTTCTTCCGTGCGCCCGCGGCCGATCTTGGGATATCGAAACCGGCGTGTAAGCGAATTTTCGAAACTTCCCGAACTTTCGAAGATCGGCATTGCACCGGCAGTCGGCTACGATCTTCGCGCTTTCATGATGCAAATTGGTCTGAGACACTGGGTGCCGTGCCGGAGGGGGGATTATGCTCATTCGAATGTCGACGGCCGCGTCGGTTTGCAGCGCAGCCCTGTTATGGTGCTCCAATGCCCAGGCCGACTATGCCTCGCGACTAACCGTCGGCAACTGGAACGGCGGGGTCTGGGTCGACAACACGAGCAAGGAGTTTCGTAACTGCGGCCTCGGGGTGAAGTTCTCGGGCGGAACCGAGGTCACGGTCATCGTGCCGGCAACCCTCGCGCCGGTCATCGTGATCCTCGACCAGCGCATCAAGGCCACACCCCAGCAACGCTTCAGCGTGCCGACCAAATGGGACCAGGGGCCGGAGGCGCAGGCAACTGCTCTGGCGCTCGGACCGACGATGGTGCAGATCGCGATGCCTCCCTTCCCGGACAAGTACGATGCGACGCGCAAGGCAACCAAGTTCGGTACCGTGCTGCCGGGCCTCAACTCGAGCTTCGACATCACGGGCATGACGGCGGTGCTGCCGCGGCTGCTCGAATGCGCGATCACCGAACGCGGCAAGATGAACCTTCCGCCGTCGGCCATGCAGGAGACCCCGGCCGATCGTCACGAGGCGGCAGTGGCTGGCCTGGCGCTGGCCGAGAAGTCGGGGGTGGGAAACTACATCGTTTTTCCCGACGCGGAGAGGCCGCCCGGGTTCCAGGGCGCGCCGTCCGTATGGGGCCATGTCGGCGTGCAGGGACCCGGCGGACCGGCCAACGTGCTGCTCAGCGCCTACTGGCAAACGGCGGCCGCCGGCCCGGGCATTGCCGAGGCGAAGGCGGGATTGATGGAGCGCGTGAAGTCGCTGATGAAGGACCCCAAGCCGCAGTACGGAGACCTGTCGCCGATCCAGGGCAAGCCCGAGTCCGCAGGCTTCTTCGCGATCGGCAACAATGTCTACGAGGAGCTCTATCTGGTGAAGCGCCGCAACGGCGGTTTCTTCCAGTTCTCCACCTCGACGCCTCTGCCGGGCCGTGCCACGGCGCAGGCGGTCGGCGCCCGATATCGGGCGGCGATTGCAGCGATGCTTCCGTAGAGCGATCGGCGGCAATCTGGCGGCCCGTCGAGAGCCGGCTGGCCATCGATGCCAGACCCTGCCCAGCGACGAGGGTCTTCACGACGAATCCGTCGGCGACGCACTGTCTGAGTGGCGCCGCTCGATCGGCCGCCCGTTGTACGGCAGAGAGGCCGTGCCGACCGACGCCTGCCGTTCATGGCGTGCAGGTCACTTGAACGAACAGCCAGGTGGCACAAAGTGCCAAGGCGTGCTCTATGCTCGCCGCCGGAAGCTACGGGAGCACGCCCATGAAGAGCTACAAGGTCGTCGAGTTCGGCAAGCCGCTGGAGAGAGTCGAGGAAGCCAATCCCTCCCCCCAGGGCACCGAGGTGCTGGTTCGCGTTACCGCCGCCGGCGTCTGCCACAGCGACGTCCATCTGTGGGAAGGCTTTTTCGACATGGGCGGCGGCAACAGGATATCGACCCAGAAGACGATGAACCCGCCGCGCACGATGGGCCACGAGATCGTGGGCGAGGTCGTCGCCGTCGGCCCTGATTCCAAGGGCGCCAAGGTCGGCGACAACGCCGTGGTCTATCCGTGGATCGGCTGCGGCACCTGCTGGTACTGCCAGAACGCAATCGAGCATCTCTGCCCGACGCCGCGGGCGCTCGGCGTCAACAAGGACGGCGGCTATGCAGACCATGTGCTGGTGCCGCACGCCAAGTACCTCTACCCCTACGGCAACCTGCCGGTCGAGCTCGCATGCCTCTATGCCTGCTCGGGCATCACGGCGTTCGGCGCGGTCAAGAAGGCAGTCGGGCAGGATGGTGGCAAGCCCATCCTGGTGATCGGCGCCGGAGGCGTCGGCCTGATGGGCGTGCGCTTTGCCAAGTCGGTGCTGGGCCGCGAACCGATCGTGGCCGACATCGACGAGAACAAGCGCAAGCTCGCCCTGGAGAACGGCGCCGTCGCCGCCATCGACCCGCGCGAGAAGGATGCCCGCAAGCAGGTCATGGATCTGACCGCTGGAACGGGCGTCGGCGCAGCCATTGACTTTGTCGGCGCCGAATCGTCGGCTCAGTTCGGCCTGCGCGCCCTCGGCCGCGGCGGCCGGCTGGTCATTGTCGGCCTGTTCGGCGGCACCTTCACCATCCCCCTGCCGATGTTCGCCTTCACCGGCTGCCAGATCGTCGGCTCGGTGACCGGCAGCCCGGCGCCGGCAGGGTGACGCCGGTGCCCATCGTCAAGCGCAAGCTCGACGACGCCGACGCCGCGCTGCAAGAGCTGCGCAAGGGCCTGATCATGGGACGCGCCGTCCTGGTTCCGTGAGACAGGCCGCGCGGGCCCTCGGCTACGCCTTCGAGACCGGAGCGCTCGCCGCGCAGCGGGCGTTCTTCCTGCGCGCCGAGCCATCGCCCTTCCGCGACAGTGACGCCGAGCAGTCCTTCCGCCCGGAGTATCTCCGGCTGAAGCGCGCCGGCTGGTCGATCGTCCCGCGCCTCGAAGGCAGCGGATATCCGCTTGGCCAGATCCTGCTGACCAGGCACAAGGAGGAGAGTTTCGCCAACATCGCGCGCGGCTGGGCGCTGCTCGGCGAGGGTGGGACGCTGGTCTGCGCCGGCGCCAACGACGATGGCGCGGCGAGCCTGGAGAAACAGGTCGGCAAGATCTTCGGCTTGGCCGGGTCGCTGTCGAAGTTTCACTGTCGCATCTTCTGGCTGACGCGCGGCGAACGCCGGCCGCCCGAGTATTGGTCCGAGCTGAGCAAAATGCGGCCGGTCGGAGATGGTTCCTGGGTGAGCCAGCCTGGAATCTTCAGCTGGGATAACATCGATGACGGCTCTGCTGTCCTTGCCTGCCACCTGCCCGACGATCTCTCGGGTCATGTCGCCGACTTCGGCTGCGGCTGGGGCTATCTCGGCCGCGAGATGCTGGCGCGCGCACCGGGCATCACGGCGATCGACCTGATCGACGCGGAGCACCGTGCAGTGGAGGCGGCGCGCGCCAACGTCACCGATCCGCGCGCGCGCTTCCACTGGCTCGATCTTGCCGCCGAGCTGGCACCCGCGACCTACGATGCCGTCGTATGCAATCCCCCCTTTCATGCAGGCCGCGCTGCCGATCCGCGCCTCGGCCAGGAGATCATCGCCGCCGGTGCTCGCGCGCTGCGGCATGGCGGGCGCCTCTTCGTCGTCGCCAATCGCGGCCTGCCCTATGACGCCGTGCTCGCCGACAATTTCGCGACGGTCACGCGCCTCGCCGACAACAACAAGTTCCGGGTGAGCCTCGCGGTAAAGTAGCCAACGTCATTCTTGGCTGGGTGCGCGCCACTCCCGTGGCGCTCATGATTCGTCCCTGGACCGCGTCTCGCCCGCTCATGGACCTTGAGAAGTGCGGACGAGACGTCCGCAGCCCGAATGAAGATGAGCGTCACAGGAGTGGCGCGCTCCCGGCAATGACCGCCCTCACCCACCGTCCAGCACGCCCGCGATCAGGAACTCCCGGTTGCCGTCCGCGCCCTCGATCGGGCTGTCCGTGAGGCCAAGGACGCGCCAGCCGGCTTGTGCGGCGAGCCACGCCTCGATCACCGCGCAGATCTCGGCGTGCAGCGCCGGCTCGCGCACGATGCCGCCTTTGCCCACCCTGCCCTTGCCGACCTCGAACTGCGGCTTGATCAGCGCCACGAGATGCGCGCCCGGTGCCGCCAAGGCCAGCGCGGCAGGCAGCGCCGTACGCAACCCGATGAAAGACGCGTCGCAGACGATCAGGTCGATCGGATCCGGTACCTCGGCCTGCGTCACATCGCGGATGTTGGTCTTTTCCCTCGAGACCACGCGCGCATCGCTGCGGAGCTTCCAGGCGAGCTGGTTGGTGCCGACGTCGATCGCATGCACCCTGGCGACGCCGCGCTGCAGCAGGCAGTCGGTGAAGCCGCCGGTCGAGGCGCCGACATCGAGGGCGATGCGGCCGGCGACGGGAATGGCAAAATGGTCGAGCGCCCGTTCGAGCTTGAGGCCGCCGCGCGAAACGTAGGGATGCGGCTGGCCGCGCACCTCAAGCGGCACGTCGGCGGCAACGGCATGACCCGACTTGTCGAGCCGCCGTTCACCGGAAAAGACCAGGCCCGCCATGACCAGGCGCTGCGCCGCGGCCCGCGTCTCGGCGAGGCCGCGCTCGACCAGCGCGACGTCCAGGCGGGTCTTGGCCATGTCGTTTGCTAGACCTGCGGCGGCGGCGCCCGGTGTGCGGCCGAGATCGGGCTCATGAGGCCGACGGCGAGCCCGTCGGGATCCTCCAGGATGGCGTAGCGCGCACCCCAGACGGCATCATGCGGCGGCTGCAGGCCGCGATGTCCGGCTGAAATCAGGTCGCCGTAGATGTCGTCTACGGCTTGGCGCGAGGCGACGCCGAAGCCGACCACCACGCGGCCGGCGAGATCCGTGCGGCCACGCCAACCCGTGTTCCACACCTGGGCAAACGTCGTGCTGTCGACATCGAGACCGGCATTGTCGCTTACGCTTCTGCCCTCGGCAGCACTGGCGTGATGAGCCCCCGTCGGCGTGCGCCATACCCGATCCTCGGGAATGTCGACTCCGAGCCGGCGATAGAAGGCGAGCGTTGCGTCGAGGTCGTTGACGACGACGTTGACCTGGTTGAGGACTGGTCGCACGCGTTCCATGAGCGCACCCTCGTCATTGATCCCGGCTGTGCGGAGTGCTTAACACGGGCACTGCGGGGAGAACAGAATGGCGCACCGGCCGGTCCACTATCGCAGCCTTCGCGAGCACATCGAGGCGTTGCGCGCGCGAGGCCTTCCTGCGCACTGCCGATCTGCAGGCGCGCATCCTGCACGACTGGACGAGTGTCCATGGATTCACGGAGTGACGACAGCGACATGACCACCAAGCTTCTCGAGGGCGAGCGCGCCCTGGTGACCGGCTGCGCCGGCGGAATCGGCCGCGGGATCGCCAAGGCCCTGAAGGACGATGGCGCCCTCGTGCTGGGCAGCGACATCGTCGCGCCGCCGGCGGCCGACGGCATCGATTTCCTGGCGGCGGATCTCGGCACGCGCGACGGCTGGAAGACCCTGCTCGACGGCGCGATCGCCCGGCTCGGCACGGTCTCCCTGCTGGTCCATGCCGCGAGCCCGCGGCGCCAGGAGGTCGACACGCCACTGTCGGTGAGCGAGGTGACCTGGGACGCCATGACCGACATCAACCTGCGGTCCGGCTTCTTCCTCGCCCGCGAGGCGGGTCGCCACATGCGCGACAAGGGCATCAAGGGGCGGATCCTGCTGATCACCTCGCAGCATCGCGAGACGCCGCGCAACCTGCCCCACTACAGCGCCTCCAAGGCCGGCATGACG
>LNFM01009708.1_pt1 | contig 13867 bp, 10 predicted proteins | sample 596031 | NCBI WGS metagenome assembly LNFM01 (sample SAMN04254537, study PRJNA301005) | activated carbon metagenome | isolation source: dual media filters at the Ann Arbor, Michigan drinking water treatment plant | place: USA: Ann Arbor
CTCGACCGGCTTGATGTGACTGTCGTCGGCGAGGAAATAAGGATCGAGGCGTCCGCGCGATCCTTCCTGCATCATCAGGTGCGTTCGATCGTCGGCAGCCTCAAGTATGTCGGCGAAGGCAAGTGGCCGGTTGAAGAAATGGCCGCTGCGCTTGAGGCGAAGGACCGCAGCCGCTGCGGTGCGATGGCCCCATCGTCGGGTCTATATCTCGTGCGCGTCGACTATCCGCCTGGGCCCTTCCCGGCGCGGGATCGCTGACGGCCGCTATCCCTTCACCATTCGATCCACCATCTGCGGTGCCGTGCCGAGGTAGTGCGCGGGATCGACGACGCGGGCGAGCGCGGCGCGATCGAGATGCTTGGTGACGTCATCGCGCTTTTCCAACTCCGCGAGCAGCGTCGTGCCGCTATCGAGCGCGGCGCGGCAGCAGTCGTAGACAATGTCGTGCGCGGCACCGCGACCGGTGTGCGGCGCCAGTGCCATCATTGCGGCCTCCGCAACGATCAGCCCGCCGGTGATGTCGAGGTTGCGGCGCATCCGGTCGCCATCGACGATCAGCCCTTCGAGCATGAAGCGCGCCTGATACAACGCAGCAGCGGTCGCGAGGAACGAGCGTGGCAGAGCGATCCATTCGAGATGCCAGGGGCCGGTCGCGCGCTCGTGGTCTGCGGCCATCGCGTCCAACAACAATCCAGCGTCCGAGCGCACCGCTTTGGCAATCGCGAGGATCATCTCGCAGGAAATCGGATTGCGCTTCTGCGGCATGGTCGAGGACCCGCCGCGCCCTTTGACGAACGGCTCGAACGCTTCCGCGACCTCTGTCTGCATCATCAGCATCACGTCGGTCGCGATCTTGGCGAGACCGCCCGAGAGGATCGCGAGTGTGCTGCCGGCTTCGGCGATCCCATCGCGCGCCGCGTGCCAGGTGATGTCCGGCACCGCGAGTTTGAGCTCGTCGGCGAGAGCCGATTGCACCTCGAGCCCCTTGTCGCCGAGCGACGCGAGCGTGCCTGCCGCACCGGAGAACTGCACGACCAGAAGACGCGGGCGCAGCGCCGCGAGCCGCGCCTTGTCACGTCGCACGCTCGACAGCCACACGGCGGCCTTGTAGCCGAACGTGACGGGCAGCGCGTGCTGCATGTGCGTGCGTCCGGCCATCACCGTGTCGCGGTGCTTCGCAGCCAGCGCCACGAGCGCCTTCTCGACTGCCGTCAACTCGGCGTCGACGATGTCGAGCGCGGCACGGAGTTGGAGCACCGTCGCGGTGTCCATGATGTCCTGCGTCGTCGCGCCCCAATGCACGAAGCCGCCAGCTTCGCCGCACTGCTTCGCCATCTGGTGGACGATGCCGATGATCGGGTAGCCGACGATATCGGTTTCGGACTTCAGCTTGGCGAGGTCCATCTTCGTCGCATCCGCCTTGGCCGCGATCTCCTTCGCTGCATCGGCGGGAATGACGCCGACGCGCGCTTCGGCCTGCGCCAGCGCGACCTCGACCTCGACGTAGCGCGCGACCAGCGCCTCATCGCTCCAGATGGCGCGCATCGCGGGCGTGCCGAAGAAATCGCGGTAGATGGCGGAGTCGAAAACGGTCGAGGGCATGGGCGTGCGGCGTCCTTGTCGGATGAGTATTCGATATCGTGTCGCGGTATCAGCCTTTCGGCTTTTTGCCGAGCGTTCGATACACCTCGATGACCTGGCTGTCGTCCTCCTTGCCGAGGCCGATGCCCGCGGCGGCGAGGTATTGCTGATGCGCGGCGGCGGCGATTGGCAAGCCCATGCGCAATGCGCGACCGGAGTCGAGCACCAGGCCAAGATCCTTGACGAAGATCTCGACGGCACTCGTGACGACATTGTCGTAGTCGATCATGCGCTGGCCGCGCGCCTTGAGCATCCAGCTTCCGGCGGCGGAACCCGTCAACAACTCATGCGCGACTTTGAGGTCGATGCCGGCGCGCTCGGCGAACGCCATCGCCTCGCCCGCAACCGCCAGATTGACGCCGGCAAGGAGCTGGTTGACGATTTTCATCGCCGTACCTTGGCCCGGCTTCTGGCCGAGATAGAACAAATTCGAGCCCATCGCTTCGAGCAGTGGGCGTGATGCGTCGAACGTCGCCTGCGGTGCAGCGGCCATGATCGTGAGCGTGCCGCCCTTCGCACCCGCGACGCCGCCCGATACCGGCGCGTCGACGAACTTTCGGCCGCTTGCCTCGACTCGTGCCGCCATCGCTTCGATGCGGTCCGGCGCACACGTCGCCATCACGACAACGGTGCTATCGGCCTTCAACGCGTCGAGCGCGCCGTCCTTGAACAGCACGCTCTCTGCCTGATCGGCGTTGACGACCATCAGCACCAGCGCATCTGCACCACGCGCGGCCTCGACAGCGCTCGATGCGCCGTGCCCGCCCGCAGCGATCAATCGATCGATCGCCTCGCGGCGCATGTCGTAACCCACCACACGCCATTGCTTGGCGACGAGGTTGCCGGCCATTTCCGAGCCCATGGCGCCGAGGCCGACGAATGCGACTGTCGCGGACATTGTTCCTCCGAGATGTTTGACCGGATTTGTGCGGGCCGGTGGATTGTCGACGAGTTCTACTGCGTGGCGCCCGCAGGTTAAAGCCTCGCGTTCACGCGGCCCTTAGCAAGCGCAACATACCTTATGCGAACGGCTCTTGCGCTTGGCCTAATGCCGGTCCAACATGATCGTGCCGTGCTGCCTCAACTCAGGCGCGGGGCGCGGCACACGTCCTTGCGCCTGAGCGACAAGGAGGAACCCATGGGGCTTGATCCCAACGGCAGTGCAACGCGCGGCGCCCGCGCCATCGCGATCCTTGGACCCTACCTCTCCGGAAAGACGACGCTGCTCGAGGCCATCCTGGCCCGCACCGGGGCCGTGACACGCCAAGGCAAGATCTCCGACAAGAACACGGTTGGCGATAGCGCTCCGGAAGCGCGCGACCACGGCATGAGCGTCGAAGTCAATGTCGCCGATGTCGAATTTCTCGGCGATCGCCTTACCTTCATCGACTGCCCGGGATCGATCGAATTCCAAGCCGAGGCGAACGCCGTGCTGGCGGCGTGCGATGCGGCCATCGTGGTCTGCGAGCCGGACCCCAAGCGCGTCGCCGCGCTGCAGTTGATCCTCAAGCAGCTCGAAGATCAGGGCATCCCCCACTTTCTCTTCCTCAACAAGATCGACAGTTTCCAAACGCAGGTGCGCGAGATCCTGCCGATGCTTCAGCCGGCCAGCGCCAAGCCGCTGGTGCTGCGCCAGATTCCGGTATGGGAGAACGGTATCGCGACCGGCTTCGTCGATCTGGCGCTGGAGCGCGCCTTCGTCTACCGCGAGCACGCGCCGTCCGAAGTCATCACGATGCCTGACGACGTCAAAGGACGCGAACAGGAAGCGCGCTTCCATATGCTAGAGCAGCTTGCAGATTACGACGACGAGCTGATGGAGCAGTTGCTTGGCGATATGCCGCCACCGCGCGACAAGGTCTTCGAGGACCTCGCGAAGGAGATGCGCGACGGGCTCATCTGTCCGGTGCTGCTGGGCTCGGCGGAGCATGGCAACGGCATCGTACGGTTGCTGAAGGCGATCCGGCATGAAGCGCCGTTCGTGCAGCACACGGCCGAGCGGATCGGACTCGGTGATGCGAAGTCGGCGGTGCAGATTCTGAAGACGGTCTACACCTCGCATGGCGGCAAGCTGTCGATCGCTCGCGTCCTCGCCGGCGACCTTCCCGATGGCACGACGCTTTACGGCCCGCGCGGTGACGACCGTATCGCCGGCATGTTCTCGATGGTTGGCCAGGAGGCGCGCAAGCTGACGGGCGCCAAGCGGGGCGATACGGTTGCCCTTGGTCGGCTCGAGAGCGTGCGAACCGGGGATACTTTGTCGGCGGACAAGGCCGGCGTCCCTCAGCTTGAGCTGCTGCAGCAGGCGCCCGCTGTATACGGCGTGGCAATCGAGCTCAAGGACCGCAAGGACGAGGTCAAGCTCAGCGCAGCGCTGACGAAGCTGATGGAGGAAGACCCCTCGGTGCGGCTCGATCATTCAGCCGAGACCCATCAGATGGTGCTGTGGGGGCAGGGCGAGATGCATCTCCGCGTCGCGATGGAGCGCCTCAAGCGCAAGTACGGGATCGAGGCGGCGACGCGCCGTCGCCAGATCCCCTACAAGGAGACGATCCGTGGCAGCGTGTCGATCCGCGGTCGCCACAAGAAGCAGTCTGGCGGGCACGGGCAGTTCGGTGACGTGGTCGTCGAGATCAAGCCGCTGACGCGCGGCGAAGGTTTTCTGTTCGACGACACCATCAGCGGCGGCGTGGTGCCGAAGCAGTTCATTCCTTCAGTCGAAATCGGCGTGCGCGACTACCTTTCGCATGGGCCGCTCGGATTTCCGGTGGTCGATGTAGCGGTAACGCTGACCGATGGCTCGTATCATAGCGTCGACAGCTCCGACATGGCGTTCCGGCAGGCGGGACGTCTCGCGATGTCGGAGGGCATGCCGAAATGCAGCCCGGTGCTGCTCGAGCCGGTGATGGCGGTCGACATCGTGGTGCCGAACGAGGCGACGTCGCGCATCAACGCGATGATCGCGCAGCGGCGCGGCCAGATCCTCGGCTTCGACGCGCGGCCGGACTGGCCGGGCTGGGATGTCGTGCAGGCGCGGGTGCCGGAGACGGAGATCCAGGACCTGATCGTCGAACTACGATCGGCGACGGCTGGCGTTGGCACCTTTGCGGCGAAGTTTGATCATCTCGCCGAACTGACCGGCCGCCTCGCCGATCAGGTCATGGCGGCGCAGAAGGAAGCAGCGGCTTGATTTTTGCCGCGGTCGCCGACGGCCCGCGCCAGAGGCGCGCCTTTGGCGCGACGCCTACCGGCGCCGCGGTGCTGCCTCTCGGTGGCATTCTCGCCTCTCGGCCTTCGGCCGCTACGCATCTTCCCCTTCTCCCCGCTCTTGCGGGGAGAAGGTCGGGATGAGGGGCGGCAGCAAGCGCGACTGTCGAACAAGTTTCCGCCCCTCACCCTAACCCTCTCCCCGTAAGGACGGGGAGAGGGGACAAAAGTGCATCCGTGGTGAGCAACTATCTCATCAAGAACAGCGGGCACTCCAGCGCGGCGACGAGGTCGCGGAGGTCGCCGTCGGCGGGGACCAGGAGACCGCCGAAGTGCCCGATGACAAATCCGCCGTTGAGTCGACGGATGACTTCGGCCAGCGCGGCCGGCGCGCCCTGATCCGTGCGGCAATGCAGTAGCCGCACGCGCGACTGGTCGCCAAGTGCGAGCCGCACTTGGCCGTCCAGCCACTCGTCGCCACTCGGGCTGTCGGAGAGCAACAGCACGACCAATTCGCCACCGAGGACGCCGGCCAATCGCTCGCCCGCGCGCATCAGGGGTTGCAAGTGCTCGGGCGTTTCGACGACCGCGACGATCTGGCCGCGCGTACGGCGTGCGTTGGGACCGACCAGCATCAGGCCAGTGGTGCCGACGACAGTGGCGAACAGATCGCGAAGCCGGGCGCCCTGACCGGGGGCTAGCGCATCGGCCAGGGCGACGACGTTCCATGGACCGTCTTCGGCGCAGGCCTTCGCCAACGCGTGCACGGGATCGTCACGAACGACCTTCGCGCGCAGCGGGACGTCGGCAGCGCGCGCGAGAGCCTCGACGCGCCGTTGCAGGGATTGGCCGCACAGCCGCATCTCGCGCTCGATGTCGTCGCGCGACAGCGGACGTTGACGCGCGCGCGTCAGTGAAATCTCGCGAGCAAAGGGGTAGCTTGCGAGGTCGTAGAGCTGCAAGTCTTCGACAAAGAGGCTCTCGATCTCGGAATTGAACGCTTGCGCGATGCGGACAGCGGCCTCGATCGCGATCTCATTCGGGTGGCCGGAGGCGAGGTGCAGGACAACGCGCCCGCGTCGTTCGCCAGCTTCGGCAACATGCATGATCATGACACGGGCTTTCCGCTGTCGCCGCCGCCGAGGCCGTCGTCGCTTCCCTGTCGTTTGGAAAAGGCGCGGCCGCGCTCGGCGAACTCGCGCAGCTTTTCTTCGACCCGCCGATTGACCGTACCAGCCTCGAAGCTTCCGTCATCGCCACGGGTTCCCGCCTTGATCCCGGTCAAAATCTCGATCCCCTGGTCGATCGTCTCGACGGCGTGGATGGCGAATTTGCCGGCCTTCACGGCTTCGACGACATCCTCCCGCAGCATGAGATGCTGGACGTTGGCGCGCGGCACCAGCACGCCCTGCTGCCCGTCGAGGCCGCGAGTCTTGCAGACGTCGAAGAAGCCTTCGATCTTCTCGTTGGCGCCACCGATCGCCTGCACCTCGCCCCATTGGTTGACGGAGCCGGTGACGGCGAACGATTGCCGGATCGGGACTTCGGCGAGCGCCGAGATAAGCGCGTAGAGTTCGGCGGACGATGCGCTGTCGCCATCGACACCGCCGTAGGACTGTTCGAACACCAGCGTCGCGGCGAGTGCCAAAGGGACGTCAAGCGCATAGCGGCCCGCGAGGAATCCCCACAGGATCATCACGCCCTTGGTGTGCAGCGCGCCGCCGAGGTTGGCTTCTCGTTCGATATCGGTGACGCGGCCGGAGCCCATGCGCACGCGCGCGGTGATGCGGCTTGGCCGGCCGAACGCGAAATCGCCGAGTTGGAGGACGGCGAGGCCATTGATCTGGCCCACCTTGGCGCCGGTCGTATCGACGAGCACGATCTGGCGCTCAATCGTTTCCTGCGCGCGGTCGCGAAGGCGATCCGAGCGCTGGATGCTTTCGTCGATCGCCTGCGTGATGTCCGGGCGTGTCGTCACGGAGCGACCGGCTTGGCTCGACCAGTAGTCGGCCTCGCGAACGAGGTCAGCGACGCGACCGACCTCGATCGAGAGCTTCTCGCGATCGGCGGCGAGACGTGCGCCTTCCTCAATCACGCGCGCGACGGCGGGTGCATCGAGTGGCTTGAGCTTGTGCTCCTCCACGATCGAGGCAATGAGGCGCGCGTAGGCCTGATCGTTTTCGGTGGAGCGCTCGATCGAGTCGTCGAAGTCCGCCTGCACTTTGAAGAAGCGCGAGAAGTCGGGATCGTTGGCGGCGAGCAGGTAATAGAGTTCACGGTCACCGAGCAGAACGACCTTGGTCTCGAACGGAATCGGTTCAGGGTCCAGCGACTGCGTCGACATCAATCCGTTCATTTCCGACGGCTGCTCGATGCGGATCTCCTGCCCCTTGATGGCGCGCTTCAATGCCTCCCAGGCAAAAGGCGACATCAGCAACTTGCGGACGTCGATCATCAGATAGCCGCCATTCGCTTTGTGCAGCGAGCCCGGCTTGATCAGCAGGAAATCGGTCATCAGCGCACCCATCTGAGCGATGTGCTCGACGCGGCCGATCAGGTTGCCGTAGGTCGGATTGAGTTCCTCGACGAGCGGGGCGCCCGACGCATCATCGCTTGTCCGCGACACCATGGGGTTGACCATGTAGCGGCGGAAACGGACGTCGCGTGCGGTATCCGCGGGCTGTCGGACAAGCTCGTTTTCCTCGCCGGCCGGCGCCAGGAAAAGACCGACGTTGCGTACGAGGTCGCGGCCGACCGCGTCGAGGTAGCTCAGGACGGCGGGCAGATCGGAGAAGGCGGCGGCGATGTCGTCGAGCGCCTCATGCACAGCGAGTGCGGCGACTTCCTCGTTCAACTCGCTGAGTTTTGCGCGGCGCTGCTTGTCGGACTTCGGCATCCGCTCGATGATCGTCTCGAGTTCCTTCTGCAGGGCCTCGATGCGCTGCTCGACCTGCTTACGCATCGCTTCGGGCAGCGTGTTGAAGACGTCCGGCTTGACGATTTTGCCTTCGTGCATTGGCGCCATGGCGAAGCCCGTCGGCGTCCGCAGGATCGTGATGTTCTGCGTGTTCGCCTTGACGTTGAGCGCTTCGAACGCCTGCTCCTGACCGGAGCGGAACTCCTCCTCGATCGAGCGCCGCCGCGCCTGATATTCCTCGCCCTCGAAGATCGCCGGCAGCGTGTTGCGCAACTCGTCGATCGCACCGATCATGCCCTTCACGAGCGCGCGGGCGCGGCCCGTCGGCAGGCTGAGTGCGAGCGGACGGTTGGGCGTCTCGAAATTGTTGACGTAGACCCAATCGGGCGGCGTCGGCTGATCCTTGACCTTGCGCTCGAGGTGCTGACGGACTGCGGTGGTCTTGCCCGACGCGGCGGGTCCGAGCACGAAGATGTTGAAGTCGTGGCTCGCCATGTTGGCGCCGAACTGGATCGCCTTGAGCGCACGATCCTGCCCGATCAGCCCGCGCGCGGGTTCGAGCTCGGTCGTGGTCTTGAAGCCCAGGGCCGTGGCATCGACGACGCGCCGGAGTTCTGAAACCGCGAGCGGCGTGTGCGTCGTGGCGGTGACGAGCCCGCCGGCGTTTGGCGCTGTGGTGCCGTCGGCCGTGGCCGGTGTTTCCTCGCCCGGCTTGGAGGGCTTCGATGGTTGAGACTTCCAGAACGCCATGAAAATTCACTCCTCGTCACCTCGGCATCGGGCCGCCGGTGCGCACCAACGTCAGCCTTCGAGAAGAACGCACCGCCCTGATACGGTCAACCCGTTGCCATGACCGCCATGCAGGGTGGCTCAGGATTGCGGCTCCGGCACGTTTCTCCCGGTTGGGTCTCATCCCGTCGGGCGGGCGGCCTCACCACGATCGGCGCGGCTCGCCAGATACGCTTCGCTCCTCATCTCGATCAGCCGGCTGGCCGTGCGCTCGAACAGGATGGCGGCATCACCTGCTGGGTACAGCTCATCGGGCTCCGCTGCCGCAGAGACGATCAGGCCGACACGGGCATCGTACAGGGTATCGATCAGATTGATGAACCGGCGCGCCTCATTGCGCTTTTCGGGCGGCAGGCTCGGGATACCCTCGATGATCACCGTATGAAACGCGTGCGCGATGTGAAGGTAGTCGAGCGTCCCGAGCGGCTTGGCGCACAGATCGTCAAAGGTGAAATAGGCAACGCCGCGGGCCGCTTCGGGAATGACGAGGGGGCGGCCCTTGACGTCGAGCGTCATGGGCTTCCCTTTCCACACGCCCGTGAGGCGCGTGAACGCGGCGCGGAGCGCGCGGCGCGGATCGGAATTGGCGGGCGTGAAGTAGAGCGGTTGGCCGGCGAGCTTCTCGAGGCGGAAGTCCTTGGCTGCGCCGAGTTCGACGATGTCCATGTGCTGCTCGATGAGATCGATGGACGGCAGGAAGAGGGCGCGATTGAGCCCGTTAAGGTAGAGGCCTCTCGGGGGCTGGTTCGACGTCGCGACCATGACGACCTGGCGTTCGAACAGCCCCTTGAACAGCCGGCCGAGGATCATTGCGTCGGCGATATCCGTCACATGCAGCTCGTCGAAGCACAGAAGCTGCGCGCCATCGGCGATGGCACTTGCGACATGCGGGAGCGGATCGCCAGTGAACTTCTTGCGCGCTTCGCCGATCCGATCGTGCGTCTCGGCCATGAATTCGTGGAAGTGGATACGGCGCTTCGGCGCGAAGTCCACGGTGTCGAAAAACAGGTCCATCAGCATCGTTTTGCCACGGCCGACCTTGCCGTGGATGTAGACGCCGTTTGGTGGAGGCCGCTTGGCGGCAAATAGATTGGAAAGCTTCCAGCCTCCGTTTGCCGGACGCCAGTCCTTCAGTTCATTCGCGAGGTTCTCGAGACGCGCCGCGATCGCCGCCTGGGCGTCATCGTGGCTCGCCTCTCCCGCTTCGACGCGAGCGTTGTAACGTGCAAGGGGGCTCGCGCTCATGATCTCGATTTTTTGGGCCGGATCGGAGGGTTGGCGGGAAACGCACGGCCCGGCTCAGCGTTCACAAGCGCGGCCGCCCGACCCCTCGATCAGCTATCGCCTCCGCCGCTCAGGGTCAAGCCTCGGCTCCGATGCTCTGGTGCGCGCTGGTGGGCCGCGCATGTCGTCGCGGCCTTTAACGATCATGCCGCACGTCGGCGAGGCATTGCGTTCGCAAGGGCGTGAACCTTTAGGCATTTTTGCTTACTCCGAGTCCGGACAAGGGTCTGGACGTCCGTCGTAAAACGCGGCAAGTTGACGGCAAGGTTGCGAGGGCCAGCGTAGAGCGCAGGCCAATAATGCAATCAATAAAGAGCGCGGCCACGATCGATGGGCGGGCTACAAGGGAGAAACTGAGTGGTCGCTGTGGTTGAGCCAGTCTCAGCAACGCGCAATGCCGTGTCGTCCATGGCAGTGCCGCTGCTGAGCGTGAGAGACGTGTCTGTCCGCTTCGGCGGGATCGTGGCACTTGACGGCATCACCTTCGACATACATGCGGGCCAGATCGCTGGCCTGATCGGCCCCAACGGCGCCGGCAAGACGACCCTCTTCAACTGCCTATCTCGTCTCTACATCCCGAATGACGGCGACATCCAGTTCGAGGGGAAGTCGATCCTGTCCGCCCCGCGCCATGCCATCCCGAAGATCGGCCTGGGCCGCACCTTTCAAAACGTCGCGCTGTTCGATCATCTGACCGTGCTCGACAACGTCAAAGTTGGCTGCCACAGCCAAAGCTCGCGCGGCTTCATAGCCAACGGACTGCGATTGCCGGGCGTCGCCGCCGAGGAGCAGCGCATCACCGAGCGGGCGTGGGAGCTGATCGAATTCATGGAGGTGCAACCGTTCGCCCTGATGCCGGCGGGCCCGCTGCCTTTCCCCATTCGCAAGCGCGTCGAACTCGCACGCGCGCTCGCGGCGAGCCCCAAGCTCCTGCTTCTCGACGAGCCCGCGGCCGGCCTCAACCATGACGAGATCGATGTGCTCGAAGCGCAAATCCGCCGCGTGCGCGATCTTCAGAAGGTGACGGTGCTGCTGGTCGAGCACCACATGAGCCTCGTCATGGCGGTTTCGGACAAGGTCGTCGCGATCGACTTCGGCCGCAAGATTGCAGAAGGCACGCCGGCTGAGGTTCAGCGCAATCCGGATGTCATCAAGGCGTATCTCGGAACGGGGGCCGAGATATGAGCAACATGCTCGAAGTCAAAGGCCTGAAAGCCTATTACGGGCCATCGCAGGCGCTCCATGGCATCGATTTCTCGTTGGCCAAGGGCAGCATCACCACGCTCCTCGGCGCCAATGGCGCCGGCAAGACGACGACGCTGCGGGCGATCTGCAACATGGTGCGCACCGAGGGGTCCGTGTCTGTCGATGGGCAATCGGTGGCCGGCAAGGCGACGGAAGCGATCGTTCGGCTCGGCGTCGGACACGTGCCCGAAGGTCGCGGGACGTTCACAGCGCTCAGCGTCGAGGAGAACCTCCGCGTCGCCGCCTACACGCGTCGCGACAAGGCGCAGGCGGCGCGCGATCTCGAGATGGTTTTCACGTATTTCCCCCGCCTCAAGGAGCGCATGGCACAGCAGGCCGGGACGCTCTCCGGCGGCGAGCAGCAGATGCTGGCAATCGCGCGGGCGCTGATGCTCGGCCCGCGCCTGATGCTGCTCGATGAGCCGTCATTTGGTCTCGCGCCGCTCATCGTGCAGGAAATCTTCCGCATCATGCGCCGGATCAATCAAGAGTCGAAGGTGTCGATGCTGCTCGTCGAGCAGAACGCGGCGCTGGCACTGGCGCTCGCCGACAATGCCTACGTGCTCGAGACCGGGCGCGTCGTCATGTCGGGCACCTCGGCAGAGGTCAGTTCGAACGAGCAGATCCGCAAATCGTATCTTGGCTACTGAGGCAGCGAGCACTCATGGAGCAGCTCTTCCAGCAAGTGGCGTCGGGACTGGCGAACGGGGCGATCTACGCGCTCCTTGCGCTGGCGCTGGTGATGATCTTCGTCTCGACCAATCACATCAATTTCGCCCAAGGCGAAATGGCGATGTTCAGCGCGTTCGTGTGCTGGCAGCTTATCACATGGGGCTACTCGTTCTGGATCGCGCTGCCGCTCACGATGCTGTTTTCGTTCGGTGTGGGCGTCACGATTGAACGTGTCATTCTGCGACCGCTGCATTCAGCGCCGGTCCTGTCGATCGTCGTCGTATTCATCGGTCTGCTCGCGATTTTCCATTCACTCGCCGGCGCCATCTGGACCCATACGGTCAAGCCGTTCCCGTCACCGTTCCCAAATGTGTCGTTCGCGGGATCGGGCCTTATCGGCGCGCATCAGATCGGCATGATCGTGGTCGCGGTGGTCATGCTTGCGCTGCTGTTCAGCTTCTTCCGCCTGACGCCTCTCGGTCTCGCGATGCGGGCTGCCGCCCTCAACCCGGATTCAGCGCGCCTCGTCGGCATCAACGTCGATTGGATGCTGGCGCTCGGCTGGGGCCTCGCGGCGACCGTCGGTGCGGTGGCTGGCGTGCTCGTTGCGCCGGTTGTTTTCCTCGAACCCAATATGATGGCCGGCATCCTGCTCTACGGGTTCGCGGGTGCGCTGGTCGGTGGGATCACGAGCCCGGGCGGCGCGGTGGCCGGCGGGTTCATTGTCGGTGTCCTTGAGAACATGGTTGCGTACCTCGGCAACATGCTGGAGCGCGCGACGGGGTTCTACCTTATCGGTAACGGCGAGAAATTGACCGTGGCGCTGCTGATCGTGATCACGGTCCTGACGCTGAAACCATCAGGCCTCTTCGGCCGCGTTACCGTGAAGAGGGTCTGATCATGGCATCGACAGCCACCACGGGTGACGCTCCACCAACGATGATGACCGAGACGGCGAAGCGTAGCGAACGCAAGCCCGTGTCGATGTGGATCTGGCTGGCGGTCGTGGTGGCGGCACTGTTGCCATTGATTGGCGGCCACACCGGCCTGATCTCGAACTTCTATTTCCTCCAGTTGTCGCTGATGATCGTCTACTCGATCGCGGTGCTGGGCCTCAACCTGCTGACCGGGTTCAACGGCCAGATCTCGCTCGGGCACGGCGCGTTCTTTGCCGTCGGGGCCTACGTTGCCGCGATTATGATCGACCGGTACGAGGTTCACTACATCACGACGCTGCCTGTCGCGATGCTGGTGTGTTTCATCGTTGGATATCTGTTCGGCCTGCCGGCCCTTCGTCTCGAAGGGCACTATCTGGCGCTGGCGACATTCGCGCTCGCAATCGCGGTACCGCAGTTTCTCAAGTATCGCCATTTCGAGCCCCTCACCCACGGCGTCCAAGGCATCAACATCTTCAAGCCGGATACGCCATTCGGTCTGCCCTTCAGTCCGGATCAATGGATGTATCTGATTGTGCTCGCCTGCGCGGTGCTGATGTTCATCCTGGCGCGCAACCTTGTGAATAGCCGGATCGGGCGCGCGATGATGGCCATCCGCGATCAACCGCTGGCCGCCGATACGATGGGCATCAATTCGGCACACACCAAGGCGATCACGTTCGGCATCAGTGCGCTGTATGTCGGATTGGCAGGTGCGCTTCACGCGATCATCTTCGAGTTCGTTTCGCCGGATAGTTTCCGCTTCGAACTATCGATCGCGCTGCTGGTGGGCGCCGTCGTCGGAGGCATCGCGACGCTCGGCGGTGCCGTCGTCGGCGGTTTTTTTGTCCAATTCATCGAGAAGTATGCCGATGCCGCGACAAAGTTCGTGACGCAGACGGTTCATCTGCCGATCGAGCTGGAGCCCTGGACCATTTATGGCATCGTTCTGATCGTGCTGATGTACACCATGCCGATGGGCATTGCGGGCGGGGCCAAGTCACTCTGGCGGCGATGGCGCGCAACATAGAGCGTCCAACAAGGGATCGCCGAACGGCGACGGGTACAATTTAGGAAGGCAACACCTCGGAGGAGGAAGCATCATGACGAAGAGAACACGCAGAGACGTACTGATCGGCGGATCGGCGATCGCGGCCGCGCAGACCTTCGGCTTTCC
>LNFM01009709.1_pt1 | contig 13866 bp, 10 predicted proteins | sample 596031 | NCBI WGS metagenome assembly LNFM01 (sample SAMN04254537, study PRJNA301005) | activated carbon metagenome | isolation source: dual media filters at the Ann Arbor, Michigan drinking water treatment plant | place: USA: Ann Arbor
GCGCGCTCGACCAGCGCCTGCGTCACTTCGTCGTCGGAGATCTGGACCTTCGCCTGCTCGCCGATCTCGGCCAGGACGAGACCAAGACGCACGCGGCGCTCGGCGATCTTGCGGTATTCCGCTTTGGCGGCCTCCTCGGTCGTGTTCTCGTCCTCGAAGCTCTTCTTGGCTTCCTTCATGTCGACCTCGACCTGGCTCCAGACCGAGCCGAACTCCTGCTCGACCAGCGTCGGCGGCAGTTCGAAGGTGTATTTCGCGTCGAGCGCGTCGAGCAGGCTCTTCTTGAGCTTGCGGCGCGACTGCGCGCCGAAGTCGCGGCCGATCTGCTCGCGGATCGCGCCCTTGAGCGAATCGAGCGACTCCATGCCGAAGGCCTTGGCGAGTTCGTCGTCGATCTTGACCGGCTCGGGCGCCTGCACCTCGGTGACGGTGACCTCGAACTGGGCCGGCTTGCCGGCGAGGTTCGCCGCCGCATAATTTTCCGGGAACGTCACCTTGACGGTGCGGGTGTCGCCGGCCTTGGCGCCTTCGAGCTGCTCCTCGAAGCCGGGGATGAACTGGCCCGCGCCGAGATCGAGCGGGATGCCCTCGCCCGTGCCGCCGTCGAAGGGCTCGCCGTCGAGCGTGCCGACGAAGGAGATCATCAGGCGGTCGCCTGTTTCCGCCTTGGCCTTCTCGCCCTTGCTGGAGAAGCTGCGATTCTGGCCGGCCATACGCTCCAGCGCGGCGTCGACATCGGCGTCGGGCACCTCGGCGACCGGCTTGACGAGCGAGACGTCCGACAGATCGGCGAGTTCGATCTTGGGCAGCACCTCGAGCGCGACCGTGAAGGCGAGATCGCCCTTGGCCTCCATCGCGGCCTCGATCTCTTCCTTGTTCTCTGGGAACTTGATCTGCGGCTCGAAGGCGAGCTTCAGCCCGTTATCCGTGACGATCTTCTGGTTGGCCTCGTTGACCGCGTTCTGCAGCACGTCGGCCATGACCGAGCGGCCATAGAGACGGCGCAGATGCGCGACCGGCACCTTGCCGGGGCGGAAACCGTTGATCTTCGCCTTGCCCTGCAGGCCCTGGAGGCCGTCATCGAGACGGGTCTTCAGGTCGGCGGCGTTCAGCACCACCTGGAATTCGCGCTTGAGGCCCTGCGAGAGGGTTTCGGTCACGTTCATCGTTTTCGATCCGCCAAAAGGTCTCGTCTTCAAATGTCCAAAGCACGACGCCTCGTGACGGCCGCCGCGCTCGCGAAATTCCGGTCTGGGGCGAACGATTCACGCATCACGCCCAAATCGTGATGCGATCGCACGCCTGTGGTGCGGGCGGAGGGACTCGAACCCCCACGACTTTCGCCGCTGGTACCTAAAACCAGTGCGTCTACCAGTTCCGCCACGCCCGCCGACCCGCCGCGCCACACCCGCAAAACGCAGACGCCGGCATCATAGGGCGCCGGTGCTATACGCATTTCGGCAGGTGCATGCAGCAAAAAAATGCGACGGATTTGCGAAAGCGGGTGTCTGAACGGCTGGGCGCGCGCCCTCGCCCGGCTCCAGCAATCTCTCGCCAGATCGCGGCGCAGACCTTATGCCTGCGACCATGATCGACAAGCGCCCCGCCATGACCGCCCGCCCGACCCGCCGTGAGACCCTCGCGGCTCTCGGCTCCGCAGCGGCGTCCGTGGCGGCCGGCGAAGCAGCAGCCCAACCTGCCTCCGCCCCACGCGCGGTCGCCGCCGAACCGCCCACCCGCCCGCTCGTCATCGCTTCCGGCAAGGCGCGGCTGCGGCCGGCGCCCGCCGGCGAGACCGAAATCCTGACTCTGAACGGCGTCAGCCCCGGCCCGGTCCTTCGAATCAGGCAGGGCGAAACGTTGCGGCTGAAGCTGGAGAACAGGACCGCCCTGCCGCTCGCGTTGCACTGGCACGGGTTGCGCGGCGGCCCAGCGGCGCAGGACGGCGTCGGCGGCTTCAGCCAGCCGCCCGTCAACCCCGGCGGCAGCTTCGACTATCACCTGACACCGCCCGATTCCGGAACCATCCTGTATCGCGCCATGGTCATGGGCGGCTCGTCGGAGCCGGCAGGGCGCGGCGTCGCCGGGATGCTCATCGTCGAGGAGCCAGACCCGCTGCCGGTCGATCTCGACCTGCCCGTGCTGGTCGGCGACTGGCTGCTCGGCGACGACCACGCGATCAGACCTTTCGCGCCCCAGACCGAGGCCAACGCCGCCGCCGGCCGCCTCGGCAGCTGGCTCACCGTCAATGGCGGCCCGCCGCCGCAGAGCATCGCGGTCAGGCCGGGGGCGCGCGTGCGGCTTCGTCTCGCCAATGCGTGCAATGCCCGCATCATGCGGCTGCGTTTCGACGGCGTGAAGGCGCATGTGATCGCCGTCGATGGGCAACCGACCGACACCTTCGAGCCCGTCCGCGCCCAACTCCCCTTCGCGCCGGGCACGCGCTACGACCTCGTCGTCGACATGCCGGCGGAGGCAGGCCAGGTCGCCGGCGTCACGGCGCTGATCGGCGCAGGCGTGCCGCTGGTCCGGCTGGTCGCGGAGGGCGAGCGCAAGCAGCCCGCAACCGAGCCCGTCGCGCTGAAACCCAACCCGGCCCTGCCGGCCGGCGTGCGCCTGCAGGATGCCCGCCGGCCGCAGATCGTGATCGACGGCGGCGCAAAGCTGACATCCGAGGCGAAGCTCGACTTCGCGGGGCTCGACCTCGCCCGGCCATGGCGGCTCAATGGCGGCGTCGGCGACCTCGGCAAGCCGCTGTTCAGCGTCAGGCGCGGGACGCCCATCGTACTCGCGATCGACAACCGCACCGCCTTCCTCCAGCCGATCCATGTCCATGGCCACGCGTTCCGGCTGCTGCATCCGCTCGACGACGGCTGGGAGCCCTATTTCCTCGATACGGTGCAGATTCCGGAGAACCGGAAGCTGCACATCGCCTTCATCGCCGACAACCCCGGCAGATGGCTGATCTCGTCCTCGGTGCTGGAGCGCTTCGACCTCGGCCTGTGGACCTGGTTCGAGGTGACGTGAACGGCCGCGCCGTCATGCGCTGGCTGATGGCGGCATTCTATCTTGCCGCCGGCATCGCCCATCTGCGCGCGCCGGACGCTTTTCTGCCGATCGTGCCGTCATGGGTGCCTGCGCCGCGCGAAGTGGTGATCCTGACCGGCGTCGCGGAACTCGTCGGAGCGCTCGGGCTTCTGATCCCGCGCCTGCGCAAGGCTGCCGGCGCAGGGCTTGCGCTGTATGCGCTCTGCGTCTGGCCGGCGAACATCAAGCACGCGCTGGAAGGCGTTGTGATTCCGTCGCTTCCGACGGGCTGGTGGTATCACGGACCGAGGCTGGCGCTGCAACCCTTGCTGATCTGGTGGGCGCTGTATGTCGGCGGTGTCGTCGATTGGCCATGGCGTCGGAAGGCCTAGCCCGGCAGCTCCCCTACCTTGCTACGCTTCACACCCAGCGCCGCCATGTCGCTCCACGCCTTGTCGAGCGAGCCGTTGAGGTCGATGGCGCGGCAGGCCTCCTCGACGACCAGCGTCTGCAAGCCAGCCTTGGCCGCGTCCTGCGCCGTCCAGTTGACGCAGAAATCCGTCGCGAGCCCGACGACCACGGCGCGCGTCACGCCGCGCTCCTTGAGATAGCCGCCGAGCCCGGTCGGCGTCTTGCGGTCGGCCTCCAGAAAGCCGGAATAGCTGTCGATCTGCGGCCGGTAGCCCTTGCGGATGATGGTCTGCGCGGTGGGAAGGTCGAGATCGGCGCGGAACTCCGCGCCCTTCGTGCCCTGGATGCAGTGATCCGGCCAGAGCACCTGCGGGCCGTAAGGCATCTGGATCAGTTCGAAGGGCTTCCTGCCGGGATGGCTCGTGGCGAAGGACGAATGCCCGGCCGGGTGCCAGTCCTGCGTCAGCACGATGTTTGAAAAGCGCTTGCCCAGCGCGTTGATCACCGCGACGACCTCGTCGCCCTTTGCCACCGCGAGGCTGCCGCCGGGACAGAAATCGTTCTGCACGTCGACGACGATGAGCGCGGTCGCAGCGTCGATCATCGGCTTCTCCTGGGCCTGCAGGGGACGGGTCGCGGCGGCGGCGGTGAGGATGGTCGCGCCGAGGATGAGATGGCGGCGGTCGATGGTGAAGCGGTTGGTCATGGCATGCTTCCTAGCTTCAGGCGATCACTGTGCTGGAAGAACAGGGCGCGGGGAACCCCTCTCCTGTAAGGAGAGGGGCAGGGGTGAGGTGACGGACGTTTCGAGATTGGTCTGAACGGATGTGCGGATGGGATCGTGTTTCGCTGGTTGAGGGGCCGACCCCTCACCCTGCCCTCTCCCTCCGGGAGAGGGTTCCCCGTGCTTCGTCCGCTCAACTTCGTGCTTATTCCCTGCCCACCCACGCTCTGCGCGTCATCCGCGTCACGCCTTTTCGCGCCGCGAACATCCGGCCATAGACGTCGCCAGCGAGATCGGGCCGGTAGCAGCGCTGCTCCAGCAGCGGCCCCCAATCGTGTTCGACCGTATCGATCAGCTCGAAATCGGCCTTCAGCCGCGCGGCGAGCTGATCGCGGTTCTTGCGGTTCTGGTATTCCAGCAGCACCAGCGAGGTCTGCGACAGGTCGAGCTGGTCGAGCACGTCGCCCTCACCGCCCTCGATGTCGATCTTGACCACGTCGGCCGAGGGCAGGCTGGCGGGATCGACGACCGCGACCTCGTAGCGCTCGACCATCGCGCCCGCCACGAATGTGTCCCCCGCATAGGAGGCTAGCCCCGATTCACCATCGCCGGCGAAGCGGCTGACGAAGCTCGCCGTCTTCGAGCTGCCGGGAAAAAGCGCCGCGTTCACCGGCACGATGTCGCGGCGCAAATGCGTATTCTGCCTGAGCAGTTCAAAGGTGCCGGGATGCGGCTCGTAGGAGGTCACGACGCTGCCCGGCCAGCGCGCGGTGGCCCAGAGCGCGAACGAACCGACATTCGCGCCGATATCGAGGATGTCGAGGCCGACGCCGTCGAACCCAGCCTCGTACTCGCCCTCCAGCACGTCCTTGATCGCCCAATGCATCGCATCGGGCACGGTCAGGCTCATCGGAATATGCGCGATGTAGTGCTTCACGTCGGCCCCCCGGCAGAGGAGCACCGCCCCTTGTCGCAGTGCGTGACGAATTCACGCTCCCGATCGCGGCAGCTCCCGCATCATCAGGATCATTGCTCACGGGTTCGCACAAGTGCGTGAACGGCCGGTTGGGCCGTTGCCGCGTCATTTTTCCCGCGTTCAGCGCAGTTCCACGCTGATAACGCCGGGCGCGGCGCGCACCGCGTTGGCGATCTGCTGGTTGACCGGATAGCGCCCCGGCAGTTCGATCTCGACCTCCTGCGCGCCGTCGTCGAGGATCATGACGAGCGCGATCTTGCCCTCGGCCCTGATGCCGTCGCTGCGCGGGCGCACCCGCTCGGCGATCGAGGCCAGCGCCTTGTCGTCGCGCAGATAGACCAAGAGGTCCTGCTTCTGACGGGCGGCAAGATCTTCGAGCACCTCGACTTCCTCGATGCGCGGGCGCACCTCCTCGCCATCGAGCACGGCCGACAACCGCAGCACCAGAGCCCTGCCCGGCTCCAGCAGGTCGCGATGGCGCTGCAAACCCTCCGAAAACAGGATCGCCTCGAACTGCCCGCTCGAATCCGAAAGCTGGACGATGCCCATCTTGTTGCCGGACTTGGTCCGCCGCTCGGATTTGTCGATCACCGAGACCGCGACCTTGGCGACGCCGGTGCCGTTGGCGCGCACAGTCTGGGCGAACTCGGAAAAGCGCTGCACGCGCAGCCGCTTGAGGACGTGTGCATAGTCGTCGAGCGGATGGCCCGAGAGGAAGAAGCCCACCGCCTCGTGCTCGCGCCGCAGCCGCTCGGCCGCCGACCAGGGCTCGACCGGGGGAATACGAAAAGCCTCCTGCACGCCGCCGCCGCCAAACAGCTCGGACTGGCCGCCGAGCGCGGCCTCGCGGGTCCGGTTCGAGAGCGCCAGCATGCCATCGATCGCCGCCATGGCGCGCGCCCGCTCCGGCTCCAGCGCATCGAGCGCGCCCGCCGCGATCAGGGCCTCGATGGTGCGCCGGTTGACCAGCCTGGTGTCGATCCGCCGCGCCAGATCGGCGAGGTCCCTGAACGGCCCGCCCGCCTGCCGTGCCGCGACGATGGAGGCCACCGCCACCCCACCGACACCCTTGATCGCGGCGAGCGCATAATGGATCGCGCCCTCGGCGACATCGAACTCGACGCCGGAGCGGTTGATCGCCGGCGGCAGCACCTTGATGCCCATGCGCTCGGCATCGCGCCGGAACTCCGAGAGCTTGTCCGTGTTGCCGATGTCGAGCGTCATCGACGCCGCCATGAACTCGACAGGGAAATTCGCCTTGAGGTAGGCGGTCTGGAAGGCGACGACGGCGTAGGCCGCCGCGTGGCTTTTGTTGAAGCCGTAATCGGCGAATTTCGCCAGCAGGTCGAAGATTTCCGAGGCGACGTCCTTCCTGATGCCGCCCTCGACGGCGCCGTTCACGAAGCGGTCGCGCTGCGCGTCCATCTCGGCCTTGATCTTCTTGCCCATGGCGCGTCGCAGCAGGTCGGCCTCGCCGAGCGAATAACCCGACAGCGCCTGCGCGACCTGCATCACCTGTTCCTGATAGACGATGATGCCATGCGTCTCGGCCAGGATCGGCTCCATCTTGGGGTGAAGATAGGTCGGCGCTTCCTGCCCGAGCTTGCGGCGGCAATAGCTCGGGATGTTGTCCATCGGGCCAGGCCGGTAGAGCGCGACCAGCGCGATCAGATCCTCGATCCGGTCGGCCTTCATCTCGACCAGTGCGCGGCGCATGCCGGCGCTTTCCACCTGGAACACGCCGACCACCTCGCCGCGCGCCAGCATCTCGTAGCTTTTGGGATCGTCGAAGGGCAGGCCCGCCAGATCGACCGCGATGTTGCGCTGCGCGATCAGCTTCACGGCGGTCGTCAGCGTGGTCAGCGTCTTGAGGCCTAGGAAGTCGAACTTCACCAGCCCCGCCTGCTCGACCCATTTCATGTTGAACTGGGTGACGCGCATGCCGGTGCGCGGATCAACCGAGAGCGCGACCAGCTCTTCCAGCGGCCGGTCGCCGATGACGACGCCGGCCGCATGGGTCGAGGCGTGGCGGTGCAGGCCTTCGAGCTTCTGGCCGATCTCCAGCAGCCTTGCGACGACCTGGTCCTCTTCCGCCGCCTGCTGCAGCTTCGGCTCGCCCTTGATCGCATCGACCAGCGAGACCGGCTTGGCCGGGTTTTGCGGCACGAGCTTGGTCAGCTTGTCGACCTGGCCGTAAGGCATCTCCAGCACGCGCCCGACATCGCGCAGAACGCCGCGCGCCAGCAAGGTGCCGAAGGTGATGATCTGCGCGACGCGCTCCTTGCCGTAGCGCTGCTGGACGTAATCGATCACCTCTTCGCGCCGGTTCTGGCAGAAATCGATGTCGAAGTCCGGCATCGAGACGCGGTCGGGGTTGAGGAAACGCTCGAACAGCAGGCCGAAGCGCAAAGGATCGACATCCGTGATCGTCAGCGCATAGGCGACGAGCGAGCCCGCGCCCGAGCCGCGGCCGGGCCCGACCGGGATGTCGTGATCCTTGGCCCATTTGATGAAGTCGGCGACGATCAGGAAATAGCCGGGATATTTCATCCGGGCGATGACGGAGAGCTCGAAATCGAGCCGCGCCTCATAGGCCGCGACATCGAAGCCCGGCGACGGCCCGTGCTTGGCGAGGCGCGCCGCGAGCCCGGCCTTCGCCTGCAGCTCCAGTTCGACCGCCTCGTCGAGCCCGTTCTCACCGCCGAAGCGCGGCAGGATCGGCTTGCGCAGGCCCACACGCCAGGTGCAACGCATCGCGATCTCGACAGTCGAGGCCAGCGCCTCGGGCAGATCGGCGAAGCGGCGCTTCATCTCGGCACGGCTGGCGAAATGGTGCTGCGGCGTCACCCGCCGGCGCTCGCCGTCCGAGACCAGCCGCCCGGCCGCGACCGCCAGCAGCGCGTCATGCGCCTCGTAATCGGCCGGCTTGGCGAAGAAGGGCTCGTTCGTCGCGACGATGGCGAGATCGGCATCGTAAGCGAGCTTGAGGAGCTGCGCCTCGATGGCGCCCTCGCCCTCCTCGCCGTGACGCTGGATCTCGACATAAAGCCGGTCGCCGAAGATGTCTGCCAATGTAGAAAGCCGCGCCTTCGCCTGCGCCGACTGCGCGTTGCGCAGCGCGAGATCGACCGGCCCGCCATGGCCGCCGGAGAGCGCGATCAGCCCATCATGATGCACCGCCAGACGCTCGATCGTGGACAGCGGCTGGCCCGAGCCGCCGCTCGCCAGGCAGGCTTCGGTGACAAGTTTCATCAGATTGCCGTAGCCGGCCTCGGTCATCGCCAGCAGCACGAGATGGGGCGGAGTCTGGTTGAGCGCGGGTTTGCGTCCGCCCTCGGCCTCGTCGCCGAAATCGACCGAGAGCTGCACGCCGGCGATCGGCTGTATGCCGGAGCCCGCCAGCTTCTCCGAAAACTCCAGCGCGCCGAACAGGTTGTTGGTGTCGGTCAGCGCCAGCGCCGGCTGGCCGTCGCCGGCCGCCATCTTGGCGATGGTCGGGATCGTCATCGCGCCTTCGAGCAGCGAATAGCTCGAATGGACATGCAGATGCACGAAGCCGATCTCGGACAGGATGCGCCTTTCGCTGTCGTCCCGGCCCATCATCCGCCCCTCGCCTCGCAGCGCGACTCGTTCGCTTCACGTCGCGATCATTTGGGGTGCCCGCGCGCACGGCGTCCAGCAGCCAGATGCCGCAGTCGCAGGCGGGCTGTGGATGGCTCGGACCGAAGCGTCAGAGCTGCGCCGCCGAGAACAACGCCGCCCAGAGCCAGATCATGCCGAGGAACAGCCCGAGCGAAGCCAGTTCCGCCAGACCCGCCGCCACCTTACGCATCGCAACCATCGCCGCCTCCTGATGTTCTGTCTATGTCCATTTTAATTCATGGTTTGTTCTCGTCAATACCGGTGCGTCAGTTCCATCCTGCACAAATGGATGGCGGTTAACAGGCGGTAAACAAGGTTGGCTGAAGATTAACGCGACGACCATTCGAGGAGCCGCACCGCCTCACTCCAGCGGCACCACCAACCCGTCGCGGATCGTCACCTGCCGGTCCATGCGGCGGGCGAGGTCGAGATTATGCGTCGCGATCAGCGCCGCCAGCCCCGAGGCCCGCGCGAGCGCCACCAGCGTCGAGAAGACGTGCAGCGAGGTGACGGGGTCGAGATTGCCGGTCGGCTCGTCGGCCAGGAGCAGGCGTGGCGTGTTGGCCATCGCCCGGCCGATGGCGACGCGCTGCTGCTCGCCGCCGGAGAGCTCGCCCGGAAGGTGGTCGAGCCGTTCGCCCAGGCCCAGGAAGGTCAGGAGTTCGGCGGCGCGTTCTTCCGCCAGCCCCTTGTCGAGGCCGCGGATGCGCTGCGGCAGCACCACGTTCTCCAGCGCGGTGAAATCCGGCAGCAGATGGTGGAACTGGTAGACGAAGCCGATCTCGGTACGGCGCAGCCGGGTGCGACCGGAATCGTCGAGCTTGGCGGTGGCCATGCCGCCGACATAGACCTCGCCGCCGTCGGGCTTCTCCAACAGGCCCGCGACATGCAGCAGCGTCGACTTGCCGGTGCCGCTCGGCGCGACCAGCGCGACGAGTTCGCCCGGCCAGAGCGCGAAATCCGCCTTGCGCAGGATTTCGAGCGGGGCGTCGGCCTGGGGATAGAAGCGCTCGACCTGGGAGAGGAAGAGCGCTGGTGTCTCGCGCGCCATGCCGTCAGCCCATCCTCAGCGCCTGGACGGGGTCGAGACGCGCCGCCTTCCAGGCCGGGTAGAGCGTCGCCAGCAGCGACAGCGTCAGCGCCATCACGACGACGCTGAAGACCTCGCGCCAGTCGATCACCGACGGAATATTGCTGAGGAAGCGCACGGTCGGGTCCCAGAGATTGGCGCCGAGCAGCCAGTTGAGCCCCGCCATGATCGACTGGATGTTGTTGGCGAAGACGACGCCGAGCGCGAGCCCCGCCAGCGTTCCGAACACGCCGATCGCCGCCCCCGTGATCAGGAAGACGCGCAGAACCGTGCCGCGCGTCGCCCCCATGGTGCGCATGATCGCGATGTCGGCCGTCTTGTCCTTCACCAGCATGATCAGCCCTGAGACGATGTTCAGCGCCGCCACCAGCACGATCAGCGCAAGGATCAGGAACATCACGTTCCGTTCCACCTCCAGCGCGTTGAAGAAGGTCCGGTTGCGCTGCCGCCAGTCCGACAGAACCAGCGGGCGCGGCGCATCGGCCTCGATCGCGTCGCGCACCTGCTGGGTTCTGTCCGGGTTGTCTACGAAGATCTCGATGACGTTCACGTCGCCGTCACGGTTGAAATAGGCCTGGGCTTCGGTGAGCGGCATGAACACGAACGAGGCGTCGAACTCGGTCATGCCGATCTCGAAGATCGCCTGCACCGGATAGGCCTTGATGCGCGGCGCGGTGCCGAACGGCGTCGAGGCCCCGCGCGGCGAGACGATGGTGATCGATTCGCCGACCGTGAGTCCGAGCGAATTGGCCAACCGCTGGCCTATGGCGACACCGCCGCCCGCATCGAAACCATCAAGCGTGCCGCGCCGGACATTGCCGCCGACGAAGGGGATCGCCTTGATGTCGGATTCGAGGATGCCGCGCACCAGCACGCCGCCATTGCCGGTCTGCGAGGAGGCGAGCGCCTGTCCCTCGACCAGCGGGATCGCCTGCTTCACGCCCTGCACCTTCCGCAGCCGCTCGGCCACCGCCATGTAGTCGTCGAGCGGCCGGTCGATCGGGGTGGCGAAGATGTGCCCGTTCACGCCGACGATCTTCTCCAACAGCTCCTTGCGAAAACCGTTCATCACCGACATCACGATGATCAGCGTCGCGACGCCGAGCAGGATGCCCAGGAACGAGAAGCCGGCGATGACCGAGACGAAGCCCTCGCGCCGGCGGGTGCGCAGATAACGCCCGGCCAGCAGCCATTCGAAGCCCGCGAAAGCGCGCGTCCCGGTCGGCTGCGGCTCGGCTGCGACCGGCGTTTCGACGGCGACGTTCATGGCCGCGTCTCCGCACCCACCGCCCTCATCCGGAGGAGCGCCGCAGGCGCGTCTCGAAGGATGCTCCAGAAGGTGCCGACCGAACGAACTGGAGGATCCTTCGAGACGCCGCTTCGCGGCTCCTCAGGATGAGGGCTTGGGAAAGACTGCGAAACATTCATTACGCCGCCTTGCCCTTGAAGCGCTCGAGCGCGGCCTCGAGCGGGACGCTCTCGCGCTCGCCGCCGGCGCGGCGTTTGATCTCGACCTTGCCGTCAGTCAGCCCCTTGGGGCCGACGATGATCTGCCAGGGCACGCCGATCAGATCGGCGGTGGCGAATTTGCCGCCCGGCCGCTCGTCGGTGTCGTCGTAGAGCGCGTCATAGCCCTTCGCCAGCAGCGACTTGTACAGATTTTCGCAGGCCGCGTCCGTGCCTGCGTCGCCGGCTTTGAGGTTCAGCACCGCGACGTCGAAAGGCGCGATCTCGTCGGGCCAGACGATGCCGCCATCGTCATGCCCGGCCTCGATGAGCGCCGCCACGAGCCGGCTCGGGCCGATGCCGTAGGAGCCCATATGCACGGGCGTCTGCTGGCCGTCGGGACCGGTCACGGTCGCGCCCATCGGGTCGGAATATTTGGTGCCGAAATAGAAAATGTGACCAACCTCGATGCCGCGCGCCGAAACCTGCGCGTCGCTGGGAATCGCCTCGTAAGACGCCTTGTCATGCATTTCGTCGGTGGCGGCATAAAGGCTGGTCCATTTGTCGACGATCGCTTGCAGCCCCTCGACGCTGTCGAAATCGGTATCGGCTGCCGGAGTCTCGAAATCGAGATAGTCCTTGTGGCAGAAGACCTGGCTCTCGCCCGTCGAGGCCAGCACGATGAACTCGTGGGAGAGATCGCCGCCGATCGGCCCGGTGTCGGCCCGCATCGGGATCGCCTTCAGGCCGAGCCGCGCAAAGGTGCGCAGATAGGCCGTGAACATGCGGTTATAGGCGTGGCGCGCAGCAGCCTGATCGATGTCGAAGGAATAGGCGTCCTTCATCAGGAATTCGCGCCCGCGCATCACGCCGAAGCGCGGCCGGCGCTCGTCGCGGAACTTCCACTGGATGTGGTAGAGGTTGAGCGGCAGGTCCTTGTAGGACTTGACGTAGGAGCGGAAGATGTCGGTGACCATCTCCTCATTGGTCGGTCCGTAGAGCATCTCGCGCTTGTTGCGGTCGGTGATGCGCAGCATCTCCTCGCCATAGGCGTCGTAGCGCCCGCTCTCGCGCCAGAGATCGGCGGACTGGATCGTCGGCATCAGGATTTCGATCGCGCCCGACCGGTTCTGCTCCTCGCGCACGATCCGGTTGATCTTCTCCAGCACGCGCAGGCCGAGCGGCAGCCAGGAGTAGATGCCGGCCGATTGCTGGCGGATCATGCCGGCGCGCAGCATCAGCCGGTGCGAGACGATCTCGGCCTCGCGCGGCGCATCGCGCAGGATCGGCAGGAAGTAGCGGGAGAGACGCATCGGAGGAACTCGTGGAATGATGGCGCGAGACGAAGCGCCTGAGTCGGTCATGGCGCAGACAGCATCGCCATCGCTGGAATGCAAATGCAAATGCTAATCGGGCAGCCAAAGGCTGCGATGGCGGCCGGGGACAGGTTGTCGCTCAGCCCGTCTTGCCGAACTTCTGCCTGAGCCGCATGTTCACGGCCGGCGGCACGAACGGGGAAACGTCGCCACCCATGCCGGCGATCTGGCGCACGAGGGTCGCCGTGATCGGCCGCACCCCGGTCGAGGCCGGCAGGAAGACGGTCTGAATCCCGCCATCCATCGTGCGGTTCATGCCGGCGAGCTGCATCTCGTAGTCGAGGTCGGAGCCATCGCGCAGGCCGCGCACGAACAGGGTCGCCCCGGCCTCGCGCGCCGCCCAGATCGCCAGTTTGTCGAAACTGACCACCTCGATGGAGACGCCTGCGTCACGCGCGATCGGCCCCGCGACCTCGCGCAGCAGGTCGCCGCGCTCCTCGGCGGTGAAGATCGGCGCTTTTCCCGGGTGGACGCCGATGGCGATGACCAGCCGGTCGCAGAGCCGGCAGGCGCCCGAGATCACATCGAGATGGCCATTGGTGACGGGATCGAACGACCCGGGATAGAAGGCTGTGCGGCTCATCAGGAAGGGTTAGCCCCTGCCTGCCATGCCTGCAAGCCGGTCACGCCGCCCTGACTTGCAGGATGAACTCGTCGACGCGCGCCTTCAGCCCATGGGCCAGGCCGGTCAGCTCGGACGAGGCGCGCAACAGCGCGCCGGCGGCGTCCGAGGTCTGCTGCGAGGCGGAGGAGACGAGGCTCGTCGCCTCGCCGATGCGGCTGAAGGCGGCCGTCGCGGTGCCGACCTCGGTGACGATCGCGTGGGCCGCGCCCTGCTGGTGGCGCATCGTCTCGGCGGTGCGGCGAACCGTGTCGCTCAGATCCCCGATCATGCCGCGAATGCCTGCGATGGCCTCGACCGTCGCCGTCGTCGCCTGGTTCATGCCGCCGATCTGCCGCGAGATGTCCTCGATGGCACGCGCCGTCTGGCCCGACAGGCCCTTGACCTCGGAGGCGACGACAGCGAAGCCCCTGCCCGCCTCGCCGGCGCGCGCAGCCTCGATCGTGGCGTTGAGCGCGAGCAGGTTGGTCTGCGCGGCGATGTCGGAGATCATCCCGGTCACGTCGGAGACGCGGGCTGCGCCCGATGCGAGGGACTCGACCACCGCCCCCA
>LNFM01009711.1_pt1 | contig 13865 bp, 9 predicted proteins | sample 596031 | NCBI WGS metagenome assembly LNFM01 (sample SAMN04254537, study PRJNA301005) | activated carbon metagenome | isolation source: dual media filters at the Ann Arbor, Michigan drinking water treatment plant | place: USA: Ann Arbor
ATCAATTTACGCCCGCGAAAACGCCTGGGCTGGAAGACGCCGTACGAAGTTTATGCAGGGGTGAGCGTTGCACTTATGTGTTGAATTCAGGAGTACATAGCCAACGCCTCTGAGCGTGTGGATCAATTTGTCATTAAAGGGATCGTCGATCTTGGCGCGTAAACGCCGGATGGAAACCTCGACCACATTGGTGTCGCAGTCGAAGTTCATGTCCCATACCAGCGAGATGATCTGGGTACGCGACAGCACTTCGCCCGAGCGGCGCATGAGCAGATGCAGCAGGGCGAACTCCTTGGTCGTCAGCTCGATACGCTGGCGGCCGCGAAACGCCCGGTGTCGTCCGGTATCCAGCTCCAGGTCGGCGACCCGCAACACGTCGGGTGTCTGAACCTGTTCGGTTCTTCTGAGCAACGAGCGCAGACGGGCCAGCAGCTCCGGGAATTCGAAGGGTTTCACCATGTAGTCGTCGGCACCCAGATCTAGGCCCTTGATCTTGTCTGCCAGGCGCCCGCGTGCGGTCAGCATCATCACGCGGGTGCTGCCATGGCGGCGGATATTTTCCAGTACGTGCCAGCCGTCCATTTCAGGAAGATTGACGTCGAGAATCACCGCCGCGTAGTTGTGCTGGCTCACGAGATACAGGCCATCGACGCCTGTGCTGGCCTTGTCCACCACATAACCACTTTCCGTCAGGCCTTGATGAAGATAATCGGCAGTTTTCGGCTCGTCCTCGATAATCATGATTCGCATCGGTATTCATCACCTGGGGTGCAAGAAGTCTTATTGAGTTGCAGGAATGGCTGCATGTAAATAACGGCAGTTGGCAACAACTGATGCATTCATCTATCCGTGGCGAATGGTCGCAGTCATTGCGATGCCGATTACGTTAAAAGTGATTGCACACGACTACATCGCCTTGAAGTCGCTAGGCAATGTCCAGTTCAGAGGTTGAGTCTGCCGATAGTAATGCAGCGTGTTTAGTTCGAGCGCTCTATTACATATTTGTAATGCGGCAGTCACCTTGGCGATAAGCGCGACTTATTAGATTTACCCTCAATCAAGTTTCCATCCATATATCGGGCGCTGGGCGTGAGTCAGTTGGCGTCGGCTGAGGGCTTTCATTTGTCTTTTCATCATGCACGTCGCCACTCTTCGCGTGGCTTGGGTATCGCACTCATGGCGGTGGGTTGTTTACTGAGCGGGCAGAGCCTGGCGAATGCCGGCGAAGTGACGTTCTCGCAGGCGCTGCAGCGGGCGCAGGAAAATAATCCGAACATGGCTGCCGCGAAGTGGCAGGTGGATATCAGCCAGGCAGAGCGAAGGCAGGCGGGGCTGATTCCCAACCCTGAGCTTTCCTGGGAGGTTGAAGACACCCGCAGTGATACACGCACGACTACCGTGCAGCTCACCCAACCGATCGAGTTGGGTGGTAAGCGTGGCGCCCGGGTGGAGGTGGCGCAGCGGGGTATTGATCTCGCCGCGCTGGGGCTTGAGCAATACCGCAATGGCCTCCGGGCCGAGGTGATTCAAGCGTTTTATGGTGCTCTGCAGGCCGGTATGCGTGTGGAGTTGGCAGAACAGTCTCGGCAGATCGCGCAACGTGCGTTGGGCATCGCCCAGGGACGGGTGAAAGCAGGAAAGGTTTCCCCGATCGAGCTGACCCGCGCCCAAGTGCAACTGGCCGAGCTTGATCTGGAAGCTACTCGGGCGCAGCGAGACCGGCGCATTGCCGAGGATCGCCTGCAACTGGTGATGGGCCAGGGCTCCGTCAGTGAGCTGCGACCGCAGGGCGACGCGACCCGCCTGCCTGAGGTGCCTGCTACGTCTCGTTTGCTGAGCGCACTGGCGGCGAGTGCCGAGCTGCGCTCTGCGCAGACAACCATTGAGCAGCAGGAGGCTTCGTTTGCGCTGGAGAAAACGCAGCGTATTCCCGACCTCAACGTCAGCCTGGGCAGCCAGTACAGCGCCGCCGAGCGGGAGCGCGTCAATCTGTTGGGTGTGTCCATGCCGCTGCCGTTGTTCAACCGCAATCAGGGCAACATTCTGGCGGCCGCTCGCCGCGCCGATCAGAGCCGTGACCTGCGCAATGCTGCCGAGCTGCGCCTGCGCAACGAGATCCAGGTGGCGGCGGCGCAGTGGCAATCGGCTCAGGTGGAAATCCAGGCCTTCGAGTCGACCATCCTGCCGTCAGCACAACAGGCGGTCGACAGCACGGCGCGTGGCTTCGAAATGGGCAAGTTCGCTTTTCTCGATGTGCTGGATGCCCAGCGCACGCTGATTCAGTCACGTGCGCAGTACATCCAGTCACTGGCGGCCGCCACCGATTCCTGGGTGCAGCTGGAGCGGGTTCTGGGAGATATCTCCGTCATCAGGTAGGCCACTTGCCGGGCCCGCCAAGGGCCAGGCGCATTGACACCATTCAAGAGGCCTGCTGCTACGCCAGCGCCTCTGATCCATCTATCCGGGAGTTCTCATGAGTAAGAAATTAGCCGTGGCGATCAGCCTCGCTGTCGGGATCGGCGTGGCCGGTGCGGGCGCCTGGTACATCAATGAGCACGCCGGCACGCATGCCGAATTGGCAGATGATGCCCATGGCGAAGAGGGGCATGGTGAGGAAGGCCATGAGGAGCAAGGTACGCACGGCGACGCGCAAAGCCAGTCCCGCGGCCCCCATGGCGGTGAAATCTTCATGCAAGGGTCTCTTGGCCTGGAGCTGGTCGCGCCGGAAAGCGGAGACGGCGCAGCGCCTATTTCCATTTACCTGAGCGAGGCCGGTAGAGGCATTGCGCCGTCGCCTGCCATCACCGTCAGCCTTGAGGCCACACGAGCCTCTGGAGAGCTCATCGTGCTGACGTTCGAGGCGAGGGAGGACGCCTACGTCAGCCCGCGCGGCATCGCTGAACCGCATTTTTTCAACGGCCGCCTGACTGTGCGCAAGGATGGCCAGGCCTATGACTTCGCCTACTCCAAAGCCGAGGGGTTGCTGGAACTGAGCGCCGAGCAGATCAGGATTGCCGGAATCGAGATTGCCACGGCGCAGCCTCGCGTCATTGACTCGACGATACGCCTGCCCGGCGAGATTCGTTTCGATGAGGATCGCACGGCGCACGTCGTGCCGCGTATCTCCGGCGTGGTGGAAAGCGTGCCGGTCAACCTGGGCGACAGCGTGAAAAAGGGCCAGACCCTGGCCGTGATCGCCAGCCAGCAGATTTCCGATCAGCGCAGCGAGCTGGCGGCCGCTCAGCAGCGCAGCGAGTTGGCGAGAACAACCCTGCAGCGCGAGCAGCAGCTCTGGCAGGACGGCATCTCGGCCGAGCAGGATTACCTGCAGGCTCGCCAGCTTTCTGAGGAAGCCGACATCGCCCTTAGTAATGCCAGGCAGAAGATGAACGCCCTTGGCGGGCAAGGCGCGCTGTCGCAGGGCAACCGTTATGAGCTGCGTGCGCCGTTCGATAGCACAGTGGTGGAAAAACATTTCGTGCTCGGCGAGGTGGTCAGCGAGGCCAGCAACGCCTTCACCATTTCTGACCTCAGCCGCGTGTGGGCCACCTTCAGTGTCGCGCCAAAGGACCTGGGCGCCATTCAGGTCGGCAAAAAAGTCCTGGTGGCGTCCCCGGAGTTGCAGACCAAGGTTGAGGGCGACATTGCCTATATCGGCAGTCTTCTGGGTGAGCAAACCCGCACCGCCACCGCCCGCGCAGTGCTGGCCAACCCCGATGGCGCCTGGCGCCCAGGGCTGCCGATGGTCATCGAGGTGGCAACCGCTTCCCGACAGGCCAAGGTGAGTGTGCCGGTCGCAGCAGTGCAGCGCATCGATGAGCAGAATCAGGTGTTTGTGCAGGTCGACAAGGGCTTTGTCGCGCAGCCCGTGACCCTGGGGGCGACAAGCGGCGGTTTCGTCGAGGTCACCCAAGGCCTGAGCGCCGGCATGCCGGTTGCGGCCGCAGGCAGCTTCATTCTCAAGTCCGAGCTTGGCAAGGGCTCCGCAGACCACGCCCACTGACAGCCATCGACGAGACAATCCTATGTTCGAGCGTATTATCCAGTTCGCTATCGAGCAGCGCTTCATCGTGCTGCTTTTCGTACTCGGCATGGCCGGTGTCGGTGTGGCGAGTTATCAGAAACTCTCCATCGATGCGGTTCCCGATATCACCAACGTTCAGGTGCAGATCAACACCGCCGCTGGCGGTTTTTCCCCACAGGAAATCGAACAGCGCGTGACCTTTCCGATCGAGACAGCGATGGCCGGGCTGCCGAGCCTCCAGCAGACTCGCTCGCTGTCGCGTTCGGGTTTTTCGCAGGTGACGGTCATCTTCGAGGATGGCACCGATCTGTATTTCGCCCGCCAGTTGGTCAACGAGCGCCTGCAAATGGCCAGGGATCAACTGCCGCCGACCGCAGAAACGGCGATGGGGCCGATTTCCACCGGCCTCGGGGAAATCTTCCTGTGGACGGTCGAAGCCCAGGAGGGCGCGGTCAAGGAAGATGGCAGTGCCTACACGCCAACCGACTTGCGGGTGATCCAGGACTGGATCATCAAACCGCAACTGCGCAACGTTGCCGGCGTGGCTGAAATCAATACCATCGGTGGTTTCGCCAAGGAGTTTCAGGTCGCGCCCGACCCCAGGCGCCTGGCGGCGTACCGCTTGACCCTGGGCGATCTGATCACGGCGCTGGAGCGCAACAACGCCAACGTCGGCGGCGGTTTCATCGAGCGCAACGGTGAGCAGTTGGTGGTGCGCGCACCGGGGCAGGTGGCTGGCGAGCAGGACATCGCCAACATCGTCGTGTCCAATGCCAGCAGTACGCCGATCCGGGTGCGCGATGTCGCCGAGGTGCAGATCGGCCGCGAGCTGCGCACTGGCGCGGCAACCGAAAACGGCCGTGAGGTGGTGCTCGGTACGGTGTTCATGCTGATCGGCGAGAACAGTCGCAGCGTCTCTCAGGCCGTATCCGCGAAGCTGGTTGAGATCAATCGTTCGTTGCCGGATGGGGTGGTGGCGGTGCCGGTGTATGACCGCACCAATCTGGTCGACAAGGCGATTGCCACGGTCAAGAAGAACCTCATCGAAGGCGCGATACTTGTTATCGTCGTGCTGTTTCTGTTCCTGGGAAACATTCGTGCGGCACTGATCACCGCCATGGTCATCCCGCTGTCCATGCTATTCACCTTCACGGGGATGTTCGCCAACCAGGTCAGTGCCAACCTGATGAGTCTGGGCGCGCTGGACTTCGGCATCATTGTCGATGGCGCGGTGGTGATCGTCGAAAACTCGATCCGCCGCCTCGCGCATGCTCAGCAGATGCACGGCCGCATGCTGACCCGCGCCGAGCGCTTTCGCGAAGTGTTTGCGGCGTCCAAAGAAGCGCGGCGTCCACTGATTTTCGGTCAACTGATCATCATGGTGGTTTACCTGCCGATCTTCGCGCTGACGGGCGTTGAGGGGAAAATGTTCCACCCCATGGCATTCACCGTGGTCATCGCCCTGTTGGGCGCGATGATCCTGTCAGTGACCTTCGTGCCTGCCGCCATCGCCCTATTCATCACTGGCAAGGTGAAAGAGGAAGAGAACCTGGTCATGCGCTCGGCCCGCCGTACCTACGCGCCGGTACTGAGCTGGGTGATGACCAACCGGGCGCCGGTATTTACCGGTGCGTTGATCGCGGTGTTGCTCTCCGGCGTGCTGGCCAGCCGAATGGGCAGTGAGTTCGTGCCCAGCCTGAGCGAGGGCGACTTCGCCCTGCAGGCGTTACGTGTGCCGGGCACTAGCCTGACGCAATCGGTGGAGATGCAGAAGCGCCTGGAAATCGCGTTGATGGAAAACATGCCGGAGATCGAGCGGGTGTTCGCGCGTACCGGCACGGCCGAGATCGCCGCCGACCCCATGCCGCCGAACATTTCCGACGCCTACGTGATGCTCAAGCCGAAGTCGCAATGGCCAAACCCGGACAAGTCGCGTGATGAGCTGGTCGCCGACCTGCAGCGGATCAGCGCCACGGTGGCGGGCAGCAATTACGAGTTGTCGCAACCGATCCAACTGCGTTTCAACGAGCTGATTTCCGGGGTGCGCAGCGATGTGGCGGTCAAGGTCTTCGGTGACGACTTGGAGGTGCTGAATAGCACCGCTGCAGAAATATCCGAGGTGCTGGAGTCGATCGATGGCGCTTCCGAGGTCAAGGTCGAGCAAACGTCAGGCTTGCCGATGCTGGCGATCAACATTGATCGCGAGAAGGTTGCCCGTTACGGCCTCAACGTTGGTGATGTGCAGGATACCGTCGCCTTCGCGATTGGCGGCCAGAAGGCCGGCACGCTGTTCGAGGGCGATCGCCGCTTCGATATCGTCGTACGGCTCTCGGATGAACTGCGCACCGATGTCGACGGCCTGTTGCGGCTGCTGATTCCGATTCCGCCACGCCCTGGCAGCGTCACGGATCAGATCGAGTTCACGACGCTGGCTGAGGTCGCCAGCCTGGACATGGTGCTTGGCCCCAACCAGGTCAGCCGCGAGAACGGCAAGCGACTGGTGGTGGTCAGCGCCAACGTGCGTGGCCGCGACATCGGCTCGTTCGTGGCCGAAGCCAGCCAGCGCCTTGAGCAGGACGTGCAGATCCCCAGTGGCTACTGGGCCACCTGGGGTGGCCAGTTCGAGCAACTGCAATCGGCGGCCAATCGCCTGCAGATCGTCGTACCGGTTGCGCTGCTGCTGGTCTTCACCCTGCTGTTCATGATGTTCAACAACATCAAGGACGGGCTCGTGGTGTTTACCGGCATCCCCTTTGCGCTGACTGGCGGCATCCTGGCGTTGTGGCTGCGTGATATCCCGCTGTCGATTTCCGCCGGGGTGGGCTTTATCGCCCTGTCTGGTGTGGCGGTGCTCAACGGGCTGGTGATGATTGCGTTCATCCGCAGCCTGCGCGAAGCCGGCATGCCACTGCACACGGCGATCACCGAAGGCGCGCTTACTCGCCTGCGTCCGGTGTTGATGACGGCCCTGGTGGCCTCGCTGGGGTTCGTGCCGATGGCGCTGGCCACCGGCACCGGTGCCGAAGTGCAGCGGCCCCTGGCCACCGTGGTGATCGGCGGGATTCTGTCCTCCACCGCACTCACGCTGCTGGTATTGCCTGCGCTGTACCAGTGGATTCACCGGCGTGAAGATGACGAGCAGCCGAGCCTCGTCAAACTCGCAGACTGACGCTTACGCCCCAACCGGGGCGTAAGCACTTCTGGCGCTGGCGGTTCAGTGTTGCTGCAGGCTGCCCGGCGGGTCGACCTGAACCGTGATATGGGCGAGGCCGTAGCGCTCGCGCAAGTAATCGCCGACGACCGCTGGCAATCTCAGGCTGTCGGCGCCCGCAGCCGGTGTCACGTGAACGGTCGCGACGCTGGCGTCGTCGGTCAGTGTCCAGGCGTGAAAGTGGCCGGCTTCGGCTACCCCGGGCAGTTCGGTCAACGCCTGCTCGGCCTGGCGCGCGTCGATTCCCAATGGCGTTGCCTGCAGCAGCACCTGAATGGACTCGGCGATAAGGCGCCACGCCGAGCGCACCACGAGCAGGGCAACCACCACCGACAGGATCGGGTCTAGCACTGTCCAGCCCGTGAACATGATGCCGATGGCGGCTGCAATCGCGCCCACCGAACCGAGCAGATCACCCATGACATGCAACAGCGCACCCCGCAGGTTGCTGTCGCCCTTGTTGCCTGCGTTGAGGATCAGCGCGCCGGCGATATTCACCAGCAGGCCGATGCTGGCAACGACAAGCATCGGCCCTGCCAGCACCTCGACCGGCTCGCGAAAGCGCGCAATCGCTTCCCAGACGATCCACACAACCAGCAGCAACAGGGTCGCACCATTGGCCAGGGCGGCGAGCACCCGCACGCGATGAAAACCATAGGTGCGCCGCGCATCAGGGGCGCGAGCGGCGACCTGATAGGCGATCAGGGCCAGGAGCAGGGCTGCCGAGTCGGAAATCATGTGGCCGGAGTCGGCAATCAGTGCCAGTGAGCCCGAGAGCCAGCCACCGACGGCCTGAATCAGCGCGTAAAGCGTAGTGAGAATGAACACCAGGCGAATGCGCTTGGCGTTGTCCGCCGTCACCGCTGGCGCGTGGCTGTGCCCTGCGCCGTGATCATGGCCGTCGCCGTGCCCATGCGGGTGGTCATGGTTGTGAGTGTGTCGATCATCGCTGTGTGTCATCGGAGCGCCCTTGTGCGGCGAAATGGAATCAACGCTGGGTGGGAAACGTCAGGGTAAAGGTAGTCTGGTCTGCATGGCTGCTGGCTGCTGCCGTACCACCATGCAGGCTCATGATCGAGCGCACGATCGCCAGGCCAAGCCCGGTGCTGCCCGTGGCGCGTTTACCAACCCGGTAGAACCGCTCGAACAAGTGCGGCAGATGCTCCGCAGCGATGCCTGCACCCTTGTTGCTCATGGCCAGGGTCGCCTCGTGCGGCGTCTGCGCGGTGACACAGAGGTGGATTGTGCTGTCGGCTGCGGCGTGGCGCAGGGCATTCGACAGCAGATTGGAAATCGCCCGCTGGATCATCAACCGGTCCCCCAAAACACTGGCGGCACCGTCGATAACCAGCCTGATACCACGTTCCTCGGCCAGCACCGCAAAGAAGTTGCAGACGCGCCGCGCCTCTTCATCGAGGGCGATATTTTCGAGTGTCAGGTCGAGTTCGGCGTGGCTCACCTGGGCCAGAAACAGCATGTCGGTAACGATACGGCTGAGGCGCTCCAGCTCCTCAACCGACGACTCCAAGGCATCGCGGTATTGTTCGCGGTCACGCTCGCGGCCAAGCGTCACCTGAGCCTTGCCGAGCAAATTGTTGAGCGGCGCACGCAGCTCGTGCGCGGCGTCATCGGAGAACTGGGAGAGTTGCTGAACGTCCTTGTCCAGCCGGTGCAACATGAGGTTCAGCCCCAGCGCCAGGTCTTGCAGTTCCTTGGGGAGGCGATCCGTGCGGATGCGTGGCGACAGGTCGCGGGCCGATATCTTCGCTGCCAGCGCCCGGAAGCGGCGAAGCGGACGCAGGCCCTGGTGGGCGACGAGCCAACCTGCCAGCCCGATCAGAATGAGCAAAAACGGCACAGCCGCTGTCGCCGACTTCAGAAACGCGGCAAGCAGGTGCTTGTCGGCACTGCGGTTCTGGCTCAGCTGCAACAGCATCGGTGCCATGCCCGGCACCTCCACAGGCATTTGAGCTGTTAGGAAATGGGTACCGTCTGCACCTTCCCACTCGCTGAACAGGATGTCGTTAGCCCGTGGCGAGCGGCGTTGGGGGGCGGTATCCAGCGATCCGACTCGTAGCACAACTGCGCCTGTCTGGCTGTTGATCGCCACCAGAGACAGGTCGCTGTGCCCGGTAACCGCATCCGCCACAACGTGTTGCCAGGGGCGACGCTGGTGAATATCCACATCGTCTTTAAGGCCACTTTCGATCTGCGCGAGCTTGGCTATAACTTCATTCCGGGTGCCACTGTCGAGTTCCCGTTCGAGCACCCAATAGCACATCGCGATCAGCAGGGTGACCAGCGTGGCTCCGGCGAGAATAATGTTGAGTGCCAGGCGCAAGGCGAGGCTGAAGGGCTTCATTGCTGATCTTCCAGCAGGTAGCCGACGCCGCGGATGGTGTGGATCAGGCGATGCTCGAACGGCTCGTCGACCTTCACACGCAAGCGGCGAATGGCGACCTCGACGACGTTGGTGTCGCAGTCGAAATTCATGTCCCAGATCAGCGAGGTGATTTCGGTACGCGTCAGCACTTCGCCGCGGCGGCGCAGCAGCAGATGCAGCAGGGCGAATTCCTTGCCTGTCAGGTCGATGCGCTGGCCGGCGCGAAACGCCTTATGGCCGCTGGGGTCGAGCACCAGGTCCGCGATCTGCAGGCTTTCGTTGACCATCATGGTCTCGCCGCGGCGCAGCAAGGTGCGAATGCGTGCAAGCAGTTCAGGGAACTGAAATGGCTTCACTAGGTAGTCATCAGCGCCAAGCTCGAAGCCGCGGACTTTTTCTTCGAGCCTGCTGTGGGCCGTTAGCATGATGACGCGCGTCTGTTTGCGGCGCCTGATCAGCTCGAGCACTTCCCAGCCATCCATTGTCGGCAAGTTTATATCGAGCAGGATGAGTGAGTAATCGGTCTGCAGCGCCAGATGAAAGCCATCCAGCCCGGTGTTTGCGATGTCCACGATGTAGCCACTTTCCGTGAGGCCCTGGCGTAGATAATCCGCTGCTTTTTCTTCGTCTTCGATAATCAGAATACGCATTGTGAGAGAGGTCCTGAGCCTAAGTGCGGGAGGGCGTGAAACGATAAAGTCTGAAGTCGCTATAGGGTCAAGAGCTATCGCTATCTGCGTCGCAGTTTCATTGAATGACCAACCCGATCCACCATAGGCACTCGTAGCATATGGTGCAGGTGCTGCTGGATTGGTATCAAGAAATCGGTTCTAAATGTGCCCATCTTGATCCTGTCTCATCGCAGCCTGGGGACGCCTGTCATCATCAGCACTTTGGGCGAACAGTTTGCGGCCGATTCTGATGAAAAAGTCGGTTGGTGTGAGGGCAGCATAAAAACACTCGTTTTAGACGCTTGTACTTAGAGTAACCGCAGCTCAGTGTTGTGAACGCACCAGTTTTTAACGTCGCTCAAGCCCTTTTATAGACAAAAACGCGGCAGGACTTTTTAACAGAATCGAAAAAGGTGGACACTCACACGCGTCTATCAAAAGGCGCTAAAGGATATGACCCGCTATCCAGCTTATTCGGCGGGTAAATTGTCCATCTGGAAGTCGTGCACTTACAACCGTGTCGGAGACCTTCCATGCTCAAGGTGAGCATGGCCATGACTGGATGTGGAACTTACGCCGTTGCTGGCGTCTACTGAGCAAGAGCTCCCCCTTTTTAGAAGGAACATCGAGATGGCAAACCCACGTTTTTTCATTGCAACTGTTGCTTCAATTGCGATGGCTATGGGCCCTTGTCTGGCATCAGCGGATCCAGGCAATGGGAAAGGGTATGGACAGGGCAACGGCAAAGGCCAGGTTCAACAACATCAGGGTCATGGTAATGAGGTCGGCGGTCTAAATAATGCTTACCGTGGCGCGCCTTCGGTGGATCGCAGTGGAATACTGAGCATCCTGCAGGGTCACCGCTCGTACTGGTCGCCCGCCCCGTCACTTCCACCAGGCATCCAGAAGAACTTGGCACGCGGTAAGCCGCTCCCGCCCGGTATTGCCAAGAAGCTCGACGGTCGACTTCTGGGGCAGCTTCCTCGCTATGACGGCTATGAGTGGATGCAGGCCGGCGTAGATCTGATCCTCGTCGCGGTCGCGACAGGGATCATCTATGAGGTGCTGAATGGCGCTCTGGATTGAGGGGGCACCACGCCACGCTTTTGACGTTACTGCAATAGGCTGGACTGGTAAGCAGGGGTATCAGGAGGGTAGGGGTTAGGCTTTTGAGCTCCACCACTATTGCGAGCAAGCATCCTCAGTCATCCAAGTTGCTACGCTGGCACCGCAGCTCTCTGGGGGCTAGGGAAAGGGACTTTTGCGGGAAATCGTTGAAAACAGTCGGATAGCGTAGAGCATTAGCTGCAGCGAGCGCTCAAAATTATCCTATTGAAATCAATGCCTTATAAGTTCGACTTCTGGCATGGGGTGCAAGGGGTCGAGTGTTCGAATCACTCCGTCCCGACCAAACAAACCCTAGAAAATCCAGTCACTTAGCGGTGACTGGATTTTTTTATGTCTTCTGCTTTTTGAGCAGCTCTGAATTTTGCCCCACTTTTTGCCCCACTGGCGGTTTTACTTTGATTGTTGTCTTGGGTGTCAGGGGCACTAGCTTATGAGCGATGCATGCCCTGTCGCCATAGCGTTCTCGTGTTGCTTGGCTTGGTAGGCGGCCGAGAGCTGGATCATCGAGCCAGGCTTTTTGTTCCGGTGTCGTCATTGCTCGGTTTTGCTTCGCTGCTACCGGTTGCGAGAGGGGCGATCGATAGCTCTCTCTAGTCTGCTTATTCGGCGTTTTTGAAAGCCCTCTTTGGATTTAAGGCGCTTTTCCCCGGCCTGCCACAGCCCGACTGCATAGGCGATTCCGAGTTGAATTTCGGAGGGGCTAAGATCTTCCCACTGGATTTTTCTATGTACCAATATAGAAAACGCCAACCCCAATCCCATGGCGCACTCGCGTCCCATCAAGCCTGCAAGTTTGATGAGTTGCTCCTGGTCTTTTCGTTGCCGATCTTTCTTGGCGATGGCCCTTTGGTAGATCGATATCTTGTTTGTCAACTTCTCGTTTGCCGCTAGGGCGTCGTGAAGAAGTCGGCGAACCACCTCTGTCTCGCTGACACCTGCTTCCTCAGCCATTAGTTTCAGTGCAGTGGCTTCGTCTGTTTCAAGATTGAACGTGCGTGCCTTGCGCCCGGTGCCGCCGTTTTTCCATCTTGTCTGGCGCAATGCGTTCTTGGCCCCAGCAAGAAGCTTTTCGCTGTGCTCATGTCGTTCTATTTGACGAGACAGCATGGCGATCTGTTTCTCGCGGGGCTCACTACTGTTCGGGGTGCGACACCCGTGCTCCATGAAATAGTTGCAAGCCCAGTCGAGTTCGCTTGGCTTCAAGGATGCTAGCCAATCGGCTAGAGGTATTTTTCTTGGCATATTAAATTTACTTTCAATTCAATAAAAGCATAAGTGTTCGTAACTCTTAAGTACGTTATCAGTAATGCAATGTATAGGTTATAGGTAATGTGAAAATTTTTTTATAGGGTATAAAAATCGTGATTTAATCTGGTTTTTGTATTTGGCTTTCTATGTCTGTCGCTGACTTGTTGCTTGTCGCAAACGGGCTTTCCCCTGAGGATCGCTATGTCCTTATTCGGTTAGGGCTTCCAGCGCCCCCCCCGGAGCCATTAGCGCTTGGAACAAGAGCCCTGTCGAAAGCATGGGGCATTTCCGAAGCAAAGCTCACTCGGGCTATCAGCAGCTTGATTCGATTCAATATTTTGGTGGACGCACGGCAGTCGACCGGTCGGGGGCGGCCTAAGCAGTTGCTTCGGCTTGCTGATGCCTGGGGGGCCGAGGTGTTGTCGGAGTTTGTTTCTCAAACACCTCACATCGAAGTGATTGCCCGACTACTCAATTCGTGTGCTCGTACAGAGCAGGTTGAGGGTGGTAAGCAGCAGATGGCTGGCTTCAGGTCAGCACGCATCCCTAGTCGCTTGTCCGTTGTGAACTGCGTGCTATTGACCGTGCTCTGGTCTCTCGCCGATCCGTTTGGCGTTGTCGAGAGTGTTGGCAATAAGGAGCTTTGTAACCTTACAGGGCTCGATCAAAGCAGTCTTAAGCACCGACTCGGTCGATTGACAGAGCAAGGCTTCATCAGCCAGTACGTTCCCGGAGGCTACTCTCAGATGCTCGGCGGAAGGCTAGAGAGTGTCTATGTGCTGAATTGTGCTCATGCTTTGCTCGTTGATGTAGAACGGCGGCCCGCACTGCTGGACTATTTTTCTACGCAAGGCATGGCAGTTGATGAGGGCGGCTGGCCTTGGACGGCTCATTATCATGCTGAGGCTTTACAGCGATTCGACAAAGACCCTCTTACCTACTGTGAGAGCACCTTCGGCCGCTACCACTGGGTTTTGCGAAGAGATGAGTCCGCTGTCTACTTTTGGCACCTCCCCCTCAGGCTTTGTCAGTATGTTCACGCCGTTCTTTCATGCCATCGTAGTGAGGTGCTTGATCGTGAGTTTTTGGAAGAATTACTGCGTGATTGCGGATTCCACGCCATCCGGCCACCCAGTCCGCTCTCATCTGGCCAGGCATTCCAGGGCCATCTGGCCACCTGTTCCACGGCCATCCGGCCGG